>Ga0070713_100000345_pt1 | contig 30173 bp, 24 predicted proteins | sample LARL82metaG_FD_65465 | JGI IMG/M metagenome (GOLD analysis project Ga0070713, IMG submission 65465) | Corn, switchgrass and miscanthus rhizosphere microbial communities from Kellogg Biological Station, Michigan, USA - LAR L8-2 metaG | ecosystem: Host-associated > Plants > Roots > Rhizosphere ... | reverse complement strand
GTGACTGTGCGCGGCAAAGGCGTGATGGAGAAGTGCAGCTTTTGTGTGCAGCGCATTCGCGAGGCGGAGAATCGCGCCGCACTGGAGCATCGTGAGCTCGTGCCTGACGAATTCACGACCTCGTGTGCCGCGGCGTGTCCGTCGCGCGCGATCACGTTCGGTGACGCCGCGGATCCACAATGGACCGTCGCTCAGCTCGCCCAGGACCGTCGCGCCTATCACGTGTTCGAGGAGCTCAACACCTTCACGGCTGTGGTCTACTTGAAGAAAGTCACTCATACTTCCGGACCGACGGCACAGCCGTCGCCACCCGCGACGCGCTGAGGCGAGACTATGGCTGCTTCCTCAGCACCGCTTCCCGCGTACCCCGACGAACCGGTTCGGCGGGGCCAGCGTCCGAATATCGCCACGGCGGACGTGCGACTGCCCGCCGTCAAAAGCTACGAGCAAGTCGATCGCGAAATCATGGGGACGCTCCGGCCGTCGTTAGGCTGGTTCGCCCTGCTCGGAGTCGCGATCCTCTGCATGCTCATCGGTGCGTCCACCTGGACGTACCAGATCTACGAGGGTCTGGGCGCCGCCGGCTATCACCCACCGGTGATGTGGGGCGTGTACATCGTGACCTTCGTCTTCTGGGTCGGCATCGGTCACGCCGGCACGCTGATCTCCGCCATCCTCTATCTCTTCCGCGCAGGATTTCGGACGAGCATCTACCGTGCGGCCGAGGCGATGACCGTCTTTGCCGTCATGACGGCCGGCCTGTTCCCGATTCTGCACCTTGGCCGACCCTGGAAGTTTTTCTATCTGATCCCTTATCCGAACTGGCGGCTCATCTGGCCGAATCCGAAGAGTCCTCTCGTCTGGGACGTCTTCGCGATTCTGACCTACCTGACGATCTCCGCCACCTTCCTGTATGTCGGCCTCATTCCCGACATCGCGGCTCTCCGCGACAAGGAGAAGAACCCCATCAGGCGACAGATCTACGCGAACATGTCGCTCGGGTGGCGAAACTCGGATCGGGAGTGGCGGCACTTCGCGCGCGCGTATCTCTTTCTCGCCGCGTTGTCGACGCCCCTCGTGCTCTCCGTGCACTCCGTGGTGTCCTTCGACTTTGCGATGGCGCTTACCCCGGGTTGGCATGCGACGATTTTCCCACCCTACTTCGTCGCCGGCGCCATCTATTCGGGTCTGGGCATGGTGTTCACGATCATCATCCCGATCCGCAAGTACTTCAAGCTCGAGCACTACGTCACGCTCAACGATCTCGACGCGGCGGCGAAAATGTGCTTGTTCACGTCGCTCGTCGTCGGGCTCGCGTATCTCACCGAGTTCCAGGTCGCGTGGATGAGCGGCAACACGTACGAGCAGGACTACTTCTGGAACCGTGTCTTCGGCCAGTGGGCCTGGGCCGCGTGGATCATGCTCATCTGCAACTGCGTGCTTCCGCTCTCGCTGTTCTCGCAGAAGCTGCGGCGGAACATGACTTGGCTGTGGATTCTGTCGCTGTTCATCAACCTCGGTATGTGGTTCGAGCGGTTCGTCATCGTGGTGCCGTCGCTGTCGCACGAATTCGAGCCATGGCGCTGGTCCACCTACGCGCCAAGCTGGGTCGACTACAACATCCTGTTAGGCAGCTTCGGCTGGTTCTTCATGTGGTTCCTGCTGTTCATCAAGCAGCTGCCGGTTCTAGCCATCACCGAGATCAAGGAAGTCATCCCTCCGAAGATGAAGCATCCCTTCCTCACAGAGTCGCAAGTGCTCGAGCAGCACGGGATGGCGGGGCCGATCATCAATGACCCCCCGCTGTCGGGAGGACTCACCTGATGCAAGGCGTGCTCGGTGCCTTTCATGAGATCGACAGCGCGGTGCATGCGATCGAAGACTTGGGCAAGCGCCGCTTCAAGGACATCACGGTCTACACGCCGACGCCGCGGCACGAGTTCGACGATGTGTTGTCGCGTGGGCCGAGCGCCGTCAGGAGATTCACGCTCATCTTTGGCCTCGCTGGCGTCACCTTCGGCTACTGGATCGCCGTGTGGATGTCCGACTACTGGCCCATCGTCGTTGGCGGGAAGGCGATTGCGACATGGGTTCCGTACACGATCTTCGGCTTCGAGGTGATGGTACTCGTTGGTGGCCTCTCGACGGTGTACGCCATGTTCGGACTCGCGGGGATTCCGCGCCTGACGACGACCGTCGGTTACGATCCGCGCTTCAGCGCTGGCGACTACGGCGTCTGGGTTGAGACAACCGCGGACCGCGCCGACGAAGCGATGGAAGTTCTCCGCCGCCATGGAGCTCGGGAGGTGCGCAGTGAGCGCTAATTGCGGGGCGCGGGGTGCTCTGTCGTGCCGAGGATTTCGGTTGTCATCCCGAGCGAACCGAGGGATCTGCTTTTTGCTCGGCGGGTTGGTGATGTCCACCGCCGCCTGCAGCTGGTTCACCGACTTCAAGCAGCAACCGAAGATCGATCCGTGGGAGAGCGTAGCCGACACGATTCCGCCGCGCGGCAATCCGCAGAGCTCCGTCCCCGTGTATGGCACGGCCGCTCCGGGCTATGAGTACGGTCGCGCGCCGGCGATCGCCACGATCGACTCGATGTCGGGGATTCAGAACCCGGTGCCCGCCGATCAGAGGTCACTCAACAATGGCCGGATCAACTTCCAGATCAACTGCGCCGTCTGCCACGGACCATTGGGACAGGGAAATGGCCCAGCCACACGCTTCGGCATGGCCGGGATCAACCTGACGGGCGATGTCACGAAGAACCGCACCGACGGCTACATCTTCGGAATGATCCGGAATGGCCGCGGTCTCATGCCGACGTACAACCGTATCGAAGAGCCGGACCGCTGGGATATCGTGAACTACGTTCGCTCCTTGCAGGGCAAGCTTGGCACGGCGCCAGATACGATGCACGGTCGGCCTGGGGAAACGGGTCAGACCCTCCCTGGCGCATCGATCTCCGCGCCGACACGGCCAGCTCCCTATTACCACATGATCTATCCACAGGCTGGCACCCAGCCCGGCAACGCGGCTCCAGCGCCGGGTGGTGCGCGGCCTAACGCGGCGGCGACGGCAATCGGGTCGACGTTCACCGATTCCTCGCGCGCCGGCCGAGCAACGGATTCGACACAGAGAAGACGCCCGTGAGTTTGCATCCGCCTCGTGTGCTGACGCGCGAGCAGGTTTTGCTCGCGTCGAGCAAGCCGCTTCCCGCGACGCTAAAGACTGTTTGTCTGGTGCTGGCGATCATCGGCGCGATCGTTTTCGTTGCCGGTGCGATCGTCTCACCCGATCGCGCGTGGAGCGCATTCCACGCCAACTGGCTCTTCTTCGCCTCGATGTCGCAGGCCGGCGTCGTGTTCGTCGCGGTCCAACGCATAACGACGGCGCGTTGGTCGAGGGCTGTAATTCGATTCATGGAAGGCTATGTCGCCTTCCTCCCGGTCGCGTTCATCTTTCTCCTTCTCACCCTTTTCGTCGGCAAGAACCACGTTTTTCCCTGGACCCGAGAAGCGTATCCAACACCCGAGAAAGCCCAGTACTTCAATCCGGCATTCCTCAGCATCCGCGACATCGTCATCTACGGGTTGATGACCGTCATGGGCTGGTGGTACGTGTGGACCTCGCTCCGGCTCGACGTCGGCCGCACGCCCGAGGGTGGTGCCGCGTGGGCGCGTGGCTGGCGCGATCGCATGCGCGCTGGCTTCCGCGATGAGCGTCGCGAGATCCATTCGACGCACTCGCTGCAAGGCAAGCTCGCCGTCTGGATGGTGCTGCTCTTCGCGTTCGGATGGTCCGTGCTCGCCTGGGATTTGTCGATGGGGCTCTCGCTTCACTTTCAGAGCACCCTTTACAGCTGGTGGTTCTTCATGGGCGCCTGGCTCGCCGCGCTGTCTCTTTTCGGCGTGCTCGTGCTCTGGTGGAGCAATTATCTGAACACCGCAGACGGGCTGATCGAGGAACGGCACTTCCACGATATCGGCAAGCTGATATTCGCGTTCACCGCTTTTTGGGGCTACCTCACCTTCGGTCAGTACCTTGTCATCTGGTATGGCAACATGGGCGAGGAGACGTCCTTCATGCGTCTTCGACTGCTGCCGCCGTGGGTATGGATTACGGTGACGTCCGTGATCCTCACCTTCGTGATGCCGTTCTTCGGTTTGCTATCGCGCGCCGCGAAGGTATTTCGACCAACGTTCCTGCTGTTCGCGCTGTGCAGCGTCGTTGGTCTGTGGATCATGCGGTACATCGAGGTCTATCCTTCGCGCTACGAGGATAAGGTCTCGAGCGCGCCGTTCGGTTTCTGGGAGATCGGCGTGCTGCTGCTCTACCTCGGTGTTTGGGGCTGGGTTTATTGCGCGTTCATTGATGCATTCCCGCGAATGCGCGTAACGCTCCTGACATCGCCGTTCCGAGACGAAGTGCAGGTGCCCGTCAATCCGGAGACGATGGAACCGCTCCCGGCGCACGAGTAGCGATGGAAGTTACCGGCTGCTGAATTCGACCATCACAACGCGGCATCCAGCAATTTCGCGATCATCGGCTTGGGCATCGCGCCCGTCTGTCGCGCGACCTCCTTGCCACTCTTGAAAACGATGGTTGTCGGGATGCCGCGGATGTCGAATGAGCCCGCTGTGTGTTGAGCGCGGTCGGTATCCAGCTTCGCGACGAGCGCCCGGCCCTGATAGGTCTTCGCGATCTCGTCCACTGCTGGCGCCATCGCCTTACAGGGCCCACACCAGTCCGCATAGAAGTCGACGAGCACTGGGACTTCGGCATCCTCGATCGTTCGCGCAAACGTGTCGTCGTTGAGCGGAAACGGCCGATCGAGAAGCATTGGCTTGCTGCACTTTCCGCATTTTGGCCGGTCGGCCGCTCGCGCGGCATCGATGCGATTCCACGTGTCGCAGAACTGGCAGCGCAGGGTGAGGTGCTTTGTGTCTGTTGCGGTGCCCGTCCCATTCTCCGGCATGCTACCCTCCCGATCGCGGTCGCTATATTGGTGCAACGTAATCGAAGGTAATCGGGGCGTTAGCTCAGCTGGGAGAGCGCCTGGTTTGCAACCAGGAGGTCACCGGTTCGATCCCGGTACGCTCCACTGATCAACGATCGCCGTACCGTCAGCGGCCAGGACTGGAGGCGGCGCCTCGCCCGGAAGGGACCAGTGCGAGCAGCGCGTCCCATGGAAGGGAACGCCAGTCCGGAGGGTACTTCCACACCCGGCGTAGCTCGTTCGCCGACACGACGAGCAGGCATTGCGCGCCCGCCGTGCCAAGGTGCTCGCCGGCAACCTCGTGGACCCACCAAGTTACGCCACTGGCATCGCGAAAAATCCGCGCTTCCCGTGACGATGGCGGGCCAGCATCGTTAGGCACTGCCTCCGGTGCCTGCCTGGTGCCCTCGTCGGGTGGTCCGGGCCGGGCGTCGAAAGGAAAGTGCTCGAGATCGGAAGACGACATCGGCCAACCTGCGTCGGCTGGTGGTGGTACAGCGTCATCGGACTCGCACGAAAATCGCGCGCCGGTGCTGTAGGCGGGAGCGGCATTGGGGCAGCCCTCACAACGGAAGATATCCGTTGTCACCATGTTCGCGCGTGCGCTGACGCACACCTCCGATGTATCCGATCGGCGTCACTCTGTCTCACGTTAGGCGTCGACATGACCGAGCGGAGTTCGCGAGTCGGCTCGTCACCACCGACGCTCGCCTCGCCCCCGATGTAAGTCCGGCTTTCTACAACCGGAATTACTCGCGCTCGCGATGGATCGGTGGACTGATCGTTTGCTCGCGGGTCGATGGTGACTCGCGACGCGGCTTCGCCGGGCTCACCTCGACGTCATGGCGCAGCTGTTCCGCGACCACGCGCACCTCCTCGAGCGCCTCACGGAGCGCTTTCGCCATTTCCGCCAGCGCGCGCTCGCGGTAAACCGGGCTCGGATCTCCGGCCAGGTAGTACAGGTTCGCCGCACGAAGCTGGGCATGCCGCAGCCAATCCTCGACCATGTCTGGTGTCAGGCGCGGCAGGCTCTCCTCGCTGCCAAGATTCTCCTCTCTCACGCTCGATGCATCTCACGGTGGGAGTGTGTCTGGTAGCGCGCATAGACGCTTGCAACTAGGTAGCAGGTGTCGTGCTCGCGTTTCTTCAAAGTTCCTGTAATCGACGTCCGGCCGTTGCAGAGCCGTGCTATCTTGCCGACAATCCACGTCGACCCGACTCTTCGAGGGGAATCATGACGAGCATTTCGCAGCAACGCTCGACACCAGCTGTGGGGAGCACCGCCCCGGACTTCACTCTGCCATCCACGTCCGGCGAGCGCGTGACGCTATCTCAGCTCCGTAGAAAACCGGTGCTGATCGCGTTCTTTCCGCTTGCGTTCTCGCCGACGTGCACCGCCGAGCTATGCGAAATGCGCGACGACTGGGATGAGTTCCTCACCCGCGGCGTGACGGTGCTGCCAATCAGTGTGGACTCCACATACTCCCTCAAGGAATACAAGCAGAAGTATGGAATGAAGGTCGATTTATTGAGTGATTTCAAACGTGAGGTAACTAACCTCTATGGAGTGCTGAACGAGGATCGTTTCTTCTCCAACCGCGCCTATTTCCTTGTTGATGCCGCCGGGACGATTCGATGGGCGCATGTCGAAGAAAACCCTGGACTTAAGCGCTCGAATCTCGAGATCCTCGGCGAGGTTGACCGGTTGGCCTAGCAATTCGTTACCTCGGGGGGCGTTCGGTCATCTTGACCAAGGAGCCAATGGTCCCGCTCGCCTTCAGCCCCCCGCCTCCTGCCCAACAACCACCGCCCCACGCGCGCGAAGCGCACCTCGATCCCGGCTGCGACTAGCACGACACCGGGACTTGCTGCGGTTGCCGAGATCGCCGGGGCTCTCGCCACCGGCGACTCAATAGGCACCGTTGCCCCCAGCGCGCTGGTCGCACTGCAAAGCTACCTCCAAGCCGAGGAGTGCTCGATCTGGGTAGGTGCGGCCGTGCAGAGTGAGCAGGCTCCCGCAACCCGTCTTCGATTGAGACGCGCCTGGGGCGCCGGCACCGATGAGGTCGACGCAGAGCAGGTCGCCGCGTTCATCATCGACGGCGACGATGCGTCGCGTGGCTTCCTCGGCGTGCGACTCCTGACGGGCCGGCGTGTCCTTGGTGCGCTCGTCGTTCGGCGCCGGGGACCGCTGTCCGCGGACGAGCGGCTGGTGTTGTTCACAGTCGCCGATATGCTCGCGCCACCGTTGCGTGCTGCCGAATACGCACGCCGGCTCGAGAGCGAAGTCGTCGAGCGCACCATGGAGATCGAGGAGCAGCGGCGTTTCACGGCGAAAATTATCGATTCGCTGCCCGTGGGTCTCTACGTCATCGATCGCGAATATCGGATTCAGGCCTGGAATCGAAAGCGCGAGACCGGCATGCAGGGTGTGTCTCGAGAAGAGGCGATCGGCCGCACGATCTTCGAAATCCTTCATCGTCAGCCGGCGGAGGTACTCCGCGGAGAATTCGAGGACGTCTTCCGAACCGGCCAGATGCAGCAATTTCAGATCGACTCGAGTGCGTCTGGTGAGAAACGCACGTACCGCATAACGAAGATTCCGATGCGCCTCGATGACACCGAGGTCTCTCACGTCATCACGATTGGCGAGGACGTCACCGAGTGGCGCGAGGCACAGGAAGGAATTGCCCAGGCGGAGAAGCTGGCGGCGATCGGTACCCTGGCGGCGGGCGTGATGCATGAGATCAACAATCCCCTCGCGACGATTGGGGCGTGTGCGGAGACGCTTGCGTTGACGCTCACCGAGGAGGGAATCACCTCTCCTCGGCTCGTCGGCTCACTTCCCGAGTCTCTCCAGCTCATCGAGCACGAAGTGCAGCGCTGCAAGGGAATCGTCGACGGTGTGCTCGATTTCAGTCGTCCGAAGAAGTCCGCCCGGACGTTGCTGGACATCAATGGGGTGCTCGAGAAGACTCTGTTTCTCCTGAAGCACCACGCCCGGTTCAAGAAACTGAATGTGCAATTGGAGGCGCAGTCGCCACTCCCTTTCGTCTCCGCGAGCGAGGAGCAGTTGGTCCAGGTTGTCATGGCGCTACTCATCAACGCCATGGATGCGATGCACGATCGTGGCACGATCGTCCTTCGCACGCGGGCCGATGTGACGCGCGATGTCGTGATCACTGAGGTGGTGGATCAGGGTGAAGGAATTCGCACCGCCGATCTACCGAAGATTTTTGAACCGTTCTACACCACCAAGCCCCCGGGTCGAGGCACAGGTCTCGGCCTTTCCATCTGTTATTCACTGGTCGCCGAGAATTCCGGACGCATAGAGGTCGAAAGTGTCGTCGGGAAGGGAAGCCTGTTTCGGATCGTGCTTCCCGCGGTTTCCAGCCAACCATTGCGTGCCGCCGTATGACACTCGCCACTCCGACGAAATCGCCGTCCGTCACGCCGCTGCCGACCAAGAGCCCCGTGCCTGATCAGGGCCGCATTCGTGTCCTTGTCGCGGAAGACGAAGAGCATCTCGGTCAGATCCTCACGAGCTTCCTCGTCGGCCGCGGCCATCAGGTGACCTCCGTAAGCGACGGCCGCGCCGCACTCGAGGCACTCCGTGCCGAAACGTTCGACGTCGCGCTGCTCGATATCGTGATGCCCGAGATGGACGGACTCGAGGTACTGCGTCAGGTCCGGGAAGAGCCGGATGCCCCCGAGATCATCATCATCACCGGCAACGGCACGATCGAGACCGCCATCACGGCGATGAAGCTGGGGGCCTATGACTACATGTCGAAGCCGTATCGGATGGCCGAGATCGACGTTCTCGTTAGGCGCGCCTGGGAAAAGCGACAGCTCGCGAAGGAGAATCAGTATCTCCATGCGCGACTGTCCCGTGTCGATGCGACACCGGAGATCATCACGCAGTACGCGCCGATGCGCGCCGTTCTCTCGCTCGTTGAGCGTGCGGCCGCGAGCGACACGCCGGTGCTCATTGTTGGAGAATCCGGGACGGGCAAGGAACTGGTTGCTCGCGCCATTCATCGTCTGTCGCGACGGGTCGGGCCGCTGGTGGACCTCAACTGCGCGACACTCGCCGAGAACATGGTCGAGTCCGAGCTGTTCGGTCACGAGCGCGGCGCGTTCAGCGGCGCGGCGACGCGAAAGTCCGGCCTACTGGAGGTCGCCGCCAACGGGACGCTCTTCCTCGACGAGATCAGCGCACTCACAGGCAAGATGCAGGCGAAGCTGTTGCGCGCCCTCGAACAGGGGAGCTTTTTCCGCGTCGGCGGCACGCAGAAGGTCGAGGTGAATGTGCGCCTCCTGTCAGCGACGAATCGAGATCTCGAGGGCGCCGTGCGCGACGGGCAATTCCGGGACGACCTGCTCTATCGTGTCAATACTGTGACGATCACACTGCCGCCGCTGCGCCAGCGGGCAGTCGACATTCCTCTGCTTGCCGAGTACTTCCTGTCGCGCTACGGCGGCGCGGACGCGTCGTCGCTCGCGCCCGACGCTCTTGCCTTGCTGCAGGAGTACCAGTGGCCAGGCAATATCCGCGAGCTCCGCAACGTGATCGAACGCGCGGTGCTTCTCGCGCGCGGCCGTGTCATTCGCGCGCAGGATTTGCCGCTCAATCTCGCCGCGGGCTCCGGCTCCCCGGCGTCGATGGTGGGCGGCCAGCTCACCCTCGAGGAGCTCGAACGGCGGCACATCGAATCCGTGTTGTTGCAGACCAAGTGGCATCAGGGCAAAGCCGCGGAGGCACTCGGCATCTCGTCGAAGACGCTCTACCGGAAGATCCGGGAGTACGGCTTCAGGAGACCAAAGCGCCACTAGTGTCGTGCGTTGTGCGCGAAATGGAAGCGCGGTAAGCTTTGCTCACCGCGCTTTTCGCGCAACGCCCAACGCCCAACGCCCAACGCCCAACGCCCAACGCACACAACGCGGCATGCGGATTTTAGTGATCGAAGACGATCCAACGGTCGGACAGTACGTCAAGCGCGGTCTCGAGGAGCAGCGTTATGCGGTCGATCTCGTTCCTGATGGCGACGAGGGCGAGCGTCGCGCAAGCTCGGAGGCCTACGACCTCGTCATTCTCGACATGCGCCTGCCCAAGAAGGCCGGTCTCGATGTGCTGAACAGCTTGCGGGCGAAGGGATTCGAGAAGCCGGTGCTCGTGCTCACCGCGCAGGACGCCGTCGACGCCAAGGTTGCGACACTCCGCGCCGGCGCCGATGACTACGTGACGAAGCCATTTGCATTTGAGGAGCTACTGGCGCGCGTCGAGGCCTTGTCGCGACGTCCGAGGGCGCTCGCTCCGCACAAGCTCGTTGTCGGCGACCTCGAGCTCGATCAGAGCACGCGTGAGGTCCAGCGCGCGGGCGAGTTGATCGAGCTGACCCCGAAAGAGTACACGGTGCTGGAGTATCTGATGCGCCACAGCGGTCGCGTCATGAGTCGAACGCTCATCACCGAATATGCGTGGGGCTATCACTTCGACCCTGGCACGAACATCGTCGACGTGGTCATCAATCATTTGCGCAAGAAGATCGACGCCAGACATCCGCACAAGATGATCACCACCGTGCGCGGGGTGGGATATATGATCAAGGACTGAGCGTCCCGATCATCGAACGGATGGCGGGCGCGCGCGCCCGCCTTTTGGTTTTTTGCACTTCCATCGTGCGGTCGCGCAATATTCAGGGTGCGCGCATTCAACACCGAGCAATGGCCGCCACTCGAACTCGCCTAACGATATCGTACGTCGTCGTCGCCGCCGTGACACTGGTGGCGTTCTGCTTTGCGCTGTACGCCGCACGCGCGGCCGAGGCGGACCAGGATGTCGTCGATCAGGCCGCGGCACTCGCCGACGACGTGCTCGCGACCGTCCGCGCCGCACAGCAGGCCGGTACTCCGCTCACTTCCCAGGAGCTCGATCGTCACCCTGGTTACTTCGTGATGCTCGACAGCCTCGGCCGACTCGTCTACTCGTCGAGCGCGGTACGGCTGCTCGCGCCCGAAGATCAGTCCGAGCTCTACAGTGTCGCCTTTCAACTGCGCCCGGGCGGCGCGGCGGCGCGACTTCCGCTGCTCCGCGATACGCTCATCAAGGGGCGCCTGATGCTCGTGGCACGCCGTGATCCGAGTATCGGGCCGAATATTTCACGGGTCATCGGCGGCTTGCCGACCGACGTCGCCATTATCGCGCCCCATTTGCTTCTCGGGACGCTGCTCGCGCTGGCCCCGGTGGTGCTGATTGTTTCGTTAGGTGTCGCCTACTACATCGCTGGCCGCGCGTTCCGTCCCGTCGATGAGCTGATCAACGAAGTGGAAGCGATTACCGATGGCCGCAGCCTCCATCGACGATTGCCCGTGGCGTCGAGCGGCGACGAGCTGTCGCGACTCTCGGCGACGTTGAATGCGATGATCGCGCGGCTGGAGAGCTCGTTCACGGCGCTGCGCCGCTTCACTGCCGACGCTAGCCACGAGCTCAAGACACCCCTCACCGTCCTGCGCGCCGACGTCGAGCGCGCGATGCACCCGAATACGACCCCCGCCGAACGGATGGTGGCGCTCGAGGAGTCATTGCAGGAGACGGCGCGAATGGCGGATCTCGTTGAGAGTTTGCTGACGCTCGCCCGGGCCGACGAGGGACGCTACGACCTGCACCGCGAGCCGATCCGCCTCGAACCACTCGTGCGAGATGTCTACGAGACGGCCGTCATTCTGGGCGAGGAGTCGGGTCTCACGATCGAGCTGCCCGACTGCGAAGAGGTCACGGTCATGGGCGACCCGAATCGCCTGCGTCAGCTCCTTCTGAATCTCGTGACGAATGCGATCAAATACACGCCGCGGGGCGGACACGTTGAGATTTCTCTCACGCGCCGCCCACACGACGAAGCCGCATTGACCGTGCGCGACACCGGCATCGGAATCTCGGCGTCCGATCTCTCGCACGTCTTCGAACGCTTCTGGCGCGCGGATCGCGTGCGTTCGCGTCGCATCGCAACTGCTGACAGCACGTGGGCCCTCGATCGGGGCGGCTTCGGCCTCGGTCTTTCGATCGCGCAGTGGATCGTTCAGGCGCATGGCGGCACGCTCACCGTGCAGTCGCGACTCGGGCGTGGCAGCATGTTTACGGTAGTCCTGCCGGCGACTCCGGGAACCTCCACTGACTCAGCAGAGCGTGTCGAAATCGCGGGTAGTGTCGCGTCGCGCGAGGCGGGCGGAAAACCCGATTCTAACAGCGACTTCACCGATTCTTAATGAAGCAGACATTCCACTGTTAGCTCACAAAAATACCTTTGACGACGAATAGTTCGCCCGGTCACACGCACCCGAACTAGGTCGCAGAGGACATGTTCGACAATCTCATTGAGTCGAAGGCCCAGAAGCAGAAGCGCGCCGGCGGCGTGGTGTTTAGCGCTGTCTTGCACGCCGTGCTGATCACTGCAGCCGTTTACGGCACGCTGCAGGCGAAGGACGCCATCGAAAAACCGAAGGCGGAGAAGGTGGAGTTCGTCGAGATGAAGAAGAAAGACGAGCCGCCGCCGCCGAAAGAGGAGCCCAAACCACCGCCGCCGGACGTCGTGGTCAAGGCGCCGCCACCGAAGGGCTTCCAGGTGCTCACCGCACCGATCAAGGTCCCCGATGTGCTGCCCGATATCGACCTCTCGAAGAAGGTCACCAACGAAGAGGATTTCTCGGGTAAGGGTGTCGCGGGTGGTATCGCCAAGGGGGTCGTCGGCGGAACGCCGCAGCCCGTAAGCGATCAGCCGTATTTCGAGTTCCAGGTCGAGAAGCAGGTCGCCGCGCTACCGGACAACCCGCGTCCGCGCTATCCCGACATGCTTCGCTCGGCCAACGTCGAGGGCGAAGTCCTGGCGCAGTTCGTCGTCGACACGACGGGCCGGGCCGAGATGAACACCTTCAAGGTGCTCAAGTCCAGCCATGACCTCTTCACGAACTCCGTGAAGTCGGCCCTCGCCAACATGCGCTTCTATCCCGCGGAAGTCGGCGGGCGGAAAGTCAAGCAGCTCGTCCAAATGCCCTTCGTGTTCGGTCTCAACAAGTAATCACCTTTCGGAGCACACCATGGATCTCTCGCTTATCGACCTCTGGCACCAGATGGGTGCCTTCGCCAAGGGCATCGTGTTCGTCATGGCGATCATGTCTATCTACTCCCTTACCATCATGGTGCAGAAGTGGTGGGGTCTTCGGAAGGCGCAGAAGGAGACGATCAAGTTCGCTCCTGAGTTCTCGCAGTTTCTCGAGGAAGACAATCTCACCGAAGCGATCCGTCTGGCCGAGAGCTATAAGCGCTCGCACGTCGCGCTCGTTCTGGGCGGCGCGCTGCAGGAAGTGAAGCCCCTCATCCAGGATGGCTCGGTGACCGTTGCCGACATCAACTCGGCGGAGCGCGCGGTCGAGCGCAACATGTTGCTCGAGATCACGAACCTGAAGCGCGGCCTCGCGGTGCTCGCGACGGTCGGTGCAACGGCGCCGTTCGTCGGACTGCTCGGAACGACGATGGGTATCGTGAACGCGTTCACCGGCATGGCCGCGACTGGTTCCGGCGGTCTCGCCGCGATCGGTGGTGGTATCGCCGAAGCTCTTATCACGACGGCGTTCGGTCTGCTCGTCGCGATCCCGGCCGTGTGGGCATACAACTACTTCACGACGAAGATCGATAACCTGACGGCCGAGATGACTTATGTCTCCAAAGAAATGATCGACTATTTGATCAAGGGTGTCTCTGGGGAATTCGGTCGTAGTCGCTTTACCCGTGAGTTCAATGCTGCCGGCGGCTCCGGTGGCCCGATTGCTCAATAAGCCACCGACATTCCTGAGGAGGTCTTCCGATGGCAATGGCGGCTAGTAGTGGTAGTGGCGTGCAGTCCTCGCCTAACGTGACACCGATGATCGACGTCATGCTCGTGCTGTTGATCATCTTCATGGTCGTCACGCCGGCGCTGCTCGCGGGCTTCAATGCCGATCCGCCGAAGGCGGTCAATCTGAAGGACCATCCTGAAGATGCGAACCTGGATCAGGTGCTCGGCATCGATAAGGATGGGAACTACTATCTGAACAAGAAGCCGATCCGCACGCAGGATGTCGGACCGATGCTCAAGCAGATCTATGACGCGCGCACCGAGGACAAGATCCTCTACCTGAAGGCAGACAAGGGTCTTGATTACTCCAAGGTGCTCGACGCTCTCGATCTCGCGGCAAAGAACGGCGTGCGTGTGACTGGCATGATCTCGGAGCAGCGGCCCGGTACGATCTCAACCGTTGCCGGTGACACGAAAGCAACCGCACCTATTGGAAAGGCGCCGGCTGCGGGAGGAAAACCGTAATGGCGATGTCATCGGGAGGCAGCGGCACTGGTCTCAGCAACGAGATCAACGTCACGCCCATGATCGACGTGCTGCTCGTGCTGCTGATCATCTTCATGGCAGCCCTACCGTCAATGCGGAAAGCAATCGATATCCAGCTTCCGGATCCGACGCCAAGCGTGCAGCCGGCGAATGCAAAGTCCGATCAGATCGTGCTCGAGGTAAAGCCGGGCGGCCAGTACTCGATCAATACGCGAGATGTGACTGGAAAGGACAACCTCGCTCGTGAGCTCAAGGATATTTACGGTCCTCGTCCCGAGAAGATCATTTTCGTGAAGGGAGATCCCAAGGTGAAGTACGCCGACGTCATTGACGCGATGGATCTCGCACGTGGCGCTGGTGTGAAGGTCATCGGTGTTCCGCCAAAGGACATCGACAACGGAGCAGCCGCGGCCGCACCGAAAAAGTAGGCTGCATTGGTGAATACGAGAAAGGCCGGCGAGCTCTGCGCGCCGGCCTTTCCTGTTCAGCAACATCGCTCTCGGCCCGAAAACCTCATTGTAACCTCTCGGAAGAGCTGGCGAGCGAGAACCTTTACGATGCACACGCCGTATAATTCCGTGTCCAGCCAGGGCACGTCGTCTGCCTTCTCCGTATCGCATGTCCTCCTCGTCACGTCCAATCAGCGTGAGTCCTACGACCGCTGCGACTGCGCCATTCGTACGGCGCCGTTCGCTTCCGGCTGTGACGCTGCCGCGCGGACGTGAAGATCGGCGCGTGAGTGCACTGGCCTCGGTCCTTGTGCACTTGCTTATCGTTATGCTCCTGGTCACGCCCTTCGCTGTGCACCATGCGATCGTCGAGCGGGAGCAGGGAGCCGGCGGACCCGGTCCAGCAGGTGGCGGCGGGGGAGGTCATGCCGGAACGGGCGGTGCGCCGGTGTCCGAGCGCTTGCAGTTCATGCAGGTCGCCCCGCAGCCGGCGCCTGCGGCAACTCCAATTGTGCAGACGCCTCCTCCTCCCGTGCCCCCGCCAGAGCCTCTCAAGGTCGAGCCAAAGCCGACCCCGCCCGTCGAGCCAAAGATTGCGATGGTCGCACCCGCGATTGCTCCGCAGGTCGCGACCACTCCCGGCGTTGGCGGCGGAACTGGCCACGACGGCACGAACGGGAGCGGCCCGGGCAGTGGCGGCGGTGTCGGGACCGGTGTAGGAACCGGGCGTGGATCCGGAATGGGACCGGGTACGGGCGGCGGCAACCAGGAGAATTATCCCCCATCTCTGCAGGAAATGGCGATCCCTCCGATGCCGGTGCCGGACAAGGTACGCGGGGCACACGTCGTCGCTGAATTCGACGTAGACTCGACGGGTCGCGTGCTCGGTTACGACTTCTCGCGCACCAAGGACAACGACTATAACAAGCGACTCGACGAGATCTTTCGTCGGTATCGATTCAAAGCCGGATCCACGCCAGATGGCAGGCCACTGCGCATGAAGGCGCAGGTGGTGATGGACCTACCGTAAGAGGCTGGCAGGGAAGCCTCGCTCGGCCCCGGGGAGCGCGCGCAATGCGCGCGACTTTATGTAGGCTTCCGCGAGCGTCAGCGAGCCGGCAGGCAATACGCAAAAGCTGCTACTCGCAACGTGCTGCCAGTAGCGCCTTTCGCCTAATTGCACGATTTTTCACGAGCTTCCGGCAGACCTCCCCGTCGGCAGCTTGATGATCGCCAATCGTGCAATCACCTGGAGCTGAATGACGAGCGTGGCAGCCCCGAAAACCGGATCGGGGCCGACGATTCCGACGTCCACATCTAGTTCGGAATTCGTCAAAGCGATGACCCTGACCGACGCGACGATGCTCGTCGCGGGCTCGATGATTGGCTCGGGGATCTTCATCGTTTCAGCGAGCATGTCGCGCACGCTCGGCTCACCATTCTTTTTGCTGTTCGCCTGGATCATCACGGGCGTGATCACGATTCTCGGCGCGCTCTCCTATGGTGAGCTCGCGGCGATGTTTCCGCGAGCAGGTGGCCAGTACGTTTTCCTGCGCGAATCGATGGGTCCACTCATGGGATTTCTCTACGGGTGGACCCTTTTTGTGGTCATTCAAACAGGTACCATCGCGGCTGTTGCCGTCGCTTTTGGGCGCTTCCTCGGGGTGCTCTGGCCGGCGATCGGAGCTGATCGTTATGCATGGTTCCCGCGTGCCGATCTGTGCCTCGGCTGGTTGGGATGTTCGGATCCAGCCAATGCGATTCAGCTTGGCCTCACGCCGCAGCGATTGATTGCGCTGGTCAGTATCGCCGTGTTGACGTGGGTGAACCTTCGCGGTGTTCGAGAAGGCAAACTTGTTCAGACGACCCTGACCGTCGTTAAGACTGGCGCGCTGGCGCTGCTCATCATCATCGGCATCACTATTGGTCGGAATGCCACGGCAATCGCCGCGAACTTTTCTCGCGGGCACTTCTTCGGCGCCGTTGACGTGAACGGCGCGTTCGTGGTCGCTTTTGGTGCCGCGCTGGTTGGTTCCCTGTTCTCGAGCGATGCCTGGAACAACGTCACGTTCGCGGCTGCCGAGGTTCAGAATCCGCGACGCAACCTGCCATTGGCCCTGGTGCTCGGAACGGGCCTGGTCACGCTCCTATATTGCCTCGCGAATGTCGGCTACCTGAACGTTTTGCCGATGCTCGGAGATCCCAATGGCGCCACGGCCGTGGCGCGAGGTATTGCCAACGCCACGCAGGATCGTGTCGCGACCGCGGTTCTCGAGGGAGTGTTCGGCGCGATCGGCGCGACGGTAATGGCTATCGCCATCCTGATCTCGACGTTCGGCTGTAATAATGGGCTGATTCTGGCTGGTGCGCGCGTTTACTACGCGATGGCGCGAGATGGTCTGTTCTTTCGTCGCGTCGGTACGCTGAACAAACGCCGGGTGCCGGCAGCCGGCCTGATTGTGCAGTCGGTGTGGACGGCACTCCTCTGTCTGACCGGCAGCTACGGGCAATTGTTGAACTACGTGATTTTCGCGGCGCTCGTCTTTTACGCGCTGACGACGATTGGCCTGTTCATTCTGCGCGCGAAGCGGCCAGAGGTCGAGCGCCCCTATCGGGCGTTAGGTTATCCGGTGCTGCCGGCGATCTACATCGCGTTGACGACGCTCGTAATGCTGCTGATTCTTCTGTCACCGTCGACGCGCCAGGATGCATTTCTCGGACTCGTCCTCGTTCTGATTGGAATTCCCGTTTACTTCCTCTGGCGCAGGGCGGAATCTCCCAGCGCTGCCTCACGAGTGTGAGGGGAGGGCGCCGAGAGCGCCCTCGATGCTTGTCCCACCAAGTCGACCCTTCGATTGTCAGCTCTTCAGGAGATCGCGTAAATGATGCCTTCGTTGGTGACCACTCTGCGTAGACGATTCCCGCTCGCGCTGCTGCTCGGAGCGCTGGCGACGCCGCTCGCCAGACCGCTGCTCGCGCAGGCCGCGGCGGCTCCGTCGTCGGCACCGGGCGGGGAGGCGAGCCTGATTATCCCCGACCTCTCCAAAGTCTCCTTCCTTGGTGTGAACGGCCACACCCTCTTGCTGTCGGGGCTCGTCGTCTGCGCGCTCGGACTTCTGTTCGGGTTGACGATCTACACGCGGCTCAAGAACATGGCCGTGCACGTCTCGATGCGAGACATCTCCGAGCTGATTTACGAGACGTGCAAGACGTATCTGCAGAACCAGGGCAAGTTCATCCTCCTCCTCTGGGTCTTCATCGGATTGATCGCGGCGGTGTACTTCGGCGTGCTCGCGCCGACAGTCGACGCGTCCGGTGCGGAGGTGCACGGCTATCCGCCGCTGAAGGTCGCTGTCATCCTGCTGTTCAGCCTGATCGGCATCGCGGGTAGCTACGGTGTCGCCTGGTTCGGCATCCGCGTGAACACGTTCGCGAACTCGCGTACGGCCTTCGCGAGTCTTCGTGGCAAACCATATCCCTGCTATCAGATTCCGCTGTCGGCCGGCATGAGCATCGGCATGCTTCTCATTTCCGTTGAGCTGGTGCTGATGCTTTTCATTTTGCTCTTCATTCCGCGGGACTACGCCGGCCCTTGCTTCATTGGATTTGCGATCGGTGAATCATTGGGAGCGGCGGCGCTGCGCGTTGCGGGTGGAATCTTTACCAAGATCGCGGATATCGGCTCCGACCTGATGAAGATCGTCTTCCGTATCAAGGAAGACGACGCGCGTAATCCGGGTGTCATCGCGGACTGCACCGGCGACAATGCCGGTGACTCTGTTGGCCCGAGCGCCGATGGCTTCGAGACGTACGGCGTCACCGGCGTCGCGTTGATCACGTTCATTCTTCTCGCTGTGAATCCGGCCTCCGCCGGCGCCAACTACGAGCGCGTCCAGACGACCTTGCTCGTTTGGATTTTCGTGATGCGCATCGTGATGATCGTTGCGTCGGGCATTTCGTATCTGCTCAACGAGGCGATCGCCAAGTCGCGATACGCGACCGCCAACGATATGAACTTCGAGGCGCCGCTCACCTTCCTCGTCTGGTTGACGTCGATCGTGTCGGTCGTGCTCACGTACATCACCTCGTATGTCCTCATCAAGGACCTTGGCGACGGCACCATGTGGTGGAAGCTGTCGACGGTGATCACATGTGGCACGTTGGCAGGCGCGATCATTCCGGAATTCGTGAAGGTTTTCACCTCGGTCGATTCGCGTCACACGCGCGAGGTCGTCACGTCGTCGCGTGAAGGCGGTCCGTCGCTGAACATCCTCTCCGGCCTCGTCGCCGGTAACTTCAGCGCATTCTGGCTCGGTATCGTGATGGTCGCCCTGATGGCAATCGCATTCGGCGTCAGCACGCTCGGACTCGGCGCCTTGATGATTGCTCCGGCGGTGTTCGCCTTTGGACTCGTCGCGTTCGGCTTCCTTGGAATGGGGCCGGTCACGATTGCCGTCGACTCGTACGGCCCGGTGACGGATAACGCCCAGTCGGTCTACGAGCTCTCGCTCATCGAAGAAGTGCCTAACATCAAGGCCGAGCTGCAGCGCGATTACGGATTCACCGTCGACTTCGAACGGGCGAAGCATTTCCTCGAGGAGAATGACGGAGCAGGCAATACATTCAAGGCCACGGCGAAGCCGGTGTTGATTGGTACGGCTGTCGTTGGCGCGACGACCATGATCTTCTCGATCATCGTAGCGCTCACCAATGGCCTCAAGCCTGAGCTCATCGGCAATCTATCCGTTCTGCACCCGCCATTCCTGCTCGGTCTCATCACGGGTGGTGCGGTGATCTATTGGTTCACCGGCGCGTCGATGCAGGCAGTCACTACGGGTGCCTATCGCGCGGTGGAGTTCATCAAGCGAAATATCCGCCTCGAGGGCGTCACGAAGGCCTCGGTCGAGGATTCGAAGAAGGTGGTCGCGATCTGCACGCGGTACGCACAGTTGGGGATGTTCAACATCTTCCTGACTGTGTTCTTCGCGACCCTCGCATTTGCGTTCGTCGAACCGTACTTCTTCATCGGGTATTTGATCTCGATCGCGCTGTTCGGGCTCTTCCAAGCCGTGTTCATGGCCAACGCCGGTGGCGCTTGGGACAATGCGAAGAAGATCGTCGAGGTCGAGCTCAAGGCTAAGGGAACAGAGCTGCACGCGGCGACGGTCGTCGGCGACACGGTTGGCGATCCGTTCAAGGACACGTCGTCGGTGGCGATGAATCCGATCATCAAGTTCACGACCCTGTTCGGACTTCTCGCGGTCGAACTGGCGGTTTCGCTCGCGAACTCGCGCGGTGTGCAGCTCACCTTCATTTTGGCGGCGCTGTTCTTCATTGCCGCGCTGTTCTTCGTCTATCGTTCCTTCTACGGAATGCGAATCCAAATCGAGGCGCCGGTCGATGCACCCGCGACCCCTACTCGCGAGCGCGTTCCTGCGGCGCGTTAAGCCCACGATTCAATCCTGAGCGAGCAAAGGATCTGCTGTTAGGGGAGCGACAGCAGATCCTTTGCCGCGTTCGGGATGACAACGAGTCATCCTTTCCTTCATGAACTCTCTATTCTCCCGAAAGCCGATCTCGGAACTGCTTGTCGAGGGCGAGCACCCCAACGCCCTGAAACGGGCGCTTGGCGCGGGCGACCTGATCATGCTCGCGATCGGAGCGGTGATTGGCGCCGGAATCTTCGGCGCCATCGGGACGGCGGCGGCGGGCCAGATCGGCCCGAACGGCGAAATCATTCGCACCGGCGCCGGGCCGGCGCTTGTTCTCTCGTTCTTGCTGCTCGGCTTTGCCTGCGCGCTCGCGGGTCTCTGCTACGCCGAGCTCGCGTCGATGATTCCGCAGGCTGGGAGCGCATATGCGTATGCATATGCCACGTTGGGCGAGATCATCGCCTGGATCATCGGATGGGATCTCATCCTCGAGTACGCGGTCGGCAACGTCGCCGTCGCCATCTCGTGGGGCGACTACTTCAAGTCGCTGACGGGAGGGCTTTTTGGGGCTCCCCTATGGCTTACGACTGGGTATCGTACGGCACTTCTCAGCTCCGATCCGGCGATCCATGGATTGCTCCAGACTGCCCCACAGATCGCGGGCATACCAATACTGATCAATGTGCCAGCAGCGGTCATCGTGATGCTGGTTACCTGGCTGCTGATGATGGGAGTCCGCGAGAGCGCTCGCGCAAACAACATCATGGTTGCCATCAAGCTCGTCGTGCTGGCGCTGTTCTGTATCGTCGGGTTCATGCACATCGACCCGAAGAACTACCATCCTTTTGCGCCTAACGGTTGGACGGGTATCCACCAGGGCGCGGCGATTGTCTTCTTCGCCTACATCGGCTTCGATGCCATCTCGACCGCAGCAGAGGAAACGAAGAATCCGCAGCGGAATATGCCGCTTGGCATTCTTGGCGGTCTGGCGATCTGCACCGTCATTTACATCATCATCGGCGCCGTGCTCACGGGAATGGCGCCGTACAATCAACTTGGTGTGGCCGATCCGCTGGCGCGGTCACTCGAGATCGCAGGGCTGACACGGCTGAGCCGCCTCCTTTCCCTTGGTGCCGTCGTCTCAATGACCGCGGTCCTTCTCGTTTTCCAGTACGGCCAACCGCGCATCTTCTTCGCGATGGCCCGAGATGGCCTTCTGCCAAAATGGGCGGCAAAGGTCAGCGGCAAACATCGCGTCCCACACATAACGACTCTGCTCACCGGTATCTTCGTTGCTGCCTGGGCGCTGATTGGTGACGCTGGCGAAACCTATGACCTGACAAACATCGGGACGCTATTCGCATTCGTGCTGGTTTGCATCGGGGTGCTTGTGCTGCGATACACGGACCCCGATCGGGACCGTCCATTTCGGGTACCCATGGTTTGGCCGGTTACGATCGTGGGTGCCCTCTTATGCCTGTATACGATGTATGGTCTGCCGCCACAGGCATGGCACCGGTTCGCCTGGTGGCTCGTCATCGGTCTCGTGCTCTACTTCTCATTCGGCTTCCGAAATTCGATGCTTCGGCGTAACCACAGCGCCGCTGTGGCCGATCCTTCCTCGACGCGACCACGCGAACGAGTGCCATGAGCTACACCGCAGCATCCTCGTCAGGCAATCCGAACGGAGGGAATGCACCTCGCCGTTCGGGCCTCCGACGCATCTCACTGACGCAGTGGATCCTCATCTCGATGGCACTCGGGATTTTGCTTGGCTGGTTGTATCCCGAGAGTGCCCGTGATGTCCATGGTTGGGCGGCAACGGATCTCAGCGTGCTGTCCACCGTTTTCCTGCGGATGATCAAGTCGTTGATCGTTCCACTCCTGTTTGGAACGCTGGTCGTCGGAATCGCCGGCCACGGCGATGATATGAAGCGGGTCGGCAAGCTGGCGTTGCGGTCGATCCTCTACTTCGAGGTCGTGACGACACTCGCGCTCGCCGTCGGACTCATCACGGTCAACCTCGTGAAGCCAGGCCGCGGCGTCGACCTCGGTGCGGCGTCAGCGGCCGAGGGCACTCAGCTCGCCTCGACGCACGCGACGATCGGCGGCGTTCTGGAGCACACAGTCCCGCAGAGCTTCTTCGAGGCCGCGACACGCAACGAGGTGCTTCAGATTGTCTTCTTCTCGATCATCTTCGCCGTCGCGCTTTCGCAGGTGAGGCAGGAACGGGCGAAGGCATTCATGTTGAGCGCATGTGAAAGCCTCTCCGAAGTGATGTTCAAGTTCACCGGTATCGTCATGGCTTTTGCGCCGATCGGTATCGGTGCCGCGATAGCGGTAACGATTTCGAAGAGCGGCCTTGGCGTACTGCGCAATCTCGGTATTCTCGTGCTTTCGTTGTACGGCGCGCTGGTCGCGTTCGTGGTGCTCGTACTCGTGCCGGTGATGATCATCGCGCGCGTGCCGATCGGCCGATTTCTTCGCGCGGTGCGCGAGCCCTGGCTCATCGCCTTCACGACGGCATCATCCGAAGCGGCGTTGCCACTGGCCATGGAACGGATGGAAGCGTTAGGCGTGCCACGCCGCATCGTCGCCTTTGTGCTCCCCACCGGCTACTCGTTCAATCTCGACGGCAGCACGTTGTATCTCGCCCTGGCGTCGGTGTTCGCCGCGCAAGCGGCCCGCATCGATATGCCGATCTCGACTCAGCTCGTGATGATGCTGACGCTCATGCTCACGAGCAAAGGCGTCGCCGCCGTACCGCGCGCGTCGCTCGTCATTCTCTCTGGCGCGCTGACCGACTTCCATCTGCCGCTGCAGGCGGTGGCCGTTATTCTCGGTGTCGACGCCTTGATGGACATGGCGCGGACCTCGATCAATCTGTTCGGCAACTGCCTCGCGACGGTGGTCATGGCCCGCTGGGATGGCGAGTTCGATCGGCCGGCCGCTGCGACGCCCGTGGCCGACGCAATCGCCGGAAGACAGCTCGAGGCGCCCGCCGTCGAGACGCCTGTTGCCTGATCACTACGTCATGCTCTCGCCGACGAAGCGTAACGCGCCACGCACGGCGCCGCGAACCGGAATGACCTCCTCCGCGCTGATCTGAGCGCCGGGCACGGCCGTCTTGAGCCGGTGCTCGAGACGCCGTCGAAGGGTCGAGCCACGCTTCAACATTCCGCCGCTGAGCGCGACCGGTAATGTCGCACGCTCGTCGACGAACAGCTGTCTCGCGAGCGCGCGGATGTGCAACGCGAGCTCCTCGACCGCGAGGCTAACGATCGAGTTGGCGCGAAGGTCGCCGGAGTCGGCGACGCTCATCACAACTGGCGCGAGCGACGCGAGCGCGGCCGGGGACGCAGCAGCTGCCCAGCCGATGAGCTCCGATAACTCGTTGACCTGCGCGGCGGTGAGTATCGCCCCCGTGAGCGCCGTTTCCGGCTCTCGACCGTCGCCCGCTGCCGCGACGACGGAGAGCGCTCGGCGACCAATCCACGCGCCGCTCCCTTCATCACCGAACACGGGTCCCCAGCCCCCACAGCGCGCTGTCGAACCGGTGGGACTTCGTCCGAAGGCAATCGAACCTGTACCGCTGATGAGCAGCACGCCGGGGCCGTCACCGAACGCATCGTCGAGTGCGACGCTGAAATCCGAGTGAATGACGACTTCGTCCGCGATCTCGCGACTGACGAGCGCCTGCCATAGCTCCTGGCGCTCGGCCTCGCGCCCGACACCGGCGACGCCGACACAGAGCACTCGTGGCACCACGTGCGTCATCTCGCATGACGCGAGTGCATCCCGGACGACATCGGCGATGACAGTTGCTGACTCTTCCACGTGGCCTGGCCGCACGGCACTCGCGGGCCCGACGACGTCGCCGATCATTCCACCATGCTCGTCGGCAACCATCGCGCGAGTCTTCGAGCCACCGCCGTCGATGCCGATCACGATTTGCGTCACGACCGTGCCTCGCCGCGAAGTGGCACGTCAGCCGAATGGGTCAATGAGGAAAGAATTCCAATCACGAGTGTGATGACCGTTCCAATGAGTACGTACCAGGGCCACGCGATAGTGCCTAACGGCCGAAGTGCGCTGCTCCACGCAGGTACCGCGGCGGCGATTTGCTTCGCGAACACGATGAAGGCCATCGAGAGGATGCCGATCGACATTCCGATAATCGCGTCCGGCTGTCGCGCACGCCGCCAGAAAATACCCAGAAAGAACCCGCCAAGCAGGCCGCCGTATGTGAAGGAGGCGATCGAGAGAGCGATCACGACCACAGGCGTCTGCTGATTCTGGGGGAATAGCAAGGCGCCGCCGGTGAGCACAATCCCCCACAACAGGGCGAAGATCTTCCCCACCCGCAGTGTGCGAGGATCGTCGGCACGGCGTCCTGTGAGGGGCAGATAAATGTCGTGCGTCGCTGCGGCGGCTAGCGAGTTGATAGCCCCCGAGTGGGTGCTCATCGTCGCGGCGAGAATTGCCGCCAGCACGAGGCCGAGCAATCCATGCGGCATGTATTGGAGGATGAACGTCGGGAAGACGTCGTCCGCTTTGGAAAAACCGTGATTCGGTCCGTAGAGCGCCCAGAGACCGACCCCGATCATCAGGAAAAGCGCGAACTGAATCGTGACGACGAAGCCGCTCCCGATCACCGCCGTCTGTGCATCGCGGAGCGTCTTTGCCGAGAGGAGTCGCTGGACGATGAGCTGGTCGGCACCGTGGGACGCCATCGAAAGAAATGCACCGCCGATGACACCGGCGAAGACGGTGTGCGGTCTGTCGAAGCCGGTATAAAAGTCTATAAACTTCAACTTGCCCGCGGGCTGCGCCATCACGACGATCTGCGACCACCCTCCGCTCACGAGACGGCCGAGCAGCACGAGCGCGGCAAGGCCGCCGACGATATACACGCTCGCCTGCAGAATCTCCGTCCACACCACCGCCCGCATGCCGCCGCGATAGGTGTAGATGATCGTAAGCGTCCCGAGCACGAGAACCGCCGTCGGCATGACCCAGGCGCGGGGTACGACGCCCTCGAGAATGAGCGCAATCGGGATCGCTGTCGCGAACACCCGCACAGAATCAGCGAGTCCGCGCGTCACCATAAAAACGATCGACGTGAAGCGCCGCGTCGCGAGCCCGAACCGTTGCTCGAGGAGAGCGTATGCCGTCACGAGCTCTCCCTGGTAATAGCGAGGGAGCAGTACCGCCGCGATGACGATCCGACCGACGAGATACCCAACCGAGACCTGGAGGAATCCGAGGTTGCCGACGTAAGCCAGTCCCGGAATGCTGATGAAGGTCAGGGCGCTCGTCTCGCTGGCGACGACCGAGAACATGACCGCCCACCACGGAATCGAACGGCCGGCGACGAAGTAGTCTTTGGCGTCGCGCTGCCGCCGGCCGACCCATATGCCGAGGAGAGTCGTGCCGGCGAGATACAACAGGATGACGACGGCGTCGAGGACGGAAAGCGCGCGCGTCATGCGGTAAATGTCACGCGGCGGCCAGTGGCGCCGTTAGGCAATGCTCACCGCTGTTCGACCACATACGCCTCCATCGCGAAGTATTCGGCCAGGCCCAGGCGATCGAGCTCGGCGGCGGTGCCCTTGTTGCGGGCCTCGACGCGCTGCCAGAACTCCCGTTCGTCGTAGCCGCCGGGGAATGGCGCCGAATCCTTCTGCGACTGATGCTTGAAGATCGCCTGGATCTTCAGACGCAGCTCTTCCTGCGACAGCGGCACGAGCCAGGTGGCCTCGTAGATCGGCCACTCCTGCCACGCGCCGCGATAGAGCCAGGTTTCTGGTCTCTGCCCGCTCATCTGCTGCTTGCTTCGGCTAGAGGCCTCGTCGCCTGACGGCGCACCCCCTCGCTCGTCATGGCCACCATGCGCGACCTCGCCGAATGACTCCGCGAGCGCGCGATCGATCGCCTCCTTGCACATCCGATGCGTGCCGTGCGGATCGGAGAGATCCCCCGCGACAAAGATCTGTTGCGGCCGAATCTCCTCGAGCAACGCGCGTACGATGGCGACGTCCTTCGGTCCGATGGCGTCTTTGCGCACCTTGCCAGTTTGATAGAATGGCAGGTTGAGAAAGCGCGCAGCGCTGCGCGGCAACCCCACGGTCTCGATGCCGCTCACCGCCTCTGCCTCACGAATGATGCGCTTGATATCCTGCACCTCCGGAATGTCGACCTCACCGGGGCGCTTGCGCTCGAGGAACGCATACACCTTCTGAGCCAGTGACGAGACTTTGGCGGCTTCGACCAACCCGTTCCCGGCGGTGCGTTGGAGAAAGTCGACGTATCGACGAACATCGTGGTCAAAAACAGCGATGTTCCCGCTCGTCTGATAGGCAATGGTGATCTCGTTCTCGTTCTCGACGAGCTTCCGGAGGATCCCTCCCATCGAGATCACGTCGTCGTCGGGATGCGGCGAGAAGCAGATGATGCGCTGATGCGTTGGAAGCTTCGATTTGCCGCGAATCTTCGCGCCGAGGATGTTGAAGACTTTTCCGTTCACTTCGCCCGGCGTGCCAAACTTCGCAACCAACGCGGACATCTTGTGCTCGGCGTAGTCACGCTGCGTGAGCTTGAGGATGGCTTTGTTCGTCTGCTGCGAGAGCCACATGACAGCGCGCACCATGAGGTCCTGCGTCCACTGGACCTCGTCGATGAGCCAAGGCGTGTTGATGCGAGTGAGCTCGGCGCCAGCGGCGCGATCTACGTAGAACGTCGTGTCTGGATGGCGCTGCAGGAACGTCGCCGCAACCTCGACGTCGATGTCCCCCTCGACCGCGCGCCGGACGATCGACGACTTGTGCTCGCCCGTCGCAAGGATCGCGATCTCGTGTGCGTCGAGGATGGTCGCAACTCCCATCGTGATTGCTTCACGCGGGACAAACTCCTCGCCAAAGAAATCCGCTGCGGCGTCGCGGCGCGTGATCGCGTCGAGCGTCACCGCTCGGGTGCGGCTGTCGGCACCGGAACCAGGCTCGTTGAAGCCGATGTGACCAGTCTTGCCGATTCCGAGAATCTGAAAGTCTATACCGCCGGCGTCCCCGATCGCATCCTCGTACCGGCGACAATACTCCTCGACACGATCTGGCGATATGGTGCCGTCGGGTATGTGAACGTTCTCCGGTCTGATGTCGATTTGCGAGAACAGATTCTCCCACATGAAGCGATGGTAGGAGTGAATGCTGTCCTTCGGCATCGGGTAGTACTCGTCGAGATTGAACGTCACGACGTGGCGGAAGCTCAATCCGTCTTCCCGATGCATGCGAATCAGCTCCCGATACACACCGATCGGTGTGGATCCGGTCGCGAGGCCGAGTACTGCTGCCTCGCCCGCGGCGTCCTTCTCACGCACGAGGGTCGCGATGCGGTTTGCGACGAGTCGGGCGATGTGCTCGTGATCGTCCACCACCAGGGTGCGAATTCGCTCGAGGCCTGCTGGAACGTGCGGGACACGAGAAGGCCCGCGAGTCAGCGAGCGATCGCGGGCCTCTCTCTCGGCAACGGCGTCGCGGCGGACGCCTGTGACCGACTCTGCCATGTTTTTTGGACTAGTTAGGCTGAGAACGAGCTGCCGCATCCGCAGCCGCCCGTAGCATTCGGATTCTTGAACGTGAAGCCAGAGCCCATCATCGACGTCACGAAGTCGATCGTGACGCCATTCAGGTACTGCGCCGAAAACGGATCGACGAAGATGCGCCAGCCACTCTGATCGACGATGAGATCGTCTTCCGCGGCCTCGTCCTCGATGAGCAGACCGTACTTGAAGCCGCTACACCCGCCAGGCTGCACACTGACGCGCAAACCGCCCTTCGCGGGATCGACTCCTTCCTGCTCCATGAACTTCATAACCTCGGCTGACGCATTCGGTGTGATGACCACCGCCAGCTCGGGCTGATTCATTGTGCTCATTCGGACCCTCCTCCGAAGCGGCCAAGTGATGCTGCGCCGCAGGTTACGTTCAAGATAAGCTCCCCATCAATCCGCCGCTACCGCTTCACGAGCCTTGGCGTCGCGACGCGAGATGGCTGGCGGCGCCGGTTCGGAGCGGAAGGACTGCGCAATCCACGCGAATGCCAGCGCCGCGATGATCAACATCACAATTCCTGCACCAACTTGCCCAAAGATGATCTTGCCCACGCCAAATAGCGCCGAATAGACGGCCACGATCCCCGCCAGCCAGTAAGTCCAGGCCAGGCCACCTCCCGGTATGCTCTCGCGACCATAGCCCAACTTCGTCGACACGGAAGCCCACCCGGGGCCGCCCGGGCGAACGCGCTCGTAAAATGACTCGAGCACAGCACTCGACTCGGGTTGCGTGAGCATCGTCGTCACGATCCAGACGACCGTCGTCACCACCACCGTTATGAGAAGCGTGACGGCGTCGGCATCCGCGCCGGCATTCGCTACCACCGATGGAGTAAAGGCAGCGACCTGCTCAGGCGAAATGATGTGCAACTTCGAGAGAATGAGCCCGAACGCGCCGCCGACGTAACTGAACGTGACGAACGACGCGATCATCGCGCTGATCTCACTCCACGCGTTGATGCGCCACCAATACCAGCGAAGGATGTAAACGAGACCGGTGCCGGCGCCAAGGCCAATGAGGAACTTCCATGCCTGTTCGACGGTCGCGAGTTGCGATGTCACGATGATCGAGAGCAGGAATAGCACGACAGTCGCCAGGCGCGAGACGTTCACGTAGTGCTTCTCGGTCGCGGTCTTACGCAGAAAGCGCCGGTAGAAATCGTTCACCAGATACGATGCGCCCCAGTTCAGCTGCGTGGCGACGGTGGACATGTATGCAGCGGCAAAGCCAGCGAGCATGAACCCACGCCATCCCGTTGGCAGGAGATCGACGAAGGCCTGAACATACGCTGCCTCGTGATCGGGCACGCCGTTTACCATCACGCCTTGTGGATAGAGCAGCACAGTTGCGAGGCCTGTAATGATCCACGGCCATGGGCGCAGAGCGTAGTGAGCGACCTGAAAGAAAAGTGTCGCCAGCACGCCGTCGCGCTCTGTCTTCGCCGAGAAGATGCGCTGCGCCACGTAGCCGCCACCGCCTGGCTCGGCGCCCGGATACCACGCCGCCCACCACTGCACGAAGAGAAAGACCCCGATCGTGATCGCCGGCATCCAGAGGTAAGCCTGTATCCCGCCGTTGTGGATCGAGACTGGAAGGACGGACAGGGCCGCCGTCTCGCTGCCGAAGTGTGTGACAAGACCGGACTTCAAGGCGGTCATACCACCAACTTTTCTCACCGCGAAGACGGCGAGCACAATGACCGCCGTCATCTTGATCACGAACTGAACCAGGTCAGTCCACAGCACAGCCCACATTCCTGCCGCCACCGAGTACGCCACCGTGATGATGAAGCAGATACCGACCGCGACGTAGGGGTTCACACCTAACGAGATACCCAGAATCTTCACCATCGCCTTGGTCACCCAGCCGAGGATGATGAGATTCACGAAGATGCCGAGGTAGATCGCGCGGAAGCCACGCAGGAAGGTGGCCGGCGCACCGCTATAGCGAATTTCGGCGAATTCGATGTCGGTCATCACGTGCGCTCTTCGCCAGAGGCGCGCGAAGAAGAACACGGTGAGCATGCCGCTCATCAGGAAGCACCACCACAGCCAGTTGCCGGCGACGCCGTGCGAGTACACGAGCCCCGTGACGACGAGCGGTGTGTCGGCGGCGAACGTCGTCGCAACCATCGAGGCGCCGGCGAGCCACCAGGGAACCTGTCGTCCCGAGATGAAGTACTCGCTCAGGCTCTCGCCACCGCGACGGGTGAATGCGAAGCCAATGCCCGCCGAAAGGACAAAGTACGCCCCCACGATGGCCCAATCGATCGCTGTCAGATTCATGGATGTGCGCTCGGCGCAGGAA
>Ga0070713_100000340_pt1 | contig 30413 bp, 22 predicted proteins | sample LARL82metaG_FD_65465 | JGI IMG/M metagenome (GOLD analysis project Ga0070713, IMG submission 65465) | Corn, switchgrass and miscanthus rhizosphere microbial communities from Kellogg Biological Station, Michigan, USA - LAR L8-2 metaG | ecosystem: Host-associated > Plants > Roots > Rhizosphere ... | reverse complement strand
CGGCGACGCGCGAGCTGGACGTGCGACGTCGCGATCTCGAGCAGCAGGCCTCGATGGATGTCCGGGGCGCGTTGCTCGACCTCGCCTCGGCCCGCGACGAAGTCGTCGCGTCACGGGAGCGGCTCCGCCTCGCCGAGCAGGAAGTCACGCAGGCGCGGGAGCGCTTCCGCGCTGGCGTTGCCGGCAACGCCGACGTTGTCAACGCTTCATTCACTCTCAACGCGGCGCGCAGTCAGTACGTGGACGTGCTGACCGCGCTTCAGCAGGCCCGTGTCTCGATCGCTCGCGCCGAAGGCGCGCTGACACAACTGCAATAAGATTCAACGACGCTCAACCTAACGACCCGCCATGGCTACCGCGATGCAACAGGACGTTTCCGAAAAGCAGATTCGTCCCGTCGAAAACCAGGAACCCGCGCCGCCTTCGAAGCGACGCTTCATTCTCCCGATCGTCGGCGTGCTCGTGCTCATCGCCCTCATCTGGGCGTTCAAGCAGTGGAGCTACAGCCGATCCCACGAGTCCACCGACGACGCCGCCGTGGATGGACATCTCATCCCCGTGCTCGCCAAGGTCAGCGGCTACGTGCAGAAGGTGACAGTGCAGGACAACTCCCAGGTCAAGGCCGACTCGCTGCTCGTGCTCATCGACCCGACCGAATACCAGATGCGCCTCGCGCAGGCGCAGGCCGATCTCGCCGCCGCTCAGGCGACGGCGGGTACCGGGGGCTCGACCGGCCAGGCCGAAGCTCAGGTGCAGACGGCCTCGGGCCAGCACGCCGCGTTAGGCGCGCAGATCGAAGCGGCGCGGGTCAACGCGCAGAGGGCGCACCAGGATCTGGAGCGATACCGCCAGCTAGCAGCGCAGCAGATCGTGTCGAAACAGCAGCTGGATGCGGCCCAGGCAGCCGCGCAAACCGCGGACGCGAATGTCGCGGCCCTCGAGCGGCAGTCGGCCGCCGCCGGCGCTTCGGTCACGAGCGCCGAGGCTGGCGTGCGACTCGCCGAGGCGCGCCTGCAGGCGGCGCGCGCGGCGCGTGACAACGCACAGCTTCAGCTCGAGTACACGCACGCGCAGGCGCCTACGTCGGGCATTGTCTCGCGCAAGCAGGTGGAAGTTGGTCAGCTGGTCCAGGTTGGCCAGCCGCTTCTCACGATGGTCGCCGACACCGGTGTCTTCATTACGGCCAACATGAAGGAGACGCAGCTCGCTGATCTCTGCGTCGGTCAGCCGGTGACCATCGACGTCGACGCTTATGGTGGCGCGAGCGCGGAAGGCATCGTGGAAAGCCTCGCCGCGGCGACGGGATCGAAGTTCGCGCTGCTGCCGCCCGACAACGCCACCGGGAACTTCACCAAAGTGGTGCAGCGCGTGCCGGTCCGCATTCGCATCACCAAGGATCTCGGCCCCCGCCACCCTTTGCGCCCCGGCATGTCGGTGAACGTGCATGTGGACACGAAGAGCTGTCCAACCGCGACAGGCAAATGAACTGAAGAGCAGGGCCCGGGGACCAGGGGCTAGGGCCGGCGGTGAAGATCTCCGCGCGTGGCCCTGGGCCCTAGTTCCCAGGCACTAGCCCCTCCTCTCCATGACAACACTCACGCTGACTGCGGAGCACGCCGTCCAGGCGGAGGATCGCTACCGCTACAAGTATCTCATCGCCATCGCGGTGACGTTGGCGGCGGTGCTCGAGCTGATCGATACGTCGATCGTGAACGTCGCCATTCCCCACATGATGGGGAACCTCGGCGCCACGCTCGACGAGATCTCGTGGGTCTCTACCGGCTACATCATCGCCAACGTCATCGTCATTCCGATCTCCGGTTGGCTGTCGGCGTATTTTGGCCGCAAGCGGTATTTCACGGGATCGATTCTCCTCTTCGTCGGCGCCTCGTTCTTCTGCGGCGCCGCGCACTCGTTAGGCCTGCTCGTCTTCTGGCGCGTGGTGCAGGGGATCGGAGGCGGCGCGCTGCTGTCCACCGCCCAGACGACGTTGTTCGAGTCATTTCCACCACACGAGATCGGCATCGGTCAGGCGATGTTCGGCGTCGGCGTCATGGTCGGCCCGACCATCGGTCCCACGTTGGGCGGCTGGATTGTCGATAACTACGACTGGCCGTGGATCTTCTACATCAATGTCCCGCTCGGTATTCTCGCGGCGATCATGACGGTGATCTACGTGAAGGATGCCGCGCACCAGGAGCGCGCCGAGACAGTAGACTGGCAGGGGATCACCCTGCTGTCACTCGCCGTCGGCTCGCTGCAGTGGATGCTGGAGCGCGGTGAGCGTTACGACTGGTTCGAGTCACGCTTCGTGACGACGCTGGCGGTGATCTCGGCCATGTCGTTCGTGCTGTTGATCTGGCGCGAGATGACGGCGAAAGAGCCGGTGATCAACTTCCGCGTGTTGAAGAGCCGTCAGCTCGCCGCTGGCGTGAGCATTGCCGCGGTGCTCGGCCTCGCGCTTTTCGGGTCGATCTTCGTGCTGCCAATCTTTCTCCAGAGCCTGCACGGCCTCACGGCAAATCAGACAGGACTTGTGATCCTGCCGGGCGCGATCGCATCCGCGGTGACCATGGCTTTCGTCGGCCGAAACGCCAACCGCCTGGATGCACGCGCCACTGTGGCGGTGGGCGCGGTGCTCTTCTTCATCTCGATGCTGTTGTTGTCGCGAATGACGCTCGTCAGCGGTCCCGAAGAGACATTCTGGCCGCTGATACTGCGCGGCGTCGGACTCGGCCTGATCTTCGTTCCGCTCACCAACGCAGCCATGGCCGAGCTGAGAACGCGCGAGCTCGCGCAGGGCACGGGCATGTTCAACCTCACGCGACAGCTCGGCGGCTCGCTCGGCATCGCGATCATGGCGACGTTGCTGACGCGCTTCACGACGCAGTCGAAGCAGCTGCTCACCGAGCACGTGACGACGATGGACCCGATTTCGTTAGGCAGGCTCGATCAGATCACCCACGCGCTCGTTGCTCGGGGCCTGAACCCTATATTGGCGCGAGACCAGGCGCTGATGGTGCTCGATCGACAGATCCAGGCGCAGGCTAGCGTCCTCGCGTTCTCGAAGATCTATCTGCTGAGCGGTGCCATTCTGCTCTGTTCACTCCCGCTGCTCTTTCTCTTCCGAACTGGCAAGGGACGCGGAGCGATGGGCCCGGTGCACTAGATGCCGGCGGACGGCGGCGGCTCTCCATCGCGGGAGTCATCGTGGCGACTCGTTTCGCGCGCGATCCGCCGCCGCTGTCCGCGTTGTGGCGAACGGAACGTGTGGGTGGGGTTCATGCGCATGCGTCCCGAGTGTCCGGTGTGTGGACTGCAGCTGGATCGCGGTGAGAGCGACTACTTCTACGGCGCCTTTCTTCTCAATTTCGTCGCCGCCGAGCTCGTGCCGGTAGTCGTGTTCGTCGTCGCGCTCATCGCGACATGGCCGACACCACCGTGGAATTTGCTAACGGCATTGACTGCCGTGCTCGCGGTTATCGCGCCAATCCTGCTCTATCCGACGACGAAGGCGCTGTGGCTCGCCTTCGACCTGATGCTGCGTCCAACCGCGCACTGAATGGGCCCGCTCTACCGCTCCGGCTCGACCATCACTGATGCGCCGCCGTGAGCATCGTAGTGCACGTGGACGCGCCACGGCTGGCAGCACACCTGGCAATCCTCGACGTAGTCCTGTTCCTCGCCACTGCCCGGGTCGAGCGCGATGACGTTCTGCTCGCCACAATACGGACAGATGACGACCCCGTCCGTGTCGGCGGTTCCATCGCCTAGTGGAAATTCATCGTCGAGATCGTCGAAAAAATCGATCACGGGAGAGCTCGCTCGATCGTCGCTGTTACAGGGATTGTTACGCAGCGCACATCGTCATGTTGCATCGACTCGCGACGTTGGATCTGCTCCTCGAGAGTACGTCGCTTGCAGCGCACGGGTCCGCGGTCAAACCCGCTGATTGTCCGACTGGTTCTCGAGACGAAGGGTGGTTATACATCGAAATATGGCGCACAGCGTGAACCTGGGGACGATGACAGTGACGATCGGCGCGTATCAGGCAATGTACTTCGAGAGTGTTGCGCACGCGGTGGAGTACTGTCACACGCTGGTGCCACACATCGTTTCCCGGCATGGCGTTGCCGCAAGAGCTGAGGAGCGCGCGGTCGTCTGGTTCCACGTTCCCGCGCGCAGTCAGGGCTCGACGCGAGAGGGTTGTTATCTGTTCGCGAGCGCCGGCGCTGTCGAGGCGGCGGAGCGCGCCGGGCTCGATACCCCATTATGCGGTCGCGTCACCCGCGCCGCGCTCCCACCGGACGCCGTCCTGCTCTTCGGCGACGACGCGCCACCGACGCCCGCTCGCCAGCACTCGACGCGGCGTTCGAGCGCCGTGCCGAGGGCTCGATCGTTAGGCAGCAACATGCCGTTGGTAGACGCTAGAGTGTGATTGGCAGAGGGTAGTGGGCTGCGCGTCGCGGAAAAGGAACAAGGCCGACGGTGAAACCGTCGGCCTTCCTTGTTCCAACTCTACCCACAACCCTCTACCGAAAGCTTTCTGCCCGCTGCCATTCATACCCTCGCCCTCTTGCCGTCACCGGCCAGCTCGTTTCCACCGAATCCCCCCGAACTCCGAACACGACGTCGTTCAGGTGCACGACGATGCACACATGGTTCGGGATGACGCGCACGCGCTCCCCGACGACTGGCCGCCAACTGGATCGGCTCAGGTCGAGAATGCCGTGCTCCTCGGACATCCCTTTCACCACCACTTCCGGATGCTCGAGGAGCGAGCCGAACCCCTCGTCGCTGCCTGTGCCGCGCAGCGGCTCTCTGCCTAACGACTTGCTCCCGGTATCGATCACTGCTTGTCCGGGCACCGCCGTGCTCACGACCGTCGCGAGCACCGTCAGCGCACAGTCTTCCCACGCACACGCGCCGATTTCGGCCGTCGTCCGATCGTTGAAGATGTAAGTGCCCGGGCGGAACTCCGTGACACGCGGTATCTCGTGCGTCCGCCACATCGTCGGCGTCGAGCCACCACTCACTGAATCTGGAGTGAGACCGGCGCGATCGAAGCGTGACAGCGCGTCGCCCAAACCGCCGCGCAGCTGATCGAGCTTCGCGTCCTGCGAGTCTACCGCTTCGCGAATGTGGCCTGGATAGAACGCGAGGCCGCCGAAGACGAGCGGCGCCGAGTCGCGAATGCGCCGCGCCAGCGCAATCGCGTCATCCACCACTGGAAGTCCGACCCGATGCATGCCAAGGTCGAGCTCTACGTAGACCGAAATCTCACGCTCCGCGGCGCACGCTGCCTTGGCCAGATCATCCACCGCCGTCGCGGAATCGAGTGCGACCGTGAGCCGCACGTGGTCGGGAAGATTCGCGACTCGTTTGGCGCGGAGCGGCCCGACGGGCGGATACGCGAGCAGCAGATCGTCGGCGACCTCGCTCATGACTTCCGCCTCGAACGGCGTCGCGCACGTCAGCCCAACGGCCCCGCGCTTCATTTGCTCGGCACCCAGTCGTGGCGACTTGTGTGTCTTGATGTGCGGCCGCAAGCCGAGGCGATGCTCGGCCGCATAACGAGCGGCACGGTCGAGATTGCGCTCCAGTCGATCCAGGTCGACGATCGGAGCGGGCGTTTCGAGCTCGGGAAAGATCACGGCTGTGGACGGTGGAGGATGATCGGTGACAGAGGGGCTAGGGTCCGGGGGCTCGCGGCCAGGGCGACGCGCAACGATTGTCATGGCCGGCCCTCAGCCCTAGCCCCCAGTTCCTGGCCCCTCGCTACTATCCTACTTCCTTCCTCGCGAGAGTGCACGATGGCCGACACGCAGCGATCCTGGCAGCCGGCGTTTCTCCCTGGCGACCTTCCCAAGCCTGTCGGGGCCTACTCTCCCGCCGTCCGTGCGGGCGATTTCGTTTTCGTCTCCGGCCAGGTCCCGCGCGATCCGCGCACTGGCGCGCTTGGCGGCGACGACATCGAGAGCCAGGTGCGCCAGACGCTGGCCAACGTGAAGGGCGCGCTCGCCGCCGCCGGCGCCACGCTCGACGATGTCGTGTCAGTCACGGTGTACCTGGCCGACGTCGACGATTGGGGAAAGTTCAACGACGTCTATAAAGAGACGTTTCGCGCGCCATATCCGAGTCGCACAGCCATCGGGGCCAATTTGCGTGGGATCCTCGTCGAGATCAGCGCGGTCGCTTACATCCGGCGATAAGCCGGTTTTGCCTGTACCCGCGCTCCCGGCTATGGTCAAGCGTGTCGTCCCCTTGTGTCTTACCCCTTTCGGAGCTCCCATGCGACGGTCGTCGGCGCTCGTAGCCGCACTCTTCAGCCCTATCACCCTGGCCGCGCAGGCGCCGGCCAAGCGGGCGTTCACGCCTAACGACTGGTACCGGCTGTCGACGCTGAGCGCTCCGGCCATGTCCCCTGACGGCGGCCGCGTCGCGTTCACCGTACAGACCATCAACGAGCACGACGACAAATACCACCGCGAAGTCTGGGTGGTACCGACATCCGGAGGCGACGCGATGCGCTTCACCTCTCCGAGCACGGAGAGCAGCAATCCGCGCTGGTCGCCGGACGGCAAATACCTCCTCTTCACCTCCACGCGCCCTGGCGGCAAGGGCACGACGTGGATGCTGCGCATGGACCAACCGGGCGGCGAGGCATTCCAGCAGGAGAATTTTCCCCGCGGCACCTCGGTGTCCGGTGACGGTCACCTCTCCGTATGGAGCGAGGGCGATTCCGTTCCGACCGACAGCGCCAAGCGCAAGGACGACCCTTATGCGAAGATGCAAGCCATGGCGCGGCCGCCCTACGGCGCGATCACGAAACCACTGGATCCGACGCGCTTCGATGGCCGGCATGTATACGACATGCGTTACAAATCCAACGATCAGGGATTTCTTCCGGGTCCTCGTGAGGCGCGCCATTATCGCCCGGCACAGATCTGGGTTCAGTCCTTCGACGGAACGGCAAAGCGCCGCCTTACCGATACGCGATACTCCCATCGCAATGTGACCGTCTCTCCCGACGGCCAGTGGGTGGCATTCGTCGCCGACGCCTCGCTGCGTCCGGATTCGGTCGTAGAGACGGAGCGCGATTCGATCGCTGAGCTGCCGTACGATAGGAAGCGCGACGACATCGACCGCAACGACGTCGACGTCTACGTGATGCCAATCGCGGGCGGAACGCCGCGCAAGGTTGCGACCCTCATGGGTGCGGAGAGCGACGTGACGTGGTCGCCGGACAGCAAGCGGATCGCGTTCATTGACCGGCCGGGTCGCATGAAGAGCGCGCGCGTGTACATCGTGCCAGCAACTGGCGGCACGCCGGAGAACATCCTCGGCGCCTATCGCTATGAGCCGGAGAATATCGAGTGGCTGCCCGATGGTGGTATCTCCATGACGACTTCGGTCGGCGGCAGCAGCGCCGTGTTCCGCATCGATCCGGCGACGAAGAAGATGACGCCGGTGCTCGGCGGACGGCGCCGCATCAATGGCACCAGCTTCGACGCGGCGGGCAAGAAGATGGCGTTCGTCGCGACGGACCTCACCCACCCGACGGAGCTGTTCGTCGCCAATGCGGACGGCAGTGATGAGAAGAGACTCACCAGCTTCAACGACAAGGTGAACGCCGAGATCGCGTGGTCGGACGCCGAGCGCTTCACGTATCAGTCCGTCGGCGGATTGGAAATCGAAGGCTGGCTGATGAAGCCTTATGGCTACCAGACGGGGAAGAAGTATCCTCTCGCCCTCTACATTCACGGGGGCCCGCACTCGGCCTACGGCGAGAACTGGTTCGACGAATTCCAGAATCTCGCGGGCGCCGGCATGTTCGTGTTGTTCACGAATCCGCGCGGCTCGAGCGGTTACGGCGCCGACTTCACTTTCAGCACGCGTGGCCGTTGGGGCGCGGAAGATTATCAAGATCTCATGAAGGCCGTGGACATCGCCGCGAAGCGACCGGACGTCGACTCGACTCGGATGGGCGTCACCGGCGGCTCGTACGGCGGCTTCATGACGGCGTGGGTGGAGACGAAGACGAATCGCTTCAAGGCGGCCGAAGCGGATCGCATGATCAGCGAGTGGACATACTGGTACGGCGCCTCGGACGCGCAGGGCCTTACGGAGTTCGAATTCTACGGCAAACCGTGGGACAACTTCGCGATGTACGACACCCTCTCGCCGATTCGTCACGTCTCGCGAGTGAAGACGCCGACGCTGATCGTGCAGTCGGAGGATGATTTCCGAACGCCGATGGGCAACGCCGAGCTCTGGTTCATCGCCCTGAAAAAGCAGGGCGTGCCTGTCGAGCTGGTGCGCTATCCGCGGTCGACGCACGAGCTGTCCCGTTCTGGCGAGCCATGGCTGCTCGTCGATCGCCTTGGCCGTCTGCGGCAGTGGTTCTCCTATTGGCTCTTGGAGAAGCCCTCGGCGACGGCGGACCGATAGGGAGAGAGTTGTGTCGAGAGTTGTGCGTAGCGCGTTGAGGGCAGAGGGTAGAATAAGGAAGGCCGACGGCAACCCGTCGGCCTTCGTTCCATTCTGCCCCGAGCCCCGAACCCCCGCGCCCCCGCGCCCCGCGCACGGCGCCTGCATTAAGGTTCCTGTATCCATGCGCCGCCTTTTCCCTTGCGAATGACTCGACTCTCGTACTTCACAGCGATCTGCCTAACGTTGACGACGGTCACGGTCGGCTGCAGTAATGGCTCGGCTGCTGATTCGAATGGCGACATTGCGCTTGCCGGCGGTGACGCATCGCTGGCTCGCGCAATGGCCACGGATACCACGCTGGCGGCCGCGCAGCGTGCGTTGCAGGCTGGTCACGCCTGGCGTGCGACGCGGCTCCTCGCGCCAGTGCTGCGCGATCCCGCGCGACGGACCCCCGCGGCCGTCTTGCTTGCCGCCCGTGCGGCCGCGGGCTGGGAAGGGTGGAGCGAAGTCGATCGGCTTCTTCGCGGGCAGCCATGGCTCGCGACCAGTTTCGCCGGTGCGGGCTATGAGCTCCTAGCGCGCAGTGCACTCGAACACGGCGCCGACACCGTGGCCGCCGCAACCTTTGCCGATTCGGCACTGCGACTCACTCGCGATGCTCACGACCGCGCCACACGCACAGTGCTGCTCGCGCGAGCGCTCGACCGTCTGAACCAACGCGACAGCGCGCGCGCCGCGTACGACCGCGCCAGCCAATCGCTGCGAGAGATCTCCGATTGGCTCGCTCTGCGCGCGGCGGGTGTGACCGACGACTCGACGGCACGGGCACGCCTCTTCGCGGCTGTTCGGCGTCCCCTGGCGCGAGAACGGATCGAGTGGACGGACGCGCTCGCGCGCGAGCGAGCTGGCGACATCGCTGGTGCCGCGGCGCGCTACGAGCGGCTCGGTGCCATGGCGAGTGCCTTTCGTCTTCGTCTCGGTCCGACCACGGATAGCGCTACTCGTCAGGCAGTACGTGACACCGTAATACAGTATCTGCGCGCCAAGGGCGGTACCGCCGAAGCGCGGCAGGCGGTGGATGTGCTCGACCGGGCATTCCCCGCACTGAGTCCGGGAGAGCAGCTGATCGTTGCCCGAAGCGCGAATGCCTCGGGACCCGTCGCGCGAGCGATCGTCGGCTACAGCAAGGGTCTCGCTGCGCCGGAAGCGACGCCGAAGGATCGTCTCGACTACGGGGAGCTGCTGATCAAAGCGGGGAAGTACCGCGACGCACCGGCGGTATTGGAGCAGGTTCGCGCCCCCTCGAATCTGGCCGCGGAGGCCGCGTATCAGCGGGGGCGAGCGCAGTTGTTAGGCGGAGATGGCGCCGCGGCTCGCAACTCGCTGCGAGCGGTCGCCGAGACTTATCGCGGGGACACCACTGGTGCGGCATCGTCGCTCTATCTCCTCGGCGACCTAGCGACGGACGACGGCCGCGACGACGAAGCGCAGGGCTACTTCCATTCGTTGTATCGCGCCTATCCGACAAGCAGTCGCGCCGACGACGCGCTCTTTCGCACGGCGCTGATCGACTTCATTCATGGCGATCATCGGCAGGCGGCGATGCAGTTCGACTCGCTGGTTGCGCGCTACCCGCGCTCGAGCGAGGCGACCGCCGGCCGCTACTGGAGCGGCCGCGCGTGGTCGGAGGCCGGTGACAGGACGCGCGCGACGACAGCATGGCGCGACGTGATCGCTCGCGAGCCGCTCTCGTATTACGCGGGCGAAAGTGCCAGGCAGCTGAAGACGGCTTCCTGGTCACCTCCCGGCGGCGACGCTGGCGATCATTTCCCGCGCGTACCGGCCGTGGACAGCGCGATGCGACGTATTACGGAGCTCGAGCAGTTGGGCATGGATACGGAAGCCCGCTTCGAGTACGACGCGCTGGAAGCTTCGGCGACGACTCCCGACCGGCTGCTCGCGACGGCAGCCGCTCTGCGCGAACACGGTCAGACGTCGCGTTCCATTCGCCTTGCGTGGAAGATCATCGACGGCGGCACGCGCGACGCGCGCGCGTACCGGCTGGCGTATCCGGTGATCGATCAGGACGAGCTGATACGGCAGGCGCATGCCCGATCGATCGACCCCACACTCGTCGCCGCGATCATCCGTCAGGAATCCAGCTTCAATCCTCGCGCCGTATCCGTCGCCGGCGCGCGCGGCCTGATGCAGGTGATGCCGAGCGTCGGCCAGCAGATCGCCCGCTCGTTAGGCTACCCGATCTGGGACGCCGGCCTCCTCTTCGATCCCGACGCGAACCTCGAGCTCGGCGTCTCCCACCTCGCATCGTCGATCAAGCAGTATAACGACAACATCGCCCGAGTCCTCGCCGCCTACAACGCCGGTGGTTCACGCGTCACGCGCTGGGCCGCCAAAGCAGGCACCGACGACCCCGAGATCTTCACGGAGCGGATCTCGTTCACCGAGACCCGAGATTATGTCCGGATCGTCCAGCGCAACGCGGAGCTGTACCGCGCGCTGTACCATTGGTGAATTGCGTGGCGCGTGAAGCGTGTCGCGTGGCTCGTCTAGAATGAACGAAGCGTTGATGTGGTGCGAGTTTGTTCAGGTGCTCGCCTCCATATCAACGCTTCGTTCCTTATCAACGCGCCACGCTCAACGCGCCACGCACCACGCGCCTCACCATCCCGGCGCCAACTGGAATCCCCACACCCAACTCTTCCCCGGCCGTTGGAACGGGTGAGCCAGGTACGCCTCGAAAATCATATACCCGAGGAAGTTCACGCGCGCCGAGACGCCCGTGCTCATGACCGGGATGCGGTCCGTGCACGCGATGCCGAACGAGTTGATGTTCTGCTGCGGTAGCGAGTTCTGACAGTTCGCAGACACCCGCTGTGCGGCGTCCGACGGATTCGTCGAGAAGCGCCAGTCCGGAGCCTGGTTGCTCGTGTACGCCACGCCAGCATCGAAGAACGGCGCGATCTCCGTCGGCAGGAAGGGGAAGTTCAACAGGCCGAACTCGCTCGATCCGATGAGCGGAATTCGCAGCTCGGCGTTGAACACACCCAGCCGGCTGCCCAGCATGCGGTCGAACACGGGGCAGGTGCTCTGCTGGCTCGCGCCGACCAGACACTCCTCGCTCGTGATCGATCCAAAGCCGTAGCCTCGAATGAGCGTTTCCTCACCAAGGTAGAGCGGCGATATCCGCCCGCTCTCGGCATCCTTGCCGTATCGGCCGTAGTGCAATACGCGGAAGGCAAACGTCGCCGGCCGCATGAACAGATAGCGTCGATAGTCGGCGAGCAGCGTCTGGAAGCTGATGTTGCCGATCGTCGGCGAGTACGACAACCGATACCGTTGCCCGGCGACAGGTGACGTGTACGCGGCGAACGAATTGTCGCCGACGAACGCGACCTCGGGCTGCGCATAATAAATCGCGGGCGGCGCCGGCAGGTTCTGTCGCTCCTCCCCCACCACGACTTGCTGTGACGGGTCGGTAATGATCTTGTCCACTTCCGCCTGGAATCCCAGTCGCGTCGCCGAAACGTTGAACTCCACGCGGCGCGTCTGGTCGAGCGGGTACTGTGAGAACAGCGATGCCTGATCGATATAGATGCGCTCGAGGATCTGATCGATGGCGCAGTACTGACATAGCTGGCCATTCACGGTCGCCGTGTCGTAGACTATGCCTCCGGTGAGATACGGCACGTGCTCGAGCCCCGCGCCGTAATTCCACCGGTTTCGCAAGTTCGTATAGTAGACCGCTCCGCCGATGTCACGCACCGTTCCATTGGCCTGAATGGCCGTCGCGATTTGTTGATCGCTCAACTGATCGCCAAAGAACGCCGATACACCGCCAGCGACGCCCGTTCCGAACGGACCACCGGCAACGACACCGACCGACGGCTGGCCGAGGGCGTCGAGCTGGAACGACGGCTTGTAAGGCGTCACACGGAAGTCGTTGCCGGAGACGAGACCGTCGATCGGATCGGCGAGATATGTCATCACGAGACTGCGCGTCACGTCCCCCGGCGGTAGCTCGCTGCCGAGCGCGACCTGTGCGCTGTCAGTCGAGACGACGGCCGGCTGTCCCATGGCCTCCGATGGCTCCAGCGCGCGGATCGTGAAGCCCTGCGCCTCGAAGACGGTGAACAACACCCGTCCCGTCTTCTGCGCCACCGTCAATGTCGGCGAGATCGACGTGATACCGCTGATGCCCGTCGCGCTGTTCGTGATCCGCCGCACCTCGTTCGTCGCGAGGTTCATGCGGTAGATGTTCGGAATGCCGTCCGGATCCGACACGAAATACAGCTCGCGCCCGTCCGGCGTCCACTGAGGGTTGATGTTGTGCTTCGCCCGCGGGAATGGTGAGTAAACTTTGATCTGGCCGCTTGCGACGTCGATCGTCGCGATCTCGAGCGGCGAGAATTTCATCGTGTTGAAGTCGGTCTGCGGACCGCGATCCGTCGCAAAGGCGATCGTACGGCCGTCCGGCGACCACGCCGGCTGAATGTCGGCGTTGCGATCGTTGGTCAGCTGCCGAACCTGCTCCGTCTGCAGATCGAGGAGGAACAGGTCGCCAATGCCGCCGTGTTGGCCGGAGATCGCGAGCGTCCGGCCGTCCGGCGACCACGACACGTGGCTCATCGCGCCAACGCCGGTCAGCTTGATGCGCCGATCGACCTTCGTGCTGCGCGTATCCATGATCGCGATCTCGTTGTTGCCGTTCGCGAACACGATAAATGCAAACTTGCTCGCGTCCGGCGACCAGTCTCCGGACGAGTTGATGAAGCTGATGGCGTCGAAGTGCGGATCACTCTCCGGGCCGCCGAGCTTCTTGATCAGCTTTCCGGTGTGCGCGTCGGCGATGTAGATGTCCGTCGTGAACAGATTCCGCTGCGTCACGAACGCGAGATAGTTCCCGTCCGAACTCACGCTCGGCGAGACGTTCTGCTGTTCGCTGAGCTTCCTGCCCAGCCCGATGATCGTCTTCCCCTCGGAGTCGGGCTTCGTACGGCCGGCGATCTGCGGCAGATACATCGCCCGGTTCGCCGCGGCCCACTCCTTCGACAGCGAATCGTCGTTGATGCCGAGCACGCGCACGAGCGCCGCGTCCCAACCCACACGAAGAGCCGTGCGATACACGTCGACGATCGCGCGATCGCCCCACTTGCCGCCGACGTATGCCCACAGCGCCTGGCCGTAGCGATACGGGAAGAAGCGCGGGTCGGTCGTCAGCTGCTTGATCGTCGGGAACTTGTTCCGCATTACGGCATCGCGCATCCACATCGCCGTGAGCGGATCGTTGCGGCCGAGCGAGAAATACTCGGCCATACCTTCGATGAGCCAGCCGGGAAGAGCATTGAGCCGGGCGAGCCCGCCCTGCGGTGCACCTTCGGCGATGTTGTACTGGAACACGTGCACGAGCTCGTGGCCGAGCACGTGATCGTTGTCCGCGTAGATGCCGGTGAACGGCATGATGACGCGGGTGCGCAGTCCCTCCGTGACACCACCCGTCTCTTCGCCGAGCTGCTCACCGATGACGTTCGTCTGCTCGAAGTCGGGATGGTCGGCGTAGAAGATCAGCGACTTGCGGTCGAACGCGTGACGGAAGGTGTCGGAGTGGCGTGTGTACCAGCGCTCCGCCATGCGTCCCGCGTCGTTGACGATGAGCGACTCCGGCGGGTAGAAGAAATTGTCGAAGTGATCGGAGCGCAGAATTTTCCAGTCGAACTTCTCGTACTGGACTTTGTTGCGTCCGAAGTATTGCGCGCCCGCGCTCGAGGCGGGCGCACTGAGGAGAGTGAGCAGCGCGACGAGCGACGTACCAACACGGGCCGCCCAGCGCACACGTTGCGAAAGCATTTCGAGTCCTTGCGGACGAGCCGCAGCTGAAAGAAGTACCAGACTCCGGATGCGTGTCCCAGTACCTGGTGCGCCAGTCGAGGCGGGCAATTGACGTGCCTTATGGCCTGCGACGCTGTGGCGCCCCTCGCAAATGAGACACGCGCGTGATGCTGCACCCCTACCTGTTGCGGGTTGGCCAACCAGACCCGACAACGCATTGGACATTAGTCGCCAACCTCGCCACGCGTAAACCCATACGACGTGCAAGGAGTTCGCAAGAAGTATCAAAGGCGTATACGCGAAGTCTCTGGGGGCGCATCGACTGCGCCAGGTTGCGCCCCTGCCGCGCGGCTCGTCTTTCCGGCAATTCGCCACCAGTCAAGAGGATGCGCCTTGTCGAGCACCGCCCTTCCCACTCTCCCCCGTGCTGCTGGAAACGAGTCGGTGAAGGATCGCGCGTGGGCGATGCGTGTGCCGCAACACCGCACTATGGCGCTCATCGTTCTCGCGATCAGCACCGCCTACGTCGGGTGGTACCTCTTTCGGGGCTGGATACCGTTCGACGACGGCGCCATGGCCCACAGCGCCGAGCGCCTCATGAATGGCCAGCTGCCGCATCGTGACTTCGACGACATCTACACCGGTGGACTGGCGTTCCTCGATGCGGCGGCGTTCTGGCTCTTCGGCATGGCGCTGCCCTCGCTTCGCTTGCCCCTCTTCGCCGTGTTCATGGCGTGGGTGCCGGCCGTTTACTACATCGCGTCGCGCTTCGTTCGACAGTACGCCGCGGCGGCGGTAACGCTCCTCGCGGTGGTGTGGTCGCTGCCGAACTATACCGCGGCGATGCCCTCCTGGTACAATCTCTTTTTCGCCACACTCGGCGTCGCTGCATTGTTTCGTCACATCGAAACAGGCCGAGCGCGCTGGCTCTTCGCGGCGGGAGTGGCGGGTAGTCTCTCCATTCTCGTGAAGATCGTCGGCCTCTACTACGTCGCCGGCGCGCTGCTCTTTCTCGTCTATCGCGCACATGTCGTCGCAAGCGCAAACATCAGCGAACAGCGCTCCAGGGGGCGTGGTTACGTCCTCACCATAAGCGCTACGCTCCTCCTGTTCCTCGCGCTGCTCCTGCGCGTTCTGCTGCCGCAACTCCGCGTTCCCGAGGCGTTGCAGTTCTTTCTGCCAGCTTTGCTGGTGGTCGTGCTGTTATGGCGTCAGGAATGGACGATTCCCGCGGGAGCAAGTGGAGCTCGCTTCCTCGTGCTGGGGCGACTTCTCCTGCCTTTCGTCGCGGGCCTTCTCGTACCGATTGCGCTCTTTCTCATCCCGTACCTCCGCAGTGGCTCGGTCGACACCCTCGTCCGGGGCGTCTTCCTTCTGCCGCTCCGCCGCTTCGGCTTTGCGGTGATGAAAGTGCTGCCGCTGTGGACGATGTTCGCGTGCGTCCCATTCGTCGTCGTCAGCTTTCTGCTGTTCCGCTTCCACGAGCGCGCGGATCGCTGGCTGCGGGCCGCTCTCGCCATCGCCGCGGTCGTGATACTCGTGCTCACGATCAAGACGTATCTGTTCAACCGCTGGGTGTGGTACGGTGTGCGCGATCTCACGCCGATTCTCGTACTCATCGGTGCGGCGGTGTTGTGGCGACTGCGCGCCGCCAACCGCGAGGAATCGATCCGCCAACAGCAGTTAATGGTGATGCTCAGCGCGACGGCGCTCTGCACACTTATCCAGTTCCCGTACTTCGCGACGAACTACTACTGCTATTTCGCACCGATCGTGATTCTCACGATTGCCGCGCTTTACTCCTACTTGAAGCCAGCGCCCCGCGCCGTGCCGGCCATCGTCGTTGGGTTCTACATGCTCTTTGCCGTCGTGAACGTGAACAACACGTCGGTGTTCTGGATGGGGCGCGCCTATCATCCCTACGGCCCCATGCGGCGCCTTGCCGTCCCGCGCGGCGGCATCGACGTCACCCCTGACCAGGCAGAGATCTTCGAGATTCTCGTCCCGATGCTCCAGAAGCGTGCGCGCGGTGGCTACACCTGGGCGTCGCGCGATTGCCCCGAGGTGTACTTCCTCACCGGCTTGAAGAACCCAACGCGCACCCTGTTCGATTTCTTCGACGATACCACGAACTACAGCGCGCGCACGCTCCGCGCGCTGGACGACCACGGCGTCACCGCGATCGTGATGAACCGCTGGCCGGCGTTTTCGCCGCAGTTCACCGTGGAGTTGGTCGACTCGTTGGCGAAGCGATATCCGTACTCGACGAACATTGGACCCTATCACGTCCGCTGGAAGTCATGAAGCTCCACGCGCGCTTGATGGAGTACACGTTCGCCTATCGGCTATGGCAAGCGCCCTTCGCCGAGCGGAAGCTCGCGCCGCTCTGGGCGCACAACGACGTCGCTCGCGCTCGACGTGTGCTCGACGTCGGCTGCGGCCCCGGCACGAATACGCACCATTTCAAGGATGCTGATTACCTCGGCATCGACTTCAATCCAGCGTACATCGAGAGCGCGCGGCAGCGGACCGGGCGCGACTTCGTCGTCGCCGACGTCACCAAGTACGAGGTGCCGCCGGATCAGCGCTTCGATCTGATTCTCGCCAACAGCCTCTTTCACCACATCGACAGTCCCAACACACGCCGTATTCTCGCACATCTTGCGACGCTACTGTCCGATGATGGCCACGTCCACGTGTTCGACCTCGTGCTGCCGGCCGAGCCATCGTTGGCGCGCTTCTTCGCCCGCGCCGATCGCGGTGAATATCCGCGGCCCCTCGAGGAATGGCGCAGCATCTTCACCGAAGCGTTCGAGCCCGTCGTCTTCGAGCCGTATCCCCTTGGCGCCGCTGGGGCGACGCTCTGGAGCATGGTCTACTTCAAGGGCAAGGCGCGACGATGAGAGAGCCGATCCGCGTCTCGATCGCGATTCCTCTGCATAACGAGGAAGCGAACGTGTCCGAGCTGCTGCGCCGGCTCGGCGAGGTGCTCGACACAATCCCCGGTGGACCGCACGAGATCGTCATCGTCGATGACGGCAGCCGCGATCGAACGCTGTCGCTGCTCGAGGACGCATCGCGCAAGGATCGGCGCCTTCTCGTCGTCGCGCTATCGCGCAACTTCGGTCACCAGGCGGCACTCAGCGCGGCCTTCGACTATGTGTCCGGTGACATCGTCGTCGCGATGGACGGCGACCTCCAGGACCGTCCCGAGGTCATTCCCGATCTGATTGCGAAGCATAACGAGGGTTACGACGTCGTCTACGCCCAGCGCGCGAAACGCAAGGAAAGCATCTGGCTGCGCGCGAGCTACTTCCTGTTCTATCGCCTGCTCGCCTCGCTTGCCGACATCAAGCTGCCCCTCGACTCGGGCGATTTCGCGCTGCTCACGCGACGAGTCGTCGAACAGATGCGCGCCGCGCCCGAGCGTCATCGCTATCTGCGTGGTTTGCGAAGCTGGGTTGGATTCCGGCAGACGGGGCTCGTCGTCGAACGCGACGAGCGATTTGCGGGCAAGACGAACTACGGACCGATCAAGCTTCTGAAGCTCGCGAGCGATGGCCTGTTCTCGTTCTCCATCGCTCCGCTGCGTGCCGCGGCAATGCTCGGGCTGATCGCTATCGTCATGTCGTTCATCTTCTCCGGCTACACACTCTACGCGAAGATCTTCCTCAATCGCACACCGGCGGGCTTCACGTCCCTGATGCTTTTCATGTCCTTCCTCTCCGGTGTGCAGCTGCTCTTCCTCGGCGTGGTCGGCGAGTACGTCGGTCGGATCTATCAGGAGGCGAAGCATCGGCCGTTGTACGTCGTTCGCGGCATCGTCCGTGGCGACGTCGGCATGGCGGCGGACGCGGTGCGGCACCGCATCACGCCGGTGGCCGTGCCACGCTACCGCGCTTCGTAGCACCGATGGACTCCGCGTACGGCCGTCATTATCGAGAGCTCTACCAGCGTCATTGGTGGTGGCGCGCGCGCGAACGGCTGATTCTCGACGTCCTGAGCGCCCATCGCCCGGCGAGCGGCTGGAAGAACGTGCTCGACGTCGGCTGCGGCGATGGTCTCTTCTTCGACGCCCTCGCGCAGCTCGGCGGGGTGACGCTCGTCGAAGGCGTCGAGCCCGATGCCTCGCTCGTCTCCCCCGACGGACCGCATTATGATCGCATTCACGTTGCGCCATTCGATGCGCGCTTCCAGCCCGGCCGTCGCTATTCGCTCGTGCTCATGCTCGACGTGCTGGAGCATCTCCCAGATCCCGCCGCGGCTGTGTCGCACGCGATGTCGCTGCTCGAGCCGGATGGGGTATTCCTCGCCACCGTTCCCGCCTTCATGTCGCTCTGGACGCGCCACGATGAGCTGAACCACCACTACACGCGCTACACGGAGCACAGCTTCCGCGAGATGGCGGGCGGTGCGGGGCTACACATCAGGACCGCGCGCTATTTCTTCCACTGGCTCGCCGCCGCCAAAGTCGCGACGCGACTGAAGGAGGCACTCGTTGCCGGGGCGCCCGACGTGCCTAACGTACCCGCGAGCCCCGTCAATCGCGTGCTGTACGCGCTCTCCCGCCTCGAACAACGCCTGATCGGTGCGGCCCGGCTGCCGTTTGGCAGCTCGCTGATGGTACTCGGGACGGCGAACGCCTAACCGCCTTCCGCGTCCTGGCAGTCCTTCGCGGCCCTCCGTGCACTCCGCGTTCTCCCCGTCTTAATCCTCGTAATCCCGTCGCCGATCGCGTTTTCGCTCCGAGCGCTGTCGCTTCTGGGAAAGCCGCTGTTCGCGCGACGCAGCCGGAGGGCGAGTCTTTCTGCGTTTGCGCGGGACCACGAGTGCCTGCTTCACGATACCCGCCAGTCGCTCCGCCGCGGCCTGTCGATTCTGCGCCTGACTCCGTCGGTCGCTGGCGACGACACGCACCATCCCCTCGGCGTCCAGGCGCGCCGCCAACTTCTCGAGCAGCCGGCTGCGCTCCTCTTCCGTGATCACCGTCGAATGGGTGACGTCCCAGAGCAGCTCGATACGCGTCGATGACGTGTTGACGTGCTGGCCGCCCGGTCCACCAGCGCGGGTTGCCCGGAAGGTGAGCTCGTTGGGTGGAATGACCAGTGTTGGCGAGACGACGATGCCGCTGTCGCTCATGCGGAGGGCGCTGGAGGTGTCGTCGTAGGCGCGCCGTTGTTCGCGTGCACGGCGCTGGACGGTCGCGGCGCTCTGCGGCCGCGGTCGTCCTGCCTCACGACGCGCACGGCAGCGACGCGCCGACCGTCCATCGCTACCACCTCCAGCTCACCACCCGGGAAGGTGGCACGATCGCCGATGCGAGGAACACGTCCGAGTCGCGCGAAGGTGTAGCCACCTAACGTGGTCCAATCGCCATCCGGGATTGGAATGCGATAGTCGCTCCGCACGTCCACGAGCGACATCGAGCCCGCGAGCTCCAGCACGCCATTGGCTTCGATCGCCTCTCGAACGGCGAAATCATACTCGTCGTTGATGTCGCCGATCACTTCCTCCACCAGATCTTCCAGTGTGACGATGCCGGCGGTGCCGCCATATTCGTCGAGCACTACGGCCATGTGCGCGCGGGTGCGACGCAGATCATCGAGCACGCGCACCGCCGGCCGCGTGTCTGGCACGTAGAGCGGCTTGCGCATCAGCGACCGCAGATCGAATGGCTTGGCGGGATCCTTCAGCCAGAGATCCTTGGCCACCAGCACGCCGACAACGTCGTCCAGCGACTGCTCGTACACCGGGTATCGCGAGTAGCGCTCGGCGCGCATCTGCTCCCAGACGTCGCGCTCGTTCGCGTCCACGTCCACGGCCACGATGTCGGTGCGGGGACGCATGACGTCCCGCGCGCGCTTCTCGTGGAAATCGAAGACGCCCGCGAGCATTGCGCTGTCCGACTCGTCGAGCGCGCCATGGGCGCGTGACTGCATAACGAGCAGCCGCAGCTCCTCCGGCGAGTGTACGCGATCCACAGCGCGCGTTGGCTTCACCCCGAAGAGCTTCAGCAGTCCATTCGCCATCCCGTTGACGAGCGCGATGAATGGCCAGGTGACAGTCGCGAATGCCACGAGCGGTCGCACGAGGAAGGCGCTCGCCCGCTCCGGCTTCACGAGCACCAGCGTCTTAGGCATCAGCTGCCCGAAGACGAGCAGCAAGAGCGTCACGATTATGAATCCGATGATGGCGCCCGCCGTGGTGTGCACGGCCGCGGCTGGCGCGACCACGCCGATGCTCCGCAATCCCGCATCGACGAGCGTCGCGACTGCGTCCTCCCCCAGCCAGCCCAGTGCGAGGATCGAAACGGTAATCCCGACCTGCGTCGTCGAGATGTACCGGTCGAGGTCCTTGAGCGTTCGCTCAATGAGCTTGGTGGTCCTGTCGCTGCCGGTACCACGTTGCTCCAGACGGCTCCGACGTGTGGCGACCAGCGCGAACTCGGCGGCGACGAAAAAGGCGCAGGCCAGCACCAGCGCGAGCACGACAAGCACTCGGCTGACGACCTCGCCCCCCGTCAACGGCGGCTCGTCAGCAACGACGGTGAGCAGGGCACCGGCAATTGCCAAACAGGGGCCAAGCATCAGCGAGGCCTCACCTTTGGAAACCAGCGTCGGCTGTGATCGTCAACAGGCATAGCAGAATGCAAGACTCCGACCGACCTGTGCCCTCTGGCACTTTGCAACGGTCAGATCTGGTGCCGCCACTTCCTCCCTCCGCGTGACCCTGCAGTCAACACCCATTCCGCCACCGTCGGTGCAGCCGGTGCCGAAGCCCGCCAGCGAGCATCCCACACTAGGGGCAATGCTCGATCCGCGGCAGCTCTTGCGCTGGTTGTACATCGGCCGGATTTCGGTAGCGACGGCAATTTTTGCTGCCGCCGTGTTCGTCTGGACGCGCGAAGACACCGATACGCACAAGCTGCTCGTGGCGTCCCTCGCCTTCGCTTTCGCGACTGGCGTGACGGTGCTGTCGGCATGGTACAGCGAAATATACCGAAAGCCGCTCCAGCCGACCTTCTATTACCTGCAGTCGGTCTTCGATCTGCTGCTCGTGACGGCAGTTGTGCACGTGACGAATGGCAGCACCTCGCAGTTTGCGGCACTCTACATCCTCATCATCGCATCGTCGAGCTTGTTGCTGCCTGTCGGCGGCGGCCTGCTCATCGCCGCGCTCGGCAACGTGCTCTACGTCGCCGACGCCGTGCTCATCTCCAACACATCGCTCGGTCCAGCCGTCTGGCTTCAGCTCGGCGTCTTTGCTACGGTCGCACTCGGTAGCGCCTACCTCAGCGCTCAGCTCCAGCGGGCTGGAGCAGGGAAGGAGCGACTCGTCGCGCAGCTCCAGGCGGCGCGCCTGCAGGCCGATGAGATTCTGCGAAACATCCGGAGCGGTGTGATAACTGTCGATTCCGGCGGCCGTCTTCTTTACGTGAACCCGACTGCCGAGCAATTGTTAGGCGCGTCGCTCAAGGTGCACATCGGCGAGCCCGTGTTCGACCGCATCGCCGACATCGCGCCCGAGCTGTCACAGGCGCTCGAGCGCTCCGTCAAACATCAGATTCGTACGACGCGCGCCGAGGGACTCGTGTCGACCATCGCGCGCCGTTTTCCCATCGGCGTGACGACGACGTACACGGATGGTGAAGCGGGAGATCTCGATCGCACCGCGACCGCGATCTTCCAGGACATCTCCGACCAGAAGCGCATCGACGCGCTACGTCTGCGCGCCGAGCGCCTCGAGGGCATCGCCGAGCTGAGTGCCTCGCTCGCGCACGAGATCAAGAACCCCCTCGCATCCATTCGCTCCGCCGTCGAGCAGCTCGCGCGTATGCCCCGCGCCGGCGACGATGAGCGAACGCTCACGGGCCTGGTCGTGCGTGAGTCCGATCGGCTGTCGCGGCTCCTCTCAGAGTTCCTCGACTTTGCGCGGGTTCGCGTCGCGCGAACCCGGCCGGTGGACATGGGCGATGTCGCGCGCCACGCCGCGCGATTGGCCGAAGCGCGCCCCGAGCGGCAAGACGTGCAGATCGTCTGCGAGATCCCCGAGCGCGTTTCGCTCGTGGTGGACGGCGACGACGATCTGCTGCATCGCGCCGTGTTCAATCTTGTGCTCAACGCGGTCCAGGCGTCGCCTAACGGCGGTGTCGTCCACGTCGATGTCACGCCTGGCTCCTTCGATCCGCTGCCGGTCGGCGTCGCCTTCGACGCTGGGACCGTCGCCCTCCGTGTGCGCGACGCCGGTTCCGGTATTCCCGTCGAGATTCGCGACCGTCTCTTCGATCCATTCTTCACGACCAAGCCCGGCGGCAGCGGCCTCGGGCTCGCCGTCGTCCAGCGCGCCATCGAGGCGCATCGTGGACTCGTGTTCGTCGACAGCGGCGGTCACGGGACGCGCTTCACGATCGTTCTGCCCCGCACTCAACCGGTCAGGAAGGGAGGCGTGATGGATACGCCGCCGGCCTCGATCCCGATCATTCGTACCGCTCACGCCACAGGGAGCCTCTCGTGACCGACTCACCGAATGCCAAGCCGACCGTCCTCGTCGTCGATGACGAATCGGGGATTCTGGATTCGCTCAACATCCTGCTCCGCAATGAGGGATTCACTCCCTATCTCGCGCAGGGGGGCAAGCGCGGCCTCGAGCATCTGACCTCGATGACGCCGGACATCGTCCTCACCGACATTCGCATGCCTAACGTCACCGGCGTCGAAATCCTCGCTGCCGCCAAGCAGCGCGATGCCGACTGTCCCGTCATCCTCATGACGGCCCAGGCGACGCTCCAGTCGGCGATGCAGGCGGTGAACGAGGGCGCCTTCTACTACATCCAGAAGCCCTTCCGCAACGACGAGCTGGTCGCGATCCTTCGCCGCGCCGCAGAACACCGCAAGCTGCGCGTCGAGAACAAATCGCTCAAACAAGAAATCCGGCGACGCGAGCGAAATGGAACAAGCCGCCCGGTCGGCAGCAGCAAGAGCTGGCTCGAGGTGCTGCGTCTCGCTGAAACCGTCGCGCCAACCGAATCGACGGTCCTCATCCAGGGCGAGTCCGGAACCGGTAAGGAAGTCATCGCGCGGTACATCCACGAGCTCTCGAATCGCACCGAGGGTCCGTTCCTCTCGATCAACTGCGGCGCGCTGCCGGAAGGACTGCTGGAGAGTGAACTGTTCGGCCACGTGAAGGGATCGTTCACCGGCGCCGTCAAGGACAAGGAAGGCCTCTTCACCGCCGCCGCGACCGGCACCTTCTTCCTCGACGAGATTGGCGAGACGACTCCCGCGACGCAGATCAAGCTGCTCCGCGTGCTCCAGCATCGCGAGGTGATTCCCGTCGGCGCCACCGAGGCGATACCCATCGACACGCGCCTCGTCGCCGCGACCAATCGCGACCTCGAGGAAGAGATCAAGTCGGGCGGCTTCCGCACCGACCTGTATTACCGCCTCAACGTCATCGCGCTGCACCTGCCGCCTCTGCGGCAGCGCGCGGACGACATACCCGTCCTCGTCGAACACTTCCTCCACCGCATCGCGGAATCGCGTGCTGAACCAGCAAAGGTACTGGCCCCAGGCGCACTGGAAGTGCTCCAGGAATATCAGTGGCCTGGAAACGTGCGCGAGCTCGAGAATGCGCTCGAGCGCGCCGCGATTCTCACGACCACCGCCGAGATCGGCGTCTCCGCGCTCCCCGAGCGTGTGACGCAGCGCAAGGCCGAACCCCTCGTCTCGACGCGTACGCCGCCAAATCCGACCCTCGAGGCAGTCGAGCGCGCGTACATCCTCTGGGTGTTGCAGACCGAAGGAGGCAACAAGTCGCGCGCCGCCGAGGTCCTCGGCATCGATCCCTCGACGCTCTATCGCAAGCTCTCACGCTACGGCGTCGAGGCGGCGTAGCCTCGTGACGGGTGCGATCGCCACCGTTCCGCGCGCCACTCCGGCGCGCACGGCGAGCATGGCATTCGCGAGAGTGTTGCCATGGCTCGCCGGCGCGATCGTCTTTGCCGTCGGCGCATTTGCCGTCGACGGACAACCGGTTGGCGTGCTGCGTGACGACGCGATGTACGTGCTGCTCGCGAAATCGATCGCGAGCGGTCACGGCTATCGCTGGCTGAACCTGCCAGGCGCACCGGCGGCGATTCACTTCCCGCCCGGATATCCCGCCTTCCTCGCCGTACTCTGGTGGATTGCTCCCGCCTTTCCGGCGAATATCGTTGCATTCAAACTTGCTAACGCGCTGCTGGCAGGCCTGTCGGCTGTCGCCGTGGCGCGTTTTGCCCGCGCGCGATTCGACATGTCGGAGTGGGGTGCGCAGGGTATCGCACTTGTCGCGATGCTCCCCTTCCCGATGCTGTCGTTGTCGACGCAGGTGCTCTCGGAGCCGCTGTTTCTACTTGTCGCTCTTCTGACACTCCTGTACGCCGAGCGTGTGATCCAAATCCGACGTCACCGACCACCAGCCACCAGCCACCAGCCACCGCCAGCTATCGTCCTCGCCATGCTCGCCGGCGCCGCGACTCTCGTGCGAACGAATGGAGTCGCGGTCGTCGCGGCGATCGCGCTCCTCTTCTGCCTGCGACGCCGCCTTCGCGAGTGCGCTGTGTTCGTCGCGACGTCAGCTATCGTGTTGCTTCCCTGGCAGCTCTGGGTGATGTCGCACGCCAACGCGCTGCCCGCGCCAATGCGCGGCAACTACGAGTCGTACCTCTCCCTCGTCGGCGACGCGATTCGCACGCAAGGAATTGGTTTTCTCGCCGCCGTCGCGATGCGGACGTCGCACGACATCGCCCTGATGTTGCAGTATGCCGCGGCGCCGGTGTCAGTGGCGCCGGTTCGCTGGATCGCGCTGGCTGCGCTCGGAGCATTGTCAGTGGTCGGCGCACCCGCGCTATGGCGCCGCGCTCCCGTCACGGCCGCGTTCCTTGCCTTGTACTTCGTGATCGTGCTCCTCTGGCCATACACCCCTGGCCGTTTCCTCTGGTGCGTCTGGCCGCTGCTACTGCTCCTGCCAATCCTCGGCGCGCAGCGAACGCTCGCCTGGCTCCCACGATCGTCCTTCGGGAGCATAACGAGGATCAGCGCCCTGGCGGCCGCCCTTGGACTCGCGATCGGTTACGTCACGTACAACGTGAACGGCTACCGCGCTGGAGCCTGGACTACGACTTCCTACGCGACGCGGCTCCAACCGCTCATCGTGCACGTCGTCACCCACACGCCGCGTGACGCGCTGCTCGCCACCGAATCCGAAGGCTCGGTCTACCTCTACACGGGCCGCTCCACAGTCCCCCTCGGCACGTACTCGGCGACGGATTACGTGCGGTCGCGAACTGCCGCCCAATCCGTCGACGGAATCGCGACGATCGTCGAGCACTATCATCCGCTCGCGGTCGTAGTCTCCACGCGATTCCTGCGCGCCGCCGCGGCCGAGCTGACGCTGCGTCAGCCGCCAATCCTCGCTGTGGCCGACACCTTCCCCGGCGGTGGGCTGGTCTTAGTTCCGGTGCAGCGATGAGACGCCGATGGCTTGTGGACGGTGTACGGTGGCCTGTAGACGGGGAACGGTGGCCGGTGGTCGGTGAACCTGCAGCCACCGATCACCCCGCTCACCGATCACTGATCACCGATCACCCAGTCTGGCTCGTCCCGCTCCTCATCGGTGTTGCCACGTTTGCTGTCGGCGCATCGCTCGTGGATGGATTGCCTGTCGGCGTCACTAACGACGACGGCATGTACGTCATCCTCGCGAAGTCGCTCGCCACCGGACATGGCTATCGCTGGCTGAATCTGCCTGGCACGCCCGCGGCGATCCATTTCCCGCCTGGCTATCCCGCGTTCCTCGCACTGCTCTGGCTCCTCTGGCCGTCATTCCCCGCGAACGTCGTCCTGTTCAAACTTGCGAATGCCCTGCTGATGGCCGTCGTCGCGGCTGGCGTTTTCGTTTTCGTCCGGCAGCGACTTCGCATGAGCGACACCGCTGCCGCCGCGTTGACGTTTGGTGCCACCCTCGGCATCCCGATGCTCACCCTGAGCACGATCGTGATGTCGGAGCCGCTCTTTCTGGCGCTGCTTCTGCCCAGCTTGTTGTTAGCGGAACGGGTGGCCGGCGACGAGCGGAGCAGCGTTCGCGACCTCGTCCTTCTCGCATTGCTGACCGCGGCAGCAACTCTCGTCCGCACCCATGGCATCGCGCTCATCGGCTCCGTCATCATCGTTCTCTGCTTCCGGCGACGATTCACTCACGCGGTGATCTTCGCGGGTGTCGCACTGCTTCCGGTTGTTCCCTGGCAGATCTGGGTGAGCGCGCACAGCGGCGCACTGCCGCAAGCGATGCGTGGCAATTACGAGTCGTACGGCGCATGGCTCGCCACCGGCCTTCATACTGACGGCATCGGGCTCTTCGCCCACACCATCGCACGCACGAGCCTGGAGATCGCGGGGATGATGGTGCAGGTGACGGCTCCCTCGCTCCCGCCGCTCCTTCGCATCGCTGCGCTCGGCGCAATCGTGGCCCTCGGCGCTTTCGGGGCTCGCGAGCTCTGGCGAGCTGCCCGCGTGACCGCGCTGTTCATCGGCCTCTACGCCGTCATCGTGCTCATGTGGCCCTTCCCTCCAACGCGATTCATCTGGGGAATTTGGCCGCTCGTTATGCTCTTGCCGGTGGCCGGCGTACGGTGGACGATGTTGCAGAGCCCCTTGACGCGAGGCTTCAGATTGGCGCGGATGTCGGCGCTCATCGCTGGCGTACTGCTCGCCATCGGCTATGCCAGCTACAACGCGCGCGGTTATCGTCAGCGGTGGTGGTCGAGCATTCCGCGAGCAGTGTCGCGAACCTCCAGTCCACTCTTGACGTGGGTCGCCACGCGCACGCCGCGCGATGTGCTGCTCGCGTCCGAGGTCGAGAGCTCGGTCTACTTGTACACCGGGCGGACTGTCGTCCCGGTCACCACCTTCACCACCGACGAGTACTTCACTCCGCGCACGGCAAGCGAGAATGCCGCAGCGATGCGCGAGATCGTGGCGCACTATCATCCGAATGCGGTGGTCATCACCTCCACCTCGATGCGTGAGGCCGCTCGCGTCCTCGCCTTTGCCACGCCTCCCGTGCTCGCCGCGGTTGACACCTTTCCCGCGGGTGGACTGGTTCTCATTCCAACGCCAAGATGATCGACATGGCATCCTCATCGCCGCTCACGGCGCGGCCGTCCGACAATAGTCCTTCGCGCACGCATCGGCGTCCGCGCACGCCGCTCGATCGCGCCGCGCTCCGGCTTTCCGTTCTCATTCCGGTTTACAACGAGCGCGAAACGATCGAGCTCATTCTCGACGAAGTGCGTTCGACTCCATTTCAGAAAGAGATCATCGTCGTCGACGATTGCTCGGTCGACGGCACGCGTGACCTGCTGCAGCAGCTCGCGGCCGAAGGCAAGATCGACCGGCTGCACCTTCAGCCCGTGAACCTCGGCAAAGGCGCGGCGATTCGACAGGCGATGTCGCTCAGCACTGGCGACGTCGTGATCGTGCAGGATGCCGATCTGGAATACGACCCAGCCGACTGGCGGCAGCTGCTCGAGCCCATCGTCGACGGCCGCGCCGATGCCTGCTTCGGCTCGCGCTTTCTCGGCGGCCCGCACCGCGTGCTCTACTTCTGGCATTCAGTGGGTAACAAGCTGCTGACGATGTACTCCAACATGCTGACGAATCTCAACCTCACCGACATGGAGACCTGTTACAAAGCCATGCGCGGTGATCTCGCGCGGCAGGTGATCCTGCCACGCCTGACGACGGACCGATTCGGCTTCGAGCCCGAGGTCACCGCGCGACTGGCGCAGGCAAAGGCGCGCATCTTCGAAGTGCAGATCAGCTACAGCGGCCGCACGTACGCGGAAGGCAAGAAGATCAACTGGCGCGACGGCGTCGCGGCCTTCTGGCACATCACCCGATTCTTCTTCGCCCGATGACGACACTTCTCGCGCGATGGAATGCGCTCTCGCCGCGCGCACGCTGGTGGCTCCTCGCCAGTCTGCTCGCGCTACTCGTCGTGGCCTCCTCGGGAATTGGCATCAACAATGGATTCGCCTACGACGACGTCTACGTCATTCAGAAGAACAGCGCGCTGCATCCGGTCCACGGCTGGTGGCGGCTCTTCGCGCAATCGTACTGGCCGCGCGTGTACGGCGCCGACGGCTATCGCCCCGTGACGATGCTGGCGTTCGCCGCCGAGTGGGCCATCGGTGGCGGCGCTCCGTGGGTATTCCACGCCACGAACATTTTGCTGTACGTCGTCACGACGCTGTTCGTATTCTGGCTCGCCGGCCTCCTGATGCCGTTAGGCGCGGCGTGGCTCGTCGGGGCGCTCTTCGCCGTGCACCCGGTCCATGTCGAGGCCGTGGCGAACACAGTCGGTCAGTCCGAGCTCTGGGTTGCGGTGCTCATCCTGCCGGCCATCGGCCTGTACATCCGGCGGCGGCTCCATGGGCGACAACTCTCCATCGCCGACGGCGCGGTGCTCTGCGCGCTCTACGCGGCCGGGCTGTTCGCGAAGGAGCACGCGATTGTACTCCCGGCACTCATCATTGCCGTCGAGGTGATCCTCGTTCGCGACGATTGGACTATGCGCCGCCGCCTCGTCGCCGCGCGGCCGCTCGTGCTCTCGCTGACGTTGATCGCCGTGCTCTATCTCGCCGCGCGCTCGGCGGTGAAGGGAGGCGACGTCTCGGGCTTCCTGCCATTCGTCCCTTTCCACACGCTCGACCTGAGCTACACCAACCGCGTGTTGACGATGATCGGCGCCGCGCCTGAATGGGTTCGCCTTCTCCTCTGGCCGGCACGCCTCTCGGCCGAGTATGCGCCGCCCGATCTGGACATCGCGCAGGGGCCGAGTCTGATTCAGCTGCCGGGGCTCCTGCTCCTCATCGGGATTCTCGGTCTCGCCGTTGCCACCTGGAAGCGCCGCGGACCGGGCGCGCTCGCCAGCTTCGGCATCGCCTGGTTCTGCCTAACGCTGCTGCCGTCGAGCAACTTCATCATACCGGCCGGGATCCTCATCGCCGAGCGTACGCTCTTCCTGCCCAGCGTCGGCGCGATGATCGCCGTCGGTGCTGCCGCGTGGTGGCTGGCTGACTACGCGTCTCGATTGCAGCCTGCGCCGACTCGCCGCACCAGAGCACTGGCTGCGTGCACGGTCCTCGTCATTCTATTCGCAGGGAGCTGGCGCAGCGCGACGCGCACGCCGGTCTGGGCCAGCAACGAGCGGCTCTTCTTCCAGGAAGTGGTCGATGCGCCACAGAGCTATCGCGCCAACTACATGCTCGGTGCGTGGCTGTTCGAGACGGGAAGAAAGAAGCAGGGAGAGCACTTCTATCGCCGCGCGCTTGCGCTCTTTCCGTACGATCCATTCATGTCCTACAACTTCGCGCTGCAGTATCAGCTCGCGGGCATGTATGCTCCAGCGATTCCGCTGTACCGCTGGACCTTCGACATCGCTCCACATTTTCGCGAAGGGCAGGGCCGAGCTAACCTGGCATTCTGTCTCGCGAACATGAATCAGTTCGCCCAAGCGCGGGAGCAGGCCTACCTCGCGATGAGCTACGGTGGGGCGCCTCTGTCCGAGTTGCGTCGTATCGTGCAGGTGAGCGACAGCGTCCTGCGTGGCCGCCGCGCCGCTGGCAGGACAATGGGTCCCTCATCGCTGACTGGCAAAACGCCAGCGCAATCGCAAATCGCTGGCTCGTTTGCCACCCGGCGGGATGGCTCGCCCCCACTAACGCGAAGCAAATCAAGCAATTAGTAAATGATTGTTAGGTGGTCCATGCATTGCCTTTCTCTGGGCCGAATCCTCGCGGAGCCTCGGGCTCCAATTGATTTCATCCTCCTGGAGAGACACATGCTCCGCAATCGTAAGGGCTTTACGCTCATCGAGCTGCTGATCGTGGTCGTCATCATCGGCATCTTGGCCGCGATCGCGATCCCGAAGTTCGCCAATACCAAGTCCAAGGCGTATGTGACCGCCATGAAGTCGGACCTTCGCAACCTGGTAACTGCGGAAGAGGCCTTCTTCTCGGATTCGACGTATTACACCACGGCCACGAACCTCGTGACGCGTAACGGCTTCAAGAACTCGTCAGGCGTCGGCGTGCC
>Ga0070713_100000336_pt1 | contig 30537 bp, 14 predicted proteins | sample LARL82metaG_FD_65465 | JGI IMG/M metagenome (GOLD analysis project Ga0070713, IMG submission 65465) | Corn, switchgrass and miscanthus rhizosphere microbial communities from Kellogg Biological Station, Michigan, USA - LAR L8-2 metaG | ecosystem: Host-associated > Plants > Roots > Rhizosphere ... | reverse complement strand
GAGTGCAAGTAACAGCGCGTCCAGCTCGAGATTCGACAATCCGTATAATTCTCGGATCGCCTCAAAAGGCGCGCCCGAGGCGAGTTGGCCGCCACCGGAGACGAGCACCCCTTCCCCGCTCGCGTAGCGGAAGAAATCCGCTTCGCTGACATACAAACCGCGGAACGGGTCCACGCCAGGATTGCGCCCGGTTTGGACACGTGCTGCCTCCACCATGCGCAGCAGCCGCGCGTCCAGGCTGCGGAGCGAATGCAGGATGCAGGAATGAGTCAGCTCACTCATTCGCCGTTTCCGCCCCCTCCGAATTCACGCTCGTGATCTCGCAACGAGCGGCCCAGAGTCTCCGAGAGATCGCGCGCCAAGCCCGGGTTAGTAACGATCCTGGTATGAAAATGGCCCTCGTCCGGTGGATACAGCAGGCCAAAGTCGATGAGGAATTCGTATGCGTTGAAGCCGATTTGGAAGTAGTTCGCATACCTGCTTTCCGGGTTTTCTTCGCCGTCCGGCATGATGGCCACGGGCATTTCTCTCCGCACGCGGCTCTCCAGAGGAACCCGCATTGGAAACACGAGCGATTGCCCGCTTGTGGCTTCGTGATTGTAACGGGTGGATGTTACACTTCTCGGCGAACTGCCAACGTTATCGAAGAGGACGCTGTAACAGGGCGTGTGACAAAAGGCACTATGACAGTTGCGTAATCTTGTAGCGGGCCATCTTGCGGTAAAGAGTCATGCGCGACCAATGTAGTTCTTCAGCCGCACGGCTCCGATTCCAGTGTGTTCTGGATAGAGCCAACAGAATGCGCTCCAGCTCGCCGCCCTTGGAGCTCTGGAGGGCCTTTTGGAAAGGGTCGGGCAGATCGATTTCCCCAGCGCCGTTTGGGCCTGGATCGATGAACGCGGCCTCCACGATATTCCGCAGCTCGCGAATGTTTCCGGGCCACTCGTGCGCCAACAAGAGCTCTTGAGCAGTTGCGGTGAAAGCCGTGCTGGTGCACCCAAAGGCCGCGTTGAATTCGGCCCGGAAGGAGTTGGCGAGCGGCAGAATATCTTCCTTGCGCTCGCGTAACGACGGTAAATGAATTCGGGCAACATTCAAGCGGAAGTACAAATCACGGCGAAAATTCGGATCGGTCTCCAGATTCTTATTCGTGGCGGCGATTACGCGCACATCGATTCGTTGGGGCAGCCCCCCTCCCAGCCGCTGTATCTCGCCTGTCTCAATCGTGCGCAGAACTTTGGCCTGGGCATAAGGACTGAGATCTCCGATTTCGTCCAGAAACACCGTCCCGCCGGCCGCCAGCTTGAATTTGCCATCTTGCGCCGCATGCGCTCCTGTAAATGCCCCCCGCTCGAACCCGAACAATTCGCTTTCCAGCAGGCTGTCAGGAATCGCCGCGCAATTGAGCGCGATCAGTGGTTTGGCGGCGCGGCTACTTTGCCGGTGAACCAGATCGGCCGCCAGTTCTTTGCCCGTACCGGTTTCCCCTGTAATCAGGACATTACTGGAACACGAAGCGATCCGCTGAATGTGGGTTTTGACTGACTGGATCGCCAGGCTCACACCGAAGATTCGGTCCGTGGACGTGCGCGCCCCTTTCGCATGGACCACGCTTTCGATTGCGCCACTGAGCTGGGCTGCCGCCAGGGGCAGACGAAGATAGTTTGCGATACCGGCCCGCAAGGCCTCGACTGCCAGATTCTCCGAGCCATGCGATGTCACCAGAATGATCGGAATCCGATGGCCATTGCGCGCCAGCGCCTGCGCCGCCGCGAGATCATTCTTCGCGATCTGCTTGCGACACCCCAACAGAATTGCGGCCGGCGAACCTTCGGAATCGGCGTTGGCGATGCCGGTCATAGCGAGAAGACGCAACAATATCTCGTGAAGGTCCCGATCCTCCGAAATTACGAGAACCGTCAGCGACAAAATCCAACTCCCTACGCAAGTTGAATCGCGTTTACAAATTTTACACCTATGACGAGGGCTGTGGCTTGGGTCTCGCAGTCGACGAATTCCCTAGAGCGGTCATCTTGGAACCCGATCGTCAATAGTTTAACGCCGCATTGATACCTGCTGTGATACGCCAAATCCTTCTGATGCGAAACCCTAATCAGTAGTTCCATCAGGTTCTTAAATGGACGCAGGTTCTTAATAGGATCGGCTGCTGCCGGCATCCTCGCCGCGCGGAATCAGACGCCAATTTCGTCAGCCAATCAGAGCGTTTTCGACATGAACCGTAGGTGGCTATTCGGACGCAAGACCGTCGCCGGTTTTGAGGCTCCAGGCTATGATGATTCGAATTGGGAGAAAATACGCTTCCACACGCAAACGTGCACCTGCCCTCGCAGAATTTTGAAAAAAGAGACTTTCAGTACGTTTCGGCCTACCGCCACTCTAGCTTTGGCACAGCGAGAGGCAAAGGAAGGGCAAACACGATGGAGCGGCGATCAAGCAATCTTTTTGGAATCAGCAAGAGGTTTGGTCGGGGCAGGGCGATTTGAACGCCCGAACCCTGCCCAAGGCATCGAAGCGCTGTCTCGTTCATAGGACCCAACTAATTGTGAATTCAAAGAGACGGGCCATCTTCTACACGCCCGAAACTCGACTGTAGTGATTCTGTATCCCAGCATTACGATCCTTCATTTGGCGAACACCCAGAATGCACCACCCTCTACGACTTCCGGAAACTTGCCGGGAAACTGGGTATTCAGCCGCGCCTGAATAGACCGGGGATCCATTCCCCAGCCCGACTCCACATCGATGTACTGTTTGCCATCCACCATGAATGACGACGCTGGTCCGATGATGCCGGAGTTGGTCGGGAACTCCCACAGCAGTTTGCCAGTCGACGCGTCGAAAGCGTGAAACAAGCGATCGTTGGTGCCACCGATGAATACAACTCCGCCGCCGGTTGCCAGCATCCCAGCGTAGTTGGCTGAGTTTGCGTAGGTGTGCGTCCAGACTGGCTTGCCGGTGTCCACGTTCCAGGCCTGCACCTCGCCGATGTGGTCGGCCTTCGCGTAACCACAAAACCGAAGTGACCCCATTGAAATTGTGCAGCGGAGTATGCTCCATCTTGCGGGCTGTAAATGTGTCGCACAGGTTCTCGTTCGCTGGAATTTTTGCAGTGAGTCCGGCAAGTCACCCACCATTGTGTAATATGTGATTGCGCCGCGAGCTTTTTGACCAGCATCCTTCAGGTCCGTACAGTATACTCGACTGAAGATACGGGCTACAGTTACCGGACGGGAGCGACCGTGAGCCGAATCCTATTTTCGAACGGCGCCAGGGGGGAGGTCATCAAACAAATCCAATCTCAACTCAATCTGGCTCCCGCACAAATTGACGGACAATACGGAAAGATCACCGCGCAGGCGGTCAGCGGATTCCAGTCATCTAACGGACTGGAAGCAACCGGTGAAGTGGATATAGATTCCTGGACCGCTCTCATGCATGCTCCCGTTCCCGCCATCAGGGACAGGGCGCTGCAATTGACTGCCGCGTTCGAGGGGCACGGTTTCACGCTAGCTCAAGGTAATTTTGACGGTGCGGGCATTACCTGGGGCATCATCGGCTTCACACTGAGTGGAGGCGAACTAGGCGCCATCATCAAGAAGATCCAGGTGGACCATCCCGGCGTGGTGGAGGACGCGTTCGGCGACTCCGCGTCGCAGTTATTCCAGATCGTCGACGCTGCACCTGCCGATCAAATCGCTTTTGCGGATAGCATTAGTCTGGGCCCCCGAAAGATTGCTTTGGACGAGCCTTGGCTTTCAGGCTTTCGCCGCTTTGGCGAACAGCCAGAGGTCCAGCAATTGCAGCTTGCGATGGCCGACCAAAAATACTTTCGGCCAGCGCTTCTTACGGCGAGCCGCTTCAACCTGCAGGCCGAATTGGGCATCGCGCTGGCATTCGATATTCACGTTCAGAATGGTGGAGTATCCGCGGCGGCAGCGCAGCAGATACAGGCCAGGCTTGCACAACACCCGTCCGATCGCGAGCAGGACGTGAGAGTAGTCATCGCCAACGCAGTCGCCGACAATGCGAAAAATGTACTGTTTCGCGAGGATGTCCGCTCGCGAAAACTGACGGTGGCGACGGGTTCGGGACAGGTCCACGGCGGAACGTTCGTACTCCGCAACTGGGGGCTGGCAGAACTTCCATTTGCCGGAAGCTAATCACTGGTGATGAGTGGACGGGTAGTGTTGCAAGTTTCGGAATGGAACGAAAGTTCGAAGAAAAGGCGTCGTTCTCCGGAGCCTCGGCGGCCACATCGAGGAGTGCGTTGACGAACCGATTCTGACGCTGGATGTCATGACTGTCGTCCGCAAGAATTCCGTCGGAAGTGAAGCGACATCCTTATTCCAGCAGAGAATCGTGATGCAATCCGCCAAGGACCGGCTTTGATGTGATTCGGTGGCGAATTCTCTAAGAGTCAGCCACAAGTGCCGCTCGTTGGAGATTGATGAGATAGTCCAAGTAGTCCCGTCGAATGGTCCCGATCAGTCGTTCACAGGAGGCATTTGCCGTTGTGGCTTGAACAGGTGCTCCAGCCACAATCGCTTTCGCTTCGTTCCGAACGAACGTGGCCCAGCGCTGATCGGCGCCTCTGTCTGGAGGTTTCTATCCAAGTATTTCCTGACGGTCCGCGGTGAGATGCGGGTGCCGAGCTTGAGTTTCAGTTCGTCAGCGATCCGTTCCTCGCCCCAGGTCGGATTGCCCGTGCGCCATCTCCCGAATCAATTCGCGCCGGTTTCTCTCGTAGTTGCAGTCGGCCTCGCTTCCGAGACTTCCATCTCCAAACGCCCGGAACGCGGTGCGATGCCATTTAAGGAATGTTTCAGGTTTGACAATGACCAGACCATCAGCCAATCGAAGAACCTGGAGAGCAAGGCCATGAGGGCGGGTGTAGCAGCCGTCTAAGGTCGAGGTTGCACCCGGCGTTCCTCAAACAGAGCGAGCTGTTTTGCGAAGGAGCGGGTTCTCGGCGATGACGGCGGCGCGGGAGGAAAGGAACAAGCGGATGAGCAGGAAGAAGCTACATTCTACCGGAGCTGGCAAGATCACCAGTCCCGCCGCGATCAACGTGCAGCCGAGTGATTCCTTCACAGATTGTTGCGCGGTCAAGGCAAGATCATCAACGACAAGCTTTAGAGCTATAGTGCTGCCAGTCGAACGATCCTGCTTGGTGTTACCCACAATACGCAACAATATGCTAACAATCGCGCCGAGATTTCGCATCAGGCCATTCGGATGAGAGAACGACAAATGCGCCGATTCAAATCCTCCCGCCGAGCTCAGCGCGTTCTGTCGCTCCACGGTGTCGTCCGGAATCCATTTTGCATTTCGCGACTTGCTGCGATCGACTCATCACCGACTCTGTCCTTCGAGGTCTCGCGAAGCGTAACGGCGGCCTGACGACTTCGAATTCACCGCCTCCAATCAGCCCAAACTCGTTCCAAATAACTTAAGTTGGCAACACGGGATTGAGGGTCTCTTGCACCGCCGCGCATATCATGACTGGGCGATGTAAGATTGTAAGGTTATCGGTGGCGTCCGTCTAAGCGCGACCATCCAGAATCAGTCGAGTGGGCTATGATACCGATTCAACCCACATCTCCGACGGCTGTATCTTCCGGCTTCAAAATTCCGGACCGTTTTGACGAAAGTGGCCTCGCTTCGGCATTCGCTGCGCGCCTTGGCGGAACGCCATCGGACGGCAGTGCTCCTCCACCCTCAGGTCAGCAAGCTGTGATCTGGGTGGATCGCGGTGACGAGGTACTCGTCCATCTAGATTCGGTCCGCACTCAGATTCGTGACGGGCTGCTTCTAGTCTCGGTTGATCTTGAGACCGACCAGACCGGACGAACGCCTCTCGTGACCGCGTTCGCGCTTGGGAACGCTACTGACACCGCGGGACTGGTCGCGGTGACGAGCGATTTGCCGCAGGGCAACGGAATCCTCGCCTCGCGATGGGGTAAGACACTGCGCGAAGCCTTATGGTCTGGGCTGCTCGGAATTGCATTGGACCACGCCAACGAGCGCTCCGTCGCGCCCATCGGATTCAGTGCGTCCGCAGGTGGGCTCCAGTTGCACGTCGGAGTCGCGCCATCGGCCTTGGGTCCGTCATCGTCAGGAGCTCGCGGATGATCGATCTGGGCCCGGAAGTTCTTTCCGCCGCAAAGGCGATAGGCCTCGTCGACGGAACCGGCGCTCTTTCGCCCGCATGGTTTGAGAATCCGCTGGCGGGGATAGAAAAACTGCTGAGTTCCCCGGATCAGCGGAAGGCGTTCCTCGATCTCTTGGATCAGTTATTCCCGCCAGAAACGCCCGTTGGCGCGGCTTCCAACGACAAATGGCATCCTCTGCTCGGGAGCCAACCCAGCGGGAACTTATATCTGACCGTTGCGAACGGGGCCAGCCCGTTGAAACTGGGGATCGCGGGCGAAGTGCACGGCACAACATCACCGCTACCTACATCGTTGCGCTGCCACCTGCCGATTGTTATGGCCGGCAGTACAGGGATCAGCGCTATCGCTGGTACCGCTGATGGTCCGTTCAAACTGGATTTGGGCACAGAGCTGAATTGGTCGAAAGCAAACGGCCAGTCGATCGAGTTGCGCGCGATCCGCGCATCGGTTCAGTTGACGCCGTTGGCGCCGTCGCCCGCGGGCCTTCACATTGTGTTGGAAGGCCTGAGCATCGATGGCCGGCCTGCCGCCGATACCGCGCTCGATCCTACGAATCTGAACAGCCAAGCCTTGCAGCTCGTGATCGGATTAATCCGCGAAGAGCTCCACCAACTCACAGGAGCTTCCGGCGAGGCTGCGACAGTCGTTCAACATTTGCTCCCTGTTTTTGGTCTGTCCGATGGCTTCCCTCCATTCCCTTTCGGAACTATTGCAAGCGATGCAGCAGCTCTTAAGAACTGGCTAGCAGGTATTGCTTCGGCTGGAAAATTCGCCGAATGGGTTGGACACCTAGGCGCGCTGCTGGGCGGAGCCGCTGCAATCCAAGGATCTGGTACCCACGACGATCCTTGGCGCGTTCGTATTCTTCAGATCGACGCCAATTCGCAATTGGAATTCGCGTTGGCGCAAGCTACGACAGCCCAGTCCGGTACTCCGGCAGTAGAAATAGGATTACGGGCGACCTATTCTCCGGGCGGCGCCGATCCAGCCGCTCGCCTCCAAGCCAGCGCGACCTTCGTTTCCATTCCGCTCCAGGGCCTCGATGCTACGTCCGTGCTTCCGTCCGTGGCGATTTCGGTGGTGGCACCCGGGCGCACCGCCGCCACGCTTGTCAATACCGCGAACATCTCTGTCGGATCGATACAAGCTGGCGCGCAATGGAACGGCTCGACCGTGGCGCCGATGCTCGAACTCGACGAGGTCTCATTCACTTTTTCCGGCGTCAAGAGTCACTACGACCGTATCGATCTCACTCACGCCGATAGCGTTGTGGCGGCCGCGAGCGATGTCATCCTTGCGGCAATTCAAGGTGTTCTTGGTACAACCGGGGCGGGACACAGTCTCGCCGTACTAGCTGGATTCGCTAAGCCGGTCGGTGACGCCGCATGGCCGCATAAGGTGGATGTCCCCACACTTTTATCGAATCCTGCCCGCGCGATAGCTGCTGTACACCGCGCTGCCTTGTTGGATGTCACGCATTCGTGGTCATTTTTGCTCGCTGAAATCGCTTCGCTGGCCGGTGTTACTGACCCGGTGACCGGAAGCGGAAAAGTGGAAGACCCGTGGAGAGTCGTGCTGGAATCCGACGTTGTCTCCATCGAGCTCGCGGCCTGGAATGCCCAGCAATCGGGCAAGGCAGCCGATCCGCAGCAGTTGCGCCTAGGATTACGTCTTTCGATCGACAACGCACCGTGGAGCGTGTCGTGGCTAGCCGAGTTGTTGGCTTTTGACTTACCGGCCAACGGATCCGGCAATATCGCACTCTTGGGGGCGCAACATGCGCAATTATCGTTAGCTCCTATTCCGACCGTTCCAGCGACCGCGGGAATATCGATCGGTGCAGATTCCCTATCGCTGAAGATGGACTGGTCGCCCGGCAGCGCGATGCAGATTCGCGCCGTGATCACTAATCTGACAGTGACGTCGGGCATCACGACAAAAATCCCATCGCTGGTGTTTCCTCCCGCCGCGGGATTCGATTTTTCAAACCCACTTCCGACACTCGGAATCAGCGCAGATGTCTTGCAGACGTTGTTTCGAGCGCTGCTGTCGCGAGGTTCGTATTCGTGGGCCGGCACACCAGGATTGACGTTGAGCGCGCTCCTCGGGCTGAATGCAAATTTGCCTGGCATGCAGACCGACTGGCCGGTCCTGACTGGTAATTTCTTCGCAGATGTGTTCGGAGCGTTGCGCGATTGGTTGAGTCGATTAGTCACGGCAGTTTCTGCCGATGGCTCGCCATTCTTTCCGATTGTGCTCGCCTGGCTGCAGGCCTTCTTGACGAATGCACGACCGGAGTTGGATGCGCCAGCGCCGGATGCTGTGCGCGGCTCGGGAAGCTACGAGGATCCGTGGGCCATCCAGATTCTTGATGGTGTAGACCTGCTCACGTGGCTGGAGCCGGATGGCCCGCCGTCAATTTGGGCTAAAGCGATTGCTACGTTGATCGGCACCCACCAGGAATACGCTGACCTACTTGCGTGGGGAGAGACCTTCGGAACCTTGGTTCCAACTGCGCAGGAAGCTTTGGCCAAACAGGACCGCCGACGTCTTCTCGGCGCCCTAAATGTGCTGGAGCAATGGTTCATCATCTCGGATGGCTTTGTTCCGTCTGATTCACAAATTCCGACAGGAGGAACTTGGACGGCCGGGACGCCCATCCACTCGGCACACACGCAGCAACCGTCCGACCCGGCAGCGATAACGCAGATCAATGCCAAGATCGCAGCGTTGAATCCAGGCGCCAAGGTTGTTTTGCTGATCGGCCCAGGTTTCTTGGACCACACGATTTGGGACAATTTGCCGGCCACGGCCACGGTTAAGCCGAATTTCAATTTGCGCTTGACCGGCGTAGATCCCTCAGCCGTCGATCTGCGCGGCGTTACCGAGGCAGCCGATTTCTACACTTGCGATTTGGCTGAGAACGGCCTGGTGGGCGTAACGGCGCAGATCGGGCGTGTAGTGGCCCGCATTAGCGAACTGCGGCCGTCGGTACCTGTGACTCTGGTAGCACATTCGACAGCCGGGTTAGCCGCGCGCGCGTTCGCTGCCGCCAATCCCACGGCGGTGCGCGGCATAATCACGATTGGCACACCGCATTCCGGAAGCCCGCTCCTCCCGCTTCGCAACGCCGACGTTGCGACAGCACTGCGCACGATCAACGAGCTCACGCCAACTTTACCGGATGGGCCGCTTCGCGATGCAGTAAGCGCATTGACGATCGCGCTAGATGGCCTGCTTCCGGCTGAAGGTCCTGATAAGCTACCGACGCCGCGATTGTTTCCGCTCGATGCGTTCACTGCGTCCGGCACGACGGACACTGGCGGAGTCCCCGCGTTGGCGATCGGCGGCGCCCTGAACACCAGTTTGTTCGCGCAACTTAAGATGGCGCTTGGCGATCTTGCGACAGCCACCGCCACTGCCTCGAAGCCGGCGCCTACTCACTTGGGTTTCGGGGCCCGTGCGCGGATCGACTTTGGCTCTGACGGTGACATAGAAACAGAAGTCTCGTTGCGTTGCGACGCTGCGCGGCTGGCGCTGAAGCCCAGCGCTGGCGAACCATCACGCCCGGTTCGTGCTTTTGCCATCGAGATTGCATTGGCACGCCCTGGCGATTGGCTCGTCGGCTCGGCGGCTTCGAACATCCGCTTGCGCTGGGCCGAACTGGGCGTCACTGTCACACCAACCACCACGCAGCCTTTTCTGCGCCTTCACGGCGCGGCCTTTTTGTCGCAATCGCTCGGCCTGATCGACGAGACGCATGCGCAGTCGCAAGCCGTCTTGGGAGCGATGTTCCATTCCCTCGCCGATCTCGGCGCATCGGCCGGACCAGCGCTGACGGGAATTATGGGAGCGCTCGGGGCCCTCGGAATCACGACGGCCGACGCACACGGCGGAGTAGGAATCTCGATCGATGCGTGGAAGGCGCTAACGACGGATGCGCGGACTTATCTCAAGCCACGGCTGCAGTCGGCCTTTGGTAGCGGCTTGGCTGGCTTCAGCGGCGGCGCAGGCCAACAGTTCGTTCGTACGATTTCCAACACGCCATTTCAAGTGTATATCGATGCCGACGCGATCGGGATTCGAACAGCGACCACTTTCGCGTTCTCCGATCTCGCCGGAGCCGACTTAGATGCCCGGCTTTCTCTCACGTCCTTCCAGCCGTCACTCGATCTAGGCTTCAGCGCCGGCTCGGTGAAGCTCAAATACGAGCAGTCCACGCGCGAGCTTGTACTCACTGCGTCCCCTTGGATCGATTCGTTGTCTCTGATTCCCCGACCGAGCGCCAGTGAGATCGCCACAGCCCTGAAACACGCGATTCCCCGCATCTTGCTCTCAAGCGCGGCCAGTGCGCTCGCCGAGGCGGTTCTCGGACCGAATACTAATGTCGGTCCTCTGGTGGTGTTGCTCGATAATCCTGGCGCTTTACTTACGTCGACTTCCGGCTTGGGCGACGGCAAATGTCTGAGCGCAGCACGCATCAACGATTTCTTGTCGGTAATAGCGAGCGCGACGGGCTTGGTTGCGGATCCGGAGTTGCAGCTTCCAGCCGGCCTGCAGCTCACGGCTTCCGGCGCCGATCCGATCGAAATCACTCTCTCCACGGTGTCTCCGATCGCCGGTGTTGTCGATGTGCAAGTGGCCGCACGAATCGATTGCACGCGCCACGTGACTCCGGCCGGCACGCTTGGATTGAACCTAACGTTGCCCGGCACGTGGGGTGCGCTTAAGGTCACATTTGGGGTTGATCCTTCCGGTGTTTCCTTGGTGCTGGCTCCGCAGACAGACCCGCCCATTCCGCCAATCCAATTGCTCCCTACCTTCAGCGGCCTCGGCGCACTGCTCGGCTCCGCACAGGCATTGTTGCCCGGCGCGCTCGATGCGCTTGTCGACGCGATCGGCCCTTCTACGTTGCGCGATGACACCTTGGCGGTTGCCCAGGCCTTCGATCTGTATGATCCGGCCGGCAAGTTCACAGCGCACTCGGCTCAGCTACGCGCTCTAACCGACGGCAACTGGTCGAACAGCGTTTCAGCAGCAGTGCGCACGGCCGCAACTGCCGCTCTTGCAAAAGTCCTCGGTCACGTCGTGGGAACCGTCACGGTAGCCGGCAACACAGTGAAGATCGCAGTTGGTGGCGAGTTCAACGTCGCGCTTGGCTGGGACAGTGGGCCGACCATATCGCTGCACACGACCGCGCTAAAAGCCGCCGATGGCGCACTCACGTCCGACATAGACTTGGGATTCATCTCCGGACAACTCGCGGCGAGCGTGTCGCTTGGTCTGCATCTTGAATCCAGCATCGGCATCGCTGTCGTGCCAGCATTGAAGGTCGCATATCAAGGCACGGCATTCAGCGTCAAACTGCTCCCACTCGGATTGGCGAACGAATCCACACTGTCTTTCAACATTGCACCAACGCCAGGAATTCAGAGCAGCGGTGACGTTGCAGGCAACCTCGCCCACGATTGGCTGGTACCGATCGCTACCGATCTTTTGGTAGCGGCTGCGAGGCCGCATTTCGCGTTGACTCTCTGGAATAGTGGGCCGACGCTGCAGAAATTCCTCACTGGCGTCGGCGTGATCAGCTCCACAGGCGCGCTTGCCACGCCGCTGCCCGCATTAGATACGCTGGCCCGGAATCTGCTTACCGCACTGGCCGCTGAAGCAGAGGTTAGCATCGCCGGTGTCAAGTTGAAATTCGTCAGTGACACTACTGGCCTTGGCGTGAATTTGCGCGGCTCGCACGATTTGCCGCTTGGTTCCGTCGACCTCAAGCTCCGCTTGGAGAACACTGACCTCCCGACTGCGACCCCCGGCGTAACCATTTACGTTTTCAGGAACACCGGTACGCTGCAATTCAATCCCAAGCTATCGGTCGCCGGTCTCGGAATCGAGCTGGCGGGACAAGATGGCGGACCCCTGGTCAACAACGCGGCGTTTCGTTTGGAGAGCGCCGGCGGTACTATCTACTTCAATCTTGACGACGGTCTCACAAATCTCGGCGGAGCGCTCGATTGCAGAGGTCTTGGTCTTCCGCTCGGACTGCTGGGAGGATCCCACGACGGAGGCAATCCAGTAGCCTCCAGTCTTTTGGAGGGTGCGCGTTCGCCCAGTGACGATCAGAATCCGGTAAATCCCGGCGTGAGTGTCCAGGTGTCGTACGTGAACGGCAGTTTCGACATTCAATTGGGCGCTCCCTCGCCGCCCTTGTGGATTGGAGTGCACCGCTCCTTCGGCCCCATCTACATTGAACAGATTGGTCTGTCGTGGACGAATGATCACGCCGATCTTTTGGTGGACGGCAGCGTCAAGGTCGCTTCCCTCACGGTACAAGCCTATGAGCTTGGGCTGAACATTCCGTTCAAACAAGTGCTGTCGCCGGAACACTGGTCTCTTGATCTGCAAGGCCTTGCGTTAGGCTTTCAGTCCGGCGCGGTTTCGATCGCGGGCGGGCTCGCAAAGAATCCGGGCCCACCGATCGAATACGACGGTCTTCTCAGCGCCGACATCGCCGGGCGAGGATTCACAGTGGTCGGCGGCTACGCGCGCCCCGTCGATACCCAGGGCAACTACACGTCGCTCTTCATCTTTGTTTCGCTGCCGATTCCACTTGGCGGACCTCCATTTTTCTTTGTTACGGGCTTGGGCGGCGGAGCGGGCTATAACCGAAGACTGACCCCACCCAACGATCTGAATCAGATTCCGAACTTCTTTCTGATTTCGGCGATTGACGATTCGAGCTTGGCAAACAATCCAATGGGCGCGCTCATATCGATGGGCCGCGCGGTTCCGCCGCATCGTGGAGGCTACTGGCTTGCGGCGGGTCTTCGATTCAATTCCTTTGTGGTCGTGAACAGCATCGCGGTGGTATACGTTGCGCTCGACCGCGGTTTTGAAGTCGGCATTCTTGGCATCAGCCGCATGCAGCTTCCGGCGCAGGGCATCGAGCTCGTCAGCATCGAATTAGCGTTGAAGGCGCGCTACAGCTCGGCCGAGCAAACACTATCCATTCAAGCGCAGCTCACCGACAATTCGTGGCTCTTCAGCCGCGATTGCCAGCTTACCGGCGGCTTCGCGTTTTTCATCTGGTTTGCGCAGGGCCATTTCGTGCTGACCATTGGCGGCTACCATCCATCATTTCAAAAGCCGCCCGAGTTCCCTGTTGTACCCCGCCTTGGATTCCACTGGCAGGTCCTCGACAACGTTCAGATCAAGGGTGAGTCGTACTTCGCCATCACCAGTTCAGCGTTCATGTGCGGTGGAAGATTGGAGGCCTCCGCGCGTTTCGGCGGCATTCGTGCGTGGTTCACGGTTCATGTGGACATTCTGATCCAGTGGGATCCTTTCCACTACGATTTCCGGGGTGGAATCGAAGTCGGCGTATCGCTCACTATTGAGATTTGTTTCTTTGGCGCTTGTGCGGATGTTTCAATTACTATCTCCCGCGGCGCCGACATTCACATCTTCGGGCCGCCTTTCCACGCCGATCTCACGTTCGATGCCTACATCACGAGCATCACTTTGAGCTTCGGCGACGATCCGCCACCAGTGCCGGACGCACTACCGTGGGCGACATTCCGCGATAAATATTTAATCTCCGGCAATCCCGAGAACACGTGGGTAAGCGCCCGCGTGCTTTCCGGTCTGCTTCCGACCGAACCACCCGGAGCACAGCCCGTGCCCGGTTCCCAATCGCAGCCTTGGAAGATGATTCCGGAATTCGCATTCCTGACTGAATCCCGGATGCCGGTGTCCGGCTATGCCGTCATGGCGATAGCGCGCGACCCGCAGGGCGCGACTTTCCCCGTCACGATGAAGCTGAAAACCGATACCAAGTCATACGACATCGCCCCGATGCAGAAGCTGAAGGTGGCGAGCGGCCATACGGTTACGTTTACTCCCGCGGTCACGCACCCGAATCAATTCTTGGTGGAAGAGATTTCCGATCTGCTGCCGGAAGCGACCTGGCGATGGTACGATCCGGCGCATCTTCCAGCCGCTGCCAATCGTATCAACGCCATCACTGGACTCCGGATCACCGGAGTCGCTGTGCTCCAGGGCAAGAGCGCACTCATTCCGATTTCAACACTCGTGGATGACAATCCTCAATTTGCCCGCCCCTTGCCATTCGTCTCGGTTCTTGTTTCTGTCGGAGCATTGCAGACCGCTGGTTTGGCCGCAGAAGTCGTGGCCTCGCTCGCCTCTGGAGTGGGAAGCGACAAGGCCACGACGGTTGCGACCACAGTGCTCACCGGCGATGGGTTTTTCTCCGACGCCCGACGCTCGGTTGGTTTGCCGGCGGATGGCCTCCCGCTGCTAGCAGCACGCGCGCTGGTGAACGAGCGTTCCTCGTCACCCCTACTGACTCCGCTCTCAACCGGGCTCTCGATGAAAAATGTCGGCCTTACGAAGCCTCCGATTTTCGGTAAACCCGCGACTGCGGGGCCGGTCGTTTTACAACAGGTGCGCTTGAAAGCTGTACTGCAGTCTCGCGCGATTCCTACCGTTAGCACGCCGCCCGCGACGCGAACCACCGTCACCAAAGTATCGACGGCAAATGTGGCGCGGATGCTCGCGCCCCGCCCGAAGATCGTTGCCGGAGCGAAGCTCCAAACGGTGGCGGCCCTGAACGTAACGGCCGCGACATCGATTTCTTCCGCGGCTCGAACATTGAAAAATCCGGATCTTGGCGCTCTCAGCGGCAAAGCCCACAGCGACAATTTCTCGGCTGCCGCGAAATCGATCCTCGGCGGAGGTGTTACTGTTCCCGCTGGGACAACACATGTTTGGGAGGTTCCACAGGAATCCTTCACGTTTACGTTTACCGGCAATGCCGCGGTACGGATCGTCTACCTCGACCGTGCAGGGAATCCGTTGCAGGATACGGAAAATATCGTCAACGGCCAGTTCACATCGAAAGTTGTGCCAGGCACGGAAATGGCGACCGTGACGTGTTTAGGCTCGGTGCCCGCCGAACAGCTCAAGCTTGCCGGTGGATTTGGAGCAGTAAGCTCGGTGGTCGCGCCGGCTGGCGCTAATCCGGCTGTCGGCTGGCAGAGCGGCAGCATGTTAACGCAAGTCGGACCAAATACCCTGCTCGCTCGAGGCGCCGTTCTGATTTTGGCCAAGGCCCATGTCCCGGTTCTCAACAGCCAGAAGACCAGCGTCGGCATGATGCCGGTCTCCGCCGCCGTGGCACAACAATCCGGTTTGGAAACGCGGCTGCCCAAGACGATCGGCGTAGTGATGATCATTTTGGATCGCGAGGATCCTACTGCCGCGGCTGCGGGCGACCTCGCGATCGCGTGCGACAACGCTACTCTCGCAGTACCTCCGGTGCTTGGCGTAGGCGGCAACCGTAGCGCCCTGCTCTACGACGTGATTTCTACGGACGCCCCCGCGGATCACATCACAATTGCGGTCGGCAGCAAAACGGGGTGGAGCTTGGCAGGCGTAGCCGGCCTTCACGGAAAAGCGGTGGAGTGGGCGGCGCAATTGCACGGAGGGGTACCGCCCCACCTGGTTCCGGATGGTCCGCTTACAAGCGGTGGCGATGTCAGCGTCCGGATGGTCAATATTGCAGGAGGTAACCCGTGGTCAATCCAAATGATCCACCGCGTGGATCGATGTATCTGTACGACGATATAACTCCCCCAACGGTAGACGGTAGTTATCAGATGACTGTCTCCACCAATATCAATTACGGCACAGCACAATCCGCGCCCATCACGCGCTACTTCGATGTTGTGGGGCCGCGCTTCACGCTCGATCCAACGACAGTCGCCAACGTGTTTCCCCCGCGCAACGGCCAGGGAACATATCAGGATGCCCTTCCTCAAATCGTCTTGACGCGGCGCACGCTGCCCTGGGAACGTCGCATCGATAGCGATTCGAATCCCTTGCCGAAGCCACATGACAACAGCAATCCGCCAAACGGCGATGTCCCTTGGGTCGCATTGCTGCTATTTGAGGAAGGCGAGTACACGCTGTTGCAGAATCAAACTCTCGAAAGCGTCGTACCGCCACAGGTGTTCACCGCGCTTGGGTCGCCGAAGAATATCCTGTGCGATGCAATCGAGACCGATTTTCAACTGCTCCAGTCGATTCTTCCCACTAGGGAAGAGTTGCAGCTGCTTTGCCACGTCCGCCAGGTCAACGTCGAAGACCGCGAGCTGAATGCGGGATCGAGCGACGGCTTTTTCTCCGTCGTAATGTCCAATCGCTTGCCTGCGCCTGAATCCAAATGTCGTGCATGCCTAGTTTCGCTTGAACACCGCACCGATCTTGTTCGTGCCGATCCTCCGCCATTCGAATACCAAAGCGATGCGCTCCACTCCTCTGTTCTGACGTTCCCGATTGATCTCGGTGGTTTCACTACTGTAACTGTCGTGTTTCCGAAGCCGCGTCTGGTGCTGCTGCATAGCTGGGCTTTCACGGTTACCGGTCCCGGAACATTTCGCACGTTGATGCAGCATCTGGACGTCGCGATGGTTGGCGCCATCAGAGATGGAAAGCCGAACCTGACCGACACCGGGCATATGCAATTGCCTGTTCTGGATCGCGCCGGCGAGACCGAAGCCGCGTGGTACCGGGGGCCGCTCGTTCCCTGGCAATTGACTCGCGATCCTCTGGGCCCCTACCACAGCGCTGACCAATGCCGCCGCGCCACACCGGATACAGGCGCGGAAGATGTTTCCTACGCCGCCGCATTCGAGGTAGGGAGGCAACTTGCTGCCGCTGACGCACGGCTCGGCCAGGAACTGATGCGTTGGAGGCGCGAGTCATACCGTCAAGCGGCGCGGACTGACACAATCGCGAAAGTTCAAAAGGCCATCGCGGTCGATCTGCCAGCCGCCATAGAAGAAAAGCTACAAGCTCCAATCGGTGCGGCTGTATCTGTCAGCGCCGCTCAATCACTGGCCGGCAGCGCGATCCCCATAGCCGATCGGTTCGGAATTAACGCCGCGGCCAAAACAGTGGGTATGGATCCGGCCACCCTAAGCCGTACGTGGGCGCTGACTTCTGTCGCTCAAGCGAACGCCGTACTGGGCCAAGATGCTTCGACGCTCGGCGCTAGCGTCGTGCTGCCGGCTCAAACTGTGCAGCCGAACACGACACTCGAGCAAGTCGCCGCTGACACTGCCGTGCTGACTCATCTGACCGGGGCGCGCGATCGGTTGGTTCAAACCGCCATCGTCAAGATTCAAAACGTCACGAGAGGAGTTATCCGATGAGAGCGCCATGGATCACGGGCGCAACCGCTTTGCGCCAGCGAATGATCAATCCCACGCAATTGCTGTCCCCCGCTGCCGAAGCCGAAATGCCGCCCTACATGGAATCGTTCCTGGCTCATCTGCGGTTGTTGGTTGGCGTGCCATTCGATTATTTGATTGCGGATTCGCGGCTGCTTCCCGACGAATCCATTCGCTTCTTCTATCTCGATCGTTCCTGGTGCGACCGGTTAGTCGACGGCGCAATTTCGGTCGGCAAGATGGGCACTCGCGAGCAAGCACACCACCAGGCACACGCTCCCGGCGTGCAGCAGCAACTGGACGTAAGTGAACACATCGTTCGAGTCCTGCAACGCGGGCTCCAGGATTTTCCAAGCGCCAAACTCGCCGCCGACGCAAATCCCCAGCCAGCCGACCTCGTTACCGGTTTCTTGCTTCGTTCCGCGGCTGTCAGCGGCTGGCCGCACATGGATGTGCGTGCCTTCAGTGGTGATGTGCCCGCCGGAATCGAGCCTTCTAAAATTAATCCGGCTTTGGTGCTGCCGCTGCTTCGATTGGAGCGCCTATCGCCCAGCGTGCTTATCGCGCTCTTCAGCGGTGTGCCTAAGTTGGTCTGGTGCGAAGAGCCGCATCACGGCGTGCAGTTCGGCGTCGAAGAAGATAGTCGTGGGCGGCTGATTATCCCAGTGCGCGACGCTTCTGGACACTTAGTGCTTAACGCCGATGTCACTAAGACGCAGATCCCGTTGCCGCTGAGGACCGGCGGCCGCCGCGTGATCGCGGTTTCACAGCTTCGCAGAGACATTATCAAGAAGGACCAGGCCCTGAGTGCGCAGGGCATACCGCATCTGCCCGCGCAGACCGGCGCGGCAGGTTTTGCGATATCGGTATTGAATCCACCGTGGCGCCAACGTTTTCAAGGAAGCGGCGGCCCCGGCGATACCGGCAAATTTACGGGAACAATTTCCATAGCGGCTGCCGCGGAACGTCCCGCATTGACGCTTGCCGTCAAGGAGCTATTGAAATGAGCGCTGCGCCTATTAACATCGCGATTCTTGCGGCGCATGGGCTGACGGATCGTACCATCGCCACGTGGACTCCCAGCGTCCCACGAGACCCCCGTGTCATGGTGCCCGTTACGGTGGATGCGCTTGTAGTTCGCCAAGCCGGTGGGCAGTGGGCCGACACGCTCATGAAGCGAACGCCTGCACCGGGCGCCGCGACCGTGCCAGCGAAGCAACTACTCCCCAAGCCGTTTGCACTACGGCCAGCCGATCGTCCCCGCGGCGTGTATTTGCATTGGGCGTTACCGGAAGCCCTTACTCGCGGCTCCCAAACCGCCGGATCCACGTCGTCGCCGGTCGGCGCATCCTTTCCAGCACTGCCAGACCGATGGCTCATCACGCGCATCTTTCCTTCCACGACGCACCCGGATCGTCGCGCTGTGCGCGGCTGGATCTTGCAGGCACACGACGACAACCCGCAGCCCATCGATCTGGATGGGTGGCGCGAACCCGGTGCACCGCCGGCTGGAATCAAGAATCCGCTCACAGCTCTCGGGTATGGTGATCTTTCGTGGGCTGGTTTCTTCGACAACACGCAAAATCGATTGGCTTTCTACGACGAGCTCAAAGACGTCCCCAACGGTCCTGTCGCCTACATGGTGTGCGGCTGGTTTTCCGATCCGGAGCAAGATCCGCTAGGCCCAGCCAAGGTCACGTCGCTTGCTGCATTCTATGCCCGAATGAGCGAACTCGGGTGGGCCCTTCCAACCGGCGATCTCGAGCAGGCGCGGGCTGCAGCTGCAAGCACCATTGCCGCCGCTAAGTCCGCCGGTTTGCCGATCACGACGCTCCGAGCGAACGTCCGTCTCAGTCGTCTGGACGACACCAGTGTTTTAAATTCCGGCGGCGTCACAACCACTTTCGATCCAGGGTCGGGAACGTTCTCCACCGATGGATCGTGGTGGCCTCAGATGACGATTTTGCATGGCGCCGTGGTGGGCGTTGGTTGGCCAGGCATCGGATGGGATGGTAATCCAACAGGCGTATGGAATCCGAACGCTATAAAACTAAATGTCGCTAATCCCACGATCGTCGATCCGGTAGGGGGCCCGCCCGATCCGTCGACGATCAAAGTTGCGATCGGCAACACAGTCACTGAAGCCCTGGCCAAGCTGGTTGCCGTCGATCAGAACCGTTCCGACGAAACGCGCATCCTGGAGGCATTTCAATTGAATGCTCTCCAGACATTGAACGAGCCGGATGGCGCTGCCCAAGTCGACTCACTGCTTCACTTCAATGCATTTGGATCGTTGCCAGGCGGCGAGATAACGGAGAAGATGTGGCAGCCTCCGACGTCGGTGAATGAGGCGCCTCCTGCAAATCCTCCGGCACCGCATTTGGGCGTCTTTGGCCGCTTTCAACACGGGTCGACAGGCGTCACTACCGGCCTTCACGGCAATGTGGGTACGTTGTCAACCGGCGCAACGGTAGTACGCACACAGCCCGCTCGAAACGCGGAATTCGTCAGCCAGGCTCAACTCATTTCCGGCGATCTTTCGAACGTCGTCGATCAGCACCTTACTCCTCCTCCACCCGACCCGCAACCCGGTAAGTGGATCGACGTCAAGCGGGCTCTGCCGCGTTTCTTCCACCCCACTGACCCGGTCGTTCTCATCGAGGGCGGCAAGGCGACCTTCAAGCATAAACTGGGAAGTTTCTCGAAAGACGGGCTCCTCTATTGCCGCCTGACCGGCGATTCGGCAACGCAGCTGAGCTCTCGCGATCCTGGGGCTCCAGCCACGACAGCGCGCCCATCTGTGCATGGCACTGACCTGCTTGAGCGTGGCATAGAAAACGGTAGCGTGCCTCCCGAATGTGAGGATTTGTTGCGCGAACTTGCCGTGCTCGATCCAGGCACGGCCCCTGTTGCTGCTAGAGCGTCAGCGGGCGCCAATGCATCCGCGCCGGTTTTGCAAGCGCTCGCAGCGAATTTTGCCGTTGAACAAACGGCTTGGCATGCTACTCGTGATCCGCGTGTGGATCATGCGCCACTAATTTCACTGAGCGGAATCACTGGCCGTCTTCCGGCTCCCATCGCGATTTCATTACCCGTTCATCCATGGGACCCGATCCGACTCGATTGGAGGGTCGAATATCTTGCCTCCTCGAGCGGGCTGGATGATTGGCAATTGGATGAAATCGATTTCCAGATTGGTAAATTTAATCCCAAACAGCCGGTTGTCTTCGAGAATAGCTGTCTACTGACTCAGGCTTCCAACAATGTGGTCGCCGCATCAATCCGCAAAGCACTGGAGCAGGCCGCGAGCGTAGGCGGCAGCGGGATAACGGACCCCGGGAAGTTAGTCGCGTTCTTCTCGGCGTTCGCGGCAAAAGCGGTGAGCGCTTTTCAGCAAATTGCCTTAACCGTCCCGCCCAGCCAGAGTGGTGTTCCAGCGGTCGATCGTCTGCCGCTCGACGACATAGCCTCGGCACTTTCGGATATGGATTTGCTCACCGGCGGCCTCGATGGCTTCACTACATTCTTACGCGGTGGTTTCGTGGGTGACGGAGCCGACCAGCCTAAACCGGGCGATCCTCCTCCCAATCCGTTCTTCCATTTGCGCAGCGGTTTTTTGCGAATTGCGAAATTGCGCCTGGTGGATTGTTTCGGGCAGTTCGTCGATCTCCTGCAGCCCCCACCGGCTACTACTGCCAATTCAAAAGCTGTCATCAAGTCAGATCCGATGATCGTGCCGGGTCACGATGATCTGGTTGCGCTGCCCCCACGTTTCACTGCTCCGGCGCGCTTATCATTTCGTTACGTCGACGGCGGCGGTTCGGGCAATGAAGCCAACCTGGATCCCCAGACCGGCAACAGCATCAGCCCCGTGTGCGCCTATGTCATGCCCAACCATTTAGATGGTGCGCTCGAGTTCTTCGGTGTCGATGGCGTGAATCTTGGTTTCGTTCGTCCGCAGGATAATACGACCATCGTCTGGGAGGAAGCGCCCGGAGTTTCTTCGACAATAGGACAGGATCCGCAGAGAGCGATTCCTAACCCCTTCGCAGCCGGAATTGCGAAAGGTCTGCTTCAATGGGGCACGGCTGTCGCCGGTCTGACCGCAAAAAGGGATAATGCGCTAGAGGCGCTGCTTCGCGTCATCGACTCGACGCTATGGTCCGTCGATCCGTTCGGGCATGCCGGCGATGAGCATCTCGCCATGCTGGTCGGCCATCCAGTCGTCGTCGTGCGGGCGCGGCTTCGCCTCGAATTGCAGGAGCCGATCCAACCCGCGATCGCGAATCTCACAGTAATACCGGTGAGGCTAGGTGCACTGGCTCATTGGCAAGATGGTCTGCTCGGCTATTTCGTGAATGACGACTACACGGCCCTGCATTGTTCGGACGCGGCGGCAGCAGGACTGGCGCGTTTGATCGGACCGAATCAAGGATTCCTGCAAACGATCAATCTGGTGCCGGACCATTTCACGAAATTCGTTGCGGATACCGGCAGCACGCCCGTGAATCATCCTTACGTCGACACGTCCGGCATTATGTTCATTCGCCCGAATCAGGATGTCGACCTCACGCTATTGGTGGAACCGCTCACGGTGGTTCACGCTACCTGCGGCTTGTTGCCGCGCAAAGAAATCGGACTGCGGCGTGAGTGGGTTTCTGATGCGCTCGCAAAACTATCTCCGACCTTCCGTTTCGGTCCGCTCCTTGTGGATCCAAAGCGAATTCGCATGCCCATCCCAACCGATATTCGCGGCACGTGGAGTTGGGATTACCGCTCCGACGCGAACACATGGGCGGAATTGCCCATCACCAATGCGACCCAGGATGCGTTGCTGCCGCCCGACGCCCCATCCGGTACCGAAGGATGGATGCGACTAACGCCGCCCGAGCCAACCAAGTGAAACCAATCATTTCATTCCTGCATCGACGAGATCACCTGAGAGGAGTTTCTTGTGGCGCAAATCACTGATGTTAGCCCCACACCCGAGCGCACCAAACTCACGTTTTCTGGAATGTCCGCAACCGGCAGGGGTCTGACAATCGCCGCATCGAAAGACGGGAAGCGCGTCTATATCGGGAACAATGCAGGTGTCTGGCGATCGGATGACAGTGGCGTCAACTGGAAGCACATGGTCAGGCCTCAACCAAAGAAGGGGTCCACGTCGGTGCCCGGTGCCCTGTTTTGCCTGAATGTGTATGACCTGGCGGTCGCAAAAGATCCCGACATCGTTCTGGCATCCACCGGTCGTGATATTCGGAGCAGCCCTAAGAACGGAATCTATCGTTCCACGGATGGCGGACGTAACTGGGACCTGGTCCGACCATTCCTCATGACAGGCCAGATCGTCTCGGCCCCGGATGATCCAACCATCATTTTCGCGGCATGCGGCACAGCGCTGATAAAAGGCGTCAACAGTGGAGCAACTTGGTCAACCTTGCCGCTGCCGCTCAGCGGCGGAAAAGTTTGGCACGTCGTGGTTGGACCGGGACCGGACGCAACCCGGCGTATCTATGCTCTAGGCGACCGGATGCAGTTCTCTGTGGACGGCGGCGCAAACTGGAACCCAGACCCTGCCTGTCCCGTGCAAGGTTCCCCGCCTTCAGATGTCGGTGGCCCCAGCACACGCGTGATTGCGCTTCATCCCTCCAATCCGTTAATTGTGTACGCGATCAAGGTCGATGGCGCCGCCCGTATTGGAACCGTCTTTCGCGGCGACTACACGAGCGCGGGGGCCGGAACCCCAGCCGTTTGGACGCAACTCTCAGCCCTTCCCGATTTTCCAAACCCTAATCCTCCTCCTCCTGCTCGCTTAGCTCACCCGTTCGGGACCACACCGAGCGGAACTATTTACATTTGTACACACCTTACTCGCGAAAACCATCTGTATCTTTTCATATCGGACACGTCCTCTGCATTTGTTTCCATCGGCGATTCCCCAGCAACGTGGAATCGAATCGATGGCGGGCCGATTCATATCGACCCCCATGCCGTCTGGGTTTCGTCCGATTTCCGATTAGCGACGGATGGAGGTGGGCGTGGCAAGATCTGGCAGGTGAACGACGGAGGCGTTTATCAGAGCACCGACGGCGGTAATAAATGGGACAACGGACGTGGCTTGTCAACGCTCAGCCCGATCAACGTGGCGGTAGCAGCTGTAAAATCGCGGCTGGCCGCCATCAGCCTTCATAACGGAGACAACGGCGGTTTCTTCACCTCGGATGGAGGAAAAAACTGGATCACTGCCGACTATCAGCAGGGCGACAACGACGCGTGCTTCGTAGACCCTGCGCAGCCTTCGCTGATGTACGTATTCGCGCCCCGCGGAGACGCCGGCGGGAGTGGTGTTAGCGGGCCTCACGGGTTCACGGTCGCCAATTGTCAGCTCCTGGTGTACGTTGCTACCGGCACCGACCCTATGAATGCAGGCGACGGGACTAACCAAAGGCGCCAGATTCCCGGTCCTACTCTAAAAAAACCGGCAGATTGGAACGTCGTCAGCAGTTTCACGGAAAGCGGATACCGTCCGTTGATTCTCACGCTTCCTGGCGAGACCCCGATCCCTGGCGGCGACTTCATCGCGATTGTTTACGAACCGGCCGGAGCACACCTGATGCGGTCCAACGTGCTCGCGACCGCGACAATCACCAGTGCGGATTGGCACTCAACTGTTCCCGGCGGCAACGTCTTTCGACAGGGCCCGGTGCTGCCAAATCAGCAAATCGGCGTTGTGCAGGCCACAAACGGCCATATCGCACCGATATTCTATGTCAGCGATCTGAATACAGACCCTCGTCGCTCCAAAATGGGCACCGTAACAGGCCTTTGGAAATGGACCCTTGGAATGCCCGACTGGCTGGCGGTGCTTCCTAAAGCTGGCGGGCCACAGGCGCCGCTGCGCTTTTTCGTGAATCCGTACAAGTCCGAGAATATTTACGTCCTCGATACGGCCCACGTGTGGCGGTCCTCAGACGCCGGATCGAGTTGGAAAATCGACAAAGCCCTGGAGTCCGCTCTGACGGAAAATGGGGCGTTTCCAATAGACTTGAAACCTTCGAACGGTGGCCTCGACCCCCTCGACCCGGGGCGTACTCCATACGAAGCGCTTTTGCAAGACATGGCATTCGATCCCAATGACCCGAAAGCTATGATCGCCGTCGGTCCCGCCGGAGTTTTCTCGACCAGCGATGGCACTACGTGGGACACCGTCGCCCTTGCTTCAGCGTTGAATACGCGCATCATGTCGACTTTCCTTGATACTGTTACGGATGCACCGGATCGTTCCCTTTATGTCGCAACACCATTTCGCGGCCTTCTGAAGCTCCAGGCCAAAGGCGCCGACTTCATAACACTGCGGGTTCCAAGCGGAGCGGGCACATTTAAGGTTTTCAGGACCTTCACCGACCCATTCATCACTGATCCTGCCCATCCGAATGTGGCCAAACTCCAAAAAGCCCTCACGGATGCAATTACCACCAAAGCAGGTGCGCCTCATCTTCACACTCTGAAAACACGAGATCCGAAGGCAGCTGATTTCGCCAGCGCGTTTCCGATTCCATTCACGATTGCCGACGTTACTGGAGCCAAGCCATTTCCCGTCGCGCATTACAACCCCGACGAAGTGGACTTCGTCGCTAGCGAAATCGAAATTGCTGTCCTTTTCGCTGCCATGGAACTGCGCTTGATGGTTCGGCGATTCATCAGTTACATGGGAATCACCAGCGCGCAGGCGCTATTGACCAGCCTCGATCTGATTAAGACCCAGATCATGAATGCTGCTTTCCTCGTAAAGAAATCCAAGGATATCTTTGGTAACAACCTTAAGGTCTCAGATGTTCAGCGCCTTCCCAGCTATGAGCTGATCCTCGACTTCGATGAGTCCGGTCCCTCGCTAAAGGTGGATTTCAAAGGCGCCGTTGCACCGGAAACCGATCCTACGAAGAAAAAGCTGAAGTACGATTTCGGCCACTCGTTGTACGACATGGTCGTTAACGGCGATACGGAGAGCGCGCAAAAATGCATCGATGCGTTGGGTTACGCATATATCAATGGTGCGCTCGAAGCTGGCGGATTCTTTGAACGGCCGACGGCCACGGCCTCCGATCCAAAAACGTTCCGAGGCATTTGGATAGGCGGCGACTTCTATGATGTCCCGCTGATTCGCGGTGAGCTCGCCGTGAACGATATTCCCGCGCAGTTCGGCGGTACCACGCGCACGCTCGCCCGATTGATGGCTCTGATTCGTGCGCAAACATTCGCGGACACCGCCGATCCGAACGGTGACTTGATGTGGACCCTTCTCAACAAGGCCCAGACTGGAACCGCTAAGCCGGCGCTGCAATCCTACCTTGGCGGCAAGTTTACCTACGAGCTCAACAAACTCGGATGGGGGCCATTAGGAACAAATCCAGACAACCCCAACAACGTCGCGTCCGAAGTCGCGATCATCCAGACCGTGAACCCCAATAAGAAATACGTGGTTGCCTGGCAGAATCTGGAGATGACTAGAGCTCAAGACGGGACAGTAAGCGTGATCAACAGAGATGGTCATACACTCTATCAGCACTCCGATGTCGTCGACATCATCGCGAATACTATAGCCGCTTACCAGTGAGTGAGAATATTCGCCGCAACTTGCCCAACAACACTACGACAGCGAGAGCGAAAAGGATAAAGACGACAGCTTCAGTCGTGCCGCTTCCACCGTCGGGCGAGATGCCAAACAACTGTTCGACGAAGTCCATAACACTGTATGTTAGCAAGCAGTGCGTTTGTCACAGATCCACTACCTGCCTGTTTGAATAAGCGGCCGAAACAACTTCGAGCTCGCAGCTGCGCGAGCTCGAAATCGTTTATCGAGATCCCTTCACATCTCGAACGAGCGGACGGATTATCTCTTACGGCGCTTTGGTCGCTAGCAGCTCGACTTCGGCGTCCGATCCGGTCACGAAGTTCGTCAAAGGAGTGCCTGCGCCGTTGGAATCGACCCCGAAATATATATACGAACCACTGTAGTTAGCGCCGTTCCGGAACAACCTGACATTGCTATTTAAGTACCAAAGATAGTAACCGCTCGCCGCTCGAGTTTCGCCAGCCGATGCTACGCAGTTGCAGCGGTTCTCTGCTTGCAAACCGCCGTTTACCTCGATTTCGAGACCTACGGAAGTGCGATTGGTGATTAGCGGAAGGAAATAGTAATTGCTGCCAATGTGATTTCCGACCGTGAAGTTGTAGGTTCCCGACGGGTTGTTGTAGGTCGAAAAGATGCCGCTCATCGCGTCGCCCAGCGCCCGTCCATTCAGAGTTGGCTGAATCACGTCGAAAGAGACAGTTAGAGTTGAGACTGCTACGTCTTTTCCCGCGGTTGTAAAGGCCGGGCAACTTCCTACCAGCGCCCCGTTAATGGATACGTTTACCGCGTATGCAAGATTGTTGACGATATTCACCCGGACGGTGTTAGGGGGATGAATAAACAGTGCTCGATATTGGTAATCGTAGTACCACCAACTGCCTTGAATAGCGGAAAAAAGACGCACGAAAACCGTTCGTCCGTCTGCCGGTAGGCCAACAGTGCGGGACGTATTCTGGTTCTCATTCTCATCGAGAATGTCGTTGCAGCCCTGGCAACTGCCAATCTGAAGATAGAAGGCACTGACGCCATACCCGGTGTCCCATACGAACGTCTGTCTTGAGTTCAGGGTCGAGCCACTCGCTGGCGATGTCATCTGAGCTGGGAAGGCATTCCCGGCTTGAGAGGCCTGGTATTGATAATCGATGTAGTACCAGTTTCCGTCGATGAGGGAGAACAAAGTAACAGAAATGATGCGGCCGTCTATTGGTAGCGGAACGGCCCGGGAAAGATTCTGACCTTCGTTCTCACTCAACAAGTCATTGCATTCGAAGCAACTGCCGATTTCGAGAAAATAATCGTCCACATTGTAACCGGCGCTCCAGGTAAAAATCTGGGTCGGATTCAGTGCCGAGCCATCGACCGGGGCGATCATTTGAGCCCTCGAATCATTGTAGTCGCTCGTGGAACTGTCCGAATCCTTCTTGGCTCTGCCGATGGCTGCCAGAGCCGAAGCCCCAGCGGCGGTGGGTGCACCGGAAAATGTTTCCAGAAGCGCGAAGCGAGCGGAGTTCACTTCGATCGAGGTGGTCGTCGCGTCTGGTGACGATGGATTCGAGCTGGCATCGTCTGGATTACCAAGCTTGGCACCACTGAAATTCACAACTGGAAACACCGGCTGGCCGGAGAAAGAACGTGCGGCCCTTCGCATCGGCGATCCTTTTCGCCCATGCTCCAGCATCGTCTTGGCGTCGGTCTGCCGTGCAAGTTCACGCGCCGGGCGGCGACCGTTGACCGTGGCTTGGTTCTCCGCAGCGTAGCCAGTCGTCGCGCCGCAACCCATCGCGGCCAAAATGATGTAAATGAGTCTTTTGTTCATGGTGCCTCCTAGATTGATAAGCATCGCTGCCTTCATCTGGGAATGCGAAGAATGCCCGGAAAAGGGGCAACACGCTTTTAGTGCTTGTGCCCGGGAAGTCCCCGTCGAGAACTTTACTATGCTGGATGCCGCGGGGGCTGGTCCCAGAGAAACTCCCTGTGACTCATTACCCCTTTCAAAGTGATCCTGCGCTTGTCCCAGTGAGTCGGGACGCTCCTGAAAGTTTCTGCGGGGGCGCCGGCGCAGAAGACTTAACAAATGAAAGGGAGACCAATATGAAAAACCATTTCGTCACTTTGGCTGTGTCAGGATTGCTGATGCTGGTCGGTGCCACGGCATTCGCACAACAATACGTGACTCCTCAGTTCAACGGATGCATCCGCCAGTTCTATGACCCGGCCATGTACAATTGGCTGGCCTATGAGAACACCTGTTCTGAAAGCCTCAGCATCACGTTCGTTCCGAACGAACCCAGGCATGGCGGCGGGGGTGCGATGGATCTCGGGCCGGGACGCCACAGCAGCATCGGATTGTCTCGGAAGGAAGTCCGCGAAAATGGCGGCTTCGAGCTGTATGTCTGCCCGGCGGGTTACCTTCCGGTTGGACCCAACGGCGCCTACGTAACCCGAGTTATTCCGGAATTCCGGTGCAAGCGGCGCTAGATGTCCTCTGTCGAATGTGGGCTGGCAGCCGGCGACAATCGGCCGGTCCAGCCCAAACTCTGGTTTGTGTGTCGTACCCGAAACGGTGAACGCGAAAGTTATAATCGCAGGGAGGTAACAGATGCCTGACAGCGTGTCGAATTCAATCGAAAAGCTGTTACTCGATACCTCCCGCGAGCGAAATGAATCGCCGGAGGAGCTTTTCGCGCTCGTTTATAACGAACTCCGGCAAGTGGCCCATGCATATATGCGACGAGAACGGCCAGACCATACACTTCAGGCAACAGCCCTGGTGAATGAGGCATATTTGCGCCTATTCGAGGGAGACCCGTTTTCCTGGGAGAACCGAAAGCATCTGTTCTGCACAGTCGCGCGAAGCATGCGCCGTGTCCTTGTCGATCATGCCCGAAGACATAGAGCTGAGAAGCATGGTGGTGCACAACGCAAGGCCGTCCTCGATGAACAAGGCCCCGCAATTGTACACGACTTGCCCCAACTGCTGGCCCTTGACGAAGCATTGGAGAGATTAGCAAGATTGAACGCACGCCAGGCCCAAGTCGTTGAATTGCATTTCTTCGCCGGCTTAACAGAGGCCGAAGCCGCGGAAGTGCTCGAGGTCTCGCTGAAGACCGTCAAGAACGACTGGCGCTTCGCCAAGGCCTGGCTCAAAACCGAAATGGGGGGAGAGGCTCATGACTCCCGAACGCCACGAGAAGATTCAGCAGATCTTTGAAGCGGCTCTCGACCTCCCCGTGGCAGGCCGTACTGCATTTTTGGCGGAAGCCTGCGGTTCGGATTCAGAGCTACGCTCTCGTATTGCGCGCTTGCTGGAAGCTGACGAGCAGGGGGCTGTCGCGACGGACGAAACGCAGACCGTTTCCGACGCCGGTGTAAAAGAGTGCTCCACGTGTTCTCGCTGCTTTGAAGGTTCTACTCTCACCTGTTCCTATGATGGAACGCGACTCGATCTCGGTGTTGCCGGGCGACTGCTGATCGACGGAAAGTATTTTATAGAGCGGCGCCTCGGCAGCGGCGGGATGGGCTCCGTCTATTTAGTGAAACATTTAGGTCTAGAAAAGCGCTTCGCGCTTAAGATGATCCTCGCCGGTAAGGTAAGGTCCAAGATATCCCGACAAAGTTTCGAGACGGAGGCTCGTGCGCTCGGCCGCCTGAAGCATCCGAACATAGTTGATGTGACCGATTACGGGGTAGACCAGGATGCCGGATCCCTCCCGTATCTTGTAATGGAATACCTGGAGGGACGCTCGCTCAGCCAGATATTGCATGACCGCTCAACGCTTCCGTTTCAGGAAGCAATCGCTCTGCTGGAATCCGTTGCAAACGCCATTGACACCGCGCATGCGCAGAACATTGTGCACGGCGATCTGAAGCCACCGAACCTGTTTCTTGCCAAACAAGCAGACTCCGTCGAGGTCGTCAAGGTAGTAGATTTTGGTCTGGCTACGTTGCCCGTTTTGCAAGATGCAAACACTGCCAAGGGGAAAGATCCCGCTTCAGATCGCGGGTCCACAGGCAGCATTCGCGGCACGCTCGCCTACATGGCTCCCGAACTGTTGCGGTCTGAGCCGGCCTCGCCCGCCAGCGACCGTTTTGCGCTCGGCGTTCTTGCTTATGAGATCCTTACGGGCCATGTACCGTTCGGTCGACACTTCTTGGAAGTCAGCAAGAATCAACAGTCTGTTCCCATCGCGCCATCGGTTCGTAATGCAGAACTACCGAAGGAACTCGATCAACCGCTGCTGGCGTTATTAAACCCCATCGCGGCAGAACGCCCGTCTGGCGCTTCGGCCGCCGTTTCTGAAATGAGAAAAGCGTGGCTGCTCGCCGAACAACGGAAGTGGCGCGCGCGAGAAGTTCCACGAAGATGGTTATTTTCGGCGATTGCGTCCCTTCTGGTATTGCTGCTGGCTGGAGTTCTTGCCAGAGTGAGCTTTCTGGAGAGTTGGGAGGAACGGCT
>Ga0070713_100000335_pt1 | contig 30581 bp, 39 predicted proteins | sample LARL82metaG_FD_65465 | JGI IMG/M metagenome (GOLD analysis project Ga0070713, IMG submission 65465) | Corn, switchgrass and miscanthus rhizosphere microbial communities from Kellogg Biological Station, Michigan, USA - LAR L8-2 metaG | ecosystem: Host-associated > Plants > Roots > Rhizosphere ... | reverse complement strand
TCGAGCTAGGAGAGTGGAAACAGTCAACGCTGTACCTTTCGACGCTCTCTGGTGTGGATAGCCGTAAAGGCGCTCTCATCCAGGCGACGTCGTTAACCTTTCGAGGTTCCGGCACAGAGGTCTTGCAAGCAGATCTGGTTAAACCCAATGTCGCGCGCGAGATTGTCTCTTTCGTGCAAACCAGAATAAGCTAGTCAACAGGAGGTAACAACGATGCCGGAATTGAGTTTCCCAGAGGAAAACCAAACCAAGTTGGTACTTGCGGCTTTCTTTCATCTGAAAGAAACACAAGCAGCCTTTGAGCGTCTCGCGGAGTTAAACGCGCCAGATGATGCGTACACGCTCTTGTCGAACTACGTCAAGATGCTCTTGCTACAACTCAAGATCGTCGCTTACGAAATACGACCAACAGACGACTAACTGAAAGGAGTCTCCGCCATGACAATCGCTATGAACCCGCTCTACATCGACTGGGAGCGCTACGTCTTAGACCCAGAGTTTTATCGCACACATCCAACTGTGTTGTACGAGGAGTTCTGGGTCGTCAAAGGTCAGTACATGGCCGAGTCAGATTACTCGATGTCGGACATTCAAATGTTCGCTCGTCGATGGGTTGAATCAGTTCTTACAGAACTACCGGAACAGGTAACCAGATATCGTTTGCGTAATGCCGTGAAAGTTCAATTCATGGCTGCGTTCACACAGGAGGCAAACTCATGACCCAGGTAAAGCAGTGCTTTATACAGTGTGTTCACTGTCAAGAAGTGCAATGGATAGTGCTCGAACAGGGAGACAAGCTCTCTTTTGACGCACATTCACTAGGATGTCCCGTCAACACGATGTACTTACGCTATGGTAAGCACGTCGTAGAACAAGAGGCGAGTTACGAGTTAGATACAACTCGTCGCGCTAGAGGAATTGACAACCTACCCTGTGAGGTGTACTTGTACTCAGTGCCAACGGAGCTATTAGAGGAGGCTGCATAATGACAGAACGCATCCAGGTGATAGTTCTTTGTGCAGAATGTCATAGAAGGCAGCTCCTCTGGGCGGGCTTACACGAGTTAGACCGCTTCGATCACGCGAGGAACTGCCCGACGCGTAGACCTCGCCTACGACGTATGGCAACCTACCGGCCCGTGTTGGGACATCCAACCGACGAGTGGGAAGACGAGATCACGCATTTGAGGACCACGTATCCGTTCTTCGAGTACGTCATCGGTACGCAGGGAATGTCAAGGTCGTTCACCGAATAGTTCTATCATATAATTAGAGTAGGAAACTACAACATGTGCGGACTAATCGGGTTACATCTTGTAGTAAACCTAACACGAGAGATAGTTCTATCTCTCGTGTTTTACATGTTAACAGTATTGATAATGATTACACGTGGTCTTGACGGATATCGATTAAAAACATTAATCGATATCTCTTGATTTTATAGTGGATTGTATCATATTATATAAATAAGAGAAACAAAAGAAAGGAGAAGATACGATGTCAATCAACTGGGAAGACGAAGACTCTTTACCGGCATTGCTCCCGCAGAAGTGGGTCGCTACCCAACTAGGAATGGACGCACCCGTACTGTCATATCGCTTGCGGCAGCTTGGTAAAAAGCTAGAGTTTGATCCATTGGACGGTCGGAAACGCCTCGTTCACAAAGAAGACTACCTGGCGTTGAAGGCTATGATCGAGAGCCGAGGAGAGTAGTGCAAAGAGAAAAGGCTCAAGTGTCTGCTAAGAATCCTTTGAGCCTTCTCGCATTCAGAAGTCGTATTAAGTCCCTCTTAGGTAAATTATAAGGTTTTACCGGTTAGCAATCAATGGAGAAGGTCAATGACGTACACAGATTCGGAATTCTATGCTCACTATCTCGAAGTGCTTTCGGCTTGCCAGAGTATCGTCCAGGCGAGAGCGTTGGAGTACAACTCTCCAGACAACGAGCACTCGCTCTTTGAGTACTTCGGAGATGAGCCAACAACGTGTATGCAATTTTCGCGCCAGAAGTGGATGCGCTTGCAAACGGGCTTGAAAAACCTAGCAGAAGGTGGATCGAGAGATCACGTAGTTGATAGTGCGCACGATTTAATCAACTACTTGGCGTTCACGCTCACTGTGATTGAATTGTCGTCACCTGTAAGTACAACCAAAAACGAAACGGCAGAAGTTTAGCAGACGTCGCCCTTTCGTTTTTGGACCTCACTCAACAAGCATTACATGCTCTTACTTTATATTATAATATAAGGTTCGAGGACAATCAAGAGGAGCACAAACGATAAGATGTACTGTCCAAAGTGCGAAAGAGACGACTTAACAGAGAGCGACTTCGGAAGAGATCGCCAGAGGAAGTCCGGGTTGTGCTCTCTGTGTAAAAGGTGTACCAACGAGAATGATCGTAGATGGTATGCAAAAAATGCAGAGAATGCGCGCGAGTACTGTCGTAAGTATGATGCCGCCAATCGGGAGAAAAATCGTGAGCATTCTCGCTGGTACGATGCAACCTACCCAGAAAAAGTCCGTGAGAGCGTTCGTAAGTACTATGACAATCCTAGCAACCGAGAAAAAGAGCGGGAGAGTTGTCGCCAGTGGGCTAAGAATAATCCCGAAAGGGTTCTTGAGTACGCTCATAGGTACGATGCCCGCAAGCGTAGTGCATACGTCGCGCCAGTCAACCATCGGGAGATTTACGAACGCGACGATTGGATCTGCCAGCTCTGCTTGCAACCAGTCGATCAAACTCTGAAGTATCCACACCCGATGTCGAAGTCTTTAGATCATGTTAAGCCGCTTTCAAAAGGTGGTACACATGAGCCGTCAAACGTACAGCTAGCGCATTTTGTGTGCAATTGCCGCAAGAAAAACAAGACTCAATGGTAGAAAGGTCACATCGATGTCACAGAAAGAACTTGCAAGAGAACTGTTTCAGTTCTTAACGGGCTATACAACGGGTGAGACTCAACTATACGATGATTACGACATCGCTTACATGATAGATAGATTAGTTCAGCTAATCGATTACAAGTTCGTTGACGCAGACGATCTCGCGTTTCTCATCCGCGCGCGTGATCGAGAGCTAGCCAGACGAAGGAGGTAACAACGATGCCAGATGAAAAGAGGTGTGCAAATCCAAAATGCACATCGATAGTGCCCTTGAAAAAGGGCACTTCGTATCACAACAAGCAATGCCTGGATGAGCACAATCGGTGGAAGACTCAGATGTCATTGGCAAGGACAGCAGAGCAGAAGAAACTGCAAGTTGCTTCGCGCACGACGACAACGACGATGACGGAGAATGTCGTCAACTATGAAGAACGTCGAATTGCTGATCGCGCTCAAGTGTACTTCGACGAAACCGATGAGCAGCTTCGTGAGGCACATCGAAGCACTGATGTTGAAACTAGCGATGAGACGATTCGCCGACATGTCATCAGTTGGGGAACGCTTATCTGCCCAGCAGGTTTAGTTGCTGCCGTAGGAGTAGACATAGCAGTGTTCCTCATCGGTGGTAACACCAACATTGCCTCGATTGTTGCGATCCTGATGATGACGATCTTTTTCGAGGCAATCTTGATGGTGATGACATTCGCTTTGCACAGGTTTCGCAAACGGATGATCTTAGCACCAAAAGACGCACTACCGGAGATGCAAAAACAGTTTAGAGTAGCTGCTTGGACGTGGGCAGCATTGGCCTTCGTCTCTGCAGTAGCGCAGTTCGCTGCTTTAGCTGGGGCGAGCTTGCTCAGCCCTACTATGGCTGTAATACTACCGTGGTCTATCATCGCCCTTCGTGCGATTGGTACGACATCCGCAGACTTCGCGATTGCGATTGCCATTCCAATCGAAGTAAAGACGGTAGCAGACAAGATAAAGGAGCTTACTCAAGAGGCACGCGACCGTAGAGCAATGGCAGAGGCGAAGAAGGAACAGTTAGAAGCTGACAAATACGTAAAGCAACTGTTCCTTGATATGGAGCGGCAAGTGCTACCAGCAGGTAGAGTTACTGACATCCAGGAGGTAGGACAACATGTCAACTAACACTGTGCAACCAACCGTCGTCAAACGTGGGTCTAGTCCGCTAGTGCTTATTATCGTAGGTGGTTTGATTCTAGCTGTGTTCGTTGCCTCTTCGCTCTTGCAGATCCAGACGACGGAGGCTTATATACTCGGCGGGAGTACTGTATCGTTGAGCAATGCCAATTGGCAATTGTTTCTGCAACTCCCAGCGTTCGTATCAGGCCAACTAAGCGGCCCTCTAGCTGAAGCCGTTGCAGTCGGATGGGGGATGGAGATTATCACATTGATCGTCTCTGTGGCCTATGAAGTCACTGCGCACGCAGTCGGAGCGTCATCTGACAAGCTTCGTCGCTGGTATGGAACTGGTGCAGTTATCCTGATGGCGCTGAATGGCTTCACTGACTACAACTATGGAACACTTTCAAGTGGTTGGCTCGGACAACTCTTGTTCGCTGGTGTCACGTCATTCATTGTAGTCTTTGGGTTAGTCGCTGGTATCGCGTGCGTAGAGAGAGCGTTTGTAGAGTTTAGGAGGTAGTCATGCGTGAGCACTCTCCCAAAGTCACAAGATTGCAATTGGGAATGTCCGCTGGCACACTTGCAGTCGCAGAGACAGCCGTTGCACTTTCCCATGCAGGGCCATTAGGCGCGTTCATCGGCGCAGCAGCAGCTTACGTTGCCTGGCGTCACGGAGAAGACTTTGTAGCGTTCGGGAGAGGCTTTTTGCCTCTCCCCTCCTCTCATGTCCAGGCAGAAGAAGCGTCTTTGCCTAGCACCGATGCACTGCCTGCGCTGAGTGCCAACAGGTCTATCCGTGATAGATTACTTGGTAGGTTCCCTGAGAGTTCTCCAGTAGAAGCGATGCCAACGCTGTCGCGTAGAAACCTGATTGGCGTCACGTCCAACACTAGTGACATCTCTGTGTCAGACCTGATATGGCAAGGCTTTGCACCGGCAGCAGAACAGTTGTTATTGGCATTGGAGGATGCTCAGCGCCACGTAATAGTCAATCCTGCATCGTCGTATCACATTGCTTTGCCAGGACCAACGGGTTCCGGTAAGACAAACATTGAGTTGTTACTGATAATGCAACTGATTCCATTTTCATATGTCTATTGGGTGAATCCCATGTGGGCACCAGTCAAGAACGATAAAGCAAAAACAGACCTTCGTGCAGTCAGTTCATTGCTATCTGGCATCGTTTGCAAGTACAAAGCAATGCCGAACTTCTTTCAAGGAGTGTTAGATCTCATTGGTCAACGTCAACAAGAAGAACGCGATGGCACTGCTGAAGAGTGGGACCCGGTCTGGATCGTCATCGATGAGCTACCTGCTATCGTCAGCGAATGTGGCAAAGAGATACCAACAGCCGTAGGTAAGATTCTGCGTACAGGTCGCCAGTACAAAGTATTCTGCATCGTCGCATCGACTGATTTTCAAGTACAAACGATCGGGTTGAGTTCTGGCGTACAAGACTGCTTCAGAACTGTCATCGCACCTGGCGTACCTGATGCTATGACGAAGAAGTACTTGTTCGGTCAGGAGACAAAGCTGGATCTGGATTGGTTGAATCGCGGGGTGAAAGGCAACGTCATCATTAGTACTGGTGGCCGTCTTACGTATGCAAGAGTCCCTTACGCTGACAATGCATCTATGTACGCATTCTTACGCGTAGATGCAAAGAGTATCGACATTGCGACGTTCAACGTCTTTGAAGAGCACTGCATTGACAACGATGCAATGGAAACACTGCAACCTGTGCAGAGACAACTCTATGATGCAACGCAGTGGTTTAGTGAGTGGGCAGAGTTCAATGCTAAGGCTATCACTGCACAATGGGAGTGCTATGAGCACTACTATGCTCGATGCACTGAACTCAATGCAGTGCCAGTATCCAGAGAAGCATTCAATGCAGTGTTGAAGAAGTTAGCCACCGGGGCAGGTTATAAAGAAAGTAATCCCTCTGGTCTTCGCCAGGATGGCAGTAGAGGCCAACGCCTGTGCTATGCTGGCTTACTCTTACTTGAGCCGGTATACGATGACGAAGATTCGATTGATGCGAACGATCAAGGCTAGCAAAGAGGTAGGTATCGAGTGATATCTACCTCTTTGCATGGTCATCGCATCAATCGAGTCCATCAAGTCAATGCAGTGTTATTTCAATGCAGTGATTTCAATGCATTGTTATTTCATTCGTCTGCGATGACCATGCAGTGCATCAGCAACGCTGATCGATGCTTGACGTGCTTGTAGCTGTGATAGTGCTCTGGTGTAGATCTTCGTCGATTCCAATGTCGTGTGACCCAGGAGTTGCATCAAGACAAGATCAGCAGTGCCATGCATCAGTTGGTTGATAGCGAACGTATGCCTGAAGCGATGCGCATGTGTATTTGGTACCTTTGCTATGACACCGAGCTTATCCAGCAGTTGATCGAGCATCCGTGTACTGAGAGGTTCATCTCCTTGTGCCAAGAACAGATAGGGAGACTCAGAATGTGCTCTCTCTCGGTTGACATATCTCTGCACAGCGATGCGACTCTCATCGCCGAGTTTCACTGAACGCACTTTACGACCTTTACCCATGACGATGATGTAGGACTCCATACCACGTCGTCCGAGGATGACGTTCTCCAAAAGCAAGCCAGTGCTCTCCTCTGGTCGGCTATTGTCGTAGCAGAGTTCAGCGATACGTACTCCGGTGTCCAGCAATATCAGCAGGATCGCTTTGTTTCGGAGCGGATGTCTCACGGCTTCACACGCTGCCAATAACCGTTTGATATCTGTCTCCGAGTAGATCTCGACGCCAGGCTGAGCAACTTTTGGCATTTCGATACGTCTCACAGTGCGTTCTCTCACGCCTAGTTCATCGTCTTGCGCACACCATCTTAGGAAGGTTTTGAGAACCTGCGCTTTGTGGTGTTTGCTGTTGTCGCTCAGTTTAGGGTTAGAGGCAACAAAGCGTTGGACTTGAGCAGTAGTGATCTCGCTCAACTCAGTGAGGTGGTTGACGGTACACCATTGAGCAAAACTATCGAGTGCCCAGGTATACCAGCGATAAGTCGAGTGGGTAAGAGCATTGGATTTGCAAGCCAGATACTCTTCGATGGCTGCGGTAATGAGCATAAAAATGACCTCCAAGTAAACAACTGCACGTTGTTATGCTAGAGGTCACGTATGGTTGAGCGTCAAAGCGCTCCAAGTGCCGGTGGGGGGATTCGAACCCCCAAGCCCGTACGGGCAGTTGTTTTTGAGACAGTAACATGTTCACAACATGCTACTCATTCCGCACACCAGCAAAGCGGCTTCTAAAGCCAACTCACTATTTGACCTCGTGTTTTACTTGTTGCATAACAACTGTGTAAACACATAGAACAACTGCATATTAGCACACTTTTTCTAAGAACGCAAGCTCGTGTAGCCATAAAAAAAAAGAAGAGCAGGCTGGGGATCACTGCTCTTCTTGCGTCCCGAACTAGTCGGAGGGCGCTTTCAGTTTCAGGTACTTGAACAGCACCTCGACTGCGTGGCCGTATCCACAACCAACTGTCACCAGAATCATGACCGAGAATAGCACAGTGTTGTCATGCTGGTACATTCCGTAGCCCAGCATGACTGCCATCGTCGTAAACCACGCTACGGGATTAGCCCGTTTGTGATTTGACGTCGTCTTAGTCACAGGTGGTCGATCAGTCCGTATATTTGCAGGCGAATGCTTGGACCTCGCATTCGTTCTGTTTTGCGGTTTGTCTCCGCGCTCTTCCAGAGAAGGCATAGGCGTTTCCTCATGTCTTTCCCTGGGGAGATAAAATGGAACGCAGGCATTATAACAAATGCAAATGTATATGTCTAGTACCAAAAAGTATGCTTGTGTATCACCTCTGCCCCTATTGCAATCCCGCACGCATTTGACCTACTATGTATACACTACAGTCTATAGGCTGCGCTGTATAGCTTCTAGTGCTGTACGGTAGCATCCTGTAGTAAGAGGCTCTAGGTTCTGCTACACTCAACTTGAGTGTATAGACGAGGATAGAGCTATGATACGCCTGAGAGTCAAAGAAATAGCAACCGAGCATGGGGTTAGTATAGCGAGTTGGGCCAGGAAAGCAGATCTGGATTATCGAACAGTCCAGCGACTTGTGCATGACCCATTTGCTGAGGTCACAACCTTCACGCTTGGTCGTTTAGCCGACGCTCTTGGCATATCTGTACACATGCTCATCGAAGACAGCCCTGGGCCTTCCCAGGACGGAAAGTAGGATTAGCATCTCGACGCAACATACGGTTAAACGTACGTATACGGTTGATTTACCCGTGGTGTAAAGCATAGCTTATACTTTATATAGGGGAACAGAAATCGCTCGTATATCCGTTTTGCGCCCATTGCTACGCAAGAGGAGATACTTAATGGTCACTCGTGAGGACCTTCGACGCACTGTCCAAGCATTGCAACAACTTCCACCAGCACCAGATCTCCCAGAGCTAAAATATGCACACCTCTCGCTGTGCGTCCTCTCAGCAGTCTTCTCGATCAACACGCGGGCTGAGGCAGAGAGAAACGTGTCAACACGATACGTTGCCTGGCGAGGTATCCCTGTGACGTATAGACCAGATCGTCAGGTTTTCTTGAGAGCGGATGCTCAAGAACCGTTAAGCCAGTTTGTTCAGATTGGTCGGGACATGGGATCAGATCAGTTTATGGAGACAGTGCTCAACAATCGTCAATGGACTTCGACGACAATCAGGAGCAGTATTCGTAAAGCGGAGGCAAGTTTACAGTTTGCAGAGGTGTTAGTGGCATATGGTATCGAGTATTTCCAGGATTTGCATCCTGATTTACAACGAAACCACGATTTTGCAACAACAATTCAGGGGATAACGGGTCAAGGAAGCGGGATCTCATATGACTACTTCTGGATGTTGTCCGGGGATGAGAACGCGGTGAAGATCGATAGGCATGTTTACAATTACCTGGAGCAAGTCGTTGGTCATGCACTAACGAACGATGAGATGAAAGCCCTCGTGCGTGTCGCTGCTGCACAACTTGGGCTTACTCCAAGGGAAGTAGACAATCAAATCTGGGAGTGGCGAAAGAAGCATAGTAGATAGAGAGGAGCGGATGGTATGCAGGAACAGGAACGAGAACCCACAATCGAAGAGAACATTGAGCGTGTCCTAAACGATGACGCAGCCTTGATTGACTTCTTGAAAGAGCATTTCTTAGCGCTCGCCGTGGATAGCCTGTTTTTCGAGCAGGAGAGGATAGTACTCAAGAGTAGTCCAGTTGTGATGTGTAGGCAGATACCTCAAGAGTTAGTTGAGAGTCTAGCGGCGGATATCGAGGAGCGTATGACGTTGGGGATGTACTTCAAGTTTGTGGTCGCTCATGGCTTTGTCCCACAACTCAACTTCGTCACGCTTGAGCAAGCCCGGAAAGATGTCAAGGAGAAACTACTCCAGGCATTAAGAGGCACGGCTTCCACTTGATGATACAGCACGAGTGTGACGTTCCATGAGGGCAGAGTCCATTCCTGCGAGTAGAATGAGGAGCGAGAACAGCACAAGATCAATAACAAAGATCTGCTGCTGTATGTCGTCGAGGTCTTGCAGCATCGCGGCTACTACTTGGTTGATGCCCAAAGTGTACGTTTTTTCGTGCTGGAGGATGATACCGACTTGTATAGGGTCTGTCTTCGTTGGACTAGCAAGCAGTGCTTTGAGTGCCACATCCATCGGCGTATAATCTTGACTCACGCGCAGCATTAGCAACTTGACGTTGCTCGCTTTAAGAGTAGATAGGTACGCCTCTTCCTGTTGGAAGTTTGGCAGGATGTCCTGTAACTCACTAATTGCCGTCGTTCGCGTGGTGAGCTGAGAGGCCGGAGTATACTCAAGCAGTAGCGCATCCTTTGAAATGAACTGCGCTCTAGTAGCCTGGTTTGCAGTAGCGTTGATGATATCGTAGGGATGCACAATCACCGAAAAGAGGGATAGTGCACCAAGGCACAACAAGCAGATGACTCCAAACACGTTTTTAGCCCACGCGTATGCTCGTAATGTTTTTTCTTTCATAGTCCACCGCCTAATGCGTGCGTCAGGACAAAGATTAGCACACCCACTACTATGGCTCCGCCTCCACCAACAAGACTCCACAAGACGCGATTCAAGAGCTTGCTCTGATTCTCTCTAGAGGCGATCTCCTGCACAGCCATTTTCGTGTTGAGTTCCGCAAGTTGCTTGCTTGCAGTAGACACATCGCGTTCAATGCGTTCAACCGTTGATCGGATGGAAGCGAGTTGCAAGTCGTTCTCTCTGGCTGGCACGTACTGACCTAGTTGAGCTTGCAGAGCCTTGATCTCCTGCTCGACTGCACTGAGTCGGTAAGAGACTCCTGCGAGGTCTTGTGGCGTTTGCTGTTGCATAATAGCTTTGCCTTCTGGAATGCCTGTTGGATTTCATCGGGTCCAGGCATGGTCATGGTCTCCATTGTGGTTAGTTCAACGTAATGAGGTAATCGTTGGTGAGGGAGTTAAACACCGTTTTGGTGTAGGAATAGAGAGCGTGCGTCACAAGCGTACCAGAGCCAGGTGTGCTCGTGGCGTTGTTTCCGAAGATGCCACAGTTCGTGTATGTGCCATTGGCATCTGACGTACTGAAAAACGTACTGATATCGACAGTGTTGCCGGTTACAGTTGAAGTGGTCGGCACAGCTCTAAAGAGTTCCCCATTAACAGCAGTATCTCCAGGGTTGACTGTATTGATCGGAAAAGTCCCAACCGCGAAGTACATAGCGAACGGCACAACAGGGGCAGATAGAGCTGCTGCACCGATATACGTGAGCAATTGTGCCCTACCGGCTGTGGTAATCAAGTTTTTCGTCTCGTAGACGGTATACTGGTCTCTCTCCCGCTCTGACAACTTGGGCCACCACGCTAGAAACTCTTCCTTAGTGATAGGCGGCAGGCAGCGCGTTCTGATACGACCCACGAACAACATGTTGTCAGTCATCAGTGTTGGCCTTATGGAGTATGCGTAACAGTATCGGAATAGTAGAGATTCTCCTCTACAGTTTCGTAGGTTAGTTGGGCGACGGCGCTAGATGGATCTGTGGTGGATCTGGCGATGGTTTTAATGGTGTTGCGGTGCAGGTCAAGCATCTTGGGGCGATATACTTTGCAACAGTTGTATTTGTAGATGTTGACGCCCCCACCTGGAGAGGTTATTTCAACGGTTTGTACTGCGAACGGTTGCTTGGTGATACCATCTAGCGAACTCGAAAAGTAGATCGTTGTGCCTGGGTAGACAAGCGTCGGTACCGGAGAGCCATTGTTGTATTGCGACGTCAAAGTGAATTGCACATCGGTCACGGGTTGAGACCACGCAGCTAGTTCCGACTCCCCACGTAGCTGCCCGGCCAGGTTAGAGGTAAGTGAAGAGTCGTTGACCTTGCTCATGCGCCTGCCGTATTGCCCGACACTGGCATTGGCTTCGGTCAAGATCGCCACTGGACTGTCAAATGAGTAAGTAATCACGACGTTGCTACTGCCCGAAGCCGGGGCAGTATTGAAAGTAACGTGCTTGGACTGTGGAGACATGAGAGCGACAACGCCACCAGTACCGTTTTTCTGTTGACCGGTAACACCTATCTTGTTGGTTGAGGTCGGCGCATACGTTGATCCACCAATCGTGATATTGATAATATTGACTGGCGCATGGTCGAGCGTAAACGTCTTGGTCGAACCGTCTCCAGAGAACACATCTTGATCGGTTGCTACAAACTTACCTCCAGTGACTTTCACGCTGTTGCGCATTTGGGTTCCGTCATACGTGAGTTGATAGTCACCAGGAGGGAAGACTGTTGCGTAATCTACGTTCTGGTCAGAGACCTGTAGGTTTGCATAGTCAAACGGGATCGGCTGATAGTTGAGATAGTTGTAAGCGTCAAGGAAGTAACTAAAGCCCGATGCATCTGTAAGGTTATTCAAGACCTCTCTGAACGTCACATCTGTCCAAGAGATCGAGTCGATAGTTGGCCCTGTAAAGACAGTCGTGCTAGGTTGGCTGCTGTTTGCTTGTCCGATTGACAGTACACCACTAAAGTACGTTGAGATAATATCCCCAATGATAAAGGCATCCGTTTGACTCGTGTATGCCTTCTCAATGAGAGCACCATGTTCTAATAGGTCACCAGTGCTGGTACAATCTACTGCCCAGTCTCTCGTTGTGCCTTGATAGTTTACTTGCAGATTCGTAATCGTACCTAAGAAGAGTCTGCAAGTGCGAGCGAATGTGTTGTCCGGCATTAAAGTAGTTGTGACTTGGTAGAAGTTACAGTCTGGCGTGGGATACGTCACAACAGAGCCATTAGCAAGCGCTCGACCTACAAACCACATTGGCTCGAGTTGCAGTGTGGTGACTGTTACTGTGCCAGAGTTGGTTCCACTGACTGTTGGGTAACAGCCTATCTGTAACTGTGCAAAAGCCGAGTTTGCTGGAGCAGTGCCAAATACGGAACATCTCTTTTGTGACGCTGGTGGTGTAGCGAAGTTGGTGAAACTGCTATTGTAGACTGTTGAGGTGGTACTCAATGCGTTGCGATTAGCATCTTGCCAGTTGATTTCCATATAGAACGCCACGTTGGTCGCAGAAGTGCTTCTGACATATGCAGAAAAGATGTATTGTGTCCCCGGAGTGACATAACCTGCGGGCATCGTGTCTTGTGTGATACGCCCATCTGCGGCAATGGTAGACCCGGTTTGATTGTTAAAAGTCCAAAGCGCACTAAATGACGGGAATGTAATAATACTTGCATTGGTGCCAGAAGTTACATAGTTTGCACCACCAAAGGCAAAGCTTGGGTCGATGATAAGATTGAGAGAGGGCACCGTTTGTGAGCTACTGTCTGGTAGTGCAGTCTCGTCCCAGATCATGACGGTTTGCCCTATTGCTAGTGGTATTTGCGATCCAGGATCTTTGACTCTCAGGCTCGCCGTTGAGAGCGTATCTCCCATTGCGAGGTCTACAGTGGCACTATCGATCATCACGTTGTCGGAACGATCAATGTTATTGATAACGGTCCACATTTACGCTGTCTTCCCTCCGCTACGAATAGCTACGTGGATGCCTTGCTGCCGGAATTGCTTGTCCTGCTGTACTTGTAGGTCTTTGAGGAGCTTGGTGTGATCTACAACAGAGCCATTTACTGTGAGGTTGATTGGCGCATTGATGACCTGTCCGCTAGAGGTACCCAAACGTGATGCTGCTCCAGCACTGCCAATGCCTATGTTGACGCCTGGCTGGAGTGTGCCTGCAAGTTGATTGACCGCGTTTTTGACCGCTGGTATACCAGCTAGGATGCCTGCTGCGTACATCTTCACGAAGTTAGGAGACCACGTATCTGCGTCCTTACCAGGACCTTCTTTCGCTGGCGAGTGGAAGCCTAGAATGTTCTTGACTCCATTCGCAATACCCTGGGCTGCATTAATGACGCCGCCGATCATGCTAGTGATACCATTAATGAACCCTTGGATGAGATTCTTACCCCATTGCAAAGCTTGTGACGCTAGATTGCTGAACCAGTTTGAGATGTTATTCCACAGGCCAGATAGCGCACTACCAATCGGTCCCCAAACGGATCGGAAGACATTGACAACGGCGTTCCACGCGTTTTGTGCAAAGCCTGACAGCTTGTTCCAAATGATTTGTATTCCGAGTACCTCTGCATTCCACAAGGCAGTCAGCCAGCCAACGACCCAGTTGACTGGACCCATAATCGCGTCCTTCACTGCGTTAAACACGGATGTGGCAGTGCCTTTCAGCCAATTCCACGCGTTGACTATCCAGTTGACGGTTGCTTGCCAAGCGTTTTGCAGCCAGGACAGTACGGCTTGCGTTACGATGCGAATGGTGTCCACCAACGCCTTGAAGTAGTAGTTGTGGTTATAGAGCCAAATGAACAGTGCGCCGATAGCTCTGAATGGTGCAGTGAAGGCATTCAAGAAGTTGTTTAGTGCTGCCCTCGCGAAGTTAACGATCCCATTCCACACGTTGACAAAGAAGGTAGAGATGCCGTTCCAAACATTGTGGAAGAACGATCCAATGTTGGACATGATTCCACCAAACCAGCTAGTGAAGGCTGTCCAAACTCCACGTAGCCAGGCCATGATCTGACCCCAGTGCTGGATGGCGAGTACGATCCCAACTACTACCAGGGCAATGACTGCACCGATGAGGATGAACGGCCAGGTCGCAGCTATGGTACCTGCGGCGGCAGTCCATGCAGCCGCAGCCCAGGCAACGAAGCCCGCAACTAGCGCTGGTATTGCCGCAGCAGCGAAACCTAATATAGCTCCACCTAAGACGACCAGGGCGATCTTCGTCGCGGTCGCACCGGCACTGGAACCAGATAGCCAACTGATGAAGCGCTGGCCTGTCGAAATGACGTTTTGTATGCCATTCATCAGATTGAGCACCACTGGTATGAGAGCTGTACCCAACTCGATCATCAACTTGTTAGCGGCCATCTGCGCCTGCTGTAGCTTGAAGTTGAAGTCTTGCTGCGCTAATGCCCATCCGTTGATTTGACCGTGGGCACCACTCACAGCATTGGCAATGCCAGCTACGTTGCCCTTGAACGTTGCCATATGCGCACCGGTCAGGTCCAACACGCCTTGCATCTGGTTGTTCCCACCAAGCATTGCTTTAAGCGCTGCCATATATCCGGCAGATCCTTCAGGGAACTTCTTGCCAACCGCGTCGGTAATCTCTTTGAGTGCTCCAGGGAGATCTGTTTTCATCCTGGAGGCTACTTCGGAAGATGACAGCCCCATGAGTTTGAACTCTTTTTGAGCGGAAGCAGATGGCGCATCCAGCGCCATGATAGTCATGCGAAGACTTTGCGCAGCTTGTCGTGCAGAGATACCCTCTCCCGTCATGGTCGCCATAGCACCAGCGACCTGATTGAGACCCACGCCAGATGCAGCAGCAGTTGGTAAGATCACAGAGAGGGATGAGGCAAGATCCTGCATGTGAGTCTTGCCGTTGGCCACAGTGGCTACTAACAAGTTGGTAACATCGACAGCCTTGCTGGTTGGGATGTTATAATCGGTCATCGCAGTTGTCAGGCCATCTGCTACCGTAGCCAGGTCAGCGTTTCCAACTTTGGCACCCATCGCGGCTGCTTGTAAGACTTGGAGACCTGCTGCGCCGTGATAACCAGCAGACTCGATCATATAGAGACCATTTGTCAGAGCGGTTGTCGAGGTAGCTGTTTGTACGGACATATCAAGCAGTCCTTGCTTAATCATGCCGATATTCTTGGTAGACTCTCCAGCGCCAGTAACAAGTTGGGTGACTCCCTGCTGGAAGTCTCCGGCCATCTTAATGGAAGCAGCTCCTACACCAACGGCAATCCCAGCAACGGCTAATAGACCCGTACCTACTCCACCAAGTTGGCTTGCGAACCCAGAAAGGACGCCAGCAGCTTGGTTTCTGGCACTTAGGATAACGCTAAGGTTATATTCTCCAGCCATTTCATCTTTCTCAGGGAGCGGTTAATGCTTGCAGGCGTTGTTGACGCTCAACCTCTTCTTGTTGAGTCTTTTCAGCGTCTAGTCTTGAGAGGTAGACCAGTTGATGTTTTTCGAGGATGTCGAGAGGGACTTCAAGATAGGACAGCCAACCACCAAACACTTTAAGCATTTCTTGCTCTACAATTTCAGGAGGCACGTCAGCATTGTTTTTTACATTGCCAAGGAAGGAGTCTTTACACCGTTCATAGAAGCTAAAGGGTCAGCAAGTTTCCCCTTGTTGACGACTTTCATAACCTCTTCTGCAACTGGATCTGAATAGTAGGTAGGGAGGCGTTCGATATTGTAGCGGTTGAGTGGTTCTGGCCCGTGGTCTCCAAAGAGGTTCCACTCAATAACCATGCAGTCCAGCATAGCAACTAGATCCACATCCACAGTGCCACCAGCCTGGAGAGCAGCGATCTTTCTCTGGTCTCCAACGGTCATTACACCCTTAATTTTGATGTACTCTCCAGGCTCCCAACCAGGCTTACCAGAGACAGTAATCTCGTCTGCTTTTCTAAAAGCACCCATGGTTTAATCCTTGCATTAATACGGTTATACGGTTGATATACGTGCTTTTAGCGCTGTAGAGTCTAATTTATGACTCAAAGCTTTTTGAACGTAAAATCAACCGTATAGATTGTTGAGCTTAACTTGTGAAGCTTGGGTTCCAACCGGAGTTGAGCCAACTGATTTTGTAGGAGGCGCCAATGGCTGGATCGTACTCACCAATGCCAGAGAACTCACCCATAGGGTACTTGTCCGTAGGTGTGGATGTCTCAACAAATTTGGTGAACTTGAATGGTATGGTGACATCGACCTCAAAGATGTTGCCCGCTCCTGTGTTCTTGCCATAGAACTTGAATACGAGGTATTGCTTGACATCCGAGCGGAACTTTTCGTACTGGACGACATCGACGAAGACGATCTTGCCATCGACAGCAACGTCATACTTTGCCCTACCCAAGACTGTGTAGACTTGCTTGTTATAGAGAGTGTGAACTGTTTCTAGTGGATACGTAATCTTGATTCCACCATCCATCAAGTAGGCGTACTGTGTCGTACCTGGAGTGCCAGATAGTGGATCAAAGTACACGTTGCACTGCCAACCAGCGACTGGTGTGTCTACCGGCTGTGCAAGCGCACTCACTCTAGATGCAGTCATGGGAGTAGTGAGCTGGCTGCCGATTGGCAACTGATCCTGTCCCATGCCCTTCATAGCGACGGAGAGTTCTTTTTTGACGTCGTACTTCAAGTCGAGTTCTGACCAAGCCACACCTGGCACAGTCCAAGAAGCTGAACCGGTGAACCACTCAAGGGTGTTCGTATAGGGTGGATTCGTAATCGATGGCAGCCAAGATCTGTTCCAACCATACACGCCCGTGACCGTAACGCTACCCGATGTAAAGCCAGTCACGACAATGCCGCCAGAGCCGACGCTTGCAAACCTGTTAACGGTGTACACAGTTGGGTTAGTACCTGAGCCATAGACGGTCTCAACTAGGGCTTCTCCAGCGGCATCTGTGCCAGTAATCACAAAGTTGCCTGCAACGCTCGTACCAGTTAACGCTAGTATGAGGTGCATACCAGGAGCCGTTGGTTGTGTGGTCAAAGACAGAGGAGAGCCGGACACTGCTGTAGAAGAGAGCAGCGATGTCGGAGAACCAGGAGATGTCGTAATAGATGTCGAGAGCGTATTACTCAGAATGCCATAAGGCACCCACAAGGCCGAATTCGGGTACAAAGTCGTGGTGAGTTCGACATCGACACTTTTAATGGTCTGTACCTTGTGCGTATGGCGATCACCGATGGCTCGATGTTCATCTGGTGAGTACATATCGTACTTACCATCGATCTTTGCAATGCCGGGTGCTAATGATTTGGCTCCAGGAATGCCACCAATCTTGAATGTGCCGTTGGTCAAACCAGTTGTTGTGATGCCGGATGCGCTGATTGTACCGTACACGTTCGTGGTGACATACTCGTTCCTGGCTACCTCGTTTGACTGTAGCGTGTTATCAAAGATTGGAATCGTTGGCGAAGTCTCCGTGATGGAGTTACCATTGATATCCGTACCAGCAATAGTAACTGTGCCTGACGCTGTGTTACCGTAGACGTACACATGGCAACGCATACCAGTAGAGCCAGTTGGTTGGTTTGTAGCTGAGAGCGTTGCCGCTACCGCTTGGAGGGTCAAGATTGGAGAGCCGTTGTTATCTACTTGCTCTCCTGGATTGATAGTAGTAGGTTCAAAAGCAAGCCCTATACTACCTAAACCTGTTGAAGGCATAGCTTATTCAGCCTCCTCTATGTGTTCTACTTGAGCTTCTACTACCTCAACAGCAGGTTCGGCATCAAGTGGTTTGCCAATGGGATAGGTTGCTATTGCTTGGTTGGTGTCTTCGTCTACGACGACAGATTGTCCACCAGGCCAAAGACCACGATTAGGTCCAGGCACACCAGGGATAGCTCCAGAAAAGTACATGTGATAAGTGCGAGTATTCAAGTTAGCCTCCGTCAGGCACTACGATGTTGTACATAGACCTAACCTCAACCTCAAAAGTATGGACAAGATAGTCTTGCCCTGAAACTGTGAGAAAGCCTATCCTGAACGATCCCTCCCTAACTCTGCTATCCTGCACGCCAGTGAGACCGCCCAAGTAGGCTTTTTGTTGGAAGAGAGGTACAACGACATCTCGTATAGCAGTAAGCGTGGTGATAACTGAGAGAGGAGTTACAGTAGGATCAGAGTCATCTGCAAAGAGGACACCAGTTGCAATCCGAAAACGCTGTACGTCTTCGATCTTGCCCCCGTGAGCGAAGTGGTTACTGTCGTCGCCGACGAAGGCAATCTCACAAATGGGATCGAGTCCACGCCAGTCTTTGATTGCTTCCAATGCGACTGTTTTATACCCGGCAGCATTGGTTTGCGCATTGATGAGCGACTGGATCTGCTGCATAACAGCCAGTGTGTTAGGTAATGCCATCTACCATCACCCCAATGCTTCCGCGATACTAGATCCGATTGCGCTCGTAAATCGTCCTGGTATCTCTGGTGATAACTGTGACAGTGCGCCTGCAACATAGAATTTGCCTGGATCGTTCGGATAAAACCTACCCAAAGAGTCAGTCATACCCGAAAAGCCGAACTCTCTACGTCTTGCCCATGGGATATTTGACCCAATCTCAGCGCCCGTACCTGTCATAGTGACTTCAAAGCTGCCTGCGAGTTCGCCAGTACCATTTGTGAATGCACTTGAGGCTGTACTTTGTATGGCTTGAGCAAGATCTGAACCAAAGCTCTGTACCTCTCCTCTCCATGCGGCTGCTTCTGCAAGGTGAGCGCCGAGGTTAGCAAACTTGCCGAGTAGCGCTTTGCTTTCGGAGTCAAACTCTGCGGAAAAATCTATACTCATGAGTTGTTGACTCCGACGTATTGGTTGACCACACACTCTACATGCCCATCAGGAAAAGGCTCTGGACGGCCAACGACAAGGTATTGCGCCAGTGCGCCAGTTGATGGAGAGTTGTTTGTGATATCGGTGAAGATGTCTCCACGCAGAATAGTTGTCGTTGGTGGCAAGTAGTAAATGTAGGCATCAAAGAGGTCAAATGGGTGATTGCCGTCGTAGTCTCTGGCTAGATGCGGATTCATCACATCGAGCTGCAATGTGACGTTGCTAGCAACAGAAGTGGTCCTGCGAGAGACGTTGACGCGTATAACCTGAGACATTATGCCAACCTCCTGTAAGGAGTTAGCAGTTCGTAAGCGCGAATCTGCGCTGGACTTTCTAGTGTGGTGCGACCTCTAGCATATTGCGAGATGTGACGTTTCCCCATACTCTCAACTACTGCACCCATGGGATTGAACCTGTCTGACAAGATCTCAGATGTGAATAGTACGCAGGCTCTCTGGATGTCAGCAGGTAAGGATGTATAGGCATAACCAGCTACGTAGCTATACTGCAACCAACCCGGATCGAGTTGAGTCAAAGGAGGGAACGCGGACAGCAGTTGAGTGGTACTGCTCAGGGTACTCACGATCGGGACGTCAACCGACATCGCTCTAGAGTTGAAGACGCATTGCGTTGGGTCTAAGGTAAGCGTTGTCACCGAGTCTAGTACCAGTGCCAGAGCGCTTACACTCTGTATCGGGAAATGCCTGGTACGGAAATGCAAGTATCCATCGCTCGTGATATTCGCTGAGAGGGTTCTCAACGGAGATTGCTCGCCTGCGTAAGTAGTTTGCAAGAGCGCTTGCTGGCAGAATGTCTCAACTCTCTGGGATGCTTGCAAAATAGCACTGGCTAAACTCCCATTCGCGCCATCGCTACAGTAAGGCGCCCCGGCATTGTGGTTGAATTGAAGCGGTTGCACGGAGACACGCGTGGAGCCAACGGTAGCTACAAAGGACACAATGGCTACTTCGCTATTTGTACCATCGAAGATGTACACCTGGTCGTAGACGTTCAGAGCCACAGTAAGGGTAGCGGTTGGTAGAGACGTTGCACCCGTTGACACTGAGGAGCTTAGATGCCCGATGTTGCCAAGTAGGGAGGCTGTTTCTTGTCCAGAGGGTGCTCTCAAGTAGTCAAAGCACGTGATGTAGGTGTTCATGTTAGCTCTTTATATGTCCGTGATCGAGAAAGGAATCGGATCATAGATCGCTGTTCCACCACTAGGAAACACTACTTTGACGAACAGATCTCCAGTAAACTTACTAGTCACGTCTCCGGCTGAAGGAGTGTACATCACTACTGCTGGGTTAGAGGTGACAATTGCGAACGTTCCCGTTCCCGTGAAGTCTGTCGATGGTGGTGAAACTGTTGGGTGAAAGATCATTGTGAGGGCGCTGGAGGATATACCAGATATATTATCCGCGTTACCCTCCACATTTAAAGGGATCGTCCAGGATGGGTATGTTTGAGTTACATACCACGGTTGGTAAGTCATGTGAGCATCACCTTCTCTTCGTCGCTGGTATGACACCGTCTCTACGATTCGTTGCAGAGAACAAACCTGTTCTACGATTTACTGCTGGGAAGGTAAGAGATGACGGGCTATAGCCAGCAGTCGCATAGTGGTTGAGGATTTGAGGAAGACTCAACTGCGTATTGTAAAGAGCAATTTCATCTAAGTTGCTGGTTACGTAACTACCTGCAAAGTCTATCAAGTCTCCAACAACCACGGTTGATGTAGCGCTCGCAGAGTAGGGAAGACTGTTGAGGTAAGTAAAGATGTTACTCCCGTCGCACGTGATAACGATGTATTGCCAGGTACCTGCGACATTTGTCCAGAACTCCAGCGAGAGTGTCGAAAATGTCGTGTAGTTAAGTGTGTAGGGAAGAGAAATGATCCCCGTCGCACCATCGAACAAAATGGAAGTGTCGCTATCTCCAACAATTGCTCCCGGCTGCCCCAATGTGAAACTTCCACTTAACGCAGCATTGTAAGCATGGCTGGTACTGTCATGGGCAACAGTGCCGGATGTCTCATCCATACGGTAGTATGCCTGTAAACCCACTTCTGATAAGATTAGCGCTGAGTATGCAGACATGAGTTAATCTCCGAACCAAGTCCAGGTAGGAGTTCCTCCCGAATAGGTAAGCGTTATCGATTGTCCAGCAGGCACTCTAAAAGAACCAGATGTTTGCCCAGTGGAGATACCACCAATCGCAATTGCAGTGATGGTGGCTCCACTTGCAGCCACAAAGACCGCAGCGTCTACTCCGAAACTGTTGGTTTGTGCTACTGTTGTGGCCGGCACTGTAGGGGGAGTAAGTGAACCTACCGGGTTGTAGCCCGTATTGTTTTTGAAGACGCCATTGTGCCTCACTACCGCTAAGGATCCAATAGTGTTCTCTGTATAGGTGTTTCCGGGAGTACCAGTAGCGCCGTCCTCGCTCAGAAAATTTGTCCAAGTCGTGCCGGTCTGTGTGTAGTTCCCAATGAAGTTGTTGGAAGCGTTACTGGAATTGTCCACAACAATCATTGACTTAGTGCCACTACCGCTAAAGACACCGAAGAAGTTTCCAATGAACGATGTCAACTTACTTCCGTTAAGGTAAATGAACTGCGTCAGGCCACGATCGAATTGACAACTCATAAAACTATTGTTGTGCGTGAAGAACAACCACACGGAGGTATCGCACTCGTCAAACGTGCAACCTTTGATACTGTTGTTGCCGTTTTGGAGTTTCATACCATATCCACCAGTGCTGTTGTAGAATGAAAAGAGGCAATCCGTAATCGTGTTAAACTCGTGATTGAAGGTGAGTAAGCCAATTCCTGCACCACCATCAGAAATGGTACTGGCGTGTATGGTAGTGTAAGCACCAAAGCTGCTGCTTGGGCCACCATTGAGGTAGACTCCATTCACCGGACAGAAACGTATCCACACGTGGTCAATGAGAGCTTGATATGTATTGTCTAGCTCAATTCCGCTGACCCCGGTAATGCTATTGCCATTGATAAACATCTCGGCAATCTTTATACCGCGCCGGTGCTGGGTGCTACTTACTGTTACTTGGATCATGGGGGCGGCAGGCATAGAAGACCCTGCCTGAATTGCAGATGACCAGCCAGCGCCTATTAGCTCCATGTTATCGTGAGAGATGGTAAGCGTGTTGGAAATGATGTAAGTACCTGGTGGGAAGTAGACAACTCCACCGCCAGCAGTTTGTGCGGTTGTGATGGCTGTTTGGATGGCTGTAGTGTCATCCGTTGTCCCATTACCTTGCGCTCCATATTGCTTGACGTTGTAGTAGATCGGTGGGACAAGGGCTATAAAGCTCATAAAGACCTCCTACAGCACGTAGGACACACTGCATGTGTACGTAGTTGCATTAGCGTTGTTTGCGGTTGTGATGACTCTCCAAGTGCGAGGTAGAGTTGTGGATGCACTCACGTTTGTCGTCACTGCTACTCCTGGATAGACCTCGTACACATTGAAGGAGTTCGTAACTACGGCTGCGCCAGTAAGTAGGGTGTAGTAGCTTCCACTCACTGGATCTTTCCCTTGGATGGTGAGGGTTACAGATCCAGTACCAACATTAGTCATGTTCAAGTAGACCTTTGCACCTCTGGCGTTATAGTTGGTTTGGTCAGCACCGTTCTGGCTAGTCGTTTGAGCAGCCACCGTGAGTATGGTGATATTGTCGAGGTTGCCTCTCTTGCGGTCCATATTAGTACCATTGTAAAGAACCGCATTGTTCGCTAATACGCTTTTTCCGCTTATGGCATCCTGTGCTGCAGATACCATCGATCGGTATTGTTTCGGATTAGTCGCACTCGGATCATTCATTGCGACTATTGCAATGTCTAACCCATTGGCAGTCATTGCACTTGTGGCAGCGCCGTCAGCAGCGAATATGTCCCAAGAGGCAGATGTTTGTCCACTGTTAACGATGGGACTTTGCAGTGGGAACACCGTCGTTGTGGATGTAATCGTGGCGTTAGTTGTGACGTAGACCTTCTCAACTGTGCCAGAACCAGAGAGTAAGATGCCTTGCCCTTGCGTGATGGTCTTCGGAGCAACACTGAATGTGACGTTAGTGTCCCCCGCTGTGGTAGTAGTGATAGCAGAGTTGAGCGTTGACCCCTTACCTTGCGTATTTAGTTTGCGATCCAGAGAGAGGCCGTTTGGAACGCCGGTTGAGAGTGGTGGTCCACCGGAATTGTATTGAGTGCTGCTAACCTCTTGGACATTGGCAGAGCTAACGCCATCCGCAGTGCTCATCTGTGTAGAGACTCCACCAATCTGCGTTACGTTGACTTGTTCCTTACCTCCGCTGACTGCACCAGCGAGAGTACTAAGCGAGGCGTTTCCTGTAGTTTGGTTAGCAGCAGTAGCTACTCCAGTAGTATTTGTAGCTATTGTGGCCAGGTTGCCGCCAGCCTCTAATGCTAGCAGGGACGTATTCAGGTTGGTACCAGCATTAGCAGTAACGCTGCCGATATTGTTAGAACCTGCTGGAATGGAAGATAATAATCCGACGTCTGCTACTCCCGCACTCGATCGCAATGTCACCACAACACTCTCACCACCATTGAGTACAGAGCATCTAATGCGGATTTTATTGGCTCCAGCAGCGTTGCCGGTGATCTCCAAAGGACCAGGACCAACTACTGACTGCACAGTTGTGTTTGCGAGAGCGCCACCTACTTTGAATCCCATTGTAATCCAGTTAGTGCCATCTACGGTCCTGTCCGCAACAATGGTTGTCGCACTCGTGAATCCTGCACCGGCTACGAGAGAGGCTCTCCATGCACTTTGTCCTAAACCGACACTGAGTACAAGAGTTGCGTTAGCAACTGGTGTACCCTCAGTTGACTGCGCTGCACTGAGCGTTCCCGAAGTGGTGAGGTCAGCTTGCTCAACGGGCATGTTACCGTCTGAGGAGTTAACTGTCTGGCCGTTGATCTGCGAGACGTTCGTTGCCTGGCCGTCTGTAGGGGAAAGTGGAGCACCTGTTACGGGATCTACGGAGAATGTCGGTGTTGCAGTTTGGTTAACAGGAGGGGCTGGATACTGAGCTGTCATTAGGCACCTCCGAGGAGGGTATCAGGTAAGTCTTGGTTAAAGACTATTTCTCGGATGAAACTGGTGTGAATGAACCTGTGAGAGCCAGCGCCTTGCAGCAACCCAGTGCTAACTGCCTGTACCTTAACTTTGATAAACCCATCAGTAACCTTTGGGTTTATCAAAGAGACAAGGATACTACGAGGAAGATCTACTTGGTAGACGTTGTCATTGTCCAGGACGAGACTTACTTGGTAAATCTCGTCCTGCTCAACGCCTTTGATAGTCTTCTTTTGTAGGTCAGACATGTTGACTGGTGCTGGAGGGAGCTTTGTTGGCGTTTGAGTCATGCTACTCTCCTAAGCGCCTAGAAGATCGACGGTGGAGTAATACCATGGATGAGTCCCCACCCACCTTGGTATTGGTTCACCAGCACTTCGTCAACTAGGTAGGCCCAACCCCATTGCTGTGGGTTGGCGATAGACGGTGGGTAGTCGATGTACGTGTAATCCTGGTTCAGCATGACTCTGAATGGCGGATCTTGCACTCCAGATGGCAGCGGGAACGGAACCGTCCAAGAGCCAGCCATCATAGTGCCTTGTGCCATGTATGGGAGCACCACAACTTCGACATACTTCTGTGTGACAGGGTTGAGGATAGAGCCAACTGCCTGGCCGAAGGCCAACTTGTCTACGTTGCCCTTCGTTGGAGAGGTCACCACTCGGAAGTTGGAAGCGTTGCCAATCAACTGTGCAAGTGTCTCCCCTTCGATTGGAGACACGAACAGGTAATCAGGATTCGCTCTTGCCTGCGAGTACATCAGTCGGAAGAGCTTGAAGAGATCAGAAAGCTGGAACTGTCCATTAGATGCACCCGGCTGAATGATGACGCTACTCATGCCTTGCTCGCCTACCGAAGGCGCAGTTAGAGCATTCGGGTTAGCATAGCAGAGAGCGATCGCGCCATTGAACTGGTTCGTAGTCGTGGTTGCACCATTCGATGCAGGAGGATTCGCACCGGAGGTTGGTTTAGTCGTGAGCAACGCAGTGACGGAAGTGTTGCCAATCGGATCACCAGGCTGTGCGGGTAGGCCAGACGGTGTGAAATCTCCAGAGACACAGATGAACATGCTGCCGTTTGCTGGCTGAGTGCTACCAGTACCGACATAGACGTTATAGCCTGTGGCCTGGTTCACCTGTGACTGGAATGTGATCGAGATCGAACCTGCGGAAGTTGACGGCAGAGAGATGCTAGCAGCGGTTGACGGTAGAGTCTCTCCAGCAGCAGTTGTAGCAGTCACCTGAATCCAGTAGGTCGTAGGAGAACCAACAAGGCTACCACCAGTAGTTGAGGCAGTCAGGTATGGCGTAGGTGGTGTGTGCAACGCTGTAGCAGCATTGATGAGCCAGTTCTCTTCTTGCAGTTTAAGCGAGTAGAGAGTATCCAACTTTGCACGTGCCTGCAAGTCGCCTTCCAACGCGCGAGATCTCCACTGCGCCTGGAACGTTTCTGTCTGCGGCTGCCAGATGGTCTGGTAGGTAGACTGATACGACTGGATGTTATACACAAATGGGTTCATCGAAGTCTGACCATCTGTAGAACCACCCCAACCAGTCTGTCCGAACGGACCAGAGTTGGTTGAGTTGTAATAGAACAGGGAGAGGACTGACTTCCAGTGCTCAATGTCCGTACCTTTACCTACGACGCGAGGAATCATATTCGCAAACGGGGTCTCAGTAGGGAAGATACGAATCGATGGTGTCTCAAGGACGTAAGGTGTGAAGCCTGTCGAGGTTGAGATACCACGATTGATTGCATCTTGAGTATTCGCGACGGTATCTTGGACCAACTCGCTCAGAGGTCCTCTCAAGATTTGCTCGTGGCTGATGGTGTTGAAATTGCGTACAGTATCCGGACTCTGTAGCATTGTACCCGGTGCATGATTGCGAAGGGTCATCTGCTCAGCCGGAATACCGAACATCTTCGGTTTCATGACGGCATCTGGCTTATTTTTAGATGCCATCTCGTCTTCTAACTGTTTAAGACGCTTCTCGAAGTCGTCTGACATTGTTTATCTCCCTCCGTTAGCGATTTTTTCGACTAACAGGTTGGCGTCGAGTATTGCTTGTCGGTCCTTGAGTATGCCCTGGCGTTGGAGTAACTCAACGAAGGGTGCATACTGGGCAGCAATCTGCGACGGTTGTAGTTGTTGCGGTTGTGAGTATGCACCTGCAGAATTGACAACCGGACCACCTGACATCGGTCTCTTTGCGTAACTCTCAGTTGTCGCTTTTACCTCACTCAAAAGTGAGCGTACTTCCGACAGCGCAGCGTCTAGCTTATCGACACGTCTGGTAATCTCAGCGTCTACTGAGTGCTGGGAGAGGGTAGCGGCAATGGCTTGCAAGCGTTTCATTGGAGCATTTAAGCTATCTCCAACGGTCTTCTCTGCCGCTCGTATGAGATCTGGAAGGATAGCATTCAGGATATCGTCATGGGAGGTTGCACTAGCAGGCTTGCCCACGCGAGTCTCAGTAGCTTGTTCGACTTCCTCTTCTAGCACATCGGTCGTTTCGTACTGATCCTCGATGCCTCCAGCCCTAACAATTTGAATATTGCAATCTGGATTGGCGGGATTGTCTACAAGACTCAACTCAACGAGTTTGTAGCGAGTCAGTACTGGTATTTCCTCACCATCAATAGTCCGCTTCTCCCACTTGCCGTTCTTTGCACCAATTGATGCACCCACTAGCGTAGGTGGCTCTTCAATAAGTTTCTGCCACGTATCTTCTGCCCCACGAGAGATGTGTAGAGTCACATCGATAGCGCGTTGCTCCTCTACTGGGTGCCATTCAAGCGCTCTACCAACAGCTTTAGGTTGGTGCATCTCTCGAATGTTCCCTTTCCACTCTGCAAAAGCCGCTTTGCTCCCATCGAAGTCAAACACTGTACCGTAGCTGTCGAGTGCCTCAGAAGTTGCTCTCACAACTACTTCGCGTTTGTTTTTATCGATGCGCACAATTGGTGCGTAGAAGGTGAGTTCAGATGGCATCGTCCGAATGATGTCGGGTGTGGTGACTCTTGGCATCGTTGAGGCTGGATGCTTGTGCATATGAGTGTTGTCACCATCGTGAGTATGGTCGTGGTGGTGTAAATCTCCGTTGCCATCCGAATGATGGTGAGTATGAGAACCGGTCATCGGTACATGATTACCATGTTGATCGACACCATCCGGTTGTGTCATACCATCGATGATGGCATGTCGAACGATGTCGGCGTTGTCAGATAATTCCATATTGTGATCCTCTGCCCATTTCTTAGCAGTATCAGGAAGTGCATTGGTGAGACCATTATCAGAAGCCCATTTCACGATGTTTCGACGCACTTGATCTGGATCGTCTGCTTGACCTGCAAGACCCCAGGCATCTCCAACGTCGGATGAATCTTTGAGGGGATACGACTGATGTGGTCCAGCAAAGTAACCACCGGCTTTTACATGGGCGTCTCTAGAAGCTTGTGTGCTCCAATCAGCCATTCGTCTAAACTCCTAATTGCGACCCATGCCACGAACTAAATACTGCACGAACTTCATCAGGAGTTTCACAGCGCTGGAGTTGCGTTGACATCGCAGTTAGTACGGGAGTGGGTATAATAGTAGATTGGAATGCTCGTATTGGCTTGCCGTTCCGAATATCTTTGAGAACGCATTCTCTCCACCTACGGTATTCTGCGCGAGACGTTTTTTGATCAGGTTCGTCTTCGTCTTGAGGCCCGTCTGCTGGTTGTGACCCGTCAGCGGGTTTAGCTCCGGGTTGTACAGGTGGAGTAGTCAAGCTAGTAATTTGCGATTGTACTTGTGCCTGTCGCAGTTGATCGTTGGCCAGGTCGGAGACGACGAATGGACCTGACGGCATCATGATGAACGGCGGCACATTCATATCGTCGTAGACTGGTAACTTCAATGCTTGCGCAGCTTGTGTTGGAGACTGAATACCAGCTTGTACCAGGGCGACGTAGGTAGATGCCTTCGTCTGGAAGTCCTCTACCTCCTCGAATCCATGGAAGCAAACTCGGAATCTCGTCTCGTTGAAGTATTTGCGAAGGATATGCGTAAAGAGGTCTTCGTATCGAGACATCAAAGGCTGCATCGTGCGACGGTAGACGACGTTCTCTTGAGACTCACCACTTGCCCTATTCACATCTTCCACAAAGCCCAGCTCGGCCATCGTTAGACCAAACGCGGATGCCGTGATGTTCATCAAGACGGTATCGAACAGCGTGTTGACTGCTGGATCGTCTGTCGGTAGGTAGACAAAACCCTTTGGCAAGACCTTTAACCGCGCGCGAGCCATATCGTTGCCAGCCATCAAAGCATTGAGATTGACTTCAAACTCTTCTAGCTGGTCTTGTGTCCACGGCGAGTCAGATGGTACCTGGATCATGCCTGCTGGCACAGTGCCTTCTGTGAAACGTAGAAGATCTTTCGACTGTTTGCGCAACGCTTGATTGACACGCAGCATGATTTTTTCTACGCGTGGGGTACCGTACAATTGGTTGACCGCAGAGGTCTCTTTCATGTAGACGAGTTCGTCAGCACTCAGCCAGGCAACGGGTACACCTCTATAGAGGTATTGCGCATACGCGGGAAATGGTGGCTCTGGTCTACGACCGCGATCATCAATCAACGGTTTGATAGTCGCACCGTCAAGTATTTCGAGGGAATGCAACGTACCATCGTTGGCAAGGTGTGGATAGATAGCTAACGCGTCTACCTCTAACTGCTCTTTAACTGCCTGCCTAATCCAATCACGGAAGCTTAAACCGTTCTCTCGATCTGGATAGGCAAAGAAGTCCTCGTAGAAGGCAATGTCTTTGGCGTAGACAGATTGATCCTGGTTATCCTCAACCAGTGACGGAATGGGTTCCACGCGGATCTTGAGACGACCAACATAGTCCAACCACACTTGCTCGCAAATTTGAATACCATCGTAGATCTTGGCAACAGAACGTAAATCTGCGAATGAATACTCGCTATCCCCTCTTGGGACTGTCGAGATATTGTCTCCAACGGGAAACGACCATTGACGTGGTCCAGTAGGGGGTGTAATTCCTGGGATCGGTAAGAGCGGAACGCCAGGAGAGTAGAGTGGTGTCGCTGTATTTGGATCTTGAGGAGCTAGCGCATGATACATCAAGTCCATGATGGACTGATCTGCTGGTACGAAGTTTGCTGATGGCGAACCAGGAGCACCGCGTTGCTGCATCAAGAACTGAAGAATTTGTGCTTCTCGGTTTGGTGACCCACCAAGTCGGGTGCTATCGAATCTGGATGGTCGAAGTGGTGTACTATCAGGCATCTGTGGTGAGTTAGCACTTTTGGGTTTAACGACTTGCCCTTCGTTGACTTTGGCTCTACTCAATTCCTCACGTACTATCATCCGAAGGTCCTGCTTACCTGAACGCCGGTTGCGCTTGTTCATGCTGTTTTCTCACCTCCAATCTGCTACGTATTTCGTTAAGACTGTCAGCATGCGTGAGTCCGATGGTTAACTCTGTGAGAGACCACACAAGAGCGTCTAGTCTGTCTGGAGAGGCTTGACCTTGTTCCCATTGACACATTTGGTCTTCTAAATAGGGGAAGGCTCCAACGTGGTGAGCTTTGCCTTGCTCATAAAGAGCAGCGATTGGCTCCGCGCGTAGGACTTTACCTCGGGAGGCAGTGACCTTCTTGTAAGCGACGGATCGATCTACATTTCTAATAGTATGTTCTACCAAGTCGCCTCCCTGATTAGTCTCTGCAACTATCCGATCTGCGCCATATTTGTGGTAAGCAGTAACCGCGGCTTCTGCCCACTTCTGCGGTGAGGCTCTTAACGAGAGATCTTCTAGCACGTAGACGTGACCATTTCCATCGCGGCCAGCCACGACAATCCCGGTCTCTGAGGAGTCTTCTATAGATGTGGTAGCCGGATCAATAGCAACGACCACTCTTGCGAGTGTTGGGTGCTTAACAACTCTGTACGCCTCAATCATCTCTTCGCGCTTCCAGAGCGCCCCTTCGCTATCTTCAAGGATTTCTGCCAATAACTCTTGCCTACCGAGCCGAGTACCTTGATACTTGTCAATAATCTGGTCAAAGAAAGCTTGAGATAGGTTTGCAATGTTCTCATAGGTTGTGCCCTTAGTTACTACCGTGGTTGGTGCTTTGAGAAGTTTTCGCATCAGCTTCGTAGGGCGCGGGGTAGTTGTTACCATTACCTGGGGTTGCTTGCCAAGGCGCAAGCCAAACATGAGTTGGTCCCAGGCATCGTCGTATCTGAAAGCTGCTAATTCATCTACCCAGGCAAACATTGTGTTCTGTCCGCGAAGCATATCTGGTTCTTCGGCTGAGTACGCTATGGCTATTGATCCATTGGGCCAAGTAATCCTGCGGTTTGAAGTTTGATATGTCGGTCTAAACCAAGGTGGAGATAC
>Ga0070713_100000331_pt1 | contig 30887 bp, 15 predicted proteins | sample LARL82metaG_FD_65465 | JGI IMG/M metagenome (GOLD analysis project Ga0070713, IMG submission 65465) | Corn, switchgrass and miscanthus rhizosphere microbial communities from Kellogg Biological Station, Michigan, USA - LAR L8-2 metaG | ecosystem: Host-associated > Plants > Roots > Rhizosphere ... | reverse complement strand
CAGTGGACGGGGTCGTTGTCCCGTAGCCACGCGTACTGGCCGGTGGGGTGGCCGTTGGCGTAGGAGGCCGGCGAGTACAGGTTGACGCCACCGATCATGCCGCAAGTATGCGGTTGCCGGCCGGCCCCGTACAGGGGCTGTACGGGGCCGGCCGGCGCCCCGGCCGGCAGCGTCCCGGTCGGCTTCAGATGCCGAGATCGCAGACCAGGTAGCCGTCGAGTTCGGTGAGCAGGTCGGACTCCGGCTGATCGGGAAGGGCGTGGCCGAGATCCCGTGATCGCACTTCGCCGATCCACTTGCTGTGCTGGTACTCGTGATTGATCACCGCGGCCATGACCACCTTCGCCACGACTGACAGCTGCGCGGGCGCACCGACGCTGCCGTCGCGGATATCGCCGATGCGCCGGTGGACGCTGCTGGCCGCGTTCTGCCGGAATGCGGCCAGCCTGCTCAGATCGGGAAGCCCGCCCCGGCCCGGTTCGGGGGTAGCCGAGTCCATCACCGCATCGAGGCCCGGGTCGGGGCTCGGCTCGGCGGCGGTCAGGTTGCGGACCATGAAGTGGGCGACGTGCGCCTGGTGACCGAGGTGCCAGCCAATGGCCGAGGAGTTCTGGTGCGGCCGCCACACCACCTCATCCACGCTCAGGTCGCGCCAGAGGTCGTCGGTGTAAGCACGGGCGCGGTCGTACTCGCGCAACAGCAGTTCGATATCAGGCATGAGCCCTCATAACGTCCCCTGATCCACTTCATCGCCTGCCGCCAACGATAGGGCGGTTTCGCCCAGCCATCGGCCGTGCTGGTAGTAGAGGTCCTCGCCGTAGCTGGTCGGCAGCGGCTCCGTGACCGCCAGCTTGTAGCTGCGCCGCCCGCCGGGCTCACGTTCGGCCCGGAGGAACAGCGTTTCGTCCGTACGGTGATCGCGGAAATGCTCGGCCAGCCCGAACCGGTGCGTCACGAAGAGCACCCTGATGCCGGCCTCGAGGAGGGCGCTGACGATCTGGCGGCCGATCTCCGCGCCTTCGCGTTCGTTCGTGCCGGCGAACGACTCGTTGAAGAGCAGGAGCGAGCCCGGCTGGATCCGGTCGGCGATGGTGCTCATCCGCCGCAGTTCCTCGTCCAGCCGCCCGCTGGTCATCTCCGCGTCCTCGTCGCGGATGAAGTGCGTGAAGACCGCGCGGGCGATGCTGGCCCGGTAGGACTGCGCGGTGACGAACAGCCCGCACTGCATCATCAGCTGGGCCTGGCCGGCGCTGCGCAGGAACGTCGACTTCCCGCCGGAGTTGGCGCCGGTGATGATGACCAGCGGCTTGCCGTCGCCCGGCACGTCGTTGCCGATCACCGGGCCCGGGGCCTGCAGGGCGAGGCTCACATCGCGCAGGTCCGTGCAGGAAAACCGCGGCGGGCCCGGCGGCGCTAGCGGCTCCGGATCCGGGAAAGCGACGGGTATCCCGCGCTCGGTCAGCTGCCCGGCGAGATTCAGGCAGCCGACGTAGAAGCCCAGCTCGGCCCGCAGCATGGTGAAGTAGCTGCCGATATGGTCGGCGGACTGGGCGGCCGCGTTCGCCACGAGGTTGACGCCGCGGCTGGTCAGGTCCTCCAGGATCTGGCTGCCGGTCTCATCGCGGGCCTCCAGGCTGAAGGAGTACCGATTGCGGGGGCCGAGTCCCAGGCGTTCCTTCCAGCCTCTCTGGATGGTCCCCGGATCGCGCAGGACGAGGCGGCTGCTGCTGTTGTCCGGGTCGAGCTCGGCGCTGATCAGCACGCCGTGCCCGAACCGGAGCTGCTTCAGGTGCTCGCTGATCTGCCCGAAGTACTCGTCGTCCAGCTCCCGCCGGAGGGTGGCGAACAGGGTCGTGAGCCCGGCGGACCGGAACTTCCCGGCGTGGTCATCGGCGATCTGGCGCAGCTGCCGCAGCCGGGTGGCAAACGACTCCAGATGGCCCACGGCGCCGGACAGGTTGGACGCGGGGTTCTGGTAGCTTCCGCCGTAGCCCGACCACAGCCGCCGCTTATCCCGCAGCGCAGCCGCCGCGACGTCGTAGGCCGCACGGACCGGCGCGGGGTGGGCCAGGCAGTCGGCCAGCACCTGCTGCCGGAAGCGGATGGCCCCCGGCTCGTGCAGGCCGGCCAGCAGCACCTTCCGGCAGACATCGAGCAGGTAGTCATCGCCCGCCGCCATCGCCCGCAGCAGGGTGCTGAGCTCCAGGTCCTGGATCAGGTCCTGGTGACCGGGCGGCAGGGTGGCATCGAAGCCGAAATCCTGGCTCTTGTTCAGTAGACACGGCTTCATGCGGGCCTGCCGCCCGGACCGCCGCCGAGCCTCGCGCTCAGACGGCCGTAGGTCAGGCCGTGTTTCTCGGCGATGGCCAGCGCGTACGCCAGGCCATCGGCGGGTTTCCTGATCACCTTGTAGGTACGGTCAGCCGGGCTGCCCAGGGCAACGGTGCTCATCATGCTGACGACCGGCTCCCCCAGCGAGGCCAGTTCGTCGACAAACGTGACGTAGACGCACAGCGCGCCGAGCCGGAGCACCTTCTCCAGCAGCTTGCCGCCCAGGAACCGGGCGTCGCGCAGCGTCGTGGAAGTGAAGATCTCGTTGAGCACCAGGATGCTGCTGGCGGTGGCCTCCTGCAGGATCTGCGTGATCCGGATCAGGTCGTCCTCCAGCTTTCCGCTCATCCTGGCGAGGTCCTCTTCCCGCTCGAAATGCGTGAACAGGCGATCGGCCAGGAACAGCCGGGCGTCCCGGCCCGGAACCGGGCAGCCCACCGCGGCCAGGTGGTGCAGCTGACCGAAGGTCCGGGCGAAGGTGGTCTTGCCGCCCTGGTTCGGTCCCGTCACGACGAAGACCCGCTCGCGGCCTTCCAGACGGAAGTCGTTGGTGATGACCGGGCCGTCCGCGGCGACCAGCTTGCGGGCCAGGGCGAGGTCGAACGTCCCGGTGGCCAGGAAGGTCTTGTCGGTGCCGGAGACCCCGGGATAGCAGAAGCTCAGCCCGGCGGCCCGGAGCGGCCTGAGGTAACCGAGGTAGGCCAGGTAGAACTGGAGCTCCTGGTTGGCGCGCTGCAGGCCCGCGTCGGGGAACCCGTCGTGCCGGCGGCAGTACTCGTCCAGTTCGCGGAACTCCGCCGGGAACAGCAGCGCGACCCGGTCCAGGATCTGCGCGGTGACGTGGTTCATCCCGGGCCGGGCCCGGAACCGGACCCGGTAGTCCTTCGCGGCTCCCTGCTTGAACCGGCCGAACGCGGCGAGCACCTCCTGGCTGTAGTCGGCCTCGCCTTCGTAGCGGCTCACCTCGACCCGGCCGCCGCCGATCCGGATGCAGTAGCGGATCTGCCGCAGCGCGGTCTGCCGCGCTGCGGTGTCGCGGGCCAGGGCCGTGAACGCGGGCGAGGTGACGTACGCGGCGAGGTAGTCGCGGAAGGCCCGCAGGCCCGCGGAGTTAACCGGCGCCGCGGCGAGATGCCCGGCCAGGGCCTGGACCGCGTCGCAGTAGATCGACGCCGCATCCAGCAGCCAGCCCTGGCGCTGATAGCGGTAGTGCATGTCGGCGAGCTGGCGGAGATGGGCGGCGACCTCGCGCATGCTCGCGGAGAACCGCTCGGCCTGGCCGGACAGCTCAGGGTTCTCCAGGTCCCGGAAGATCTCGTGGCGGTAGCGGACGGTGCCGGGATCCCGGAGCGGGCGGTACAGCTGGCGGGTGATGAAGTCGCGCTGCTCGTGGCCGGCCGCGATCGCGGTCACGATCTGGTCCAGGTTCAGGTCCGCAGCGGCAGCCGGGTCCAGGCTGGGCTCGTTGCCGTCGCTGGCGGCCTGGTCATCTCCGCCCAGCAGGCTGGGCAGCAGGAGGCCGTCCGGGGACGGCGGATCGCTGGCTGCGCTGGCCGCCATCCGCTGGTCCGCTGAGTGCGGCATGATGTTCGCCTCCTGGGTTCTGGCCACACGCCTGGCAGTTCACAGGAGCCATCAGCCAAGAAGGCACATCCGGCGAGCTCCATCGCCGTGTCCGCAATCGTACCTGCCGCTGCTCCGGTGACCTGCTGACCACGGCCGACCGCCCGCCGCCGCGGGCCGGCCGCGGCGGACCGGCGGCTTTACCATCCCTTTACAAAGCTTGACCACGCCGATTACTGTTGGTCGATGGGGGTTCGGATTAGCCCGCCGTCCGGATCGTGGTGAGGGGGGCTATTCCCGCCTGCACCATCGATTGGACTCGTGTACACGCGCTGCCAGTTGCGGTTCCGCCGGAGACTCTGGGTGCCGCCGACCGTCAGGCCTACGTACAGTCGATCGACGCCGGCGGGGATATTCCGCTCAGCACGCACGGGCGGTTCAATTCGGCCCGGCCGGGATTCGGCGCGGCGCGAAAGACTGCGTCGAATCACATCCTGCCGGGCGACAGCACCGCGGGTGCGCCCGCTACGCTCCCGGGCGCGGCGAGCAGCGTAGTGGCGGCTGGCGCGTTCTCCCCCGCCCCGCCCGACCCGGGCACTCGCGTCCAGGTCGAGGCGCAGCTCCAGCGGAAGCTGCCGTTCGACAGCACGAGTTCGAGTTTCTCGGCGCTGCCGATGCCGGTGCGTGACCTCGACACGATCCGCTTCTTCTTCCGGGATCAGGCGAACCCAGCGTTCGCCGGCACGCTGGGCCTTGACCAGCCGGGTGTGGCGGCGGACGACGCGGCCCTGCCCGATACGCTGCTCGAGACCAGGATGGACGGCGGGGTCCGGATTATCGGCGAGCTCGACCGCCTGCTCTTAAGGGCTCCGGTCGCGGGCCGGTTCCGCTTCGAGCCCTATTACGTCTTCGTCCAGCCGGACGCCACGCATTTCAATACGGTCGGCCCGAGCAACAGCGGCCGGCTCCTCGTGCAGCAGCCTATGCTCGGCACGGCCGAGCGTTTGGAGAATACCGACACCCAGGTGTTCAAGAGCCGGGTGTTCGCTTTTGACCACGTCGACCGCGAGTCCGTCGCACAGCTCAATAACCGGATGCTGACAATGCTGATCGCATTCGTCAAGCCAGCCATTCAGGCGTTCAACGCAGAGGCCGGCGCGGAGCCGCGTCTCGCGATCCCGAAGTCCAGCCCTGAGGTCGTCGGCTGGATGCTGGACGCCGTCGCGGGCATGCTCCGCGGCTGGACGGCGTTTCTGTCGGTACTGGCGTGGCGGCCGGAGGACACCGCAGTCAAGGCGGCGATTCCCCCGGCCTGGTTCGGCGCCTTCGCCGCCACACCGATGCACCCGGCGGACGCCAAGCCGATCACCGACGTCATCGACGCGATCAAGGCGCATGACGAGTGGCTCCAGTCGCTGTTGTTCTTCGGCGAGAACGTGCTGGCCCCGCGGCTGGCCGGCTTCACGTGGAGTGAAGTCATCACGCGGGCCGGCGAGGACCCGGACACCCGGCGCTTCCCCGTCACCAAGGACAACCCGCCGTTCACGCCCAAGAACAACGATCTGGTCAAGCAGCACCAGCGGCTGCGGCTCCTGGACGACCCGAAGCTGCGCTGGCTGCCGTGCTTCGCCGGGTGCCCGGTCGGCCGGCCGTCCCGCACCTTCGCCGCGGCGGCGCCACCCGCCGCGGATCGCACCTTCCCGGCCGGCGCGATCACCACCTACGAGCTCGAGGTCCTGCACGCGGCGGGTGAGGCGCACACCGCGCTGGGTCTCGGCGCCCAGCCGGCCGCGGCCGCCGCGGAGGCCGGCCGCGCGATGGACCTGGCGCCGTACAGCGCCCAGGCGATTGGCCATGCGTGCACGTTCACCGCGCAGCGCAGCCCGGCCGACAGCCTGCACACGACGGTCGACTGGCTGCTCGAGCTCACCCGCGGCATCCACGTCAAGCCGCTGCCGGAGGACGGCTTCATCGACCTGCTTCCGCTGCTCGACGGCGCCGGCGGCGCGGGGCACCCACTCGGCGACGCACTGCGTGCCGACGACCACGAGCGGGCGGTGAGCCTGCGGCGCCAGATGGACGCGCTGGAGCCCACGCCGCTCGCAGAGGACGGGCTGACCTGGTGGGACGGGGAGGTCAACTTCACCAAGGACCTCGCCGGCAATTGGGAGCACACCGACCCGGAGGGCAAGCCCGCCAACTCCAAGCCGGCCCCGCGCACCCCCTACCTGGATCACCGCACGCGCCAGCCCGCTCCCGCGGGCAACAGCGTTCCGTTCATGGACATGCTGCTGAACCCATCGGGCTTCGGCACTTTTGATCTCGAGTCGGCGTATCTCGCCCGCGCGCGCATGAGCGACCCCTACGACGGCCCCGACCAGTTGCCGATGAGCGTCCTGCTCGCCCTGCTGGAGCGAGAGGGGACCAAGCTTTTCGCGCCGATCAACCGGCGCGTCAGGAACGTCACGACGGCCGCCGCCGCGCCGCTCATCTGGGACGCCGTCCAGATGTCCGACCTCTCGAATTGGTCGGCGGCCGTGGATGAGCGCGGACGGATGGGCTGGATGCTCTTTCCGTACGGGCTGGACTCGTTTGCAACGCCCCGCGCGGACGACGACCGGCTCGGCCGGCCAGTCCTGGGAACGGACGACACGGCGTTCAACGCCGTTGTCGGACGCGTCGCGTCCGCAGGCGTGCTTGACCTCGGCAACGAGGACGCCGGCGGCTACATCCGGACCCGCGTGTCCTCCGACTGGAAAGTGCTGCCGGCCCCGCCGGCCCCACCGCCCCCGCCACCCAACCCCGGGACCCCGCGGATCTGGAAGCGCTCGCGTCGCGCGCACTGGGCCGGGATCGCGATGATGGCCGGCTTCTTCCGGCGGCGGCAGCGGCAGATGCACGCGCCGACCGACGCCAACGGGTTCTCCGAGCCGGGCTGGGCGCCCGCTCCCGGCTGGCTGCCGGCCGGCTCGAGTCCCCCCGATCTGACCGGGAAGTCGCCCGCCGATGACGAGTGGAAGGACTACATCTCCTACTACTCGCTGATCTATCTCGCCTACAACACCTCGCCGCCGACCTGGCGCGATCTGCTGAAGGGGGCCGAGGTGGCGAAACCCGGCGCCTCCCCGATCACCCTGCGCGACTTCCTCTTGTTCCAGCACGAACGGCACCGGCAGGCGATCGGGAACATGGTCCACTTCGCGATCGGGCTCGACGCGTTCATGCGGCTCGACTACATGACGGGTGCCGGGCGCGGCGCGTTCCCGGCCGCCACGCCCGACGTCACGCCGGTCGCCGGGCGCGCGTGGCGGACGGTGCCCTGATGGCCCGCGGCACGCTCGACGCGTTCGTCGTCCCCGCCGCCGAGGCGCTCGCCGTCGTCGGCGACATGCTGGATGCTGACAACGGCGCGGAACTGCTCGCCAACCTGGGCTATAAGGTCCCGGGCGGCAGCGACCTGCCGGGCCTGTTCACCGACGTCGCGACCTCGACGGGTGAACTGGCCGGTGCCCTCACGGCCGTGATCGAGGCCTACGAGGCGGACGGCGGCGAGGGCGACTCCTTCCTGCCGAAGATCGCAGCACTCGCCGAAGCGGTCGCCCACTTCGCGGACGCCGTCCAGCGCCTCGTGTCCCGGGCCGACGCCGCCTTCGCAGCCGCCGCCGATTTCCTCGCCAACGCCCCGCTCGACGACCTTCCGCGGCGCCTCCTGGACTTCCTGATCGCCGGCTACCTGCGTCGCCAGCGACCGCGGATCGCGGCCACGCTGAACCTGCTCGGCGTCATCGAGGACACGTTCATCGAGGAAGGCGAGTACAACCCGGACTTCACGCTCATCAGGGTCGAGTGGGAGCGCCTCCCGCGCTGGCTGACCGACCCGGGCAGCGTGCTCGCCGATGCGTACGGCTGGCGCAGCGCGAGGTTCGACGACGCGAAGCTGCTCGAGCGGCTGACGACGCTGCTCTGGATGCTGGGCGTGCCCGGCCGCTACGTCGAGGCGTCGAGCCCGGAAGCGCCCGCCGAGCTCGAGCTGCCGGTGTACGAGGCAACGATCGACGTGCCGCCCGACGGGCTCGCCGGGATCGAGGCCGGGGTGCGGCTGCGGCGCGCGGAGAACCCGGCGGATCGCGACGACGCTGGTCTCGGCCTGGTGCCGTTCGTCGAGGGCATGCTCGCCACGGAACTCCCGTTGCGCGAGGGCTGGGGGCTGCTGCTGATGGCGGCGCTCGACGCCGAGGGCCTCGAGATCAGCGTCCACCCGGTCAGCGGGGTGCAGCTCGACGTCGCCGGCCAGCTGACCGGCAAAGCGGGCATCACCCTCGCGCGCCACCAGGAGGTGCTCGGGCCGCTGATCCTGCTCGGCGACCCGGCCGCGACCCGCCTGGAGCTCGGCGACCTGGCGGTCGCGATGTTCGCGGCGTTCGACTCCGACGGCGACGCCGACGTCGGCTTCGAGCTGCGGCTCGGCGGCCTGGCGATCGTGATCCAGGGCGGCGACGGTGACGGCTTCCTGTCGAAGGTGCTTCCGGCCGATCCAATGCGGATGTCGCTGGACCTCGTTCTCGGGGTCACCCGCAAGCGCGGTTTCTACTTCGGCGGCGGGGCGGAATTCGAGTACACGTTCCAGCTCAACGTAGCGATCGGCCCGCTGTTCGTGGACGCCATCGACGTGCGCGCGAAGCTCGGGACCGGCGCCATAGCAGCCACGATCGCCGTCACCGGCGGACTGGAGATCGGGCCGCTGGTGGCGATCGTGAAGGGCATCGGGCTCGTCGCGAAGGTCGCGCTTGGCCAGCCCGGCAACCTCGGCCCCGCCGACCTCTCGCTCGGCTTCAAGCCGCCCGAGGGCATCGGCATGTCGATCGACACGTCGACGCTCCGGCTGGGCGGCTTCCTGCTCATCGACGCCGAACGCGGACGCTACGTCGGCGCCATCGAGCTGGCGGTGATGGGCAAGTTCGAGCTGACGGCCATCGGGCTGATCACGACCAGGATGCCGGACGGCAGTGACGGGTTCTCGCTGCTGTTCATCATCTCGATCGTGTTCCCTGTCCCCATCCCGCTGTCGTACAACTTCTACTTCGCGGGGGCCGGCGGGCTGCTCGGGCTCAACCGCAGCATCGATCTCGACCGGCTGACACTGGGACTGCGGTCAGGAGCGGCGGACAGCATCCTGTTCCCCACCGACGTCGTCCGGCGGATGGACGCGATCGTCCGGGACCTCGAGGCAGTTTTCCCGGTCGCCCAGGGCCAGTTCCTCGTCGGCCCGATGGCGATGATCACCTGGAGCAGCCCGCCGCTGATCACCCTCAAGCTCGGGATCATCCTGGAGATCGGGACGCCGATCCGGATCGGGATCCTCGGGGTGCTGCAGGCGATCCTGCCCGACCCCGAATCGCCGATCATCTCGATCAAGGTCGCGTTCCTCGGCAGCATCGACCTCGGCGCCGGGCTGCTGGCGTTCGACGCGTCAATCTACGACTCGTTCATCGGGGTGTCTGACTTCAAGCTGAGCCTGGAAGGCGACATCGCGGTGCGGCTGAGCTGGGGCCCGCAGCCCGAGTTCCTGCTCAGCGTCGGCGGATTTCATCCGACCTACAAGCCGGCCGCGTACCTCAAGCTGCCGCCGATGCGCCGGCTCTCGCTCAGCCTGCTCAAGGACAACCCGTCGATCAAGCTCAGCACGTACTTCGCGATCACCTCCAACACCATCCAGCTCGGCGCTCAGCTGGACCTGCGCTTCGAGGTGTCGGGGTTCTCGGTGCTCGGTGACCTCGGCTTCGACGTGCTGCTGCAGTTCTCGCCGTTCTCCCTGCAGGCCGACATTCACGCGCGCGTGGCGGTCAAGGCGGGCGGTACCGACCTGCTGGCCATCCAGCTGGACTTCACCCTCACCGGGCCCACGCCGTGGGTCGCGCGCGGGGCAGGCCGCTTCAAGGTCCTCTGCTTCGAGGTCAAGGTTCGCTTCGAGAAGCGCTTCGGCGAGGAGCTCCTCACGAGCCGGCCGGACATCGCGGTACTGCCAGCGGTCACGGCCGAGCTCGAGCGGGACGCCGTGTGGCGCGGCGAGCTGGGCGACGCCACCACCTCGCTGGTGCAGCTGCTGCCACCGGGGCCCGGCGCGATCGTCGTCGACGCAGCCGGGGCGATCGCGGTCAGCCAGCGCGTGCTGCCGCTCGACACGGAGTTCTCGCTCTTCGGCACCAGCCGGCCGACGGACGCCCAGCTGGTGCGCATCAAGGAGCTCCGCCTCGGCGCGGCGGCGGCCGGCACGAGCCCGCTGACGGACGCCTTCGCGCCGGCGGCGTTCCGGGAGATGAGCGACCCGGACAAGCTCGCGGCGCCCGCCTACGAGCAGCGCCCGAGCGGCGTCGTGACAGCCGGGGACCACGCGCTGCGCGCGGAACACGTCGTCCGCCGCGACGTTGCCTATGAAGTGCTGATCTCGGACCTCGCCGGCGGCGACGGCACGCAGCGGCTCGGGCGCCTCGATGAGCCGCGCGCGCAGTTCGAGGCGCTCGTCCCGGGCGGCGCGGCCGGCCGCTCGGCGCTGGCCCGCGACCGGACGCACAAGGCGGAGGCCGGGCGCGTCGTCGATGCGGCCGGCGCCCGCGAGCGGTTCGGCGTCACGACACTCGAGGCGCTGCGCCCACTGGATTCGGCCGGCCGGCCGGCCGCCCCGGTCAGCGTCGACCCGGACGGCCGCCCGACCTACGCGGCTGGGGTCGTGCTGCCGCGCTCGGACGCCGAGGCGCGGCTTGCCGCCCTGGCCGGCCCGCTGGACCTGCAAATCGTCCCCGAAGCGCAGCTGGTGTAGCCATGGCCGGCGAGCTCGCTCAGTACACATTCGTCCCCTGGCTGCGGCGCGGGCTGGCGAACCGCATCGACGAGGCCGACGACCTGGGTGCACAGACGGCAATAGCCAGTACCGGCCGCGCCGGGATCGACGCCGAGCTCGCACTTGAGCACGTCCCGGTCGGCGGCGCCGCCGCAGCCGCCGACGCTGCGATCATCAAGCGGATCGAGCTCGTGGGCCCGGGAGATGTGGCCGGGGTGAAGGCGAGCGCGATCCTGCGGACCCAGCCGCAGGCGGACGCCGCCAGCGTCACTCCCGGTGAGTTCGCCTTCGTGGAGTTCTACGAGGAGGACTTCCCCTGGCGCTACACCCCAGCGCGCGCCGCGCGTGACACCGAGCCGGACGCGGCGCGGTTCAAGCTGCGGCCGTGGCTGGCACTGTTCGTCCTTCGCCAGGACGAGTTCGCGCTCACCCGCCGTCCCGACGGACCCGGCATCCTGACGCTCACCGACGAGGCTGAGCTGCCCCCCGTGACGGAGACCTGGGCCTGGGGGCACGCGCAGATCGGCCAGCCGGTGGCCGGCGCCGACGGCGTTCCGCAGGCCATCGACGACAATCCCGACCACGCACTCTCGCGCCTGATGTGCCCGCGCCGCCTGGTCCGGGACACGGCCTATCACGCGTTCCTCGTGCCGGCGTTCGAGACCGGCCGCCGGTCCGGCCTCGGCGGCGCCACGGCCGGGATACCGGCGCAGCAGCCGTCGTGGGGCACGCCCGGGGCCGAGCCGGTGTTTCCCGTATACCTCGACTGGGCCTTCACGACCGGCTCCGCGGGCGACTTCGAGAGCCTCGCACGAAAGCTGGTCCCGCAGCCCGCCGGGGACACGTTCGGAAAGCGCGTGCTGGACATCGGCGACCCCGGCTACGGCATGCCCACCGCGGCCGGCGCAACCGCCGAGCTCGAGGGCGCGCTGCAGCCGCCCGGGTTCGGGCGATCGCCCTTCCCCCTTGCGCCGGGCGAGCCGTTCGCCACCCGGCTCCAGGCGCTGGTCGACTTCACCGAGAACGTGCGCGCGAACGGGGGTGACCTGGAGGACCCGATTCTCCTGCCGCCCGCCTACGGGCTTACCTACGCGGCCGTCACCCGGGTGGCCGACGCGGACGGCGCCGGCGAACTGGAGTGGCTGCGCGAGCTGAACCTCGACCCGCGCAGCCGTGCGGTCGCCGGCCTCGGCGCCGAGATCGTGCGGCGGCGCCAGGACGGGCTGATGGAGCGCGCGTGGAACCAGGTCGGCCAGCTGATGGACGCTAATCAGCGCCTGCGCGAAGCGGAGCTGGCCACGGCCGTCGGCGAGGCGCTGATGCGCAAGCACGTTGCCGGCGCGACCCAGGAGCGCGTGCTGATGCTCACCTCCGCTATGCACCGCGGCATGCGCACGGGTACGGCGGCGGCGTCCGTGCGCGCGGTGGTGGACGCCAGCTGCGTGCCCGCGGCCGCGCAGTCGGCGCCGTTCAAGCGCGCCACCCGGCCGCAGCGCAAGCTGATGCGCGGGCTTACCGGCGCCGCCGATGTGGGCGCGTTCCAGAGCGGCCTGCTCTCCGGCATGAACGCCGTGCCGGAGGTGGCGCTGTCGGCCGCCCCGCCGCGGCCAGAACCGGAGGGGGCCATCCCGATCGGCGCGGTCCGTGCGTCGGTCACCGCGGCGCAGGTGGCGCTCGCACAGAAGCAGCCGGAGCCGCGCGAGATATTCCTGGAGCTGCTCGGGCGCGAGCTCACCCGGCGCCGGTCCGCCACACCGCCCGAGGATCTGTCGGGTCTCGCCCCCGGAACGCTCAGGGCCGCGCTCGCCCAGGCCCTGCCGGGCGCAGTGCCAGGGACGGACGCCGCCACCGTGGCACGCCGCACGCGCGTGCAGGCCTGCATCGACGCGATCGGGGCGATCACCGCCGACACGCCCGATACGGCCACGATCGTGATCGCCGCCGCTACGTTCCGCGGCGAGTTCGGCGAGGACGTGGCCGGCCGGACGCTGGGCGGCGTCACCGTGGTCTCGGACGCACCGCCCGCGGGCGCGCCGGTCTCGAGGGCGACGACCCTCGCCGACGTCCAGCGGTTTGCGGCCGACCTGGCGGCCTTCGACGCCGCCGCGGTGGCGGGCCGGCCGCTGCCGGCGCCGCCCGGGCTGCTGCCGGCCGTAGCCGACCTCGCCGACGGTGTGGCCACCCGCATCGCCCCCCACCGGTCCGTCGCCGAGCGCGTTGCCTTCGCTCTCCCGGGCCTGCGCCACCTGCTGCTGGACCGGCCCGTCACCGCGGTGCGCCGGCTGCGGCCGGTGATGGCGCATCCGGTCTTCCCCGACCCGATGTTCGATGCGCTGCGTGAGCTATCCCAGGATCACATCGTCCCGAACATCGGCGACCTGCCGCGCGACTCGCTGACGCTCCTGGAGCCCAATCCCCGCTATCTCGCGGCCTACTTCGCGGGACTCAACACCGAGCTCGGGCGCGAGCTGCTGTGGCGCGAGTTCCCGACCGACCAGCGCGGCACGTACTTTGGCGTGTTCTGGGACACCATCGACGCGCTCGGCCACGCGCCCACCGACGACATCACACCGCTGCACACCTGGGCTGGCGGACTGGACGAGCAGTCGGCGCGCGCGGGCGGTGCACTCGTGCTGGTGATCCGCGGGGAGCTGCTGCAGAAGTACCCCAACACGGTCATCTACGCCCAGGAGGCGGAGTGGCCCGGCGGCGACACGTCGGCGCAGCGTGGGCTCAGGGCCGGCGGGGCCGTGCGCTTCCCGTCCTTCCACGCCTCGCTCGACCCCGACGTGGGGATCTTCGGCTTCCAGGGCATCAGCGCCGAGCAGGCGCGCGGACACCGCCCCACCGGCCCGACCGACGAGAGGCCGGCTGCGCCCGGCTGGTTCTTCGTGCTCAAGGAACGCCCCGGCCAGGTGCGCTTCGGGCTGGACGAGGCCGCGCCCAAAGGCGGGCTGAAGACCTGGGACGACCTGTCCTGGGAGGCGCTCGCACTGCCCGCGGGCACGTCGTATCCGCGGCTCGCCGACCACGCCGGGCTGGCGCCAGCCGGGCCGGCCGAGGCGACCTGGGCGCGGTCGTCGGCGGACATGGCGGCGATCCTGTTCCAGAGCCCCGTGCTGTACGCCCGGCACGCCGAGGAGATGCTGCCGACGTGATGGACTTCACCCGGCTGGTGCCGGACGACCTCGGGGCGGCGTACGACAACGCCGGACGGCTGGCCGCGATCAAGGCTGCCGCATCGGCCATGGACGACACCACGCCGATCCTGCTGCTGCCGGTGCGGATCGAGACGCGGTTCGCCGAGCGCGAGGTGCCGGCCGGCAAGCCGCCCACCCTGCAGGAGCTGACCGATCTGCTGCGGCCCGTTGCCGAGCAGCTGGAGGCGCTCGCGGCGACGGACTTCCGCACCGCGCTGGAAGGGACGGTGCGCCAGAAGCGGGCGTTCAAGCGAGCAGTCGAGGAGCCGCTCTACGCGCGCGTCGAGGACACGGTCACGGCCGCGCGCGCCGCGCTCGCGGCCGCGAAGGCCGGCGTGCGCGACACGCGGGAGGGCGACGCGGGCGACGCGGCTGAGCTCGGCGCCGTCGTGCAGCGCATCGAGGCCGGCGTTCCCGCCGCCCACGCGGCGGTCGCCGGGCTGCGATCCGGCTTCCGGCGCGAGGAACTGCTGGCGCTCATCGACAGCCTGGGCGAGCCCAGTTCCGCGGTGATCGGCACGGTGCGCAGCCGGGTTGTGCCGGCCGCCGCGATGCTGCGCGATCTCGGCGAGCATCCCGCCGCCTCACCGCGCGTCCTGGCGGACTCCGCCGCGGCCTACGCAACGGCCCGCGCGACGCTCGGGGCGATGGGCCAGGAGCTGGCCGGTACGCCTGGCCCAGCGGGCACCGCGGTGCCCGGGCTGCGCGCCCAGGCGGCCGGGGCCATCGCCGGTGCGCGTGCCGTCGCCGAGGATGCTGCCGCAATGAACGTGCTGCCCACGGCCTGGCAGGAGCAGCTGGCCAGCAGCAGCGCCGGGGTCGCCGAGCGCGGGCGGTTGATCGCGGAGCGGCTGGAGCGCAGCGCCGCGGGCGCCGGCGCTGCGGGCGACGCGGACCGCCGCCTGGCGATGGATCTGCGGGAGGCCATGGATCGCCTGGAGGCGGCCCCCCGGGCCGTGCGAGTCGACGACCCGCTGCGGCGCCCGCCGGCGCCGGCCGCCACCCGCACGGTCGACGAGTTGCGGGTCCGCATCTTCCCCGACGACATCGCGGTCGAGACGCTCGAACGGCCCCTCACGGCGCAGGAGCGCGACGCCGGCTTCGACTTCTGGCGCGCAACGTACGCCGCGGGCACCGACGAGCAGGCCAGGCGCGGCGCATGGCGCGCGCTGTGCCTCAAGCACGGCTCCCGCCGCGCCGCCTGGATCGCGCTCCGGCTGACGCCGGTGGGGCGGGCGCCGGCGCTGCGCGGATCGGATCTGGTCGCCGCCCTCCAGACGATCGATCGCCGCGTCGACGAGATCGTGCGCGCCGGGGCCTTTCACCGCCGTGGGGCGCTGCAGAAGGCGGTCAGCGACAGCGAGGACGCCTTCCGCGACGACGTTGACGGCGCCTCGCCGGCCGCGCTCGAGCGCGCCCGCGAGCTGGTAACCGTGATCCGCGGCAAGCTCGCCCGCTTCGCCCGGGAGGCCGCGCGCGACGACGCCGCGGCCGCGGAACCGACGGAGGAGATGCGCGCGCGTTTCGACCTCCTGGCGCGCAGTCTCGAGTCGGCGCGCCCCGGGCCTGTCCCCGAGCCGGTCTTCCCCGACGTCGAGCTGCGGAGCGGGCCGTGGACGCAGGCCCCGGGGTCGTCGGTGCTGCCCGACCGCTTCCTCGTGGTGGCGACGAGAGGCGACCGGGCTGCGCACGTGGTGGCGGGCGAGCCGGTCGACCCTGGGCTAAAGCTCGGGCTGGACCCCGACCCGGCGCACGGCGAAGCGTTCGGGCTCGACGCCAACGGCGACCTTGTGGTCGGCAGCTCGATTGCGTGGATGACGGACTACGGCGAGGCGGTCCGCCGCGGCATGGCCGTCACGATCCCGATCGCCGCTGGCGAGGCCGCGATCGGTTTCGATCGCATCTACGTGCTCGGCCTCAGGCAGACCACCCCGGAGGCGGGCGCTGAGCTGATCGAAGGCCTGCTCGACGAGCACCACTACGGCGAGAGCGGGCTCGCCTTGCTGCCCTCCGGGAGCCCGACCAACACCACCGAGCGCGGCCCCGCAGCGGTGAGCACGCGCGACGACCCCGACGGCAGTTACGCCGTCGAGCGCCAGGCGGCGCTGTTCGACGCGAACGCCCCGGTGCAGGATGCGTCCGACGGGCTGCGGCTGGCCACGGCGCTCGGCGTCGACCCGGGGCGGCTCGCGCACATCGCCGCCGCGGACGGGCGCGACATCGCCGACGCCGTGCTGGTCACCGAGGTGCTGTGGCCGGCCACGCTCGGGCACGGCCTGGAGGAGCTGCTCGGCGAACTGTTCTCGATCGACACGCGCGACCGGATCAAGGCGTTCGCGCTGGCCAACGTCACCGGCCGCGGCATGGTCCCGGGGCTCCGGGTCGGCGCGCAGCCGTACGGCTTGCTGCCGGCGATCGCATTCTCCCGGTTCGTGCCCGCGAGCGGAGCGGTCCTCCCCCGCCACGAGCCGGCGAACGAGCCGGAGCGCGCCGCGCGCTTCGGGCTCCTCTTCCGCGACACGCTCCTGCAGATGCATGCCGACTGGACGCGGCTCCGCGACACGCACGTCGCCCACGCGCATAACGGCGATCCCGGCCATGTCCAGCAGCACTTGCTCACCATGCTGGGCCAGCAGGAGCGCGCCGTCGGCTACGACTACCGCTTCGCCGTCAACGTCGCCCGCCGCGGCGCGCTGTCGGAGGACTTCGCCACCGGCCGGGTTGCGCTGCTTGAGCGGTTCGCGACGGTGTTCAGGAACTGGCTCGGTGCGGGCCCGGGCCCGGTACGCGGCGCCGACGGGCAGGTCACCGACACGTTCACGGACGCCTACGACGCGCTCCTGGCGGCCCGGGCGTACGAGCTCCGGCACGTGGCCGCGCCCCGGCCCCTGCGCGGGCCGGTGACCGGCGACGGGCTGCCCGGGCTCGTCGCCGCGACGCCCCGGTCGCTGGCGGCCGCGGGCCGCAGCGGCGACGGCGGCCGCCGCCGCTCCCTGCTGTACCTGCTGGTGCGGCAGGCGCTGCTCGCCGAGTACCGCGAGGCCGCGCTGCGCATCCTGGCCGGCGAGTCGATGCTGCCGGAGGCGGCGCGTCGTGCCGCCGGGGCGGCGGACACCTTCCTGGTCCGCTCGCTGACCGCCGACCAGGCGATCACGCGCTGGAGCTACCTGTTCGACCCGCTGAGCCGGCTCGACCAGCACTTCGGCGTCCACTTCCCCGCCGCCGCCGGGACGCTGTACGCGTACCTGCGAGCTCAGGGCGACCAGCCCATGGACGCCTACCTCGCCGGTCGTGGCGACAACCCGCTATTCACCGGATTCGCTGGCCACGACCGGCACCGCCCGCAGGTGGACGCCCTGCGCCAGCACGCCGACCGGGCCACCCGCCTGCTGCAGATGCCGGCCCTGCGCGTCGACGCCCTCCTGGCCGAGCACGTCGACGTCTGCAGCCACCGGCTCGACGCGTGGATCACCGGGCTGGCCCAGCAGCGACTGACCGAGCTGCGCGCAGACGCACCGCGCGGCGTATTCGTCGGCGCGTACGGGTGGGTGGAGGACCTGCGGCGCGACGCCGGCGGCACAGCGCCCGCCGCCAGCGTGCCGGACGCGCTTGCGCGCGACGCCGGCCCGCCGGTCCGCGCCGGGGCCGGCGGCGGGTTCATCCACGCGCCGTCGATCGACCACGCCGTAACGGCCGCGATCCTGCGCAGCGGCTACCTCTCGGAGTCCGCCGCGCCGGATGCCGGCAACCGGATGGCGGTCAACCTGTCGTCCCGCCGCACCCGCGTGGCGCTGCAGCTGATCGACGGGATACGCGCCGGAAACGACATCGGCGCGCTGCTCGGATACCGGCTCGAGCGCTTCCTGCACGACGCGCTCGCCGGCGGGCAGCGGCCACTGGACGACCTGATCGCGCCGCTGCGGCGGGCGTTCCCCTCCCGCGTCACGCTCGACCCCGCTCTCGCCGCCGACGCGGATACGGATTCCGCACGTCAGGTCGTCGACGGCTTCGCCCTGCTGCAGACGGTGCAGGCGTGGGTGGCGGTCAATCGCCCGGAGGCGCGCGACGGGACATTGTTCGACGTACTGCACGGCGAGAACGGCGACTACGACGGCTACCCGTTCGGCCTCCACGACCACGAATTCAATTCCCTGCTGCCGTCCAGCGAGACCGCGGAGCGGCCGCGGCTGGAGGCCACCCTGCGGGCGATCGACGCTCTCGCGGACGCGCTCGACGCCGTCGGCGATCTCGTGCTGGCCGAGAGCATCCACCAGCTGGGCAAGGGCAATCACGCACGCGCGGCCGCGGCGCTCGCCTCGCTCGCCGAGGGCAAGGCACCGCTGCGGCCGGAGATCGTCGACACGCCGCGGCGCGGCACGCTTGTGTCGCATCGGCTGCTCGTGCAGTTCGCGCCTGCGGACGCCGCCTCGGCCCGTCCCGCCGGGTGGGATCACGTGCCGCTGACCCCGCGGGCCGAGGCGGAGCCGTCGCTCAACCGCTGGGCCGGGGAGCTGCTCGGCCCGGCCGCCAGGCTGCGCCTGCGCGTCGTCGACGCCGCTGGCGCGACCGTCGCCGACCTGGGCGCCGACGACCTGGGGCTTCAGCCTGCCGACCTGGTGGCGATCGCCGGCCCCGGTCTCGAGGAGGGACTCGCCGAGCTGTCCGCCCGTGCGCTGGACACCCAGCGCCCCGGCGACGTTGACGATGACGACCCGCCGCCGCCACTGACGGTCGAACTTGGGCGCGCCGCGGCCTGGCGGGCGGAGGACATCAGCCTGCCCGAGATCGCGCCGCTGCTCGAGGCGATCGGCGAGCTCGCCGCCGCCGGGCGCCCCGCAAACGCCCACGACTATGTGCTCAGCGACCTGGCCGCCAGCGACGGCGCCACTGCCCCAGGAACGGACCCGGACGAGCTGGAGGCGCGCGTCCGCGCGGCGCTGGACCGGCTGAGCGCGCTTGGCGTGCGGCTGCTCGGTCTGCTCAGCGACGGGGCCGACGACGATCCGGCCCTGCTCGACGGCGACCCGCACGCCTATGTCGCGGCCCACGACGCCGTTTACCTGACCGGCCCGGCAGGCCCAGCCGGGGGCGCGACTGCGTTCCTCGACCTGCCGGGGTTCTGGGCGCGGCGGGCAGACTTCTTCACGGCGCTGCGCGCCGCCGCCGATCTGGGCATCTCCGCGGCGCTGCCACCGACCGCCTACCCGTCGCGTGCGGCCGTGGCGGCCGAGTTGCTCGAGCGCGCTCAGACGGCGTTCGTGGAGGTGGCAACGCGCAGGCAGCGCGCGGCTGCGTCGCTGGCGGACGCGGCGGCCGCCACCGACCGCACGGCCAGGCTCACCGAGGCCGCGCGGGCGGTGTTCGGCGAGTCCTTCGCGATCCTGCCCCGCTTCGTCGTCCGCGGCGGCGATCTGATCGCGTCCGCCGTCGAGCGCGACCTGGCCGCGGCGGGCGAGCTGGAGGCATGGCTGACCGGTGTCGCGGCGGTGCGCAGGCCGGCGGCGGCCTTCGCCGAGCTGCTGGTCGTCGGTGCGGCGCTCGGTGCCGCCGTGCCGGTGCCGAGGGTGGCACAGCTGCCCGGTGCCGACGGCGAGGCGTGGTTCGGCGGGCGGCTGCCGGACGGCTTCGCGCCGGCCGGCGACCGGCTGTCGCTGGTGGTCTTCGGCGAAGACAAACTCAACCTCGGCGGCGGCCCCAGCGTCGGCCTGCTGGTGGACCGCTGGGACGAGCTGATCCCGGACGCCGAGCACACCACGGGCGTGGCTTTCAACTACGACCAGCCCGACGCATCCCCGCCGCAGTGCCTGCTGCTCGCCGTGCCGGCCCAGCGCCGCGGCCACTGGGCGGTCGAGGACCTGCTCCAGACCCTCAGCGACACGCTGGACCTGGCCAAGAACCGCCTGGTCGAGCTCGAGCACGTGCAGCGCGACGTCTACGCCCCGCTGCTTCCCGCGGTGATTGGCGAACTCGTCCCGGAGGCGCTCGCCCAGCAGGGCGCCGACGTCTCCGGCTCGCGCGTCATCCTCGACTTCGGCGTCAGCAACAGGGAGGCCTGACGTGCCCATCGACCCGGTCACCTGCGAGCCGCTGCGGGTCTGGAGCCGCCTCGAGCCGCGGGCGCGCGAGGTCGAGTTCGACGGCGCGCTGCAGGCGCGCACGGCCGACCCGCTGTGGCTGCTGGCGCGCCAGTGGCAGTTCGGCGAGTTCAAGGCCGACGACGCAGGAAGCGCTGTGATCGCCAAGCTCTCGCGGCGCACGACGCCGATCGGCGCGGTGCGCACCGGCTCCGGCGGTTTCGTCCGGTACGACGCCGCCGTCCCGCTCGAGGCGCGTGCTGAGCGCCTGGCGCTCGACCCACCCGCGGCGGTGCGGGCCAGCGCCGGGCGGCGCTTCCTGGGCATGCTCGACGAGGCCGCCGCCACGCTCCCGGCTGGCGCCGCCCCCTACGACGCCGCGTTCTACGCCGCTCACTTCCGCGAGCTGTTCCCGTTCGAAGTCACGGAGCTCGACGCGGACCAGCCTTCCGACGTGGTCCCGCTTGCCCGCCGCCGCGCCCGCGCCCGCGCGCACCGGATGGCACTCGCCCTGGCCGGGCGCGCGCTCGACGGCTTCGCGCTGTTCGCCGTGCTGCGCCCGGAAATGACGTGGGGTGATCTCCCCGGCGATCTCGCCGTGGGCCTGCACCCCGACCACGCGGCGATGGTGCTCAGGGTCCTCGAGCGTTACCACGCCTGGATCGCCGGCCTCTACACGGTCCCGGACAGCTCCGGCAGCGCCTGGCAAGCGCCCGAGCTGGAGTACCGGCTGGCCTGTTCGGTACCGCGGGACGACGGCAGCGCGGTCGTTCTCGCTGCGGATGAATACGCCTCCGGCAGTCTGGACTGGTTCTCGTTCGACCTTGGCCCACTGCAGCCGCCGGCGAACGGGCCGGCCGCACCGGTGCCGGCCCCCGACGTGCGGTCCGTCATCCCGTCGCCCGTCGAGTACGCCGGGATGCCAAAACCGCGCTTCTGGGAGTTCGAGGACGGTGACGTCGACCTCGGCGGCTTGCGCGCGGACATGACCGACCTCGCGAAGGTGATCGTCGCCGAGTTCGCGCTGCTGTACGGCAACAACTGGCTGATGATCCCCGTCGCCCAGCCGGTCGGCACGCTGGCCGAGATCGAGGGCATCGTAGTCACCGACACGTTCGGGCAGCGGACGCTCGTCGAGGCCGCGACGGGCAGCTCAGGCGGCGTATGGTCGCGCTGGGATTACTTCAGCCTCTCCCCGCCGGGCACGGGCACCGCCGCCCCGCCGCTCGGCCAGCACCTGTTCCTGCCGCCGGTGGTGCACCAGGTCGCCGAGAGCGACCCGCTCGAGGCCGTCGCGTTCGTCCGCGACGAGATGTCCAACCTGGTGTGGGCGGTCGAGTCACGAGTGCCCGACGGCGCCGGTTCGGGCGCCGACGGCGCGACCGTGGCGCGGCGCTTCCAGGCCGCGCTGGAGGAACTCGAGCGCGGGCTCGGCGGTGGCGGCGCGGCGGTCCCGCCGGCCGCCGGCGCGCAGCTGGGCTACCGGCTCGGCACCTCGGTCCCCGAGCACTGGATCCCGTTCCTGCCGGTCCACCTGGCGGGCGGCACGCGCGAAATCCGCCTGCAGCGCGCGGCCATGCCCCGGTTCGTGCTCGGCGCCGTGCAGCCGGTGCGGCCGCTCACCACGATTCTGCGCGAGGGCCTGCGGGACGATGACACGACCTCCGCGCCGCTGTTTGTCAACGAGGAGGAGATCACGCGCGCCGGCGTCGTCGTGGAGGGCACGATGCAGCGGGCGCGCTGGTTCGGCGGCGGCACCACGATCTGGCATGGGCGGCGGGTGCGCAGCGGCCGCGGCGAAGGTTCCAGCGGGCTGCGCTTCGACGTCCTGCAGCGGATCGACGGCACCCAATGACGCGGGTATCGTGGGTCCTACCTCGGGCTGTGCTTAAGCACACTTGCTTTTGAAACAAGACCAGGACGAAACTCCGGACCTGAGGGAGTCCTCTCGGGTGGTCGATCTCGGGTCGGCAGGTGGATTCCCGACGGCATCGGGCTCGTCCCGCCCGGGGGGCACCTTCAGCCCTGCCGTGATCGTCGTACGCGGTCTGGCAGGCAGCGGGAAAACCGCGCTCCTGCGGGCTCTCGCTGCGGCCGGCGAGCAGGTGCTCGATCTCGAGGGCCTCGCCCGGCACCGCGGCTCGGCGTTCGGGCACCTTGGGGGCGGCGCTGCGCAGCCGTCGCACCGCGAGTTCCAGCGGCAGGTGCGCGCGGCGCGCACGGCCGCCGATCCGGCGCGCCCGCTGTGGGTGGAGGACGAGGGGCCGTTCATCGGCAGCGTCGGGGTGCCGCCGGAGCTGCAGGAGGAGATCCTCACCGGGCCGGCCGTAGAGCTCCGGTCGCCGTGGGAGCAGCGGGTCGGCCGGCTGCTGGCCGACTACGGCGGATCCCCGCCTGACGCCCTCTGTGCCGCTATCAGGCGGACCCGGCGGCTGGAGCCCGCGGTCGCCGCCCGCGCCATCGCCGCCGTCCGGGCCGGCCGTACCGGCGTGGCCATCGAGCTCGTGCTGCCGGCGTTCGACTCCGCATACCGGCACCGCATGACCCGTGCGCCCGGGCCGCTGCTCGCGGTACTGGCCTGCGACGGCCAGCGCTCAGCCGCTGCGGTGCGGGAAGCGGTGCACCTCCTGCGGCCAGCCGACCGCGACCGCGACCCGGCCGGCCCAGTACCGCGCCGCGGCATCGTCGGGCACATCGACGACCGTGAAGCCGCCGAGGTGCTCCTTGCTCTCGACGAACGGCCCGTCGGTGAACAGGGGTGAGCCGTCGCCCGGGGCGACGCTGCACACGACGGTCGACGCGTCCAGGCCGCCGTCGCTGAACACGAAGACCCCGGCAGCCGTCATCTCCTCGATCAGGGCCCGGCCGGACGTGCCCGCCTCGCGCAGCTCCTCCGGCGTGAGGTCGGGCACCCACTCGTCGTTGAAGGCGATCAGGTACAGAGCCATCTCGAGCTCCTCTGCTCACGGGCAGCCCGGACGGCTGCCGCTCACCTTCTCCACGAACGCACTCGCGTCGATCCGACACCCCAGCCAGGATTATTTCCCAGTGGGCCCACGCGGCGCGATCTCAAGGTGCGATCTGCACGTAACGCAAAGTTACCAGACCGGACATATTGCCCTCTTCCGGACGCCTGGCCTATATATGGACCATAAGGCCTGGCTCAATGCCCGGCCCGGTCCTGCGGCGCGACTAGCTCGTCCGTTCATAGTCGTATTCCTGTCGGTGAAGGACTATTTCTCCGGGGACGGCCTGCGCCTTTCGTGCGCCCGGGTGATGGCCGTTAGCAGCATTGGCTGAATATGCCGGCGGCGCGCCCGGCGGCCTGTTCCCGTAGGCTGCGAAAAAATCTCCCTTTTGGGCAGATTTAGGCCTAGATGAACGGATACTCCCTTTCTTCCGTTTAATGAGTTATGGTCGGCGTTGTGACCGGCATCCGCAGGTCACAACGGTGAGGCTGTCAATGCAGCCAGCACAGATGGGATGCGCGCATGAAGATCAAGATCCGCAAGGTCGAGGATCTGAAGGCCACCTGCCCGATCCTGGGCACCGTCGTCAACGGCTGTGACAGCTAGGTCTGTCTGACGCTCCCGGCGGGCGGGCCGCATGGCCCGCCCGCTGGGGTCGTGCCGGCCCAGGTTCCCGGTGCTGACGCAGCGCCGTGCGCATCAGCAAGGAGGCTCCATGCGCCCACGGTTGAAGCAGTTCACGGTCGCTCGCTCGGGTTCCGTCGTGCACCTGGCGCGCGAACCCGGCCGCGCCTTCGAATTCGAGGACTCCTCGGGGGTCATCGAGGCAGCGCTCGCCCTGATGGATGGATCCCGGGACGTCTCCGCCATCGCCGCCAGCCTGGCCGGCGACTGGCCGGCGGTGACCGAGGGCGACGTCCGGGAGCTGCTCGCGGCGCTTGACGCCGATGGCCTGATCGCGGACGGGGCCGCCCCGCCGCTCCTGGACCCGGCGCAGCGGCGCCGCTACGAGAGCAACCTCGCGTTCTTCGAGACCTTCGCCGATCTGCGGACCAGCGGTGCGCAGTTCCAGGAGAGGCTGCACCGCGCGCACGTGCTCCAGCTGGGGGTGGGCGGGCTCGGATCAGCTGTACTGCCCGGGCTGGCGGGTGCCGGCGTCGGCCGCATCACGCTGCTGGATTGCGATCGGGTCGAGGTGAAGAACCTGACCCGCCAGGCGCTGTACACCGAGGCGGACGTGGGCCAGCCCAAGCTCGAGCGCGCGGCGGCCAGGGCGCGCGCGATCAACTCCTCGGTCCGGATCAGCACGGTTGACCGGCGGGTCGGCGGCCCGGAGGATATCGCCGATCTCCTGGATGGCGTGGACCTGGTGGTGTGCGGGATTGACCGGCCGCGGCAGGTCGCCTTCTGGGTGAACGACGCCTGCGTCCGGGCGGGCGTGCCGATGATCGCCGGTGGCATGTGGGTGACCCGCCTGATCTGCTGGTCGGTGTGGCCGGGCGTGAGCGGCTGCGTGCGCTGTTACGAGCCGGACGGGGAGGAGCGCGCGGCCGCGGGGAGGGTCGCCCCGACCACCAATCGCGCGCTCGGGGCGATGGCGTCGCTGGCAGGCGGGCTGGTCGGGATGGAGGCGCTGCGCTACCTCACCGGGTTCGCGCCGCCGGTGTCGGCCGGACGGCTCTGGACGCTCGACCTGATCACGGGCGCGTGCGGGGTGGAGGACGAGTGGGGCCCGCGGCCCGGCTGCCCGGTCTGCGCGGCCGGGAAAAACGCAGGCGGCGGCGCGCCCGCCGCGGACCCTGCGGACCGCCAGCAGCCGGCGGCTGCGGCGCAGCGATGACCGCACAGGCGGCGGACGCCGTCGAGCCGGACCCCGCGCGGATAGGCACGAGCGCGATCGTCGAATTCGGCGAGCTGACAATCGTTCCCGACGGCGATGAGTTCATCGTCGGCGACCCCGCGCTGGGCGTGTTCCTCGGGCTTCCCGAGATCGGCGTGACCGCGATCGAGAACCTGCGCGCCGGGAGGACCGTCGGTGAGACCGCGGCTATCCTCACCGAGGACGCCGGCGAGGACGTCGACCTGGCCGAGTTCGTTGCCGGGCTGGTGGAGGCCGGCCTGGTCCGCTCCGTGAACGGCGCCGGGGCGTTGCCGGCCGCGGCGCAGACTGCGGGCCGTCGCTGGATCGCCGGGGTGCGGCCCGAGCGTGCGCGGTGGCTGTTCGGGCGGGTCGCGTGGCTGTGCTACGCCGCGTGCGCCGCCTGGTCCCTGGGGGTGCTGGTACTGCTGCCGCAGTACCGGCCGTCTTTTGAGAGCACGCTGTTTTACCCCGACCCGGCCGTCTCGATCGGCGTGATCGTCGTGGTCGCCATCGTCGTCGGCTCGGTGCATGAGGCATGGCACTGGCTGGCCGCGCGGGCCGAAGGGCTCAGCGCGCGCTTCGCCGTGTCCCGCCGTGCGTTCCTGCCGGTGCTGGAGACCGATCTGACTCAGCTGTGGTCGCTGCCACGGCGTCGCCGGTACGGACCGCTGCTCGCCGGGCTCGCGTTCGACTTCGCCGTCCTGGCCGGATGCCTCCTGCTGCGCATCGCGGCCGGCCCGCTGGCGCTGCCGCCGGTCCTGGACCGGTTTCTCGCCGTAGTCGTCCTCATTGAGGTCATCCAGACCGGATTCCAGTGCCTGCTGTTCCTACGGACGGACATGTACCTGGTGGTCTCCACCGCGCTGGGCTGCCAGGACCTGCTGCGCGTCACCCGGCTGTTCCTTCGCGGCCGTCTGACGGTGCTGTCCCCGGCACAGCAGGCCGACCTTGCCGGGGCGCACCCCCGTGATCTGCGTGCCGCGCCGTGGTTCGCGCTCATCAACATCGCCGGTTTCGGCGTGCTCGCCTGGCTGCTGATCAACCAGTGGCTGCCCGCCACCGCCGTGATGGGCGGCTGGGTGGTCTTCGGGCTGGCCCACGCCTCTGTCCGCCAGGCCGGCTTCTGGGAGGGCCTGGTGATCGCGGTCCTGCTGCTCTCCCAGGTCGCCTGGCCGCTCGCGGTCTACCTGAAAGAGCGACGCACGCGCGGGACCGTGCAATGAACGCACGGGACGGGGCAATGAGACGGCCGGCCGCCCGGCACCGTGTGCTGTGGTGGCTGCTGGCCGCGGCCGCGGCCGCGATCGTGCTGCGTACCTCCAGCGTGACCTGGGCCGCGTTCGCCGGCTCGGCCTCCGTCCCGCCGCCGCCCGCGTCCGTCGCACTGCCCGGCCGGGAGGTGCCGGTCATCCCCAGCCGCCACATCCCGTTCGTCGGCTACCCGCACACCCGGTATGACTCGCTGCCGCCCACCTCCGGCCCGCACGTGCCCTGGGTGATCATGACGGGCATCTACGAGCAGCCGGTGCCTGACGAGCTGGGCGTCCACCTGCTGGAACACGGCCACATCCTGATCCAGTACGCCCCGGCGACCCCCGCACACGAGGTGGACCAGCTGCGCAGCATCGCCCTGCGGTTCCCCGCCGACGTCCTGCTCGCGCCCTATCCGCGGCTTCACTCGGGCATCGCGCTGACCGCCTGGGGCCGGATCCAGATCCTGCCCCGTGCGGACACCGCCGCGATCACAAGGTTCGTCACGCTGCTGCGCGGCCGGTACGACCATGGCTGGTCGCGCGACTGGGCAGCCGCGCACGCACCGCCCGCAGCACCCGGGCGGTCCTAAGACTGAGTCACGATGCTGACGATCCGGCCTGGGACAACCACCGTCCGGCGGATCGTTGCGCCCTCGGTATAGCGTTCGTACCCGGGGTGGCTGGCCGTTGCCTGAATGACTTCCTCCTCCCCCGCATCGGCCGGGACCTCTATCCGGAAGCGGGTCTTCCCGTCGATCTGAACGGGCAGCGTGACCATCCGCTCGGCCGCCAGCGACTCCTCGAACCGGGGGAATGGCGCGTAGGCCAGCGACGTGGCGTGACCCATCCTGGACCACAGTTCTTCGGCGATGTGCGGTGCGAACGGCGCCGCCATCAGGACCAGCGGCTCGGCCAGCTCGCGCGGCGGGCCGCCGCTTGCCGCGGCCAGCCTGGCGGCGTGGGTGTTGAGTTCCATCAGGCGGGCGATCGCCGTGTTGAACCGCAGTTGCTGCAGGTCCCTCCGCACGGCCTTGACCGTGCGGTGCAGCAGGCGGGTGGTCTGTTCGCCGGCTGGCTCGTCGTGCACCCGGGACGCACCGGAGTCCTCGTCGATGATGGTGCGCCACAGCCGCTGCAGGAACCGGTGGACGCCGACGATGTCGTCGGTCCGCCAGGGCCGGTCAGCGCTCAATGGACCCATGGCCATCTCGTACAGCCGCAGCGTGTCGGCCCCGTAGGCGGCGTAGATGTCATCGGGGCTGATGCCGTTCTTCAGGCTCTTGCCCATCTTGCCCGCGCGTGCGGTTACCGGCTGGCCGTGATACCGCGGCGTCCCGTCGGGTGCCGTCACGACCTCGGCTGCGGGCAGGTACATGCCACGCGCGTCCAGATAGGCGTCCGCCAGGATGTACCCCTGGTTGACCAGGCGGCGGAACGGCTCCCTGGTGGACAGGTAGCCCAGATCGTAGAGCACCTTGTGCCAGAACCGGGCGTAGAGCAGATGCAGCACGGCATGCTCGACACCGCCCACGTACAGGTCGACGCCACCCTCGTCCGGCGCCGCGGCCGGGGGCGCCATCCAGTACCGCTCAATTGCCGGGTCCACCAGCCGCTGGACGTTGGCCGGGTCAAGGTAGCGCAGGTAGTACCAGCAGGATCCGGCCCATTGGGGCATCGTGTTGAGTTCGCGGCGATACCGTTTCCGGCCGTCGCCCAGGTCGAGTACCGGCTGCGCCCACTCCGTGGCGCGGGCGAGCGGCGGCACGGGATCGCCCAGCTCGCCGGCCTGTGGCTGCGGCCGGAAGTCCGCCAGATCGGGGAGCACCACGGGCAGTTCTCCCTCGGGCAGCGCAATCGGCAGCCCATCCTCGTCGTAGACAATCGGGAACGGTTCACCCCAGTAGCGCTGCCGCGAGAACAGCCAGTCACGCAGCCGGTAGGAACGCTGGCGACGGCCAGCCCCGGCCGATTCCAGCCAGCTGACGGCGGCCGCGATGCAGGCCTGCTTGCTCAGGCCGGCGCAGTTCAGCCCGGGCACGCCGGGGTCGAGATAGCTCCCCTCGCCAGCGAAGGCCTCCGGCCAGGCGGCCGGCGGGCTGCCGGCCGGCAGGCCACGCGCGCTCAGCCACTCCCTGGGTGGCTGCAGTACCGCCCGCACCGGCAGCCCGAACCGGCGGGCGAACTCCAGATCCCGCTGGTCATGTGCGGGCACCGCCATGATGGCGCCGGATCCGTAGCCGATGAGTACGTAGTCGGCGACGAACACCGGGAGGGGCTCGCCGGTCATCGGATTGATCACATGCGAACCGGTGAAAACGCCGGTCTTGTCGCGGGCGTCCTCAGAACGCTGCCGGTCACTGAACCGTGCCGCCCGGTCACGGTACGAGCGAACCGCAGCCTGCGGGCCCTGGATCCCGGCCTCTGGATACCGCCAGTTCCCCGGGGTCCCATCTGGCCAGGTGGCAGCGGTCAGCTCAGCGACCAGGGGGTGCTCCGGGGCCAGCACCAGGTAGGTGGCTCCGGGCAGCGTATCCGGCCGGGTAGTGAAGGCGTGGATCACCGTGCCGGCCTGCCCCGTCACCGGGAAGTCGACTCCGGCGCCATCGCTGGGACCGATCCAGTTCCGCTGCATGATCTTGATCGGCTCGGGCCAGTCGAGGTCATCGAGGTCGCGGATCAGCCGCTCCGCGTAAGCGGTGATCCGCAGCATCCACTGGCGGAGCGGGCGCCGGTACACCGGGTAGTTCCCGATGTCGCTGCGCCCCTCGGCGGTGATCTCCTCGTTGGCCAGTACCGTGCCCAGGCCCGGGCACCAGTTGACGAGCTCCTCGGAGAGGTAGGCCAGCCGGTAGCTGTCAACGACCTTCCGCCGGCCGGCCTCGTCCAGCTCCGCCCAGGTCCGATCCCCCGGGTTGGCCTCGCTGACGGGAGCCCGGCGGCCCGACTCGAACCCGGCCACCAGTTCCGCGATCGGCCGCGCACGCCCGGTCTCGCTGTCGAACCAGCTGCTGAAGATCTGCAGGAAGATCCACTGCGTCCACTTGTAGTAGGCGGGATCAGTGGTCGCGAACTCACGGCGCAGGTCATGGCCCAGGCCCAGCCGCCGCAACTGGCGCTTCATCGTCGCGATGTTGTGCTGAGTGGTGACCTTTGGATGCCGCCCGGTGTCGATGGCGTACTGCTCGGCCGGCAGCCCGAACGCGTCGTAGCCAAACGGGTGGAGCACGTTATGCCCGGTCATTCGGAGGAAGCGGGCATAAACATCGGTCGCGATATAGCCAAGCGGATGACCGACATGCAGACCCGAGCCGCTCGGGTAAGGGAACATGTCCATGATCATGAACTTCGGGTGGCCGGCGGCCTGATGAAAACCTTCCGCCATCGGCCCGGCCGGGTTCGGGGTGCAGAACGTCCCGGCCGTCTCCCAGTAGTCCTGCCATCGCAACTCGATCTCGTTCGCCATCTGAGCGTCATAACGGAACCGGGGAGAATCGCCCTCGCTGCCCCGGGCAGCGCCGCCCGTATCCGCTCCGGCCATACCCCCTCCATGCCGCCTGGAATGTCAGCGTCCCGTCCATGGTCCCGCTACGGTCGCCGGACGTCGATCATGCGGGCCGTCATTCCTCCCCTGCCCCCGGGTTCGCGGCCCGGGTGAGGGCGGCCTGCGCGGCGGCTACGGCGCGGGCCGCCCGCCGGGACAGGTCCGCGGGCAGGCTGCCCAGGCGTACGTTGATGTCCACCAGCGAGGCGGCGCTACGGGCGGCGGCTTCGGCGAGGTAAGCGGCGGTGACGGCGTCCCCGCGCAGGTTCGGGTTGCCGTCGGCGGCGAGTCCGGCGGCCAGCTGTCCGGCCTGCGCCGCGACCTCGGCGATTTCCAGCGGCACGGTGGCTGCGCTGTGCAGCGTGTCCCGGATCTGCGCCCGCCGCCCGGCGGCGTCCCTGGGCAGCGCGAAGGCGTCCAGTACCGCCTGGTAGACGGTCGCGTCCTCGTCGGCGAGCCCGGCCACCCGGTGGCGCAGCCGGTCGGCTTGCTCCGCGATGTCTCCGGCGCCGGGCAGTTGCCCGGTGGAGAACCGGGCGGCCATCGCGACCAGGGCGGCGGCCAGGGCGGCCGTCACCGCGCACGCGCCGCCGCCGCCGGGCGCGGGCACCCGGGCCGCGACCCGGTCCAGGAATTCCCGGACCGGCTGGTCCAGAAATGAGCCCGGTCTGCCTGCCTCGTCACCGTGTGATGCGGTCAGGAAAGCCCCACAATCTGGCCCTCGGGATCCAGGTCGATGCGGGCGGCGGCAGGGTGGGCGGACAGGCCTGGCATAGTCCGCATCTCCCCGCAGATCGGGTAGATGAACCCAGCGCCGACGGAGGCGCGTACTTCGCGGACCGGCAGGGTCCATCCGGTCGGCGCGCCTTTGAGCGACGGGTCCGAGCTGATGGACAGGTGGGTTTTGGCGATGCAGACCGGCAGGTGCCCGAACCCGGCCCGCTCATAGGTGTCCAGCTGCTTGGCCGCCTGGGCGGAGTACTCCACCCCGCCCGCACCGTAGACCTTGGTCGCGACGGCGTGGATCTTGTCGCGCAGGCTGGCGGAATCCGGGTAGAGAACGTGGTAGTCCGACGGCTCAGCGGTTGCCTCTTCAACGGCTTCAGCGAGCTCGACCGCGCCCCGGCCACCGTCGGAGAAGTGGGTGGAGACGGCGGCGCGGGCGCTTTCCTCGGCGGCGATCTGGCGGATGATCTCGTGCTCGCTGGGGTGATCGGTGGGGAACGCGTTGATGGCGACGACGGCGGGGACGCCGTG
>Ga0070713_100000329_pt1 | contig 31080 bp, 25 predicted proteins | sample LARL82metaG_FD_65465 | JGI IMG/M metagenome (GOLD analysis project Ga0070713, IMG submission 65465) | Corn, switchgrass and miscanthus rhizosphere microbial communities from Kellogg Biological Station, Michigan, USA - LAR L8-2 metaG | ecosystem: Host-associated > Plants > Roots > Rhizosphere ... | reverse complement strand
AGTCCGAGGATGCCGCAGACTACGGGTTTACCCAACTGGCGGCCGGCCTGCAGGGATGGTAAGCATGCATGGTAATTAAAGGTTTGAATCAGGTCCACGCCGCGCGCCATGTCTCGAATCTTGGAGTACGCCAGGTTGAAAGCATAGCGATGAATCGGCAACCGGACGGTGGGTATGCCTTCGTATTCGGTGATACGTGGGTCCCCTGTAGTGAGGACTTGCACGTCGATGCCTCGCTCCAGCAGGCCGCGTGCCGTCTTCATGACCACGTATTCGCCGCCGCCCGCGAAATCCGGCGGAAAGTAGTGATGCGTTAGCAGGACCTTCATAGGTTCACGATCATAGATTCGGAAGAAACAGGTTCGTCAAAACTTCGGGAACGGGGCTCGAAACCATAGCCGGGGCCGCGAAGGCCATATCGGAACAGCGGCCACAGGGCCCGATCGGCGACCTGGCGGCGACTCTGTACCCACTTCCGGCGGGACCACGTGTCGCGCAGGTTGGTGAGATTCCAATGCAAGGCCTCGAGTTTCTCCTTGCGCGGCGCCCGTACGAACGCATCGGCCACCGAGAATGCCAAGAAGACACTGGTATAACGCCAGAGGCTCCCTGCACTGTAATTGACGAGTGCCGAGCGCAGCCGGTTCTTCCAGATCAGAAAGACCAGACGCCGGCTCATAGTGGCGGGATCGAGCGTGCCATGAATCTTATGAACAGCAGACGCGGCGGGATTAAACATGACTTTCCAGCCCAGGATATTAGCGCGCCATCCCAGATCCGAGTCTTCACATCCTAAGAACATGGCATCGTCGAATCCGCCGGTTTGGTCGAGCGCGCTGCGGCGTACGGCCATGGCCGAGGAGTTCACCCAAAGGCACTGGCGGGTTTTATCGAAGGCGGCGGCCGGCTGCGCCCTTCCTCCGTCCCAACCCATCCCGTAGCGGCTCATGACGCCGTAGGCGGCGTAGAGCATACCGGGCTTTTCAGAATGAAGCAATTTACCGCCTGCGAGGGCTATGCCGCGGTCGGAATTCAGCAGCGCGATCTGTTGCTCCGCCCAGCGCGGATCGAGGACGATATCACTATCCACGAAAGCAGCATACTCGGCTGAGCCCTGCCGGAACCCGATGTTGCGACTATTGGACGGGCCCGTGTCGGATTCCTTGACCACGACTCGGACCCAGGGAAAACGTTCCCGGACCAGCTGGGGTGTGCCATCTGTGGAACAACCGTCCACCACCGTGCAGGTGAACCGCTCGACGGTCTGGCGAGCGATAGCCTCCAATGTGGGGCCAATGATCGCCCGGTTGTTGCGCGTACTCACGACGAAATCGATCAGGGGCGAATTCAACGCATCACCTCGTGAGCGGCTACCGACTGCAAATGCTCGTTCGGCGCGGGCCCATGCTCCAGGGAAGACAGGACCGCTGACGCTACCAGCCCGGCGCCCAACTCGCTGTAGTGTGAGTCGGGATAGAAGAAGATGGAAGCGATCGAATGTGACTGGAAGCTGGTTCTAACATCAATCACCGGAATTCCCAGGCTCTCCGGTTGCTGAAGCACCAGTTGTGCCAATTGGGCGCGCACCGAATGCGGATTCACCAGCAATTCCATTCCGGGCAGAAAAACAAAGTGCAGAGAGCCGCCCCAGGAATTCACTGTCTCTTTGGCTTGCGCCAGAGTTTGGCGGAGTAACGGGAGCTGCGCAGCCTCATCGCTGCGTCGGCCAAAGCGCGCTTCCAGCCTGCCTCGGACTTCCCGTAGGCGCAGAATGCGAGCGGTTCTGTTACGGGTTTTGTGCTCCACCGTCAGGTCGGTGAGCCAGTCCGTCATCGGCCTTAGCCACCGCGGGGCTCGGTGCTTTGTCCAGTTCGACAGAAGGTCGGCTTCGTATTGAGTCCATGCCCGGTCAATCTCGGCCTGTTTATCGATCAGACCCTGGCTGAAGCCGTCCTGCTTGACATATTTCATCAGGAGCGGACTCTGTGATTCATCCCCCAAGTCCTGCAAATCGTTGGCCTCAAAAAAGAACCATAGAACGGTTTTGGGCTTAATCGCGGTCAGGTATTCTTTCAAAGCGGCCAGCTCCAGTAACGGGCCGCTCCCCACCATCCCCAAGGTAAGCGTCTCCGGGAAGCGGTTACGAATCAGAGCCATGAAGGTCTGGTCTGGATCAGTACAGAAACCTTGCGCGAAAGAATCACCGACAGCGGCGATCGACACCGGCCTTCGCGGCCAGATACCGGGAGGATTGTTGAAACCGTGTTCATCGCTCTGATAGGTTACGTAGTGGCCGGTCTCGTTGCAGAAGACAGTCAGCTTTCGCGAAATGCCACCCAGCGGAAGAATTGCCCCGGATTCGGACGCAAGCGAACTCCTGCCTGCTACCAGCAGCAAGCGGCCCGCCAACTCGCCGTGAGCGTCCAGGCCTTGATTCCGGAGATCGGAGACAACCTCGAGAGCGGAACGGATGTCGAAGGAATCGGGCAGCTTGGGAAACTGGCCGATGGAGCGCGGCGTGGACGAAAAGGTGAAATAAACCTCGGTTGCGTAGACTGCTAATGCTGCCGAAAAACAGCACAGTGCTACGTTGATCTTCGCCGTCGCCGGTAGCCGGAGAGACGCCAACATTATAATGCCGATGCTGAGCGGCAAAATCCTGAACAGGCCGGTGCGCCCAATGAAGTAAGTGCCCACATATGCACCCATGGACGAAAGGGCGATCCCCAGTATGATCACGTTCGCCATCCGGACCAGGCTACGGGTAGCCGGCGGCGTTTGCCCGATAGCAGGTGAACTCACTTCGCTGCGTTGCATGTTAAAGAAGCAGGGACCGGTATCTGACGCTACCGGCGAGGAGAATCATAAACGATACTGTGTCACGTATAAAGTAGAAACCTATCCGGACTAGACGGAGGACGCCGCCAAGACTTCTTGTCGGCTCAGACGCGCGATAAGCCGCATAAGGCAAGCATAAAAGGAGCGCCCAATGCTGAACGAATGCCAGTATAATTCCAGCGAACGACAAGGTTAGTAAAGCATGCCCACGATCGAAGAAATATGCGCACACCATGAATCGGCGGAGCTCCGGAAAGAGCCGCGTCAGGCGAGGAATACAGAACAGGTTCTTGATGAACAGCCACTTCCAGGGACTGGCTTGAAAAACTGCGTGGTAAACCAGGGCATGCGGACAAAAGCGGGTCTTCCATCCCAGTCGTATGACTTTCCAAGCTAGTTCCGTATCCTCGCCACCTAGCGGCATTTCGGCCCTGGGTGTTAAGTCGGGCGGAAACCCTCCGGATTGTTCCAGGGCCTCCCGGCGGTAAAAGATATTGGCGGTTTCGTAGAAATAACTTTCCTGTTCGATCGAGACGTAATGGCTGAAGACGCCACGCCGGGCCGAAGGGTCGGGTTGCGTGCGGCCCTGGACGATTCCTACGCCGTCCTGAAACGCAGCCAGTCCGTTTCGAAGCCAAGCCGGTGAAGCTTCGCAATCGCTATCCAGAAACGCGATAATCCCGCCGCGCGCGTTCTGAAATCCCAGATTGCGGGATGGGCCAGGGCCTTCGGGTTTCTTTCTCAGGCAACGCAGCGAGTAGGGTGCTTGGGATGCAAGTTCGCTCACCAGCGCCATGTTTTCTTGGTCGGGTGAACTATCCACCACCAACACTTCAAACTGCTGGCTGTCCAAGTCCTGTTGGAACAACGAGAGCAGCGTCTTGCGTAACAGATCCCGTCGCCGGTAGGCGGGAATGACGACCGAGACAATAGGGGTCCGGGTCATTTCAGGCATGGCACTCCTCACGCGATAATTGACGGCCGAGGATCTGCTGGTACGTATCAAGGAGCTCCGAGGTGAATCGATCCCAGCTGTAACGGGACGCTGTTTCAACATTGCGTTGACTCATGCGAGCGAGCTGCTGGGGGTCTTGCCATAAACGACGGATGGCATGCACCATGGATGCGATGTCGCCCGGACGCACATGGGCGCCCTCGTAATCGAGTGGCACGCTGGAAACGATGGCGCAGCCGGAGGCCATAGCTTCGACCACCACCAGTCCGAAGCTTTCGGCGCGGGATGGCAGAAAGAAAATGGACGCACCGGCGAAGGCCGGCGGAAGTTGCGCCTCACCGCCGGCTTCCATCACGTCGCCTTGAGGGACGGTCTCGATAGCGACGTTCGGGGGAGCGGCCTGACGCAAGTTCTGCTCCTCGGGACCCCATCCCAGCATCCGAAACGGAATTTCGGGAAGCGCGCGTGCGGTTTCCAGGATGTCGTAAATGCCTTTGCGGCGTTCGAATTTCCCGACGAAGAGAACGGGGGCGCGCGGGGCCCGGTTGAGAGCCGGGCAGAATTTTTGAAGCTCGATCCCGGGAGGAATCATTACGCACCGGTCGCGCCGGATGCCCATGTCGAGGCCCAATTGCAGCGCATGATCGCTGGGAAAAACGATTCGAGAGAAGGGCCGGCGCATCAGAAATCTTTCCCAGGCGGAATAGGCGCGCCCGGCCACCGGCCCGCGCATTTCGAGCCACGCATCGCCACACAACGCTGTCACGAGCAGGACCACGGGTATGTTCAAGCGCCGCCCGGCCAGGAAAGAAGGCAAAGCAGCATGATAATTCGCGGTCTGAATCAGATCGGCATCGCGGGCCTGTTCGGCGATGCGGCTGGCCGCCAAATTCATACGATAGCGATGCATGGGCATGCGCAGAGTTTTCAATCCCCCATATTCCTTCTGCTCGGGATTTCCCGTCGTAAGGACACGTACCTGAGCTCCACGGCTCTCGAGGCCGCGGGCCAGGCTGTAGACACCGTACTCGCAGCCTCCGGCAAAATCCGGAAAAAATCTTTCGTGAGTGACTAGAACGCGGAGACCGCTTACCGTCATGCGCGCCGATCAACCAAGTTTCGTTAAAGGTGTGGTCTTCGGAACGCTGTTTTTCATGCCGCTGATTACCGTCAAGCCCATCTTGACCTTGTCCTTCATCGTCTTGTGCGCCAGACAGGAGAAAAGACACAAAGAGTCGCATTCCACGGTCTCTTTCCGTCGCCTCTTGGCTTCATCCCCGTACCAAATCTCGCGCGCCGACATGTCTTTCACATTGCCCACGGGTTTATAGAACCAGCAGAGTTCGACGTTACCGTCGGGGCGTATAAAGTAGTTACGCATGCCCACGCGGCATGGCATGTATTCGGGTGGCGCCTTCTCCTCGCGAAAGTGCTTGCCCCAGGCTTCGAGGAAAAGCTCGCTGCTGAGAATAGGAGCGCCGGCGCGTTTCATCGCGATCAGTTCCTGGCAGACCTTGGCCAGATCTTCCATATCTTTGGGATCCTCGATCCACAGATCCTGGTAGGTCTCCGGCGTCCAGCGATCAACGGGTTGGAAGTTAATGACTGTGCCGCCGATCTCCGTGACCCATGGCACCATTTCGGGCAGGTAACGAAAGTTCAGGCGATGAACCACGGGCTTGATGACGATGGGGAAATTCAAACCGGCGGCTTTCCTGGCGGCGGCAACCTTGCCAATACCGGCCACTACCCGTTCCAGCGAGCCTTTGATACCACGCGAATCGTCGTGAATCTCGGGACGCTTGGAGTCAATCGAGATATTGATGTTGAAGGGCCGGGCATCCACGGTGGCCTGCACAATTTTGTCGCTCAGGAAGGCCGAACCGTTGGTGACGACGCCCCAAGTGACGTCGTTATCGTGGCAGAATTTGAGCAAGTCAACGAAACCCTTCTTCAGGTACGGTTCACCACCGGAGAACTGGATATGGAACTTGCCCACGAATTCCTTCAAGTCCAATATGGCCTTCTGCCATTCGGCGATGGTCATTTCCGGCCGGTAGTTAGGCATGCGCCAGAATTCGCAGTATTTGCACTTGTAGTTGCAGATCTCATTCACTGTTCCGTACACGGTGACGGGACGAGTGACGTCGATTCCGGTATTGATGTAGAGCGACTCCGCCCAACCATTTCGAAAGTGTCTGGCTGCTAACGCCCCAAATTCTAGCATGCTCATAAATCACAGCCCTCCTTATAGGGTTGCTTTTTTACTCATTCGATCTTAGGTGCGAATCTTCAGATATGAGCGGTACTGAACGAGGCTGGCTGCGCGTAATGGAGCGCCTTCAGCACCGTTTCCGCGATGACTCGCCGTATTTCGGCCGCTCCCGGTGGAGCGATTCCTAAAAGCTTCACTGTCTCTTCCATGTCCAGGACGATTTCGTTCGCTTCACCGTGGCCTGGTGGATCATCGAAACTGACGTCTAATCGGAAGCCTTGTTCCCTGGCAATCTGTTGTACGATTTCCGTAACGTCGCGATTCGTCATGGCCAATCCGGAGCCTAGGTTTAGAGCGACATCAGGCTGAGCTGGCCAATCGATCCGCGCAGCCGCCGTCAACACGCGTACGACGTAATCGACGGGAACATAATCCCGCACCAGCCGCCCATTCCCCCGTAATCTTGCGACCACGCCGCCCTCGGGATAGCGCTGTACATGGTTTATAAGGTAAGGAATCAGACCGCGGCATTTGGATCCGACCACGTTTCCAAAACGGAAAATCACCGCCGAACGGTTAGACTCCCTGGCCCAATCGCGCACCATCATCTCACCCGACATTTTGGAGATCGCGTAAAGGCAAAGTGGCTGCAGGGCGCTACGCTGGGGGTCGGCCGGGCGCAATCCCGCGTTCCCGTAAACAGAGGAAGACGATGCGAAAATCATCAATCGCGGATCGAGGCCTTCCAGGACGTTGTAGGTTCCCTCCAGGTTGGAAGAGAGCAGAGCTGGTACCTGAGCCCAGGGAGTCAGCACTTCGGCGCTGGCCGCGAGATGGAAAACCACGTCCGGCTGGCCCGACTGACTCGTGCTGTCGCGAAGGGAATCCAGGCAGCGAATATCGGCTTGAACATGACGGTAGCGAACCGGCGACTCTGGCTTCTCTTTATCGATGCCGTAGAACGAATCCGCGGAACACACATCTCCCAATCGGTTGCTCAGATGAGTTCCGATGAAACCGGACGATCCAGTGACAATCCAGCTTGGCGTGCGGTGAAGTTCAGGCGCCGGCATAGAACTTCTCCAGAATTGGCCCGATTGACTGGGTCGAGTATTGTTGGGCATGCGCGCGGCAACGTTCGCGGATTCCCTTTGTCCGAGAAAGATGGAGACCTTCGATCAAAGCTTCGGCCAAGCCTTTCACATTTCGGGTCTCTTGGTCCTGAGTTAAGGGATCAAACAGCACGCCCACGTCTTCTGTCATGAATTCCGGCAGGCCGCCATGATTTGTGGCCACTACCGGAGTTCCGGACGCGAATGCTTCCAGCAAAGAGCCGCCCGAGGGCTCCCACATGGCGGGAAGCGCCATGACACTGGCCTGCCGATAGAGTTCCGGAACATCGCCCGGTTTCCCCAAGCCCAGGATCTCAATATCAGGACGTACAGATTCCGGGACGTCGCGAAGCACCTCCGCTTGCAGCCATTCCGGCATGTTCCCGGACAATCGTAGGAGGGCCTCCGGCACGGCCTGTTTAACCAATCGGAATGCTTCTACAAGAACGCGTACGCCCTTTCGCGGAACGGTGAAGTCGGCCACCGAAAGAATAGTTGGCCGTCCGTCGGCAGGACCTTCGCCCAGAGGGAAATCGGCTACTTCGACCGGCGGATAAATGACGTGATAGTCGCGGCCGTAAAATTTGTGCAGTAGTTCCCCGATGAACCGGCTGCACACCATGCGGTCGTCCACGCGACTCAGGGCCTGTCTCCACATCCATGCCTCGGGAGGAAAACGGCGGCAGGAAATGCCGGGCAAAGCGATACCGTTCATCTGGAAAACGATCCGGTAGTTACGCTGACGGCGGGCGCAAGCCGCGGCTAGCGCGTCGGTGAAGAAGAAGCTGTGCACTACATCCGGATTGAGCAACGCGAGCTGGCGATAGGCTGGGAGGAAGAACGTGTGTGTCTCCTGAATGTGTACGCGTTCCATCACCGGAAATCGGAAGGGCCGGTTCAAGATTCTTTTCCCCGACGCAGTGGTCTCCGTCATTGCATGTTTGGGATGAGAAGAAATCGTGATGACTTCATGCCCACGCGCCACCAGGTAGCGGGCGACATTGTCCAGATTACGCTCCGACCCACGCCGTACATAGGGCCAGCAGAAAGGATGAGTGAGCACGATTCTCATCCGCGGCACTCCACGGTAACGGCTGCGCCGTCATTTTTTCGGGCTACTCTCCGCAGCAAATCTTCCCAACGCGGTCCTAGCTGTTCCCAACCGAACTGTTCGGCGTACTTACGACAATTGCCGGCGGTCTCCGGAAGGAGACCGAGGTCAAGAGCTTCGTCCAGCGCCTGCACAAGGCCATCCAGGTTGGTGGGCTCGTAGACCGTATCGGAGCCGGGATCGAAGAGGCGGCCGACCGATAAATCTGTGACGATTTCCGGAAGCGCGCCATCACGCGTCACCACTACCGGTGTGCCGGCGGCCAGAGATTCCAGGACCACCAGCCCCTGCGATTCCCACAGCGAGGGCAGCACCGAAACCGATGCGCTCGCAAACAGCTTGGGAAGATCCACATTGGTTCCCAGGAAGTGGACGTCGCTTCGCCAGCGCGGTGAAACTAGGCTAATGAGCTCGTCTTGCAAGTCGGGCTTCAGAGTCCAGGCAATCTGAAGCACGAGATCGGGACGCTTGTCCTTCAAACGATCGAAAGCCCGCATCAAGATCCGGCCACCCTTGCGAGGGTCGTCTAGCGCGGCGGCGCACAAAATAGTGGGCAGCGCGCCAGCCGGACGCTCCAGCGGCTGGAACCTGGTGGTGTCGATAGGCAGTAGCTGAACCAAGCTCTTGATCGCCCAGCGTTCCTTGAAATAGTCGCTGACGTACTCGCTGATGCTGACGAAAGCATCGGCGCCTAGAATTGTTCCCCGGAAGATTGCGCCCCTGGTGGTCAAAGAGCGGTAGTGCTGCACCTTGGGCGGTTGAGCAAAACAAGTAAAGATATATGGCGTTCCGGTGATATAGCGCGTCAATTGCGCCGCAAAGCCGTCCATGAACGTGCAACTGTAAACCACGTCGTAGCGACCCCGAAGCAAGCGCGCCAGAGCCGTGAAGAAGAACATGTAAATTTCGAGAACACCCAGCTTCATCAGCCACGGATGCCACAGCCGCCGGGAATAGATGATCTTAATTCCCCGATCCATTACTACTTCGGTTTTGCCAGCCTTGCCGGTGATTATAGTGACCTCATGGCCGCGGCGCGTGAGATAAGTGGCCAAATCGTTTATGAATCGTTCGACGCCTCGGCGGAGATACGGCCAGCAAGTGGGATTGGTGATAGCGATGCGCATTGTGCGGGTATCCTAAAGGACCGGGATCTCCATGGCCGTGACGGAGTGCGCGGGGAATGTATGGGAGAAACCGGCACTGACGCCTCTCAAACTTTCGGATTTGACGGATACCTCATCCGGTCCGCCGAGCTTGAAGCGCGGATTGGCTTCGTCGGTCGCCTGTTCGGCCCAGTGCGCCTGTGGCGCTTGAAACAACTGTGTTCCAGTATTCGCATCGATTCCGGTGCCGTTCAGCGTCCAAGCCATGCCGGAGCCGGTTGGACGGCGTCCTGAAATGGAGATGCGGGCCTGGATCGGTGAATCGAAATGCTTATTAACGACCATCAGGTACAGAGTACGGCTATCATCGCTCCGGCTGGAGATAACGTCGAGATAAGGCACGTTGGAGAGCGCATCAACCAGCCCCGCCGGCTGACTGTCGTAGGTAGGGGCCTCGGTCTTCGATGACACCACGACAGTTCCAAAATGGTGCGTGTACAATTGCAGAGCGTAGTAGGGTGGCTTAGGCGCCCAATGCCCGTTACGTTTTCCAATCCAACCCTGATGCAACTCGTCCGATAGTTTGAACCCGGTCGCTACCTCCATCTTCGGCGTTTCCAGGAAGACCTTCATAGCAGCAGCCGCATACAATGCCGAGCCGAGGGTCTTCACATGGTCCACGAACCGGCCGCTGGGATTCTCCTGAAAATAGGGCCCCCACTCAGTGACGGCCAGACGAATGTGCGCGTCTCTTTCTGTTCCCAGCGACGCAATCTTGCGGGAGGCCGTTTCGAGGGTATCGCGAACCTGAAAAGGAGCAGCCAGCATGGCAGCATAAACCTTACGGAGAGACTGGCCCTTGTCCTGGAATAGCACCGGAGAATAGCCGTTATGGATCGACAGGAAATCCATGTCCTTCCCCGCGATGGCGAGCACCTTAGCGGTCCAGTCGCCATAAGCGCGCGGGCTTAGCGCCCCGAAGTTTTCATCCCCTATGGCGCCTATCTTGATTCCCGGATCCACCGCGCGCATGGCTTTTGCGAACTGAACGAACTTTTGGCCGTACTGTTCGGGAGTCATGGTGGCATTGCTGAAAGCCGCATGCCCCATCTTCACGTAAAGCTCGTTGCCGACCTCCCAATACTCCACGCGCCGGCCCGACCTGTTTACGTATCGAACCCAATCCGCGGCCTCTTCAGCAGTTCCGGTACCCGCATTCACGGTGATCAAGAGGTGGCTGCCGGTCTGATCCGCGAATGCGAGAGCTTCATCGGTGCCGAAGTTGTGTACAGACCCATCGCGATCGCCTGGCATAGACGAAGTTTTGCGCCGGCTGCCCTGCGGGCCAATACCGTCGCGCCAATGATAGTAATCCGCAAACAGTCCGCCAGGAAAGCGCAAAAGCGTGGTTCCCAGATCTCTGGTCAGTTGGATGAGCTCGGGGTCGAGCGACTTGTGACTGGAATTCCACATGCCGTTTCCGTCCCAAATCCATTCTGTGGCCATGCCAAACAGAGTTCGGCGGACGGTCCGTACATCGTGACCGGCATCAACGGCGATCTGAGCTTCCAAAGGCTGTGCTTTGGCCGCCGGCGTGGGAGCACTTCCCACCGCACCGCCTGCCTCTGGCGACGAGGGAGCGGTTTCACTAACAGACACGTCGTCGAAATACGCGGCTCCGCTGGTGCCTTGGACGACGCAATCCACCACCAAGAACTTGGCGTCGCTCGGCACCAGCAAGACATCTTCCCTATACACTGGCCCGCTCTTGGCGGAGGTCTGCTTCAATTCCGCCAGCGCGGGGGTTCGCCCCCCCAATGCGACCACATCGAGGGTCGCTGCCGCCTCACCCTCGGCCGCCAGCCAGGCGGACACGTATAGCTTTCTGCCGCGGAGTGGCCCGGCGCGGAAACCCTGTCCGAGTGCGAGTGGATCATGGGAAAGGTCCCAGGGACTGTTCTTGGAATTGGGCTCCAGCTTCAGACTGAATTGGCCTGAGTGAGTATTGTTTTTCGACAACGAAGCAGAACCTTTGGGTTTAGCCTTGCCTTCGAAGGTCCATTCGGAGGGCCACTCCCCGCTGGTTGCTTCGAAGCTGGCGTTCTTGACTATATTGCCCTGCTGGTCGGCGGCGAGCGGGCGTTCGAAAAGATAAGTCGCTATCACCAGGACACCCAGCATCGATCCGACGAGTAGCAGTGCCGGCGCCCGAAACCGCCGAGTCATGCCAGCGCGCCTTTCCTGCCGCCAGGGACGGTTCCAAACAATGGGCCGGCGACGTTTAGCATGCCGATAAAAAGAACGAAAGTATATAGAACGGGATCCACCCAGAGTGGTGCGTCGATGAGCTGTTCGGCCAACGCTCCCAGGATGCCCACCAACAACGCCCAACAGACGGCGCGATGCTCACCCTCGGTAAGGGCCATGGAGCGGAACCCCGATACGAAGGCCCCAAACACCAGTAACAGGAAAGCAAGAAACCCGAGGATGCCCGTTTCTTCGATGACGTGCATCAATCCGTTCCCCAGGACAACGGGCGCGCGCAAGTGCAAAGTGCGGCTGGCGAACTCCTCGGTTGTCAGCCCCCATTCCATGTCGGGTAAGTACTGTCCCAGATAGACCGCAGTGTTGTTTAGGCCGAAGCCCATAAGCGGCCGATCGGATATCGCGGCTAGGGAAGCACGGAAGCCGTCCTGGCGAAACTGGACCGATTCCTTAAAATCGCCGGTTAAGCGGTCCATTACCTTATCTTTGAAGGGTAGCAGGGCGAGCAGAAGCACAAACGAACCCAGTATCAGGACGCCGAGCGCGCGCTGTATCGCCACATGCTTCAGCATGACCAGCACGGCCAGCACCAGGGCCACTTGCAGCAACGCCAGCACTCCTGGCCAGCGCGACATCGTTGCCACCAGGCCGCCGCAAGCGAGCAAAAACGCTGCCATTCCGAGCCACGCCCGCCGACGAGGCGCCGTCAGCCCCACCGCTAGCAGGACGGGAATCACCAAAAGCAGATAGCACGACAGGTAAGGAGGGTGCGCCATTGTTCCCGTACCGCGCAGTCCGCCGGTGAAAGCGCCGGCGTCAAAGTGCTCGAGTAACTCCGGCGCTGCATCAACGACAGCAGCTTGCGACAACCCGATCACTCCCTGCTTGCCTGTTGCTATTTCCTTGATAGCGACTGCCGACTGAAAACAAGCAGCCGCGCTCAGTGCCGCCAGCGTTATATACCATTCCTTGCGCCCAAAATTGTGCCGGACGTAGAACAGGACCGCGCCAATCTTGAAGATGCGGAGCATCTCGAACGCCGCCCAATCGGGCCGCGCGGCATCAAAAATGGAAAGGAAGCATGCGGCCGCGAAGGGCACGTACCAGGGCCACAGGGGCGCGCTGCGCGTCGGTTCGGCCGGACGTCGGATGATCCGTTCGTATAACCAAAATCCGAACAGACCAGCCAGGCATAAATCGGAAAGCAGCACGTACGGGCCTTCTGTACCCTGATATCCGACCAGTCTTTCAAAGATGAAATACTGCCGGTTGTAGGTGAGGGAAACCACCCAGCCAAACAGCAGGAGTTCCTTGGGCCGCCCGCTCACCGCCGCGAGTGTGGGCAACACTGCTATCGCCGCCAGGATCACCCAGGCTTTGTAGCCCGCATTCTGCATCTGTACAACTGCGACCAGCACCAGTATGCCCGCCAAGCCGGCCAGCATCAAGGTTGCGAGCCCCGGTGTGAGCCGGCCGGGCGCCTGCATGCTTCCGCTCTGATGCACTGGTGTCATTGCCGTTTGAAGACAGGAATCTCAGTACTGAGTGAGTGAGCCGGATTTCCGGCCCATTTGGACGGCGGCGTTGAAGCCCAGGATCCCGGCCCCCAGCAGCACGACCGAGAACACCGAAAGGCTGATCACGATGTCCTGGAGTTGTTTCAAACCATAGCCCTGGAGAAGTGCGAACCGCATGCCCTCGAGCGCTGGATTGAGCGGAACCAGGCGGGCCAAGTTCTGGATCCAGGCAGGCAACGTGGAGGTGGGAAACAGGACTCCTCCAAACATTAGCAGCACCATCCCCCCCACTCCCATGAGGGCTTCGCCGCGCTTCATCAGTAGAACGATTCCGGCCCACAGGATACCGATGCCCATGAAACAGAGCACCGTCAGGATGAAAATCACTGTAGCCGAAGTGAGGTTTGCCCGGCCCAGGCTAATTCCGAAGATCGAGCCTCCCACTGCCAGGTATAAGGAGAACCGAATGGCGCACAGGAAATAATTCCAGAGCGAGGAACAGACCAGAATCGTGGAAAGCCGTACGGGCGACATGAGCGTGGCTTCCAGAGTGCCGGTGGTCTGCGCTTCCCGAACCTGCGCGCCAAAACTGGCCAGGCTGACGGTAACGCAGTCGGTGAGGGCCACGCCGATCAGCACGAACGCGAGGAAGTTACCTCCATACTTGGCCAGAGCGGGAAGAGATTGAGGTCCCACGGTCTTGCCGACGTAGTACAACATGGCCAGCATCACCACGTTGCCGATTAGATGCGCCAGGAAAGCAGCGCGATAGCTATAGGCGATGGCAGCGTCACGTTTAAAGAAAGCCCAGGCCATTTTCATGAAGCGCTCCTGGCCGGCGTTTCACCCTGGACTAGCGAGCAAAAAACCTCTTCGAAAGGCACCTCGCCGGTGTCGCAACGGATCACAGAGCCGCCCTTCCGCAATATTTCCGCGAGAACAAGTGACAGCCCCTCTCCGGTCTCGGTGGTGACAACTCGTAGCAGAACCGTCCCGGCGTTCGCCGAGTCCCGCACCACTTCGAACAGGCCGGCCTGCGCGAGGGCGGAGATATGGAAATCGGCCGGCAAGCCCGCACAGGTCAGTTTATGGATGACACGCCCTTGCGAATGAACTTGGCGGCGGATCTGGTCGATGCTGCCATCGGCGATCACCGATCCGTGGTTGAGGATCACTACGCGATCGCAGAGCTGCTCGGCTTCGTGTAATTGGTTGGTCGCGATCAGATGAGTGGTGGTGGGAGAAACCGCGCGGCTGGCCAGAATCCACTCGCGAATATTCTGCGCGCTCAAGGGATCGAGACTGCGCGTGGGTTCGTCATACAGAACCAGCCGTGGTTCGGCCAGCAGCCCCCGGCCGATCGCCAGCTTCTGGCGCATTCCAGTGGAGTAACTGTGATAGGGAACGTCCGCGGCCTGGGAAAGGCCGAGCTTGTCCAGAAGCAGCGCAATCCGATCGGCCGCTTTCTTGTCCGGGATACGGTACAACGAAGCGAAGAACCGCAGGTTCTGCCGTCCGGTCAGACGCCAGTAAAAGCTTCGCTCATCGCAGGTGACCAGCCCGATCAGGCGCCGCGCGGCCACCGGCTCCGCCTCGACGTCGTGCCCATTGACCAGAATGCGGCCGGAGCTTACTTGCAGCAGGGTAGCGATACTCTTGAGCAGGGTGGTTTTGCCCGCGCCGTTGGGCCCTAAAAGGCCGGTCATCTCCCCTTCGCGTATCTCGAAATTGACGTTTTGGAGGGCGTATCGGACGTCCCCTGGTCCCGAGCGCGAGAACCAGCGGCGGCGCGAATAAAACTTGCTCACGTTTTCCACGTGGACTGCTACCGGAGGACGGGAATCGCGCGCGGTAATGGTTTTGACGCTGGCAGTTAACATTTCAGCAGGCATGAGAAGTCCATCAATTGTTGAGCAGGCGCTCGACCCACCGGGGCAAGAATCGCTTCCGTGAGTTTAAAATCGTGCCGGCCAGCTGGATCTTGGCGTCCTGAAGCTGCTGGCAGGCGCGGCTTAAATTCTCCTGTGACACCCGACCCGCTCCCACCACCAGCAGCAGTTGGGGGATCACCCGCCCGGCGAGCAGAACATCCGCCGATTCCAAGATCGGTGGTGCGTCGAGAAGAACAAAGTCGAAGTTATTCTGGAGCTCCTGCACGGCATGGCAAAGCCCAGATTCCAGGCTCATGCCTCCCGCCTCACTGTTTTCGGGTAGATCTTCTCCGGGAACGCCAGCGGTAATAACCGCCAGACCGGTGGGGTCTCGCTGGACGAAGTCGAGAGCCGAGCCTCCCTGGGCTAACATCTTTGTCAGCGACAGTTTGGGATTCAACCCGAACAGCTTCTGAAAGGTCGGGCGCAGCCGGTTCAGTTCAATGAGCACCGGGTTCAACCCGGCTTCACTCAGCATGAGCCGGGCGAGGTGGACAGCAGCCGAAGTCGTGCCTTCGCCACGAGTGGCGGCGCTGACGATCACGCCATGATGGCGCGATTGCCGCAGCGAGGCGGCCAGCGCAATAGCTGCTCTTCTGTACTCTTCAGTTCCGAGGTGCGCCATAGGAAAGCGGGCCTCCGTTGGCTGATTTAGCGCGGGACCCTTTAGTCTCAAGCCGGACGCCAGCCGGGATGGAAGCAAGTACCTGGGTAGTCACATGTCTGTGGAGTTGATCGACGGTATAGACCCGGTCATCGAAGAATTCCGCGACCGTCACCCAGAACAGCGCCGCGAGCAAGGCACCCGCCAGCGCGAACTCGAGGAGCGTGGTCTTCCTCATTCCGGCGGGCGCCAATGGATCGTTAGCGCGCTCGATCACCGACACATTGCTGATTTGACGGGCCTGCATGGCATCGTCCGCAGCGGCTTCTTCCAGCTTTCTACGGAAGAGCTGATACGCAATTTCGCCATCCTGAGTCTTGCGCTTCAAACCCGCCCATTGCGCCTGCTTGTCGTGCAACTGTTTGAGTTGCTGGTCCATGGCTTCATAGGCCGCGCGCCGCAACGCTGTCTGCTGCTCCTTTTCCGCCAGAGCGGTGCGCAGATTGACGGAGAGAATCTGGGCCAAACGTGCGAATTGTTGCCGGTTGTTTTGGATGCGGTCTCCATCGTCGAGTTCGGTCATGCGCAGCTTTTCACGCTCGCGCTGCAAGTCGGCCAACTGCTTCATCACGCTTTGCTGAAAGTTTTCATACCCGAACTCGGCCACGCCTGCCAATTCGGGATCTGACTTTTTGAGTTCTGCATCCAAGCGTACTATGCGCCCTTCAAACTCCTGGCGAGCATAATCGGCCTCCTTCCAGGCGGCGCGCGTCATTGCGACCTGCTCGATCAAAACGGATTCCTGCTTCTCCAGTTGGGCGATACCGCCTTCGTTCTCAAAGGCCTGCAATCGCTGCTCTGCGTCCTGCAGTTTGGCCCCGGAGGAATCCACCGCCGATTGGAAAAAGCTGGTGTCCTGATTGTGATAAAGGGTCTGGCGCAGTTCGAGATAGCGATCGACCAAGGCGTTCACCACGCGCGCGGACCCAACCCTTTGCGGCAGCGTCAGCGAAGCTATAAACACGTTCGAATCTTTCTGCGCGTGCAGGCTCAGCCCTTGCCGGAGGGCGAAAATGGTCTTCTCACGGCGCGAGAGCCGTTCGTGCATGCCGATGTTGATCATCATTTCGTCGTACCAGTCTTTGACGACGCGCATGGCCTGCTTCAGTTCGTATTTCGCGCGCGCAAGAAAGCCCTCAGGAACCGGTTGCACGGTCGGTTGATCGAGGTGCAATTCATCCACTACATGGGCAATGGAATCTCCGCTCTGGAAAATATCGAGCTCAGAGTTCAAGTCCTGCGACCGATAGGCGACCAGCATTGGCGAAGCACCCATCACGCTAGGCGGAGCAGCCTGTTCACGCCCAATCTTCACCAGCACTTTGGCATCGACCTCATACATGTCGTCATGGATCAGGAACAGCCATACAAAGAAAGCCGCCATGGTGGCGGCGAAAATCGCCAGCAGGCTCCACTTTCGCTTGAAAACGATCAGGGCCAGATCGCGCGCCGATGTCTGTGGGAGAAGGTTTTCCATTTAAGGCACCAGCGCCGATCCGAAAAGATAGCTAAAGCCAGTTGTGACGTTGATGGGAATCACCTGGCGGATGTACTGGTCGATGAAACGGTCGATGCGACTGATGGCTGAGCGGGGAACGTAAACAACGTCAAAGGGCTGGAGTACTGCAACCGGCTTGCCGTGGACTGCGTCGTCCAGCCGCAGCTTCATCACTAGTGGCGGTCCGTCTCCCGTATTACGCACTACCATCACGGTGTTGCTCTTAGCCGTCTCCTTGAGCCCACCGGCCTGGAACACGGCGCCCATCACACTAAGCTCACCATTGAGGGGCAACAATCCGGGATGCATGACTTCGCCTCCCACATACACGCTGATGTTGGCTTTGGGCACGTACAGGATATCACCAGCACGGAGTGCCATGTCCTGTTCGCGCTTGGAGACGATGCTGTCGACGTTCAAGTTGACGGTGCTGGGTTCGCCGGCTTCCCCTCTACGAAGAAGTGTCATGGTGCTGCCCCTCGACGTTTCCTTCAGTCCGCCGGCCGCGACCACTGCCTGCAAAGCCGTGATATTTCCGCTGAGCGGAATAAGGCCGGGCTTAAACACTTCCCCGCCGACGTACACGCTCTGGCTCGAGAATCCACGTACGATGATGCTAATGCGCGGGTTGCGATAGTGCTTTGCAAATGCCACGCTCAGCATTTCACCCAAACGGTCAGCCGTGGCGCCGGCGGCCTGCACATCGTTTAGCAGCAGCAGCGAAATTTTTCCGTCGGGGCGGATGCGGACCACTTGATCCAGCTCCGGAATATTGTAAGCCTTGATTTCGATGTCGTCCCCGCTTTGAAGCACATAGGGAGCCATGGCGGAGGGGCCGAAACTCTGCGGAATGTCACTCGGCGCTGTCGGAGGTGCGCCATTATTTGCGGAGACAGCCGACGACGCAGAAGTGCCGGTGGTCTGGGCCGAGAGGATGGAGAACACCATCGTCAGCACAATTAAAACGCGTTCCAAGCCGAACATTTTCCTGTCAATCCTGTAATGCATGATTCTTAGGCGCCAACACCGCAGGTAGAAACTTGGGCGGCGGCGGAAACCTCCCGATTCTGTGTGCCCACCTGAAGACGCGCCACCATTTTCGTAAGACCGCTCAAACGATCGGTCCACATGTCGAACGCTTTCTCCAGGGCCTCAGCCGAATCGCCGCTGAGGCTAAACTCGAACTCTTTGCCTTCTTCCAAGAAATACGACGCGCTGCTGCGTGGACATCCCGAAGACAGCCAGCCGGGAATATCGTGCTGCAGATGGCAGTGGGTGGGAGAGAGAATGATCTCGCGAGTAGACCCCCAGGCATGCCGCGATTCCATGAACTTGTGGAGGTCATTCCAGAACATGTCGAATTCCGGCCAGTCCCGGTCCACACCGGCTTCCAGCAGAAGCGCGCGGGTGGCGGACATGACGCAATCGCAGGCCTGCGGCCAGACGTAGAAGGACGCCATGGCACGGTACTTGTGGATCAGATTATCACCGGCCTCAGCCCGCAGCAGTTTCTGGAAATTCTCTTCTCGTGAATAGAATTCGATGCAGGCTTCAGGAGTGGGAAACAGCTCCTGCTGCGTCTCCTCGGTGAATCCAGCCAATAACTCGCCGATCGACGCAGAATCGGCTTTCATCAATGCCACTATTGCATCCACCCACGCCGAGCGTTTGATTCCCATCTGCTCCACGAACCGGGACAATTCGTCAAAGTAGGTGTCCAGGCATAAGAACCCGCACACGAGCGCCACGCGCCGGGCTTCCAGATAGTCCTCAAAAGGAAGCGTGTCGGTAGCGCAAACGATCTCTTCGATATCGAAGACCTTCTCGCCGGCATAAACCCCGAAATTCTTGGGCAAGATGCGGAACCCCGTGCGGAAGTGGAACATCCGACGCGATTCGAGCTGTTCCAATTCGGTGCCCTTCAACATCATGAGCTGGAAATTGGTGATCCGGCTCATACCCTCGTCGAGAATGGTGCGGATGCCTTGTAAGTGACTGGCCAGGGTCTCACCCGGCAAGCCCAGGATCAGGTCGGTATTGCTTCTGAGACCGCGGCCGCGAACGTAGACGCGCAGTTGCTCGAACGCTTCCATTTTGATGGTAGTGCGTTTCACGTTGCGCAGGACATCTTCGTCCAGCGATTGTACGGCTTGGTAAAAGAGCATTGCGCCGCTTACCTTTTCGATGGAGCGGATAATGCGATCCGGCCGGTTCTTCCCCGTCGTGGCATCGATATAAGACGGCCAGCCATACTCTTTTTGTGTCTCACCCAGAAAGCCGGAAATCTCGGCGTCTCGCTCGTACATGCCATAATTGGAGTCCGCGATGCGCAGAGTACGCATGAGCGGCGAGTGATTCTGTACGCGCCGGGCAATGTAGTAGATCTCCTCGCGCACCCGCTCTATTGCGAAATTGTGGATCTTGTTATACCAGCCCGTTCCCTGTGAGCAGAATGTGCAAGCGAACGGGCAGCCCCGATTGGTCTCGATTATGGGCGCCAGGCGTCCATCGAAAAACTCGTCCAGAATTCCGGTCAACCAGGGGGATGGGATCTGGTCGACATTCTTGTGCCGCTCCCAGGCAGCGGTGCGGACCACGGTTCCGTCGGGACGCCGGTAAACAGAGGATGGAATCTCGCGCGACCCCATTTTCGCAGTGAATGCGCCGCTGTCGATAAAATGTTTGACCACTTCCGTCGCGAGGAAATCGCCCTCTCCTAAAACATAAAGATCAATGGCGCTATGGTCGGCGACGTAGGCTTGCTGGCGTTCCACCTCCATGGGAATATTCGGGCCGCCCATCACTACCAGCGTTTCGGGCCGGATCCGTTTAGCCACGCGGGCGACGTGCAGGCTGAGCAACTCGTTCCAGCAGTAGTTGCTCAACATCAGAACGTCGGGCGGGTCTTCGGCAAGCGCGTGTAACAGCCGCTCCGGGTATGCGAACAGCCGGGACCGTACCTCAGGAAGGTCGCGATCCATTACCGCCTTCATGTAAGCCACTCCGAGCGGCATGCAGTCGTTCGCAATGATGCCGGAGAAATCGTGCCGGAGATCCGCTAGATAGACGCTGGTACTCATCCTTTAATCGGCCGCCGCGGCAAATGCGGAGACCGGTACCGGTTCACCACCGATATGGCAGCGCCGCTCCTGCCACACCACCTGAATCCTGGTAACCATCTTGGTTAAGCCCTTGAGTGTGTCGGTCCAGGACTGCAGAGCAGCATGCAGTTCGCGCGTAGAGTCCTCGTCCAGGCGGAACACAACGCGGGTCTTTTCCGAAAGTTTAAAAGCACTCGGATCGACCGGCGAGCCCGCCGCCAGCCAACCTTCGATATCGTAACTCATTTCGGTCTCGGCACCCGCCAGAATGGCTTCGGTCGTATGGCCGTGAGCATGGCCGAGATCGATGAAGCGATGGAAATCCGCCCAGAAGACATCGAAATCGGGTATCTGCTGGTCTACGCCGCGCGCTTCCAAGAGCTTTCGAGTCGCTCGCATGGCGCAGGCACAGATGGCCGGCCAGATGTGGAACGACGAGATAGCGCGATACTTGTGCATGAGGTTGTCGCCCACGTCGCCGCTTTGGAGCTTGGCGAAGTTTTCTTCCCTGGAATAGTACTCGATGCAAGCCTCGCGGCTGGGGAACAACTCGTTCACTGTCTCCGAGATGAAGTTCTCCAGGAATGTGCTGATTTCAGCGCGATCGCTTTCCATTTCCTCCAGGATCGCGTCCAGCCACTCTGAGCGGCGCACGCCCACCGTGCCCGCAAAGTTGATTACCTTTTCGAAGCAGTTATCGTGCCAGAATGCAGCGCTGGCCAGAGCCACTTTGCGCGCACGCAGGTAGTCGTCAAACGACAGCGTATCGGTAGAAACGACGATCTCCTCGACGTCAAAAACCTTTTCGCCGCCATAGATGCCGAAGTTTTTCGGCAGGATGCGAAAGCCGGATTGGAATTTAAAAAGGTTGCGCGATTCCACCGTCTCCAGTTCCGTGCCCTTCAACATCATGAGCTGGAAGTTGGTGACTTGGTTCAGGCCGGCGTCGAGCAGAGTACGAATGCCATCCATGTGGCTCTTGAGGGTCTCGCCGGGAAGCCCCAGGATCAGGTCCGTGTTAGAGCGCAGCCCGCGGCCTCGCATATAAACGCGCAGTTGCTCGTAGGCTTGCATTTTGATGGTGGAGCGCTTGACGTTGCGCAACACCCCTTCATCCAGCGACTGCACGGCTTGGTAAAGCAGCATGGCGCCGTTCACCTTTTCGATCGATTTGATGATGCGGTCCGGGCGATTCTTGCCGGTAGTGGCATCGATGAAGGTGGGCCAGCCGTAGAGCTTCTGGGTTTCGCCGAGGTACCCGGAGAGTTCCGCATCGCGCTCGAACATGCCGTAGTTGGAGTCGGCGATGCGCAACGTGTGCATCATCGGCGACAGCTTCGCGATCCGATCGGCGATGTAAAATATCTCCTCGCGCATTCGCTCCTTACTGAAATAATGCACCTTGGTATACCAGCTCGTCCCTTGACAGCAGAAAGTGCAGGTAAACGGACAGCCACGATTGGTTTCGATGATAGGAGCGAGCTTGCCATCGAAGAACTCATCCAGAATGCCTGTGGTCCAGGGCGACGGGATGGTGTCGACTTCTTTATGCCGGTCCCAGGGTGCGGTACGCGCGATACTACCGTCCGGCCGCCGGTAGAGCGACGACGGAATCTCGCGGCGGCCCAGTTCCGTGACGGACATGCCGCTGTCCAGGAACTGGCGGACCACCTCGGCAGCCAGGAAGTCGCCCTCTCCAAGCACATACAGATCCAGATTCGGTTGATTCTGGAGATACTCCTGCTGGCGTTCGGCTTCCAGCGAGATATTGGGTCCTCCCATCACCACCAGCATCCCCGGGTTGAACCGCTTGGCCAACTTCGCCATGTGCAGGCTGAGCGCTTCGTTCCAGCAGTAGTTGCTGAGCATCAGCACATCCGGCGGCTGTTCCTGCATCGCGTCCACCAGCCGGTCCGGATAGGCAAATAAACGAGAGCGGACTTCGGGCAGTTCCTGGTCAATTACGGCCTTCATGTATGCCACTCCGAGCGGCATGCAGTCGTTTGCCAAGACGCCGGAGTAGTTGTAGCGCAGGTCGCATAAGTACACTAGCGGATTATTCATGATGGTTCCTCCAATTCACATCGACGCGTGAGCTGCTGCTCCACGCACAACACCGGCCACGGCTGGGATCCCGAAATAGTCGGAGTACCAGTCGATCGTTTCTAGAAGAGCTTCGTCCATCCCGTATTCCGGTTCCCAGCCGAACGCCTGGCGAGCCTTGTCGCAGGTCATGTATTGTTCCTGGATCTCAGCGCGCGCCTGGTTTTCGACGATCGGCTCCAGGTCTCCGCGCTGCATCAGCCGCAGCACATGGCCCACCGTGTCGAGCACCGTCAGTTTGACATTCATGCTAAAGTTGAACGCCTCGCCACTCAGTTCCGGACGCCGCGCTAGGCCCTGGGCCACGGTCATGTAGGCACGCGCCGCGTCTTTCACGTAAAGGAAATCCCGGATACAGCTGCCATCGCTGCGAATACGGAACTGCTGGCCCTGCAGCGTGGATTGGATCACGCCGGGAATCGTACGGCTGAAATTCAAATCGCCGCCGCCGAAAAGATTGGCGCACCGCATTACAGCCACCGGAAGCCCGTAAGTTTCGGCGTACATTGTGGAAATAAGGTCAGCGCAGCTTTTCGAAACATCGTAGGGAAATGTGCCCCGTAGCGGATGGGTTTCCAGGTAGGGCAGATCCGCGCTGATGCCGTATGCTTTGTCCGACGAGGCCACTACGGTTTCGGCCACGCCGGCCAGCCTGGCTGCTTCCAGGACATTCCATGTGCCCATAACATTGGCCTGCAAAGTCCCGACCGGATTGGCTTTGGCGACCCCGACCAACGGTTGCGCCGCCAAGTGGAACACGGTACGGATGGAATACTCCGAAAGGGTTCTTCGCAGCAAGGACAGATCTTCGAGGCAGCCTTGTACGCTGGTCACCTGCGAGGCCAGCCCTTCGGTGGTGAACATAGTTCTGGGCACGCTATCGCGGATGAGAGCCACCACGTCGGCTCCTTCGGAGAGCAAATGCTTCACCAGCCATCCGCCCATGAGACCCGTGGCACCGGTAACGAACACGGGCCTTCCCTTCCAAAATTGGTTCGACATTTTTCCTCTTTCTTAGGAAGCCGCCTGCCGCAGCGCCAATTCGTCAAACTTCATCCAGGGCGCTTCGCCGTTGGTGAGAATATTCTCGAATTCCTGCTGATCTTTGCTGGTGTCCATGGACTTCCAGAAGCCCTCATGCAGGTGCGTATAAAGCACTCCGGCGTCGGCCAGTTTCGGCAGCACCTGGTTCTCGAGATTCATGCCCTCCCACAGGTCGAAGGCTCGCTTTTCGAACACAAAGAAGCCGGCGTTGATCCAATAATCGCGAATGGTGGGCTTCTCCTGGAACGCGTAAACCTTGCGCTCGGGGGTAAAATTCACCGTCCCGTACTGCGAACGCAGTGGCACTGAAGTCACCGTGGCCAGCGCGCCAGATTCGCGGTGCGACGCCAAAAGGTTGTGCAAGCTTACGTTTCCGAGGCCATCTCCGTAAGTAGCAAAGAATGTCTCACCCACGTATGGCGCGCAGCGGCGGACGCGCTCGCCGGTGTCGCTGGTGGCGCCGGTATCGACGACATCTACCTTCCACTCCGGAAAGCGCCCATCGAAATAGTCATCCAGGATCTCCTTGCGATACCCCGCGGCCAGCACGAACTTAGTGAATCCCTGGGCTGCGTACAGCCGCATGAGGTGGATCAGGATCGGTGTTCCGCGAATCGGCATCATGACCTTGGGAAAGTACTCGGTAAACGGATACGATCGAGTTCCTTTACCACCGCAAAGAATTACAACTTCCATAGCAACAACCTCCGTAATTTAGAAATTTGCGTTCTGTTCGACTGTCGCCCGCTCATTGCTGCGCCGGATGCTGGAGTGTCACCAGCCCCGCGCCTGCGCTGACAGCAGCTACTTTCTCCCCGACCGATCCCACGCGCGCAGCCGCGTCGGTGGGTTGATCGAAGGAGGCGGGCATTTCCCCTGGCGTCGTTCTTCGAAGAATATGATTCGGTAAACTGCCGAGCTGTCCCATCGAGTGCTCGTAGCGAATCGCGGCAGCCGACGAGTTGAACGGAATACCCAGCTTGCGCCGCACATCCGACTCGACAAAATTGCGCAGCGCGACCAGGTCTTCCGCTTTCAGATAATCCGTGTATACGTAGGACGTGTAGCCACCCTCCGGATCCCCTTTGTAATAGTCGGCGACAGTTGTGAAATCCAGTTCGTAGCTGAACAGGCGGTCGCCATTGACGGTGTAGACCCAGACATCCTGGGTGGAAGGCTCGCGCACTGCCTGGTCATAATAGGGACTGCCCGGGTACACCGAGATGATGGTTATATCGAAGTCATCCGGACGCGCATCCAACAACCACTGATAGGTCTCTCGCACGGTCTGCTCAGATTCACCCGGGTGACCGGTCGACATGAGAGCCTTCACTTTCATGCCGTGGCGGTGCGCTATCTCGACGCAGCGGGTGTTGTCCTCCAGGGTCGCGCGTTTGTTGATATTGCGTAGAATACGCGGCGAGCCGGACTCGAAGCCGGTCAATATCCAGCGGAAGCCCGCGTTGTACATGGCTTCGGCCTGCTCGTCGGTAAAGAGTTCAGCTTTTATAAAGCCGCGCAGCCGGAACTCCACTCCGAGGTCGCGGGCCCGTTGAGCGATGGCACGCATCAACTCCGACATCTTGGGGTTGACGTTGAGTTCGTCGTCGTACAGCATGAATCCCGTCACGCCATAGGTGGCGTGCAGGTGGCTAATCTCGGCCACCACGCTTTCCGCCGAGCGAAGCCGCACGCGCCTCAGCGAAGGAGACTCTCGCCCGCCGCAGAAACGGCATCCGAACGGACATCCCAGTTGGCAAATCAGACTCATGGCACGCACGCCGTCGATGCTGTAGTGATAGCTGGACGCGTCCACCAGGTGCCGCGCGGGCCACTGCAGGGTTTCCAGCCGGCTGGACGTCAGGAACATTGAGGAGCGGGGATCGTCAGCGTCCACCAGCCGGGGGCTGTCAGCGGCGATGGCCTGAAATATGGCATCTTCTCCGTCTCCCGCCACCAGGACATCGAAGCTCGAGGAGAGTTTCTCGAAGGCCCTGGACGCACGGCCCTGGGTGGACTGGTCCAGCTTCTTTCGCGCCGCGTTGACCAGCGTAATGTGCGGCCCGCCCAGTATGATCCGCGCGTCCGGGCGAACTTCGCGAATGGCGTCGCGCACCTGTAAAGCGGCGGGCATTTGCGGCGATGTTGCGGTCAACCCGAAGATCGTGGCGCTCGAAGCAGACGCGTGATCCCGAACTGCATCCCGGAAGTTAGCGACGCCGGATAGGTCCAGCATCTCCACTACAAAGCCCTGTTGCTCCAGTACCGCTGCGACTCGCAAGATGCCCAGCGACATGAATACCCGCTCGTCGAGTAGGAACACCGACGGTGGCGTAATAAGACACACTTGTTGCTTCAGCATTGAGTTTTCCGGTTAGTGTGCACCGCTCCCACGAATGACAGCCGGAAGGGTTCGAAGAAGAATCTTGAAGTCCAGCGCCAAGTTCCACTCATCCACGTAGCGCAGGTCCTGCGTCGCCATGAGATCGAAGTCCTGCTGTCGGCCTTCCACCTGCCACAGACCGGTTAGGCCTTGCTTAACGCTAAAGCGGCGCAAATAGGCCGAGCCCTCCATCTGTTCCGCCACCCAAACCGGTATCGGACGGGGACCAACCAAGCTCATATCGCCCAGCAGCACGTTGATCAACTGCGGCAGTTCGTCCAGACTGGTGCGTCTCAGAAGCGAGCCCACCGGAGTAACACGTGGATCGTCGAAAACCTTGAAGGAAATTCCTCGGGCGTTGTTCTGCTCCCGCATACGCGCGCGCAGTTCCTCGGCGTTTTTCAGCATGGTGCGGAATTTCAGCATCCGGAATTGCCGCCGACAGGTTCCAATCCGCTGCTGGTGAAACAGAGCCGGTCCGGGCGAAGTGATCTTAATAGCAATGGCAATTAAGCCCAACAAAGGCGCCAGCAGCAGCAATGCAATCGACGACCCCAGCAAATCGATGCTGCGCTTCACCACGCCTCGCCACCCACGATTGGAAGGATGCTGGTGGGAATGAACCACCAGTTTGCCTCTATCTGCCCCGTTGCGCCGAACAGATCTGGACTCAGCCGGGAAGTAAGAGGCCATCGGCACACCGAGAGCCCGCACAGTCGCTTCGATATCCGCCAACCTCTCGGCCAGACGGCGCTCGGGCAACACCGCCCGGATCTCGTCGATGCATTGCTCGACCACCACAGCCTCAATATCTTCCAAACCACCGAGAACCGGAACACTGGCGTGGCGGTTAGACCCTCTCACGTTTGAGCTGGAGTCCACTACGCCTACGATGTAAACTGCATTTCGGCCCGCCGCCATCTCGTCCAGCGCCCGTGACAGTAGCGCACCCGTGCCGACCAGCAGCACTCGTCTGCGGGAAGACTCTTTCTCGAACGGCAATGGGAATGCGATCCGCAAGCTACTCGAAGCTTGCCTCGAACCTTGCACGTCGCCCCCGTCGTAGAGTTGCATACTGTTCGCCTACATCCGCAATGCCGCAACTAACCTGCTGCCTGGGCTCGGCAGTCCCACTCGCGTTCTCCGATGGGGTGCACCCACCGGCGATCGACCATAACCGACACGGATCGTTGCAGGAGCGTTATCGATACGACGACACGTAAATCGTGACCGCTGGATACCAACCGGCCCCGAAGCCCGCGTAGGGGGCCTTCATCCAGCGACACAATGGACCCTTGCGCAAGGTACGGGCATGGCTCTGCGAGCGCGCTCGATTCAGCGATCCGGCGGATTGCGGCCAATTCGTCCTGATCTATTGGCATTGGTCCGGCACTGGTCCCAACAATGTAAGTAACGCCTGGTATGGTCAGGATGGGCAGACGTTCGTGCGGGACAAATCGCCCGAACACATACCCGGGGAAGAGAGCTCTCTCGACTTTACGCACCCGCTTGCCCCAGTTCCTGTACTGCCAGCACTGCGGAAAGAAGGATTCGAAACCCTTTCCTTCCAGTGCATCTGTGACTCTGCGCTCGCAATTCGCATTTACTCGGATGGCGAACCAGTCGTCCATTTCGGAACCGCTGTACCTGGCACTGTAACTTCCCCCGATGTCCATCGAGTCGCTCTCCCCTTTAATCCCGCCGGCAGATCTTACGTGTTGATTCTTTATTTGGCGGTGTCGGTGGCAGCGCACACGGTTACTTAGTCAGTGCGAACGCGCTACCGCCCTGTTATCGTCCAAAAATCTTAGATATTTGATGGCGACAGGGCTGATGATAAGGTAGACCGCTTATCAAGTCAAGGATCATTTGGGAAGGGTAGTACCAGTCCCAAAGTGATCTGACGCAGTAGATCGGCAAGCTCGAAGGTCTCTTAAACGCCGCCTTCGGTTCCCGGGGGAATCAGCGTGGCTGGCGGTCGCCCAACATTGGTACTGGCGAGCGACGATTCAAGCCCTCCCTTTCATTCTCAAGTGCTATGTAAATGATTGGCCCGTGGGGGCTAACACTCGTAAGTAGCTCGACGGCTCACTAACTATCTGATGTATATCTCTTTACTAAGCTGATGGCGGGCCGTTTGTTACCAGTAGTACGAACTTGTAAGCTAAGGTCGGAATCCTGAGAAATTACACTTGAAAAACCTTAGAGGACCTGATAGAGTTCCCTTATCGTAGATTTGCAATTTGACTCGGAGGACACATGAAACGAATTTTGTGGTCATTGGCACTCGGCGCAATTTCAGCGCTTGCGCTTTCCGCTGGAACGCTGCTGCCCGGCCCTGCAGATAATAACCCGGATGCGAACTTCACGTTCACCGTGAATACGAATACCGGTGCGCAGTTCTTATCAACCCCAACCGGACCGGACCGATTAACCGTGTCCGGGGTCGGCGACGTGTTCGCAAGCGACAATAGTAGTCCAGGTTCCGTGATTCTGGCCCTAAACCTAGGAGTCTCTGAAGCGGCAGTATTGACATTCGACATCCCGAACCTGACGACGGATGGTGGCGGTAATGTCTTTATTACCGCAAATGGCGTGCCAGGTGGCACGGTAACGGACGCTGCACTTTCATCGCTGATCGGGGCATCGACTTTCGAATTCTCGTTGGCTTCCAATGCGGAGGGCATAGCCATATTCGACTTTACGGGTGCCTCGCTGACTGACAACACAGTCCCTGAGCCTGCCGTTTCTCTGATGGTTGGGATCGGGCTGCTCGGTATCTCGGCGCTACGGCTCCGGAAGCGATCTAACTAGTTCAAGACTGAGTTGTATCTAGTATGCCCGTCTCTGTGTCGCCGGCTAGCGACGCAAAGGCGGGCGTATTGTCTTTTGCCATGCCTCCACGGGTTCATCAAAACTGGCCAGGCGATAATCAACTTTGATTGTGCTTGCGTCGTCAATCCAATTAGCAATCTGGAAGCAGCTATCCTACGAACGTGAGCAAAGAAGCCGCCGAAGTGCTCTCGATCGGGGGACGCGAGGTCCGGGTAACGCATCCCGATAAGCTGTATTTCTCAAAGCAGACTCAGCTCTCTAAACTTGACCTGGTTCGTTACTACCTGTCAGTCGCCTCGGGCGCGCTGGCTGGAATCCAGGATCGCCCGCTGGTTCTGAAACGCTACGTTAACGGCGCCGAGGGCGAGGCGTTCTATCAAAAGCGTGCCCCCACAGAGCGGCCTTCCTGGTTGCGAACGGTCACCCTCTCATTTCCTTCGGGCCGCACGGCGGAAGAAATCGTGGTCGATGATGCGGCTGGGCTGGCCTGGATCGTCAACCTGGGCTGCATCGAATTGCATCCGCATCCCACCCGCTCGAGCGATCTCGATCATCCCGACGAACTGCGCGTCGATCTAGACCCGGGCCCTGGCGTGAACTGAGCGGACGTCCGCACGGTCGCGCTGGAGGTACAGTCGTTCCTGGAAGAAATGGGGCTTCGCGGTTGGCCCAAGACCAGCGGCTCGCGCGGGATGCACGTGAATGTGCGAATCCAGCCGCGCTGGACCTTTACTGAAGTTCGTCGCGCAGCGCTCGCCTTGTCGCGTGCGGTGGAGCGTCGCGCACCCGCGCTCGCCAGTTCGAAGTGGTGGAAGGAGGAGCGGCATGGCGTGTTCCTCGATTACAACCAGAACGCCAAGGACCGCACCACTTGCTCGGCCTATTCCGTGCGCCCGCTTCCCGATGCCCGTGTGTCCACGCCGCTCCACTGGCAGGAGGTGTCCGACTGCGAGCCGGCCGACTTCACCGTACTCACCGTTCCGAAACGCTTCGCGGAGATCCGCGATCCGCACGCCGGCATGGACGCGACGCCAGGCTCGCTTGAAAAATTGCTCGAGCTGGCCGCCAAGGATGAGGCAGCGGGACTCGGTGACGCGCCCTGGCCTCCGCACTTTCGGAAGATGGAGGGCGAGGCGCCGCGCGTGGCCCCGTCGCGGGCGAAGTCGGCGCGTACGAAAATGCCTCTCGTTGTCGTTGCAAACTCTCCCGATAAAGAGGCCGCGCTTGCGGGTCTCGAAAGATGGAAAACCAAACATCCCGAGGCGGCGAAATATCTCGCAGTGGACGACGTGCTGGTGGATTCGATGAGAGGCAGATCATCGACATGGACTCGCATCCGCTTAAACCTGCGCCATGTGCCCGAAGTGCTGCGGCCCGCCCAGGAAACGCCCGATCCCGATGAAGATCCGACGCGGGCATGGCGGGCCCGGCGTTCATCGTCCGGTGGCGAAGATCTCCGCTAGCTCTTGCGGCGCTACCACTTCCAATTGCGCATAGGTGCAATCGCTGGGCTTTTTGTCCGTGCGCCATCTTCGAAAGTGCGCCATGTGACGAAATCGCGAGCCCTGCATATGCTCATAGGCAACTTCCACCACCAGTTCCGGCCGCACCGGTTCCCACGACAGATCCTTGCCCTGGCTCCAACGGCTCTGGCCGCCCGGCAGGCGATGCTCCCCTTCCGGCGATCCATGCTCTGCCCAACTCCTCCACGGATGAGAGACCAGGGCATCCTGGCGATAAGGCGTCAAAAATTCCACCAGCTCCCGCCGCTTTTCGTTCGAGAAACTGGCGCAGACGCCGACGTGTTGCATGACTCCGGCATCGTCGTACAGTCCGAGCAGCAGCGATCCGACCTCGGTGCGCTCACCTTTCTTGTACCATCGAAACCCGGCGACCACACAATCGCAATCGCGCTCGTGCTTCACCTTGAGCATCACCCGCTTGTTGGGCTCGTAGGTTCCTGATAACGGCTTGGCCATCACGCCGTCCAGACCCGCGCCTTCGAAGCGGCGAAACCAATCCGATGCGACGCTCGAGTCGTGGGTGGCTGGTGTCAGATGAATGGGCGGTGCCGCGGAGGAAAGCAGCGCTTCCAGTTCTCGCCGCCGGTTTTGGAACGGCTCGCCGCGCAGATCGCGGTTGCCCTCGCTTAGCAGGTCGAAGAATACGACCGACGCCGGGATTTCCTGAGACAGACGTTTCGCCCGCGATGCGGCCGGATGCAACCGAAGCTGTAGCGAGTCGAAGTCCAGCGCAGTATCCTTTACGATGACGATCTCGCCGTCGAGCACGCAGCGAGCTGGAAGCTGGGACTGTAACGGCGCGATCAGCTCGGGAAAATAGCGATTCAGGGGTTTTTCGTCGCGGCTTTGAATGAGAATCTCGTCGCCATCGCGGAAGAT
>Ga0070713_100000323_pt1 | contig 31221 bp, 27 predicted proteins | sample LARL82metaG_FD_65465 | JGI IMG/M metagenome (GOLD analysis project Ga0070713, IMG submission 65465) | Corn, switchgrass and miscanthus rhizosphere microbial communities from Kellogg Biological Station, Michigan, USA - LAR L8-2 metaG | ecosystem: Host-associated > Plants > Roots > Rhizosphere ... | reverse complement strand
GCTGACCTGCGTATTACAAACTTTGGTGGCGGCAACACTAGTTCGAAGTTCGAACTTCCAGATCCCTTCACCGGCAAGTCTGTCCCCATATTGGCAGTGAAAGGAAGCGGAGGCGACATCGGTTCCATCACCGAGTCCGGCTTTGCTCTTTTGTATATGGACCGTCTCGAACAACTCAAAGATCTCTACCGCGGCGAACAGCATGAAGACGAGATGGTTCGCTACTATCCACTTTCGGCTTTTGGCGAGAACCGCGTGGCCGCATCCATCGACACACCGTTACACGCGTTCCTTCCCTTCACGCACGTCGATCATCTGCATCCTGACTGGGCGATTGCGTTGGCAGCAAGCGCGAATGGCAAACGCAAGTTGGAGCAATTCAACAAAGAATTTGGGCGCAAGATCGTCTGGGTGCCCTGGCAGCGCCCGGGGTTTGAATTGGCGCTTTTGATAGAACGTGCCGTCAAAGAAAATCCCGCCGCCGAAGGAATCATCCTTGGCGGGCACGGCCTGTTCACGTGGGGTATGAGTCAGCGCGCGTGCTACTTGAATAGCGTCCACACGATCGATCAGATGGGTGAATTCATTCAGCAGCACAAGGAGAGAAAGGGCGCGCTTTTCGGTGGAGTCGCACATCCGGCGAATTCAGATCGCAAAGCTATTGCCACGCAAATTCTTCCGGCCTTGCGCGGGGCAGTCTCGTCCAACCGGCGCGTCATAGCACACTATGCCGACGATGACGATTCGTTAACTTTTGCCGGATCGAACTGGGTCAAAGAATTGAGCGCCCTCGGCACCAGTTGCCCAGACCATTTTCTGCGCACGCGCGTCTGCCCTTGGTTTATCGAGTGGGATTCTGAAAAGGAGGACGTATCCGCCCTCAAGCGTCGGATTCAAGCCCAGGTCGCGGACTATCGCACCACCTACAACAAGTACTACGAAGACTGGGCAAACAGCAATTCTCCTAAGCTGCGGGACTCCAATCCCTCTGTCGTTGTGATTCCAGGTCTCGGCTTGTTCGGCTTTGGGAAGAACAAGAAGGAAGCGCGTATCACCACCGAATTTTTTATCAATGCAATTCACGTGATGGCGGGTGCGAATGCATTGGAAGACGGCGATACATTCGGTCCACTCCCGCAGGCTCAAACGCCGGAGCAATCGAAACAATTCACCCAGTTTCACAACTATGTCGCGCTTCCCCGGTCCGAAGCCTTCCGGATCGAGTACTGGGCCCTGGAAGAAGCCAAACTCCAGCGGATGCCTGCGGAGGCTGAATTCAGCAGGAAGATCGCGCTTGTCATCGGTGGCGCGAGCGGAATTGGCCGAGAGGTCGCGTTGCTGCTCGGGCGCAGAGGAGCTCATGTCGTTGTGGCTGATTTCGACCAGCAAGGAGCAGAAAGCGTACGAAAGGAGGTTGGGGAGATCTCATCCTCCGAATTTGTGGCCGCAACTGCCGTCGACCTGAGCTCGTCGCATTCCTTATCCGAAGCAGTTCAATTCACGATTTCTAAATTCGGTGGGATCGACATCGTCGTGAACACTGCAGCGATCTATCCAGTGCCCGGAAGCGATGGAGAACTATCGGAGGGGCAATGGGCCAAAACTTTCCTGGTGAATGTGAGTGGAAACTATCTTCTTGCCCGCCAAACTGAGTCCTTATTTAGAGATCAGGGATTGCCTTCGACGATGGTGTTGACAAGCTCCGCGAATGCCGTCGTCCCGAAAAGAGGAAGCGAAGCCTATGACACAAGCAAGTCAGCTTTGAATCACCTGATCCGGGAACTTGCCATTAAGCTCAGCCCTCACGTACGGGTCAATGGAATTGCACCTGCAACTGTTGTCGCCGGGTCCACCATGTTTCCCCGTGATCGCGTCATGCAATCGTTACAAAAATACAAGATTCAATTCGCGGAAACCGACAGCACGGAAGACCTTCGCGACAAGTTGGCGGATTTCTATGCGCAGCGCACTCTGACCAAGCGTCCCATCTTGCCCGAAGATTGCGCGAAGGCCATTGTCTGGCTGGCGGGCGATCAGAGCGGTAAGACAACTGGGCACGTGATCCCAGTAGACGGCGGATTGTCGGAAGCCTTCTTCCGTTAAGGAGCAACTATGCAACGAATCTGTTTTGTTCTGCAGGTTAAGCCTGATCGGCTAGAAGAATATAAGGTCCGCCATCGCAGCGTATGGCCCGAAATGCAGGCAGCTCTGCGCGAGACCGGATGGGGCAACTATTCCCTCTTCCTGCGTGACGATGGCCTGCTGGTTGGTTATCTCGAAACCGAAGATTTTGAGCGCGCCCGAGCCGGAATGGCAAAGCGCGAAATTAACGATCGTTGGCAGCGTGAAATGGGAGACTTCTTCCTTCAGCCGGACGGAGCCCTTCCCGATCGCGCTATGCGCCCGCTGGAAGAAGTCTTTCATCTATAGTCAAAAGTTGGAGATTCGATGAATCCAAACCCGGCACTGGGAGTTTTCTTTCACTGGCTTGGCGGTCTCGCTTCCGGCAGCTTTTACGTTCCCTATAAAGGGGTCAAGCATTGGGCATGGGAGACCTACTGGCTCGCCGGAGGATTCTTCAGCTGGATCATTGCACCTTGGATTCTCGCAAGTTTTCTCACCAAGGATCTTTTCGCAGTCCTCCATGACGCTCCCGGCTCGGCACTGTTCTGGGCGTTCTTCTTCGGACTCTTGTGGGGAGTAGGTGGCCTGACTTTCGGCCTGACCATGCGCTATTTGGGTCTTTCGCTCGGCATGGCGATGGTGCTAGGCCTTTGCGCTGCGTTCGGCACGCTAGTCCCTCCAATCTTTCACCGGGAGTTTATGACACAGGTCTTGGGAACGACTTCAGGCCGCGTCATTCTGTTCGGAATCTTCATCTGTCTCACCGGAATCGTGGCCGCTGGATTCGCCGGCATCTCGAAAGAAAAAGTGATGTCTCCCGAGCAGCGAAAAGCTGCAATCGCGGAGTTCGATCTCCGTAAAGGAGTTGGCGTCGCCATCCTTTCCGGGGTTATGAGCGCATGTTTCGCATTTGGCCTCGACTCAGGCCGCCCAATCAAGGCGCTCACCATTCATCACGGCACATCCCAGCTGTGGCAGGGACTACCAGTTTTGATCGTCGTCTTGGTCGGAGGTTTCCTCACTAATTTCATTTGGTGCTTGATTCTGCTCCAGCGCAACAGGACCGGATATCAATTCTTCGATTCAGCTATCCGTAAAAACGGAATCAAAGATGAGCCAATCATTGAGACTGCGGTAGATGCTCCAAGTCGCGAAGTCGTTGAACATATCGGCGGATCAACTCGAAGTTCCGCCGCTGTCTCGGAGTTGGTTCGAGAGTCCGCTGTTGGACCCGTTGTGCGCGCACCCATGCTGCGCAACTATCTGCTCTGCGCCCTTGCGGGCACCACCTGGTATTTCCAATTTTTCTTCTACACCATGGGCGAAAGCCAGATGGGCCGCTATGGCTTTTCCAGTTGGACGCTGCATATGGCGAGCATCATCATTTTCAGCACCCTGTGGGGGATTGGTTTCAAAGAATGGAAAGGCGCTGGCGGCCGAGCAGCTGCCCTTCTGAGCTTGGCTCTATTTCTATTGATTGCCTCGACGGTGATCGTCGGATACGGAAACTATCTGGGACTGGGTAACCCACGTTAGCATTGAGTCCCTTTGGGAATTGGTCCGATACTTTTCGTTTCTGCTAGGTTGCCCACGATCAACGACGATGATGAGCCCTGCCGCTATTCTGATTACGTTTGGTGGCGTCTTCAAACATCCTCGGTATGCCAAATCAGGCGGTGACGAGGGTGCTGGGAATGAGGACGCCAACGAACATTGACGTAGTCCTCCCGAGAGCTGTAAACCTCCACCCGGAACACCGTTGTTGTTCCGGGTTCTTTCTTTAAGTCAGATCGGAATTCGGTCAAACGTACGGTTCATGAAGGTGAACAGGCGGAGCGCCTTTTCGCACCCGCAGGTTGATCATTTCCACAAACACCGAGAAGCCCATGGCAAAGTAGATGTAGCCCTTCGGTATGTGCATTCCGACGCCGTCGCCGACCAATGCAACGCCAATCAACAATAAGAATGAGAGCGCGAGGACCTTTATCGTCGGGTGGCGATTAACAAATGAGCTGATCGGTCCCGCCGAAAACATCATCACGCCAACAGCCAGGATTACGGCTGTTACCATGATGATGATCTCGTCCGCCATCCCAACAGCGGTTATGACTGAATCCAGGGAGAAGACGATATCGAGCACCATGATCTGAGCAACGACCGCGGCAAATGATGGTCGGACTCGCGCCGAGCTCCTACCTTCTTCACCCTCCAAACGATCATGAATTTCAATCGTCGCCTTCGCGAGTAAAAACAGACCTCCGCTGATCAGGATAAGATCACGTCCGGATATGGGGCGTCCCAAGATGGAAAAAAGCGGCGCTGTCAATCTCGTAATCCAAACAACGCCCAGCAGAAGCAGAATGCGCGTGCCCATCGCGGCTAGCAGTCCTGTTCTCCGGGCCGAAGCCTGCTGCGGCGCCGGAAGCTTGCTCGACATAATCGAAATGAAGATTATGTTGTCGATGCCAAGCACGATCTCAAGAAACGTCAGTGTGATGAGCGCGAGCAGACCGGAAGAAGTGAAGAATGCGTCCATAATGACGGCTCTCCCTTGGAACTAAGCTGCATCCTACGAGGTGGGGCTCCGTTGTTTCAATCCTGATCTTTCGGAGCCGTTCCCGAAGGGCAGCAGTCATGCCGACTGAAAAGGTCGCCTCACTCGTATAAATGACGAGGACGGACAGTCTGCGATCTCGTGCGATGGACGATTGGCCTCCGGCGACAATTTGCTGGATAGGCTGCTGTATCCACGGGCGTAGAAGTGGGGGGTTCCGCCGGAAGGAAAGTTGAGTAGCCGAAGATCTGAGTTGGCGGGGATCGCGCGGACGGACGGCGCTGGGGTGTGCAACCTAGTTGCACTGCACAAGGACAAAGAGATTCTTCGAATCAGTTCAGCGGGGGTCGAGCGGGAGTTGATGGAGGGATATACGAAATCGGAGATTGTTTTTCAAGCTACACACTCTCGTTCCCGCTAACCAATCCGGGAAGTAAGAGCGACGCGGAAAGGGACTCTCCGCGTGAAGCATCGATCGAGAAGTTGTCTATGGAGAAACCGCAATGCTGGCTGTGCCATTGATGCCTTTCGCGTCAAACATCGTCGCGGAGATAGCCTGATTGCCGGGAGTGTTTAGAACAAAGCCGTTGGCCCAAGTATGAGAACCTCGATCGGCGGATGTGAATTGATATTGAACGGGAAGGATCGCTGCCGGATCTGAACTCGTAAATGTTATTACGCTGTTAATAATGGTGTCCCGCTGGCCTCCGATCGTTGCAGTGACAGTAACAGTAAAGGGCGAACCTGCGATTGTGATGGAAGGAACGGTGAAGTTAAGAACCGCGTGCGGCGTACCGCAACTGAGACTGACCCCGGCTGCGATCAGAATTGACACTACGCTGAAACCCCGACGTGGAGATACTAACGCTGGCATAGCAGGAATTCTGTTGGGTACTCCGCGTTCGTTCGACCTAGCCCGAGGCGTGGCTGCGAGGCCGTCCGAGGCGCATGTTAATTCCGAACATGGGTCCATAGACATTAATCCCATAATTCGCAAACTGCGGCTCGGACAAATAGAGGTTTGAAATATGCATCCAATTCAGACCTGCAGAAATTGAATACCGAGAATTGAAGTTGTATCGGAACCCGCTACCCATGTTAACGGTAAAAGTAAAATTCTGCCCTTGAGCGTAGAGGACTCCTAAGGGCCCTTTAGCGTCAACCCCTCCCAAGCCCACGCGTCCATCGAAATACGGCGCAATTCTCCCACGACGCGGGACAAAATTCCGCCGAATTCCCATGATCCACGCGTAGTAGTGCGTTTCTGGTCCTCTCGGAATCAGAGTTACAGCGCCGCTGGCTGTCACATCCCAATTGCCGCGAAAGATCCACGGGCCACCAACATCACCGACTTGCCATCGGATCGAAGCGATAATGGGCACAAGCGTGTAATTGAGCGGCGCCCTGTTGTACGCATCGCCTAGGAAGACGTCGAAAACGAAAGGAATATTGATCGGCAACCATCCGCTATCCAGTGAGAATTCCAGCTTGTTTCTGTAATAGAACTGGCGATCAGATTCAAGCGGTTTGCTGTTCCCAAGAACTGACTGCTTGTTAGCTTGATCTGGCTGCTTACTATCTGCCAATTCCAGCGCTCGGCCGCGATTTTGAAGATCCGCGTAGCAGATAGCGGTACTACCGCTTGTTAGACGGTTGAAGGAATTCCCACCCGTGGCTCCGGCAGACTGGCGAACCGGGGTGAACTCGGTCCCCTTGCCAGTATCAAATCCGAGAGTAGCCCTGTTGTCCCGATCGAGATCCTCAAAATGACGCGTTCGTTCCAGAATGCGATGACTCGACGGACATTGATCGAACTGAGCCTGCAACATCGCCGGAAATACGAGGAGCGCTACCGCAGTCACGCGCCTCGCTATGAATGACGCAAGCCGGGGCAACCTGGTTTCCTTCATCAAAACAAGGCTCAGTGAAAGATCAGCTGCAAGCCGATTGGAGGTGGCGTTGCGTCTAATCTAGGTCTCACTCCGACCCGACTGTGGTATCCCCACAAGAGAAGCGAAGTCTGAAAGAGTGAGGTCGACAAAGTTGTGGAGAACGGCATCTGCGCCCGCCGCAGTCAACGAATCTCCAGACTGATGCCAGGCAATGCCAACACACTTCAGGCCTGCGCTTTTGGCAGCGCGAACGCCAGATGCGGCATCCTCAACGGCAACAGCAGCCTTTGGCGAGCACTGAAGGCGCTGACAGGCGAGCTGGTAAATACCCGCATCAGGTTTGCCTTTGGGAACTTCTTCACCGGTGACCACAGCCTCGAAGTGGCTCAACAAACCCAACCGTCTCAAGGTGGAAACAGCGCGACTTGCGCTCGCTGACGTCGCAACCGCCGCTACTATCCCGGCGCCACGAAGACGGTCGATGAACTCGAAAGCACCCGGGATTGGAACGACCTCTGCCGCGGCTTGCCAAAACAAGTCATTCTTCAGGCGGCCATATTCTTCGAGTTGTTCCCTTGTGAGCGGACCGAGGTAGTGAACGAGGATCTCCTCTCGTTTCCTGCCGTCCATTACAAAGTCCAGTTCGGCGTCATTCGTCTCTCTTCCAAGAGCACGCAGAAATGTCTTCCAGGCAACGCGGTGCGCCGGGTGGCTGTCGACAATAACCCCATCCATGTCGAATACGACTGCCTGCAAGAGAACAGGCTCTGGTGGGGTTGCAAAAACCGCGGCAGGTTTCCTCATGCGGCTAATCCAGGCCAAGTTTCTTGGGCTTTTTGATAAGTCTCTAAGGTTCCAATGTCCAGAACGTAGTCGGGAATAGCATAGGCTGCCATTCGACCTACGAGCTTCGGCAAGACATCAAATCCCAAGTCCACTGGATACTGAAATGGAATGTGTTTCAACATCTCTTGCGTGCCCAACATGAGTCCTGAGAAAGCCCATCGGCTTGTGGGATGGGGTGGTTTTTCCACGAATTCTCGAACCATCATTCCTTCGTCGAACGAAACGATCCCACATCTCGACGGGTCAGGAACTTGGTATAGGCCCAACGTTGCAGCTACTTGTCGCTGCAGGTGGAAGGTCAGCATTCGACTCAGGTTGGCATTGGTAAGAACATCAGCGTACAGGATCCAGAAAAAGGCTTCTGACGACACCCAGTCGCGATTTGCCAATAAAGTGCCAGCCGATCCGAGCAACGTGGGCTCTTCCGCAAGGTGAACGCGAATGCCATTGCCATTCGCCGCTAACCAGCTACGGACGGAATCGGCGTGGGTATGAAGGTTCACCATGACTTCATCGATACCTGCCTTGGCACAAATATCCATCCAGATCCGTAACATCGGCACACCGCGGATGGGCACCAGACATTTGGGAATCTGGTCGGTAATTGGCCTAAGGCGAGTTCCGTGGCCCGCCGCCAAAAGAAAGGCTTTCACAAGATTGATGTTTAGCTGAGATACAACTAGGTGTTGGCGTATTTCGGTACGAAGGTCCACACACAACCGCGCTTTGCATCGCGATGAATAAAAGGGTCGTTCACAATAGCGTGTGCGCCCTGCATATCAAAACCGAAAGTCATTTCCTGTATGCCCTCCCGGCGCATTGCCTCGCGAACATTTGATTGAAACTCAGGTTCGCAGTACAGGAGCAAGAAGCCTCCCCCTCCAGCTCCCGCAATCTTGCCTCCTAAGGCCCCGTGCTCCCTCGCCAAGCTATAGAGATGATCGATGTGGGCTGTAGAAATCTTCGTTGAGATTCTCCGCTTAGCTTCCCAACCTTGGTGAAGTAGCGAACCGAACATTCTGAGATCACCCTCCATCAGAGCAGCGCGTATACGAAGCCCCAGCGCCTTCACTTCATGAAGAGCGTCGACCGTGGATCCGATATGACTGCGGGCAGCCGACTCCTGCTCCTTCAATATGCTCCAGGAGTGATGGGCCGAGCCAGTAAAGAAAAGCATCAAGTTCCTCTGAAGCTCGTTCGCAACAGCCGGGTTCAATTCGATGGGCTCAACCAACGTGGTCCCATCTGGGTGGAAAGAGATGAGGTTCAATCCTCCAAATGTGGCGGCGTATTCGTCTTGTTTTCCGACGTGCTTGCCTAACACGTTCCGGGCAATGTCAAATGCGTGCTCAGCAAGATCATATTTTGAAATTGAGCGCTGCAAGTGAACGCTAATAATCTTAAGAATGTTGACGCAGACGCTTGCCGAGGAGCCAAGACCCGTACCCGGTGGAATCTCAGACGAGAGAAACAGGTCAACGGCAATATCGCGGTTCATTTCCTTTAGAACTGCTAGAGGGATTTCCAGCGAGCTTCCGCGGAGGTCTGCTTTCGCAATGTCGGGCCAAGTCTCGAATACTCGCAGATCGGATGAAATGACCTGGATCCGGCCATCAGACCGTGGAGTGAGGACCGTGTAGAAGTATTTGTTTATCGCAGCACTGACAACTGCCCCCCCGAACTGCTCATAGTAGGCTGGCAAGTCCGTGCCGCCGCCGCCAAAACTAATCCGCACTGGACTGCGAACTATGAGCATGCAGCAACTCCTCGGGGACCTCGACTGTAGTCTCCGGACCAGGCAGCACATTCCTCACTTCCGAAGTGCGGACGAGGCGCAGTGTGAGCGTCCATGCGGTCTGAAGCAACAGAGAAATGTCTTGAAATGCGGATCGATAAAGAATGTATTGCAAGTCGTAACGCGTCTTGTCTTCGGATGAGTGCTGATCGCGCAACCCATACACTTGCGCTAACCCGGTAATTCCTGGCCTCGCGTTAAGACGCTTGCGGTGCCACTCGGTATAGTGACGAGCTCGATCAATACCCTCCGGACGAGGCCCCACCAAGCTCATATCCCCGCGCAACACGTTGAGGAGTTGTGGTAATTCAGTGATGCTGAGCGTTTGGAGAAGGCGTTCCGTAGAAGGCAGACCTATACCTCGTCTTGGCGAATTCAAGCGATAAATCCAGAATTCTCTCCCATCTTTTCCACAGCGTCTTTCACGGCAAAACGCTTGCCCCCGATGTATTTTGAGCAACGCTGCTCCGCACAGAATCAACGGCAAGCAGAATGGCAGCAGGGCGATTGTTACCGCCACGTCAAAAGGCCGTTTCCAGAAAGGTTCGCTACCAACCGCTGAAGCGTGCTGCAGCCCTATCAAAGGCAGACCATCGACATCCGTCAATTCTGGTCTCGTGACGTAAAGCTCATAGGGCTGAGGAATCATGCTCACCGCGATTCCAAGATGGGCACACCGTGAGGTGAGATCTACTACTTCGGCGTGCCCTGGAGCGGGTAGTGTAAGTATCAACTCGTCCACACCCTTCGACTTAAACATTTCCGCAATCTCACACGTATGCATGAGGGTCGCTTGATCGCGGTCTGGAGAAATCGAGCCAAACAAGTCTTCGCCGGGACTTAGAAATCCGACCACTTGGCGTAACATCTCGGGGTGGGACGCGATTTTTGCCGACATTTCCCGCGCCAAGCTACCGCTGCCCACAATCACCACATTACTGACAAGTCCCCGACTTCTTCGGGAAACTAGCGCGGAGCGCGCCATCACGCGGATCAGGAGAAAGCCAATGAAGAGCAGGACACCAAAGTATCCGAGAGCAAGACGAGAAATGTATTCGCGCAGCAAAAAGGCTAGCGCAAATACCGCACTCATCAGACCTACAATTGCTAACAAGAGCTGAGCGAAGACTGCCGAGAACACCCACCCATCACGGAAACCGTCAAGTCGTAACCAGGTCGACATCAAACTCCACAACAACAATGCGACCAGCAGCGGTGGCACAAATATTAATGCGGTGCGATCTGCTGGCCCGTGCCAAACCCAGCCGTACCTTGCCAGGTATGCGACGGGCATGGCCAGAACGCCCCAAGCCAGATCAGCGGTTAAGATTTGTTTACGCAGGATGTGGGCCGTCATCGAGCAGATCGACCTCCAAACGGAAGCACTACGCGTGGTGACGAAGCAACTCTTCTGGAGTCAAATTGCAGATGCGATTCCGTAAACATGTGAATACGGAATGGCTCACAGAAACATGCAGATCCTCGATTATTTGCATGTTATCGGAAGGAACCACGATGCAGAGATCGCACAGTGGCTTCATTTTGCCGCCCTGAAATCCGGTCAAACCGATGGTGAACGCGCCTGCTTGTCGCGCAACCTGAAGGGCCTTGAGCACGTTCGGCGAGTTCCCGCTTCCACTAATGGCCAGGGCAATATCGGATTTGTTGACGACTGTCCTGAGTTGCTCCGCAAATATATCCTCATAAGAAGAGTCGTTGGCCCATGCTGTCATCAGTGGAATATTGTCGGTCAATGCAAGCACCCGAAAACGCCGATTTCCATGCAAGGCGGTCCCTTTAGCTAAATCGCAAACGCAATGGGACGCCAAGGCTGCGCTTCCCCCATTTCCAAAAACATAGATCGCACCATCGTTAAGATAGGCCTTCCAGAGCGCTTCGGTTACATCATCAATCAATGCGCAAGGGAGCCGCCTGAGAACTGCTGCAACAGCTCGGAAATAGGCTTCTGAACGGGTGATCTCAAAAGTTGAAAACGGTGAAACAACACCGTCATTCCCACGCGGATTGGGCAACGTACTCATAGCAACTGTATCCTTCTCAAGTATGTCCTGTTTTTTTGATACTGCGGTGGGACCGCTGATTAGATATCGAGAGAGGGTGTTAGCGGGCGGCTAGCACTACTCCAGTCTGCTTCATGTCGGAGTATGCATCCGGAATCTGTTCAGGAACTCCTCCGCTCCGCTCAATCCAAGCTAGAAAATCATCGAGGATCGTAGACAGTTCTCGTTTGGGAGACCAACCCAAACTCCGCAGCTTCATGATCGATGACACGCTGTGACGATTATCACCAATTCGATACTCGCCCGGAATCCGGAGTTCTATATCCTTTTCTACTTTCTCGCCGACCAGTTCTGCGTACTTTCGCACTGAGGTCGGTTGTCCACTGCCAACATTGAACGCCTGGGCATCCGCCTCGCTCTTTTCTAAAACAATCATATTGGCATCGACCACATCGTCGATGTGCACGAAATCCCGTGTCTGAAAGCCATCTTCGTAAATAATGAGTGGCTCGCCGATGAGAGCGCGACTCACGAAAATCCGGCATATTCCCGAGTAGTGATTGAAGAGAGACTGGCGTGGTCCCTGCGTAATCGAGTATCGGAGCGCCACCGTTGGAATTCCGTGGAGCCACCCTAATCCCAGAGCGGTCTTCTCTTGCGCGAGTTTAGAAACTGCATATTGGTTATACGGATTGGTATGTTTTTCCTCTAACAAAGTCTGTTTGGATTGTTGCCCGCAGTGAGGGCACGATATCTCCCAGTCTTTTCGCTGCAACTGTCCCGCACTGCGTGGTATCGGCAAGAATGGCCCGTGTTCTTGGCAGAGATATTGGCCTTCGCCATACACAGCCTGAGACGAAGCAACGATGACCTTCTTCAGCTTTATGCGTTCTTCGACGATCAATTCATAGAGCAGAGCGGTGCCGACCGCGTTCACATGCAGGAAGTGAGAGAAGTCAGGCATATAGTCCTGATACGCTGCCTGATGTGACACTACGTCCACATTCCGGAGCGCATAACGGAGGGTCTCGCGGTCAGTGACATCGCCTCGGATGAATTCCACACCGTCGGGAAACCGCGGCGGTTGGCCGGTGGGGTGAATTTTGGGATCCAACTTGTCCAGCACACGAACCGCGAAGCCTTCCTTGTGAAAACGATCCACAAGATGGCTCCCAATGAATCCAGCACCGCCGGTTACAAGAACGCGCATTGTTCGAAAACCTCCAGAGAGAATCAGATATCAGGCGCTGTTTTAACTACTTTCCTGAACCTGAGAAAACCGCTCCTACCGTACGCATGAGAATCGAGAAATCGAGCGCCAGCGACCATCGCCGAATGTATTCGAGATCGAGTCGAACCCATTCATCAAAATCGCTGATGTCGTTACGTCCACTCACCTGCCATAAACAGGTAATTCCAGGTTTCACGGCAATTTTTTGTTTCTGATATTCCGTGAACTGAGCGTATTCCGTAGCCAGCGGAGGGCGTGGGCCAACCAGGCTCATTTCCCCTTTGAGCACGCTGTATAGTTGAGGCAGTTCATCAAGGCTGTATTTCCTGAGCCAGCGTCCGATTCTCGTGATGCGTGGGTCATCCGTAATCTTGAACATGGGCCCCGTCATCTCGTTGCGCGATGCAAGTTTGTTCCGCAGCGCATCTGCATTAGCAACCATGGACCGAAACTTATAGCCAGTGAATGGCCGGCCACCACGTCCCACCACTCTCCAGCGATAGAAGATTGGACCAGCAGAAGAGAGTTTTACAGCAACCGCCAAAACCAAAAATACGGGTGATAGCAATAACAGGAGGATAGCGGATACCGTTATATCGAACGCTCTCTTGATTGCCAGGCAAAACGGATTGTTCCAAGCTGCTGACAAGGCAAGTGGCTCGGCCAAATTGTGCACCGTCGCTTCGATTGTTTTCGAAGCTGTCGCAAATTGCGCCTTCATAAACGAATTGTGGTTTGTAAGAGTCTTAACTCACGTCGCGCAGGGGGTGAGCGTCCGGAGCCGGATGAATATCCGGGCTGTAAATACCGACGATTCGCAGGAATTCGTGGTCAATTGCTGATAGGACTTTCTTTTTGTCCAGCGCCAGCTCTGCGTATCGCCTCGCGTTTTCCCCGAGCCGCTTCCGCATTTCGGCGTCTTCAGCCAGCGCAACTATCGCCTCTGAAAATCGTCTCGTGTCTCCCGGGGGCACGACTACACCGAAGTCCCGAACCGCCCCTGCAAGCTGCGTCCCAGGTTCAGCTGTAGCTACTACGGGACGTCCGCTAGCGAACATCCCGGTCAATTTCGACGGCATCACCAGGTCAGCCGCCTCTGCGCGCTGTGGGAGGAGATGGATGTCGGCGAGGTTCAGTAACTCATTCAATCGCTCCAGTGGCTGGAGTGCGAGCCAGTGAACATTTGGAAGATGTGCTGTGCGACTGACAAGGCTCTCCCTCCCGGGGCCAGCTCCACAAAAGACAAATCGAATATCGCGATTTGAGGCAAGAAGAGTAGTTGCTTCAACTAATATCTCGAGTCCTTGCTTTCGCCCCATGGCACCTGCATAAAGCGCCACTACAGAGTCGGGAGGTATGCCGAGTTCCTTTCGCAACGGACTTGGCATTTTTGTGGGATAGATCTCAGATGTGTCTACCCAATTGGGGAATAGCAGGATGCGATCCGCCGGGCAACCCTTTTCGCGAAGCCTATCCAGCATCTTCGTCGATATAGTCGACACGCGATCCAACGCTAGCATTAATTTGCTTTCCAGTGCAGCGATGATCTTCTGCAACCACGACGATTTCAGCATTCCGACCGCGAATCCAGCATCTACTTCAAAATCCTGGATGTGCATCCAGCATCGAGCATCCGCGAGACGAGCCGTGAGACGTGCCGCCGGCACGCAAAGCACCGTAGGCTGAATGACGATCACCAAAGCTGGGCGCCAGAAAGTGTGAGCCAACATCACCGGCAGGCTCGACAGGGCGAAGCTGGCAAGGTGCACGATTCGTCTTAATGCGGAGGGGTTCGGAGAGACCCAAAGGGGACATCGGAAGGTGGTCAGACTTCCGGCACCATCGTTCCTCGAAGACGCCTCCCTTGAGTATCGCGCGCCCGAATAGCCGTCGCGCACCCTTCCCTCGGGATTAAATGGCGGAGCTGTTATCATCCGCACTTCGTGCCCGCGACCGGCCAGCCAGCTTGCCATCTCACCGGTATATTTGCCCACACCCACCAACTCGGGGCTAAAATTGATGCCGTAGATCAGAATGCGCACGCGATCACCGTTCTCGCGAACTCAGTGCAACTTCTCGGGGTGTGTCGGATCTCCGAGAGCAGAAGTCGTTATAGGCATGGACCAGACCTGCTCGCAAGTCGGTCCTCACTCTCCAGCCTAGAGACGTTAGTCGAGTTGTATCCACCAATTTTTGAGGGGTTCCGTCCAGTTTTGTGGGATCGTACTCCAGTATCCCGCGGTACTGCACCACGTCGGCAATCAATTCCGCAATCTCTGCGACGGTGAGATCGATACCACTGCCTATGTTTACCAGCGGTGACGTTTCACGGGACTCTAGAATCTGGTCAACTTTGGCTTGCGGCAAAGTCATCAGAAAAATGGAGGCATCGGCAGCGTCATCGCTGTACAGCAGTTCTCGGCGAGGAGTACCGGTTCCCCAGACAGTGACGCTCGGCGCGTTCGCTACTTTCGCCTCGTGCATCCTGCGAATCAATGCGGGAACAAGATGAGACGAATCAGGATCATAATTATCCTGGGGTCCGTACAGATTTGTTGGCATGGCCGCCAGGAATTGCGTGCGATATTGGCGGTTGTACGCCGAGCACATCTCGATCCCTGCTATTTTCGCTACAGCATACGGCCGGTTCGTAGGCTCTAAAGCTCCAGTGAGAAGTGCCTCTTCCTTCATAGGCTGCGGCGCCATTCGAGGATAGATGCAACTCGAACCCAAAAACAGCAGCCGCTTCACCGAGTTTCGATACGCTTCATGAATGACATTAATCTCGATCCGCAAGTTCTCGTATATGAAATCCGCCGGACGTGAATAATTGGCAAAAATGCCGCCTACACGTGCCGCCGCCAGAAAAACGTATTCGGGGCGTGTCTGAGAGAAAAACTCCTCGACTGCCACCTGGTCTTTAAGGTCCAACTCGTCGTGCGGCTTAAGGAGGAGGTTCAAGTAGCCGGACGCGCGGAGGCGACGGACGAGCGCCGAGCCGACCAATCCGGTATGTCCAGCGACGAAGATTTTAGAGGAGAAGTCCAAGTCTCTACTCGTGGTACTCCAAGATGCGGTACCCGGAATCCTTTATCAGTCTCTCGCGTTCGGCCAAAGCGAGGTCCGCAGCCGCCATTTCTCGGACCAACTCGCGGAACGTTACTCTTGGATTCCAACCAAGCTTAACTCTTGCTTTAGTCGCATCGCCCAACAGAGTATCTACCTCTGCCGGCCGCAGATATCGTGGATCGAGGGCCACGATGCAGTCTCCATCGCGATTGAAGCCTTTCTCATCAATCCCCGCCCCTCTCCAGTACAGTGATATACCAAGTTCGGCGGCCGCCAACTCCACGAAGTCCCGGATAGTATGGTGCTCACCAGTGGCGATGACGAAGTCCTCGGGCTGTTCTTGTTGCAGCATCAGCCACTGCATTTCAACATAGTCACGCGCGTGGCCCCAGTCCCGTTTCGCTTCTAGATTGCCGAGATAAAGGCGGTCCTGCAATCCCATTTTGATCCTCGCCAGGGCGCGCGTGATTTTTCGGCTGGCGAATGTTTCTCCGCGTACCGGTGATTCGTGGTTGAAAAGAATCCCATTGCACGCATACATACCGTAGGCTTCGCGATAGTTCACTGTGATCCAGTAAGCGTATAACTTCGCTACTCCGTAGGGAGACCGCGGATAAAACGGAGTGCTCTCATTCTGCGGCGTTTGCCGAACCAACCCATAGAGCTCGGAACTGGACGCTTGATAGAAGCGTACCTTCCTCTCCATGCCTAGAACTCGAATCGCATCCAATAGCCGCAAAGTTCCCAGGGCATCCGTGTTGGCCGTGTATTCAGGTTGCTCGAACGAGACCGCCACGTGGCTTTGGGCAGCAAGATTGTAGACCTCGTCGGGTTGCACAGTCTGGATGACGCGGACCAGGTTATTGGCATCGGTCATATCGCCGTAATGCAGAAAGAATCGTCGGTCTGGAACATGCGGATCCTCGTACAGGTGATCCACGCGCTCGGTATTGAGCAGGGATGAACGTCGCTTAATACCATGCACTTCATAGCCTTTGTTCAGCAGTAACTCTGCCAGATAGGAGCCATCCTGTCCGGTGACGCCGGTGATGAGAGCCTTCCTCATATTTTCGAGACTCCAAGGAATACCTTCATGTGCGGTGGTGTCGAATCGGGTGACATGAATTCAGCTCATCGAGATACTGCCGAGACTGTCGATGGACCATCGGTCTCTGTAGCTGGATTGGCAGTACCAGTTACGATCAGACAATCTCCCCGTCGCAGCATATTTCCGAGAATAAGCAGCGGGAAGAACAGGAATCGGGCAACGAGCATCAGGACAAGTACGAGAACCGGATTTCTGAGCTGCCGGTTGGGCTTACCGGGCTTCGCAAATAACCAGGCAATCACCGACGATGCCGCCCACAACGACGGTGTGATGTGGCGGATCTTAATATTTCTAAAACCTGCTCCCGTCAACACTGTCTCCAGCGTCTCTGACGAGAAATGCACAATGTGAAAAGGAACGTGCCAATTAATCCAATATCGCCCGAAGCACGAACGCAACCAACTTCGGCTGTTCGGGCAGCTGATCCAGACCTTGCCGCCGGGCTTCAGAATTCGTCGCACATCCGCCAACATTTGTGAGGGATCGAGCGAGTGCTCCAGGACATTGGAAAGCACGGCAACATCGAAGGGCGTTGTCGGGGCAAATTGCCCTAGTAGCGCGGTGTGAACCGTGAATCCCTTCGTTCGTGCGACGGCGGCGGCTCTTTCGTTCAGCTCCAATCCTTCTACGACATAGCCGTTTCGATTGTAGATTTCCAGGCCACGTCCCTCGTTGCAGCCAATGTCGAGCAGGCGGCCTACCCCATTGCGAGTGTAGAAAGAGATGTCGCCATCAAGAAAGGCCCACAAGCGATGGAAGGGAGAAGCGAAGAACCAATCGCGAAGCCGGGTGTAACAAGTGTCGTGTTCTCCGCCAAAGTTGTAATAGCGCTCGTAGAGGGCCGTCAGCACGACCTGCGAAGGAATCGGAAACGACTGCTCCAGACCGCAGCTCTGACAACGCATCGCCTCCGACATTCCCGGAATGCCGAAGCGGGTGTCGAAGACATTGGAGACAGATCTTTCCATACTCGCTCCGCATCCCAGACACAATTCCCCTTTCGGCAGTTGGTTGTTGATTAACTGTGATGTTCCCGGGAAGTTCAAGTCCCGATGGGGGGTCTGAGCTAAAACTTGGGTCGTATGATGAGTTCTCCTGATCCATCCTCGGTTAGCCCGAAAGATTGGCATTCAAATCCCCATGACCGCAGTAGTTGGCAGCATTCCTCATGCATTTGTTGCCCGTGAGTTGCCAGGAAGATCTGGGGCTTATATGTCCGAATGCATTGCTGTGCACCAAGTAGTGCACGGAACTCGCCTCCCTCGATGTCCATCTTGATGCAGTGCGGGGGCAGAATCGTGCCCGCCTCCACGAGCGAGTCGAGAGTCGCAGTTTGTACCTCTAGGCTTCCATCTGTTGCGACATGGCCCATCGAGCCAGTCTCCTCGACCACAAAGCGAGAGTAGCCATTTGCGTCCGAAACTGCTAGTTCGAGAACTGTGGCATTTTGCAAATGATTGAGTTCGATGTGCTTTCGAAGATAGTTAATATTGCGCGGCACCGGTTCGAAAGCAAAGACGCTACCATTACCTACGAGCGCTGAGCCAAGGATAGTGTAAAAACCCACGTTCGCACCAACGTCGTAGAAAACCGTATCCGATCGAATCGCTCTCGAAATTAGCTTCTGCTTCTGAGGTTCAAAGAATCCCAACCAGCAGCGATGGATTCCTGAGCCAACGATCCATTGCTTGCCCCGGTTTGGCCCATGCAGAATAGACACAGCCGCGTCTCTAGGAACTAAAGAGAGCGGAAGCCGGGCAATCCGCCCCAGGATTCTGACTCCCGACGCCGACATGTTCAAGATTTGGGCACAAGTCCGCCGTTTGTTGATTGCGGACTCCCTTCGAGTCGCAGCGCGCGAATAATAGCCAGTGCCGCTAAGAAGGTGATGAAGTTGTCTTCAAATGTTGACCGTACGGCCCAAATTATGAGCACAAAAAAGACGGACGAGGTAAGGGTACGATTGATAAGCCATTTGATGTGCGTTTCCGAAGCATACATGATCATCAGCGTAAAAAGCGGAAGTAGTAAGACGCTCAAAGGCCCAAAATTGGCAAAGAGCTCTCCGAGTTGTGTAGCTGCTAGGCTTGTCGTTGATCCAGGTTCATATTTCTCTGCCAGCTGTATTGTGAAATCCTGCGCTTTCTCGGGATAAATACTTCTCGGGATAACGAAAGATACGGCACGCAGGTATGTGCTGCCATACAAATAGCTGAACTTGTCGCCGAAGTCATTGATGATGTGAAAAAGCAAAACCGTATCGCTGCCGTCGAAGGAGTCCATTAGGACCGTCACAGTCCTGTTCCCCAAATCGGAATCCCTGTACACCTCGCTCCGTTCGGCAATCTCCGCAGGAGCTGCTCGAAGGTAGCTCCAAGCGCTGAAAATCAGCGCGAATGCCGGTGCACTCAATACCAGAGCAATGACCATTTTCCTTCTTCCATACAACCAGCAAGAGACAACCAGTGAGACAAGGTAAAGCGCCAGAAAGATGCGATTTCCTGAGAAGACTACTTGAAACAGAAACACCAGCACCAAAAAAGCTGAAAATTTCCAATTAACTGCCCCTTTGCGTGCTTGTGAGTGCGTGAACAGCACAGCCGCTGCTGTAAAGACGATCTGGTTTGCTTGTGAAAGCCAAGTGTACAAAACGTAGCCAAATCCAAGGCGGGTGGACATATCATCCGCTCGAAGATACCAGTGCGACACGAGAAATTCTGCAACACCTCCTACCAGATATACGGTTATGACCCAGTCAAGTACCATGAGGCCTACGCTTAAGTAAATCGCCCGTTTCAAGGCGCCATCATTCAGAAAGACTTCACGCCGCTGCCAACCTTTGTCGAGTTTTGGGAGGAAAAGAATCACAGTGACAAATGAAAGAAATAGGGCAGACCAAATCATGAAGAAGGGCGGAATTGACTCAAGTAGTGAGAGATTGACATCTGCATGCCGGCTATCGACATCGTAAAAGTTCGGAGCCTGATATCCGTTGTTTAGTACGATAATTGTCAGCGGCGCAAGGAGGAAGAACCCTAGTCCGACCAGCCATGCGAGGATAGGAGTCAATAACGCATCTCGTTTTTTGAGAGAGTAGATCGCCTTAAGAAAGGCTGCCAGTAAGACGCAGATCAGTGGGAAAAAGAGCAGTTTCATAGATCAGACGCTCAATCTTGTTATGGCAACGAGATCAGCTGGTTGCTACGCTAAGCGCTTCGCCAGTCCCAGAGCGAGAGGTAATGGTAGGACTGGTCACGGTCTCAAGAACGCAATGCAATGAAGCAGCGAACTGCGAATACCCCCAGGTCTGGGCTCTTTCGCGACCCGCCACACTGAGGTGCCGGCACAGAAGGTCATCATTCCAGAGATGAAGCATAGAGTCCGTCAATTGCTCCTCTGATCGAGGGTCGAACAGCAGGGCTGCATCTCCCAGCAGTTCGGGCATTGCGTAGATTCCAGAGACCGCTACCGGACAGCCCAAGACGAACGCCTCAATAGGTGGAATGTTAGTTGGCCCGTACAACGTGGGGTAGATCAAAGCCCGCGCACGTCGGTAAAACTCCGCAATGTCTTGTTCCGGGACACAGCCGGCGAAGTGTACATGCTGACCTAATTGCAGCTTGTGCACTAGCATTCTGATCGAACGGTATTCGTTTCTTTCGTCCCCCGTGAGTACCAGATGAATGTCGGCACCACTGGCCAGTGCCCTCGCTAAAGCTTGGACCAGTCTCGCGTGATTTTTGTGCGGCCAAAACTGTGCCGGGTAGAACAGAAATTTGTCCGGTAAGCGATACTTCGCGTCGAAATCTTTCGTCATGTTGCCTTCCAACAGGTACGGAGGAGGAATGTAGGGCAGAACGAAAAGCTTTCCCGGATCTGCTCCATAGGACTCGCGGATGTGTTGAGCGCCGACATTGGATTCCGCGAGAATACCGACCGAGTGCCGAGTCAGATCACGCATGTACGTGTCGCGGTAGCGACGTCGACCGAAACCGGCCGACTCGGAGAACTGCGGCTCGTACCGATGCATAAGGTCGTGGATGGCTGCGAACGTCGGGACCGGGAAGCGGCTGCTCCACAAATCCTGCCGCGGGAAGATCCAGAGGTCGCAATTCTGCTTTACGATTTCTCGAACCGCCGACGAAATCGATGTCACATGTCGTAACCAGAACCGATGCGATAATCCGAGCAGCACCCATAGACCCGCGATCGCCCGGAAGCTGCGGCTGAGGTGCACTGGAACTCGTTTCACATTCGTCGGCAGATGGCGCTCCCAGGCTGGGTCGGTGAAGGCGACCACGAGCGTGTAATCGCTGCGCGGAAGAATCAGCAGCGCCGAAAGAATCGAGGCGCTGTACTGATACATGCCTCCGCCCCGGGGGCTGGCCGTCAGAAACAATCCGATGCGCTTCATTCGATGTACTTCAACCGCGTAACACGAAATACACACTCCAGGTATCGAGGCCGGCCTCGCGCCCGGTCATCCATTCGCGAGCATCTACCAACTCCATACCCACTTGCTTCGCCAGGAATCGGATCTCGGGCATAAACAGGTAGCGCATGCGGTGAGTCTCGCGGATGGTTTCGATACGCTCATCCGCAGCATTCCTGATCCACAGTGTGTAGTTCACATCAACCACATTCTCATTGGGGTGCAGCACAGGTTCCGCGATCCGAAGAATACTAGTTCCTTCGTTGTCAAACTGTTTAACTCGTACCGAAGGACGCAGGTTCAGCACCGCCGGTCCGTACCAGCAGTCGGCAATGCAAATTCCGCCCGGACTCAGGTGAGCGCGAATCGTTTGGAAGGCGCACAGTAGATCATCATTCTCCGTTAAATAGCTCAGCACATGAAACAAAGAGACGATGGAGCCAAATTGCTCGCCGAGTCGAACTGTTCGAATGTCTCCATGCCGAAACGTCAAGCGTCGCGAATGTACCGTCGCCAACGCAGCCCGATTGATTTGGGCACGCTCGATCATGGTCTCGCTCGCATCCACTCCCAATACTGAGAAGTCCAGGTCGGAGAGATGACGAGCATGGGTGCCGGTACCGCAACCAAAATCGAGAACCCTGCTCACGCTAGGACAGAAACTGCGCAGGAGCGAACTGAGGAATAACGCTTCGCCGGAATAGTCCTTATCGTGATAAAGGAGGTCGTAATACGGAGCATAGCTGGCAAAAGTGCTCACGAGAAGATCTCCGTCATGACATCGATCACACGTTCCATCTGCTGATCAGTTAATCCCACACCACTGGGAAGGTAGAGCCCACGCCGGGCCAAGAGTTCTGCGACAGCATATGACTCACCTTTGAAGAGACCGCGTTTCTGAAATACCGGCTGCTCGTGCATTGGCCAAAAGAACGGTCGCGTGCCGATCCCCTTCTCTGCGAGCCGGCGCATCGCCTCATCGGCCGCGAACGGGACTTCTCTGCCCAAGACGATCCCGTAAACCCAGTAAATATTTCTGGCGTAGTCAGTCTGGCAAGTTGGCAATTGGAGCTGCGTCAGCCCGCGCAGGCCTTCAGTGTAACGGCAACCCATCCTGCGCTTGCGACCGACGAATTCGGTGAGCCGCTCCAGTTGAGCAACTCCGAGAGCCGCCTGCAGATTCGACATGCGGAAATTCCAGCCTAGCTCGCTGTGTACGAATCGCCTCTGCGGTTCGAAGCAGAGATTCCGGAGGCTTCGGCACTTCTCGGCTAGGTCTGGGACGTCGGTGACAACCATCCCTCCCTCACCGGTTGTGACATGTTTGTTGGGATAGAAGCTGAAGATGCTCAGGTCTCCGAAGCTGCCGCAGGGACGATCACGATAAGTCTGACCGTGCATTTCGGCGGCATCTTCGATGATGCGGAGCCCATGGCGATCGGCGAGCTCCAACACTGGATCCATATCGACCGGCAATCCGAAGGTATGCACGACCATGATCGCCTTGGTGCGAGTCGTGACCCGTGCTTCGATCTGGGAACAATCCATGTTCCAAGTGCGTGGGTCGGTGTCGACCAGGACGGGAGTGGCTCCCGCATAGAGAATGGCTGCCACACACGAGATGATGGTGAACGAGGGCATGATCACTTCATCTCCTGGCCCCAGCCCCATCGCGGCGACCGCCATCTGCAGGGCTACGGACCCATTGCAAACCGATATGCCATATCTGCGATCCACTCGTGATGCGAATTGCTCTTCAAACTGACGAACGAAAGGCCCCTCGGAGGAAATCCAACCCGAGTCGATGCACTCGTTCAGATAAGCCTTCTCGTTACCATCCAGCAATACTTCGTTGACCGGAACAAATTCGTACGTGGTCACTGTTTGAGTCTGATGCGTGCGCAATTCACTCCCTCAAAACGGCGCTTATCCTCTTCTCCGGCGTACGGACCTTGTTTCACTTCGATCATCTCCGTTGGCTCTAGCATTTCGAAACCGTGTCCCCCAGAAACGAGGAGGATCGCATCGCCTCGGAAGAGAATGCGGCTCTGCAGGTATTCTTCATTCTCGGTATAGAAATCGACCCGTAGCTTGCCTTTTCTGATGAACAAAACTTCTAGAGTGTGCCTTACCTCTCTCGGAACTGGGTTATGCACATGCGGAGGAATCTTCTTGCCGGCTGGATGGTGCATGTAAGCCAATTGCTGCGAAAAGTCATTGGGTGTGAAAAACTGGATGCCAGCGTCCGAATAATTAGCCGGCACAATGATCGCGAGCAACGCAGCGTCGTGTTTTACATACACGACATCGAGGCCGATGGTCGAACCCGTATTGTTCATGGGAATATCTGAGCGCTGCGCGTGTATTAAGTACTTACCGTGACAGCCTCAACTTGCTCCGCTGACCTTCCGTGTGACATATCTCCTGAGCCTGCCAGCCAGAGATCCGGGATGCATCTTTCGAATCTGTTCTGCAAAAGCCGGGTCTGCATTGAGAAATTCAGGAAATCGATATTCCCTTCCTCTATCGGATGTCAGTTCACCCTGGACCAAGAGAAGGTTCCGACAGTGCGTTCCAGATCCATCGAGCCCAATGTTCAGGACACGAGATTTGACTGGCAGCAGGGCCACAGCATCATGGGAACAATGAGCATACGCCCAGCGTATCGCCCATGAATCTAGTTGGCCGCCCATTTGCCTAGCCAGCATCCTCGCGAGATCGCCACCGCCCCGGCCAAATTTTCGCAATCTCTTTCTGTCGGATTGAAACTCGGAATAGTCCGAGACATCCCAGTCCGCCTTCATCCAGCGATCTCTCCACGTGGACCAACCCCACGAACAACTTCTATACGAGAAGAATGCGTCTGCCGGGTATTCCTGTGGTGCCCGGACGCCGTAATTGAAAGCACCGATGGAAAATACTTCCCCGGTGGATCGGTAGCGTCCCAGGGCGGAATTCATGAATGTCAAGAAATCGCGAGCTGTGAGTAGATCATCCTCCACCGCAATAACCTCTCCATATTTGTCGCAGAGGCGAGTAACGCCATCAATGACCGAAGCTGCCAGACCGAAGTTCCGCTCTCGCTCAACAATCACTATTGAATTGAAGCCATCGACGGACCGGATCAACTTTCGGACCTTCTGAACCGCGGGTGCAGCACCGTCGTTTTTGGGTCCGTCAGAGAAGATGTACAAGTCTGATCTGCAGGACAATGCATTTTCGCGAAGCCGCTCGAGGGTCCGCTGGGTATGTTCTGGGCGGTTGTAGACGAAGAGAGCAATGGGTGCGAGGTTAACCAATGGGACACTAACGCGCATTTGCGAAGCTACATCGTCAGTCGCGCTGCGCGTGATTTCCAGAGGACTCACATTCCCTCCTGACTTTAGTCTCCTGCGCGTTCTTCCAAAGAAGGTAAGTGCGCTGCGCCAGCGTACGCGACAATGCCCGGCGATTGGCGTGGAACATGAACACGCAGCCGAAAAGTGATGAACAGCGTCGCCGAGTAAGTCGCCGCAGAAAAAATCATTCCCCAGGCCGCTCCGCGCAATCCCAAAGACCTCACCAGCGGGATGCCCACGGCGAATGTCGCGACTGCGCTGCTGACGTAGGCATTGAACACAAAACGAGGTTTTTCGGCGGCTTTGATTGCGTCATTCGCGGTATTCCCGATCCCCATCGCCAGTGGTACGAGTGCGAGAAGGAAGGGTAAGGAACCCAGTCCGTCGAACTTACCCGAATACAGAATGTGAACAACCGTACTGCCAGCCATCCGGATCGCCAGGGCGAACGTGAGCGTTATGCCCAATATCAGAAACGTGTAGCGCCTCCACGACGTCACAAATGCACGAGTGTCCCCACACGCATATTTCGACGCCAGCGCGGGTAAGAACATGAACGAGAGCGAGATCATGACCTGCTCGATCGGCGCTATCAATACGTACATGGCTTTGAGTTCGCCGACTTCCTTCACTGAGAGAAAGCCCCCAACAAGCCAGTAATACCCTTGATGCGTAAACTGGAAGATGAGGGCAGTGACAAGCACCCAGCGCGTGTACTTCCAGTGCTCTTTCCCATAGTGCGGTTCAGAATTCAAGAACGCACGCGATCGCTCACGAGAAGGCAGTTTGCGAAACAGGGTTAGGCCTGCGATCAGCCAACTCAAAGCCAGAATCAGGAAGACTCCGAAGCCATTCAACAATCGAATCTTTGCCCCGATCCATAGCAGAAGTGCGACCACGCTGAAGTAAACGAGCGAAAGTTCAGCCGCGCGCAAGGGCTGATGCAGAACATAGAAGGTGCGTCGAACAAACAACCCTGTGAGCAGAAACGAAAGGGCGATCGCCAGTCCCACAAGTGCCCGTGAGTTGAGTGCCGGAGCAACGACGGTGAATAGCAGATAGGTCAGAAGTAAACCGGCGGATAGAACCATGCCGATGAACAGATTTCCGCCCATCATGAGAGGCCAATAGGAAGCAAATCGATTTCGGTACCTTCCCGAGCCATACACCGTAAACGGCTCGAGCACCACAGCATTGTGCAGTCCGGCCAGAAAAGTGAAAATCGAATATGACAGAGCGAACATCCCGTATTCTTCCTTGCTCTGGGTGCGTGCCAGAACCACATTGACGAGAAACATGCTACCCACTGCGAAGCCCTGGTCAGCCAAGCCGAACAGCAGTTGCTTCATTCGCTGTTGTGCCAACAAACTGGGGGCGACATCGCCGATTGTATGTGTACTGATTGGGCTCACTGGTCAGTGGACAGAGTTTGGAAGGGAAGACTTGTTTTTGATGTTGGACTGATTAGCGATTCGGGGCAAGGATCAATCCCTTGCCAGTTCTAACGTAAATACTCGATTGGGAACAGTAAAGACAGGAACGCTAGCAGCGAGAACGGACTGCCGACTCCAAATAAGGTCCCGCTCGACGATACTGCTTACCATAAGTACGACAAGGAACATTCCGCAAGTCAGGGAGAGCTTATCGTCATACTGAACCGGGCTGAGGCATCTCTGTGTAGCTCGGTGCAACAGGCTCACGAATCTCCATGTGATCAGAATGAGCGGCACTATCCCCATGTCGTAGAGAATCACCATGTAGCTATTGTCGACCATTTGATTGGAGAGCCACGAGAGGGTATCGGACGATCGGACCCCATGTCCAAACACCCAGGACCCATCACTGACTACGCGCAGTACTTCTTGCCATACGTCGATCCGTCCTGTCATTCCTGAGCCTAGCCCTCGATCCGGCGTAGAGAGTGCCAACATCTGGTCACAAGCCTCGTAGGCGTTTTGAGCAAATTGGAGTCGGTTCACCAGTACAAACAGAGTTGCCAGCAGGCTAGGAACACTGCGCTTAACCGCAGCGTCCTTCTGCGATCGCGCTTGACGGCTTTACAGAACACAATACTGATTAAAAAACCGCATCCGGCTAGAATTGCGACGATTGCTCCTCGCGATGAGGCAAGAAAGACGACAATCACTGAGACAATACCAAGGATGCTGCAAATGGCTTTCGAGAGCCACCCTCCCGTGCTGAATTTCCACACCATCACACAGAGGTAAGCAGCAAGCTGCAAGGCCAGCCCATTCGGGTGGAAATTAAAGGTGTCGAGTCGTTCGAGGTTCATGGCGGATTTAATTAGAATCTCGAAGCTCAACGGCACAAAAACGAATATCGACACAATGGCTGACCAGTAAAACGCCTCGAGCACTTCTTCTATCGGAGTGAGTGTCATATAAATGCGAGCGAGTCCTAGACACGCGGAGAAAAGAAGTGCAAAGCGGAGAGCGTCTTCAGATGGCGAGCTCAATGAACAACCGACCATGAGCAGTGAAAAAAAAGCTACGTATAAGAGCCCATCGATATCAAGAAAGGCCGCCATTGCGGTGATCAGTGAGTCGGAAGCAATGGCCTTGCAAAACACAAGTGCGGCAAAAAGCACCAGGGGGGCGAGTTGCACCGAGATGCTAAGCTCTGGTGCAAAATAGATCACGAACGACAGTGTGAATAGCGCTGCTAACGCAGCCTGGTTGAGAATGCTGCCTTTCTTTGCGACTAACATTGTTTGGAATGGAAGCAGTGGTGCCGGTAAACTTCTGTGTGCACGAACTCTATTTGGCGGCTACTGCCACAAGAAGGGTCGTCTGATTGCGACCGCAAACATTGCACCTGGCAACGGTTTGTCCATCTATCCGCCTACTCCTGCCGTAGGTCCGCGACGTTCAGTATCGCCCTCATGATGTGGGCTGATTTGCGCTCCAAAACGAATCCAGATGCGATGAGCCATGGCCTGGGAGCGCGAGCCATTTGGGGTCGCCCAAGGCATGCATCCTTGCACCGAATGAAAGATCTCCTCTGCGAACTGCTTTCTCGGATCGGTGGGCTCCGTCTGCTCCCAGCGATGCCGCACGACTACCCAGAACACTCCGGCGGCCAGTCCCAGCGATGCGAACACCATCATGATACTCATGCGGGGAGGAAATGATCTCCGCTCGGGACGACTGGCGGGATCCAGTATCTTGACCGTGGGTGTCTCTTTGGCTTCTTGAACCTTGGCCAGTTCGTATTGTTGCGTCAGCACTTCATAGATCGCTTCCTGAATCTTGGTGCGGCGATATAAGTCGGCATATTTAACGCCCAAGACCGGCAGTTGTCGAATGGACGGATATAGCTGTATCGATGATGCTGATGATGCATTGCTGTCTATGCCGCCCAGCTTCTCCAGTTGCCGCTGCAACTCTGCAACCCGGGCATGAACGGCCTGCACCCTGAAGTGTCCAGGTGCATAAATCGCTTCCAAGCTCTTTTGTTGCGATTCGGCCGCGATCAACTCTCCCTGCAGTCGCGCAGCTGCCTCGACCATCGCGCGGCCCTGCTCTTTAATATCAATGGCCGTGTTCTTACTGGCGAAATCACTGAAATCGAGAGCCGCCTGGTCCAGGTCCTTCTTGACGGATTGCAGCCGATCCTCGAGGAACACTCGTTCACGATGAGCTGAAGAGGTGGAGAGTTCCGTCGAAAGCCGATTCAATTCCTCAACGTAGGCTTGGGCTATAGCAGTCGCTCGTTTACGATCTCGATCGGTGACGCTGATCGTGATGATTCCGCTCTTCCGATCGTCAGAAATCCCGGTGCGCTGTCCGAGGTCTTTACGTGCATCCTCGTCCAGGTCGTCGCTGTAAACATGTTTCAAATCGAAACGTTGCACCAACCGATCCTGAACAGTCTGGCTTTGCAGAATTCCAACAAAGAGAGGGCCAGATCCGCCGCTACCTAGCAGATCCCCCGCAATTCCCGCGAGGCCACCCGCCTTTCCCGACAAGGCCGCAAGCATCGCTGCGCCTGTACCGGACTGGACGTCAGGCGGCATCAATCTTGTCGTGGACGCGTATCGCGGCGGCAGAAGAAAGGCTACAAGCGTACCCGTAATGGCGCCGATCAGCATCATCCGGGCGATCAACTGTCGCCCGTGCCAGATCACGCGGAGATGTCCGAGAGACGCCCTGTCCATTTCAGAGTGAAGGGGCGCTTCAGGCACAGCTTCGATTACTCGCGATGGTGCGTAATCGACCGCTCTGGTTTGTGTATTAGCCAAGTAGTTCTCGTGAAAGAAATTTCGACAAGGTTCTTCCCGTCAGAATGTCAATTTGACGTTTTGATTTTGTTCAATGAGTGTGGGTAGTAGGCCAGAAACCACATTGAAATGACACAGTGAAATTGGATTTCCGATTAGGGGCCAGGAGAGGTATCCACCAACGTTCGTACTGCACGTTACCGGTAAAACGGAAACCAGACCGAGCGAAAATATCCGCATCCAACGCCAAATCTGTTTGGTTTCCCCCTTGGGGAATGTACTGGCGATCGATCGTTCGATGTCTTAGCTCCAATCCAATTTTTCTCCGCGCATCCATCCAGTAATTCGTTCGGACTAATTCTCCCTGTGAAGCGCGACCAAACCAAGTGCCAATGAGGTTGCCGCTGTTGGTATACCCGCTCAAGTATTCGACATTGCTGTAAAAGCACGAGGTGCAAAAGCTTCCTTGTGGCGGGCTGCTGGTTCCACCCTCCATACGCAGATCGAACTTTGGAGCCCTGGGCAGCTTGGCGAAGTATAGTCCTCCCTGGAAGATTGACTTTCTCATGAACAGAATCGGTGATACTTCGTCTTCGCTGAGAGCCTCACCGTAAAAAGTCAGCCTGTCGCGCAACCTAGGGATCCTATATGCAAAGTCCGCTGCTGACCGGCTATCGCCAAGAACGTCGCCATTGACGTGAATTCCGAAGAAGCTTTTAGCAAACGTGCTGGGCGTCAACGGATTGCCCGGCCCACCGTAAAGCGTGGTTTTTGACAAACTGAACTCCAGGTTCTGCGTGAACTTAAAGCTCATCTTGCCGCCACTTATGAATGGTTGTGGACGAAGAGGGTATCCATACTGTCCGATCGTCGGCCCAATGTCAGCCGGTGGTGTAAACGACCGTATGAATTCATGTCCGGAAGTCTGCCCAATGAACGCCTGCAAGCGCATTTTGCCCAAAACGCGTAAAGATCCGGGCAGTCCAAAAGGGTTAACGCGATCGACGCTGAACATATTGTTCAGTGGAACAGCGTTGTTGGTGAACAACATCGTTCCACCTTCGCTGGGGCCCCACCATAGACTCCGCTTCCCATACGATATTTGCCAGTTTGCCAGATTCATTCCCACATACGCTTCTAGCAACTCGAAGTGGTTCGTCGATGCGACAGGCTGCAACGGAGGGTTCGACGGCAGATTGTACTCATTGTTGATGAACTCGAGTGCGGACATCGGTAGAGATGGCGCGGACGGCGCATACTGATACTCTCCGCGTGCATAAATCACGAATGGGCCCGCAGTAGTCCAGCCTGATGTCCCCACTACGCTGTTCAACCCTTCCTGGTACGGTCTTCCGTAGTCGTTCAGAATCGTCTGTCCAAAGTGATAGTTGTCGGTAAGCGGCTGGCCTGAGATTCCGATCGTGCGGAAGTAGACGGACTCAAGTTGTGCACTTCGATTGCTTTCACCGCTCATCAAGTCGGAATCGTGAGCGAACTCCTGCGAGAGGGTGGAATAGAGTTGCAGCACTTCCGATGGAGCGTCTGTATCCGCCTCGCGTTCACCGGCTTCGCCTAGTAAACGGGCGCACTCGAGCCGCGTCCAGGGACGGATCCCCAGGCTCATGGTCTTGATGTAACCGAGCGCTGCCAAGCGCTCCAGAGCCGGATATATCCAACTGTCGAGAGGTACGTAAGGGGACCCCATGAACGCTGGTGTTCGAGACTTGTCATCGCTGACGAATTCACGTGGTGATTCCCATGCGGCACCACCGATTTCCGCATTGTGGCGATGTCGGTAGACGTTCTGCGCGATTAAGTATCCCAATACACTTCCCACGACGACATCGGATGGGAAGTGCTGGTGAGCCCTCACTCGCGAAAAGCTGACGGCCGAGGCAGCACCATAGGCAAGTATTTTTGGAAGCGTCCCCGGATACTCGTGAGCGATGACTCCCGCGATCGACCAGGCAGCGGCTGCATGTTCCGACGGGAACGACGTCCCCCCGTGAAAGAACGCCCCTCTGCCATCGCCTTGGTACGGACGTTCCCGTTGCAGCGAATACTTCAGAGCTTCAACCGTGACCAGGCTGTTCAGAGCGGCTTCTCCTGCTAGGAAACCGGTTTCGCGCCAACGGTCGTTGTGGGTTGGAAAGCTGAAGAGGTAAAGGCCGGCGCTGCCGCCAATGAGTCCCGCGATAGTGTAATTCGAAAGGCTTTTGTAATTCTTGATCGTCGAGGGGTTCTGATTGATCGAAGCGCTGTATTCTCGGTCACTGACGAAAAGACCAGCTGTAATGCCGCCAAGCGGCACCAACCAGTTGGCATCCGACAACCGAATTTTCAGAGGGCTGGTCCAGATACGTTTCTGATCTTCAACAAAATCAGCGATGTGTCCTGAAAAACCCGGTCTCCCAGTATCCTCAACAGGCACGTATGGAGTTGCCGCGACAGGAGCCTTTGCAGCACCAGTCATGTCTGTGCCGTCGTTGACTTCGGACCCGGTTACAGCTTTGGTCTGGTAGTCCTGAGACCAACCCTTTGCCAGCATCACAAAAACGATTCCCAAAGCCA
>Ga0070713_100000322_pt1 | contig 31317 bp, 20 predicted proteins | sample LARL82metaG_FD_65465 | JGI IMG/M metagenome (GOLD analysis project Ga0070713, IMG submission 65465) | Corn, switchgrass and miscanthus rhizosphere microbial communities from Kellogg Biological Station, Michigan, USA - LAR L8-2 metaG | ecosystem: Host-associated > Plants > Roots > Rhizosphere ... | reverse complement strand
AAGTCGACGTCGGCTGCCCAAAAATTGGAACCCGAAGGCTCATCCAAGGCGTAAACCAGCCTCCCATCAGGCAACCACGTCATCCCCCAACCCTCTATGGGTTGCTTCGAGAGAAGGGTCTTGCTGGCATTCTGCTCCAGATTGAAGATTTCAATCGAGCTTTCTGACGCATAAGGACCGAAGTGGTTTCTTACGTATGCAATCCATCGCCCATCAGGAGACCAGGATGGAGTGGCAAGTTGTCCCTCGGGAAATGAGAGAAGCTTTCGCTGATCGGCGCCGTTGGAGCGCATCAGCCAAATTTCATGGCCCATCTCGGCGAAGTCTGCGCCCTTGAGAAATACAATTTGGGAACCGTCCGGAGAAACCGAAGCCGCCCACCCTTCGTCGGTGATCTGGCGCGGTTCCCCACCAACGATCGATAGAGACCAAAGCTGCTTCTTTTGGGGCGAGGTAGCCCACGACGCCAATATCTGCGCACCATCCGGAAACCATGCGAGGGAGGTGACGCTGGAAACGTTAAAGAGCAGACTGTGAGACTCGCCGGTAGCTAATCGACGCAAATGCACTCCGGTTTTATCGGAATATGCCAGGTACTTTCCATCCGGAGATATTGCAGAAGCGATAATTCCGTTTTGCGCGGAATTGGTTGTCAAGCGTTGCAATGTCGGCGAAGCTTGAGGCTGCCTCGATCGTAATCCATTACGCCAGCGAAACAATGCTGCGGTGATACCAGTCGCGGCAAGAACCGTAAGGACAGTAATAGCCAAAAGTCCTTTTCGTTTCCAAAAACCTGACACACGCCCGGGTAATGCCTCTCGTGCAGCGTTGTTGACCGATTCTCCATCTGAGCCATCGGCAGAATCCGACCGAGAGCCGGCCCGTCTCTCCACAGTTCCAATAAAGCGATAGCCACGGCGAGCGAGGGTCTCAATAAACGTGGGAACTTCCGCCGAATCCCCCAGCGCCTCGCGTAGACGTTTGACCGCAGCGTTAAGACTGTGATCGAAGTCGACGAAGGTGTCTGCCGGCCAAAGTTTACCGCGCAATTCCTCGCGAGTAACCAGTTCTCCTGGCTGTTGCAGCAAGGCCACGAGCACTTGAAACGGCTGCTGCTGCAGCTTTACTTTTTGCCCGCGATGACGGAGTTCCCCGGTGTCGAGATTGACTTCAAACGTACCGAAGCGGACGATGCGCGATAACGGGGTGGTAGGCATCGGAAATTCGCCGTGGCCGAGTTTAGCATTTGTCGGTGCGAGGCTGGAGTTCGAACGTGTTTTCTCATTGGTTGGCGTAATAGCCCCATCGCGCTTGTGGCTTTCGCGCAGGGGATAAGGCTTGTTTGATCGCTTATCGCCACAGGGCGACAGTCAATCCGCCGACAACTATGAGCGCTCCACCCACCAGGACAGATGGTGTGGGACGGACGCCGAAGAACAGAAAGTTAACGATCTGGAAGACTACGAACAACGTCGCGACATACATCCCTGTGACGGCTGCGAACTCTACAGGGGCTAGATTGAGGGAAGTACCGTAAAGCGCAAGCAATATGTAGCCGAGCAGGAAGAGACCGATCCGGGCAGATAAGGACTGATGGTGCAGCGCAATGCGAACGATAGCATCGCCGGCTGCTTCGAGGACGGTTGCCGCGAGCACGAACAGGAAAACTTTCATGCGTCATGTTCTCAGGACCGTAAGCCAGGCGCAACTCGCGACTTCATTCATCGTAAACAGGATCCGCGTGCCAGATAAATCAACAGACGACGATCGGCGAAACATCCCTACAATCGATATATGTCGACTTAGGTGGAAAATGACGCAATAGCTTATCGAGCGCTTTCTCAACGTCATTCCAACGCTCGTGGTGCACATCACTCACTGTATGCTTCGCTGTTCCGATCCAGACTGGACGTTTGGCGACGCGATCAAGAATCTCGAACGCAATGCTTCCTTTCGTCACATGGGTACCCCCAGTTGCAGTGGTTTCCCAGATGCTGTGGCCTGCAATCGGAGTCCCTCCGCTCGCTGCGAACGTCGGATCGAGAGCCGTGCCAACGTTCAAATCCGTGGAGAGTGCGGCATGATAGGTCACCAGAACATCGGCCGCGTTGACAGCCGCTTCGATCATGCCGCTCCGTCGTAGGACTTCAACGAGCCTGTTCTGGATGTAGGCATCCATTTGCGGATCAAAGACGGGCGTTCCGGGGACCCACGCGTAGGTCTTGAATTTCGAGAAGTCTGTCGTCTTCTCGTATTCGATTTTGATTTTTTGTGCTACGAGTTGCGGAACAAATGGCAGCAGAAAGATCAGCAAAGGGCAGGCTGCCGCGACCCTACGTAGCCAGCCCAATCGTGCAAGTCTGGCTGACCGTTTCTTTCTGGATGTATTTAACATAACCAACTATTCCGCAAGCACTCGTTTGGAATTGATGCCATATCTCACTTTCGGGCGAACCTGTCAGGACATACAGACAAGATGGCAAACCGGGCCTCTGGTTACCGCCTTCGCCGGGATAATGAGAGGTCAGCCGCGAGCCACCCGCAATTTTCAAAAAGACATGAATGCCCTGCTGCGTCTGTGGAGGGAGCCTGGATCGCGGGTCCTTCGGCGCCAAAAGCTCGCGCCTCAGCATGACAACGTCAAAATTAACATCGGAGGGAGTGAGATAATTCCAGCGCATTGAACGCGGCGGTTGAATGGGATAAGGAGAATAATGAGGACACTCCGGCTCACCTCATTTGTTTTGGCGTTGTTGGCGATTGCGATTTCGACCTTTGCCTATGGGTCCGACATCCTGATACGGAATGTTGTGGTTTATGACGGCACCGGCACGAAGGCATTCAAGGCCGACGTGCGCATCAAGGGCGATCGCATAACGGCAATCGCAAAGAGGCTGACCCCGCAGCCCGGCGAAACGGTGCGAGACGAGCACGGTATGGCACTCGCGCCCGGGTTCATTGATATGCACAGCCATCATGACCAGGGGATTTTCAATGACCTGGACGCAGAGGCCGTCACTCATCAAGGCGTAACCACGGTATTCGTCGGTCAGGATGGAGATTCTAATTTTCCGATTTCCGACTTCTTCACTCACCTCGAAAAGACTCCTGCCGCGGTCAATTTCGCCACGATGGTAGGCCATGCCACCGTTCGCAAACGGGTAATGGGAGAAGACTTGTATCGTCCCGCCACTGCGCAGGAGATTGAGCGGATGAAAGATCTGGTGCGTCTTGAACTGCGGGCCGGGGCTTTTGGACTTTCGAGCGGTCTGGAGTATGAAGAAGGTCATTTCGCCACGACCGAGGAAATGGTAGAACTCGCCACGGTTGCGGCATCCGAAGGCGGCTTCTATATAAGCCACGTCCGCGACGAGGCAAATAAAGTGTTCGATTCGTATGAAGAGATCACACGCATCGGTCGGGAAGCCAAGCTGCCAGTCGAGATCAGTCATATCAAACTGGGAAGCACTTCTGTATGGCACCAGACCAAGAGCCGCATGCCGAACGTTTTCGAAAAGGCGGAGCGGGAAGGTGTCGATCTGAAAGCCGACGTATATCCCTATACTTTCTGGGCTTCCACGTTGCGGGTGTTGATCACGGACCGCGATTTTTTTAATGCAGAAAAGGTTTCGCAGTCCATTTCTGAGAATGGCGGGCCCGGAAATTTGCGTATCTCTCTTTACAAACCAGAACCGGCAATGGCAGGAAAGACGCTTGACCAGATTGCGGCTGCGTGGAAGGTTACTCCCACCGAGGCCTATATGCGAATGATCAAAGCGACCGAATCCGAGATTTCATCCGGAGAACAACAGGAAGGCGTGCTCGGAACTTCGATGAGCGAAGACGACGTGAGCTGGTTTATTTCTAATCCACACGTCATGTTCTGTAGCGACGGCGAGCTTCACGGCGGTCATCCTCGTGGCGCAGGAAGTTTCCCCAGAGTCCTCGGCCGCTACGTGCGCGAGCAGCACGCACTTTCACTGGAAGATGCCGTTCACAAGATGACCGAGATGCCTGCCCGGCAGCTCCACCTAATTGACCGCGGCCGTGTCGCCGAGGGCTACATTGCGGACCTGGTTATTTTCGATCCTGCGACCGTCGCCGACCAGTCAACCGTTGATCATCCGGACCTCGCTCCCTTGGGCATTCCGGACGTCATGGTATCGGGGGCATGGGTGGTCGAAGACGGCAAGTCAACCGGAGATCGTCCTGGTCGCGTGATCCGGCACAAGACGACATTTTGAGATCTGGCATTTTGCTGAGAATGCCAGAGAGCTATTTCACCGAATAACCTTTGGAATCGATACAGGATGAAAAGGCCCTGCGGAATGTGTCGAGCTTTTGTTGCTGCTGACCCTGAGCCTGCTGCTGCGCTTGTTGTTCGGCCTGCTTGTTGGCTTTCTTCTGCTGACGCCGGCCGCGCACTGCGCCCGCGGTCGCTCCAATCGCGGCACCAGTCCCCGCATCCCCGGCGATGGCTCCGACCGCAGCTCCACCAGCGGCGCCACCGGCCGCGCCCTTGACGGCGCCGCCCTGCTTTTTGTCGGCTTCGGGAGCCGGGGCGGGAGCCGCCGTGGGATCGATCCCTGTCTGCTGCGTGGCGGTGGAATAACACGCATTTTCATCCTGAGCTTGCTGCTCGGGACTCTGACCATTCTTCGGATTCACGAACAATCCAACCTTGGCGGAAGGCGAGCTTGGGGCCGCAGCAGGGGCCGGGGGAGCTGGCGCAGGCGCGTTTTGCGCGGAAAGAGAGCCCGTTATCAAGCAAGCACATAGATTCGTAGCCATGATCCATCGTCTCGACATGTTTCCTTCTCCCATTTTCGTTAGCTCAAGTGCTAGTTTCGTTGCTCGTAAGGCACGTTGTACGGTGCACTCGAAAGACTTCCACTGCGAGGAACGGCAGTGAGCGGAAGTATGCGCGCCTTTAGGGGAACATTTCATTTCTCGTTGCTTTTTACAGCTGCAATTGTTGACAGTGGTCTCGTACCTATAAGGGATCATAGAGTCGAAGCTTGGCACCTGACTTAGCTTCTAAAGCTCGCGGATGTGGGAGTTTCAAGAGCGGGAGCTGAGTGGCCATCAGAGGACTGCAATGATTCGCACTATTCTGTGCCACAGCTGCGATGAATGCTTAACTGAAGTTTCTAATGCGGTGCGGCACCACGCAAGCGTGATGCACACTGCGATGGAAGTCGCGAAGGGTGACGTAACTGAGGAACAGTGGAAGGCTTTTAAAGACAGCCTTGCGAACTCATTCCTTGAGGCGCAAGCAGCATGGGATGCCTATCGCGAGCACCTTGTCGAACACGGATTGCTTCGCAATCCGCCCTCCAATCGAGACGTCGCGTGAAGCCATCATCCGTTGATAAAACGTTGGAATGGTTGGATGATTGGCGACGAATCCCCTACCACTCGCTCCCTCGTCAGTCTCAACGTTCCTGTTCTCCTCCTGCATAGGTTCGCTTTCGTTCATCAGTTTTTCCCTGACTATAGCGTAGGATGCGCTACTGCCCAGTTCCCGAGAGGGTCACCCCCTGCGGGCTGGTTAGTGCTGAATCGGTGAACGTCAGGGTACCGGTCACCTGCCCGGCCGCCGTGGGCGAGAAGGTCACACCGACTGTGCAACTCGCTCCGGCGGCGATGTTCGCGCCGCAGGTGTTGCTCGCCAGGGCGAATCCCGTGCTCGCGACAACGGAGGTAAATGTAAGGGCGCCGCTCAGGTGATTCGTCAATGTTGCGGTTCGCGCGGAGCTCTTGGTGCCCACCTTAACCGTGGAGAAATTGATGGTGCTGGCGGAAAAGGTCACTGGGGGCTACCGGTTCCAGACAGGCTCACCGATTGAGAAACGGCAGTGGCGTCATCGGTGAACGTCAATGTCCCCGTACTTGAGCCAACGACTTGTGGCGAAAACGTAACACCCACCGTGCAGTTCTTTCCGGCCAGGATGCTCGTACCGCAAGTATTGCTGGCCACGGCGAACGGGCCGCTCACCCCGATGCTCGTGAAGTTTAAAGTCTTTGCCTGATTATTGGTCAGTGTCACCGTTTTGGCAGCGCTGGTATTGCCCGCGACGGTGGTGCTGAAGCTCAGAGTTGTGACCGAAAGAGTTACCGGGGCGCTGCCGGTTCCCGCCAGGTTCACCGTTTGAAGAGGGGAAGTGGCGTCATCCGTGAACGTCAACGTTCCCGTCGCTGAGCCAACGAGAGTCGGCGAGAAGTAACGCCCAGCGTGCAGTTCTTCCCAGCCAGTACGGTTGCGCCGCAAGCATTGCTGGCGATGGCGAACGGGCCGCTCACCCCGATGCTCGCGATGTTTAGCGTGATTGACTGATTATTAGTCAATGTCACCGTTTTAGCAGCGCTGGCATTGCCTACAACGGTGCTGCTAAAGCTCAGACTTGTTGCCGAAAGTGTCACCGGCGCGATCCCGGTTCCCGACAGACTCACCGTTTGAGGACTGTTAACCGCGGAATGGGTGAAGGTCACGGTTCCTGTGGCTGAGCCTGTGGCTCCCGGCGTGAAGGTAACGCCTACCGTGCAGGTCTTCCCCGGCAGGACGCTGGCGCAAGTGTTGCTGGCTACGGCGAACGGTCCATTCACCCCGCTCACCGCGACACTGCTCACGGTTAGCGTGGTGTTCAGGCTATTCGTGAGCGAAATCGTTTTTGTGGAGTTCGCTCCCTGGACAACGTTTCCGAAACTCAAGCTTTTCGGCGAAAGAGTGACAGGTGCAGTACCGCTCCCGGACAGCGGGACCGTTTGCGTTCCAGCATTGTCTGTGAATGTGATGTTGCCGGAAGCCGTGCCAACTGCGGTTGGCGCGAACGATACCTGGATAGTGCACAACGCGGAGGGCGCCATCGTACCACTGCAATTGTTGGTCTGAGTAAATGGCCCTGAGGCGACCACACTTGAAAACTGTAGCGGTCCCGTTCCGTTGCTGAGCACTGTGATGGTTCGCGCGCTGCTGGTTGTCCCCGCGACTTGTGCCGAAAAAGAAAGCGACGTTGGGGTAATCGAAGCGTGAGGTGTAGTGCCTGTTCCGTTGAGGGTTACTACTTGCGAAGAACCTAAGTTATAGGAATCGTCGCTTACGTTCAGCGAACCGGTCTCCGAACCGGCAGCAGACGGCGCAAACCAAACATTCGCGGTGCAGCTGGTCGCGGCGATAAGAACCGAAGGGCAATTACTGGTTTGAGAGAACAATCCGGATGTGGCGAAACTCAAGCCGTTGATCGGGCTACCGCCGAAGTTCGTGACGGTGATCGTTTGAGGAGAACTGGTAGTGTTGACATTCTGTGAAAAAGTCAGCGAAGGCGGGCTGAGACTGATCGCCGAAGGACGCGGCGCTGGCACCGGAGCCGGTGTCGCGCCGAAGACGTAGTAGGGACCGAAACCATTCGTCAGCGCACTTCCGGAAGTGACTACCTGCATCATATTGTCGACGATTTGCACGCCTCCGCCTCCGACCAGCACCATACCTCCCAAATCGACAGCGATGCTATGGGGAGTCGCGCCACTACCCAAAGAAATCATGGTCCAATTAGCACCGGACATGTCATCGATGCGAACGACAGAGGCGGTAGGAGTGCTGGCATCGGCTACGTAAATCCTGCCGGCTGTATCTACGGCAACTCCGACGGGACTTGCGAAAGAAAAGATGTAACTACCGGTGACAGGCGATTGCGTCAATGTGGCCCAACCGCTTCCCGTCAGATCGTCCATGCGAACGATGCGCTTGTTGCCGATATCGGCGACGTAAATCGAACCGAAGGTGTCAAACGCGACCGCCGTCGAATATTGCGCGAATTGGCCAGCGCCCGATCCGAGGCCGGTTGTAGATGCGGTCCAGTTGGTGCCGCTCATATCATCGAAACGGACCAGCCGCGAGTTGCCGGTGTCCATCACGTAGATTTTTCCCAAGGCATCAATACTGATGGCATTGGGTTTGTTGAATTGCCCCGCGCCGCTTCCGTTCGTGCCAAACGTGGTCCAGTTCGTGCCCTTGAAATCGTCGATGCGAACGATGCGGGAGTTGTAGGTGTCAGCGATATAAATACGGCCGGAGGAATCAACCGCCAGGCCATACGCTCCGTAAAACTGCCCCATGCCGTTACCTTGCGTTCCGTACGTCGCCAGGTTCGTGCCGTTCAAATCGTCGGAGCGTACGAGTTGGCCAGTATTCGAAAAGTAAAACGGCGTATACGCCGAGTTAAATGTCGTGGTCCCGTTGCCGATCTGGGTGGCTGTTGGAGAAACCTGGTAGGTTTTGCCATTAATGGCTTGCGGGACGCCATTCAGAGTCAGAGCGCCACTGAACGAGCCCTGGAATGTGTACACACAGGTCCTCTGACTGCCGCTACCGGAGCAACTTTGTACCAGAGAACTGCTCGTGAAGGTGGCGTTGATTGCCATACTGTTGTCGGTAGATAGAAACGTCAGAGTAGAACCACTGATGTTCAGGGTGCCCGGGGGATTGGTCACCGTACCACCCGTGTTGGTGAATCCGCCCTGATCCAGGTACGGCGGGTATACAACCGACGTGTATACCGCCAACGTGGCCGCCACGGTGTGGGTGAACTGCGCGCTAGTTCCGGTAATCGGGCGTGCGTGCTAACATCCATTCATTCGGCTCGCCAAGCGGCTTGAAGCCTATGGGGAGGTCAAGATGAGTCCAATCACACGCCGTTGTTTCCTCAAATCAGGCCTGGCTGCTGGAGCCATGGCGACCACGGGAATTCTTCCGCTGGCCGCCGCCAAGCGCAGCGCGACCGAGACCGTGGTGCTGGGCCGCTCAAAAGTGGAAGTGACCCGGCTGGCCTTTGGAACCGGAACGAACAGCGGTGCGGTACAGGCCGCGCTCGGACAGCAGGAGTTCACGCGGCTGATACGCTACGCTTACGATCATGGCATCCGTTTCTTTGAGACCGCGGAGGCCTACGAGACGCCGGGAATGCTGGGAGTGGCGCTGAAAGGTTTGCCGCGCGACAGCTATCAGCTAATGAGCAAGGTGACAACCTTCCACCAGGGTATTGAGCCGCAGGCCAAGTTCGACGAACTGCGGCGCACTTCGCAGACTGAGTACTTCGACATCATGCTGCTGCATTGGCAGCATTCGGCCGACTGGCCGGAGACTACGAAACGCTGGCAGGACGGGATCCTTGAGGCGCAGCAGAGAAAGATCATCCGGACGCATGGAGCCTCAGTTCATGGACTGCCGGCGTTGCGCCAGATGCCGGGTACGAATTGGCTCGACGTGGGACTGATCCGCATCAACCACAACGGCTCACGGATGGATGGCCCGACCTATGAGGACTCCAACCATCCAGCCAATGTGAGCGAAGTGGTCGATCACATCCACAAGTTGAAGAAGGAAGAGCTGGGCGTGATCGGCATGAAGCTCTGCGGTGGCGGTCAGTTCGAGCGCAGTCATGACGATCGTGTGAAAGCGATGAGGTTCGCTTTTCAGAATGCGGGAGTGGATTGCGCCACGGTCGGATTCAAGAACACGCAGGAGATCGACGAGGCGATCAGCAACCTGAATCTGGCGCTTGTGTAAGTTCGATCATTCACCGTGTGACCTACGTGTTGAGAAGGGCAATAAGCGGCTGCTCCTTCGCACCGATGGGAACAGCTGTGCATCTTGCCGATCGGTCTTCTGCTTGCGTTCACGATGCACAAGTCTGTGTTCGCCCAATTCGCCCGTGTCTGTATCTACGCAAGCAAATTGTTGGGAGCCCGGATGATGATCAACCTATTGTGACCATGTTCGGCTCCTTCGAGCCCTTTGGTCGGTTTTCGCCTCCAGAGTTTACTCGGGCCTGCAGGCCCACATTGTTCATGGAATTATTCCACTCGTTCTCTCCGGAGCGAGGTTTTACGCGGAGTTCGCCGCACTCTAGAGATGAGATTCTTCAGGGCCGAAGCTGATAGTTGACTTGTATCATTGTATCGACAGTGACGGGTTGCCCCATAAGTTGATAAGGTTTGTACTTCCATTGACGCACGGCGGCGACGGCGGAACCTGCTAATTCGATTGGGCCGTCCACCAACTCGAGATCGGTGATGTCACCGGTCTTGCTGATCTCGGCCCGTAACACGACGGTGCCCTGAATGTATGCATGTCGGGCTTCGTCAGGGTAAACGGGGGTGACCTTCTTAATCAGGAGACCAGTTGTAACCCCACTCGACACCTTGACTCGCTCTGGGTGTGCAGGAACTGTTTTCGGGGGCGCATCCTCCGTCTTTTCCTTCTTCTGTCCGACCGAGGGAGCGGACTCTGCCGTAGTTTGCTGAGGCAAAGGTGTGATGGAGTCGAGAGTCGCCACGATTGTTTCCATCCCTTTGTCATTGGGTGCACCCGCATCCCAGACCAACAAATGGTCCTTGGCTGTGGTGCAGATGACGGACTCGTGACGGCCTCCAACACCATGCGTCAAGTTGACACGGAAGTAGTCGCGCCCGGCTGCCGAAAACTCATGCACACCGCCTTCAGGCCGCTCCTTCGTTTCCTGAGAGTGGGCAATCATGGCTTCGAGGCTCTGCTTGCAATCGGTGGCTGGCTGCCGGTACGCACGTAGCGAAAAGAAGGGACTGTTCGCCGAAAGATTAGATTTTGGGACATATACTGCAGCAAGCAGGATGTCGTAATTCGGCGCGGTGTTCGAAGATTCGAGCCTCTTTTGTAACAGTTCGGTGGCTCGGATCCAATCACTTGAAAGCGGATAGGCAAGTCCGAAACTGGCGATGGAAAGATGCGACTGCAGTACTTCAGACTTGGGACCAGTCTGAGAGTGGGCCCACACCGCAATCGAAACGAGCAAACAGGCCTTAAGAACCTTCATAAGAGAGAATCCCCTCCTTTGTGAAAACGGCGAGGCTGCATAAGGTCGTTGATTGTAGCGACTCACTCCAAGAGCATCAAGGATTCGCTACCTGTTGAAATATCTGGCTAACACTCATCTTTCCCTGGAGCAAACCCGGCTTTAATGTGGCTCGCATGGTCCCGAGGATCGACCGAAGGATGGATGGCCGAAAGCCACCGCCTCTGGTGGAATTCAGCCGTCCCAGCAGATTCTCACGCTGCTGAAACGGCGACGGATGACCTAACTCTATAGAAACAAGGCAGAAGAAAATAGAAAGTGCGCGCCCCATTGGAACTCAGACTGCATTGTCCATCGGAATGAACTTCCACAGTATTCTCGTGGTCGATGATTTCGCGCCGTGGCGGGATCAAATCCGTTCACTGCTAACGGCGCGCCCAGCCTGGAAAATCATCGGCGAGGCATCTGACGGGCGAGAGGCCGTCGAGAAAGCCACTGAACTTGACCCTGACATTATCCTCCTCGACGTTGATATGCCCCGCCTGAACGGAATCGAAGCGGCCAAAATCATCCGTGAGAGATGTCCGAGATCAAAGATTGTGTTTGTCACCCAGGACGGTGACGATGACATCAGGGATGCCGCTATGCGGACAGGTGCGATGGCTTATATACGCAAAGCGAATGCGGGAACAGAGCTTGCGGATGCCATTACCACCGCGCTGAAATGTTAGACGGCAGCTCCGCTGAAAAAGTTCTCATGCGAGCCTTCTTCCGAAGGGCAATTTGCATCCGGTGAGTGCAGCTATTTCTGTGTGGCGAGGTAGAAGTGGCAGTTCGCAATGCTGGCAGTGATGAGCGCTAATCCTAATTATTGAGTTAAGCCTCAGAACTGGACGACGCTTGAGGTTCCGGATGATTCATGATTGTCAGTTCCCGGCCTTTTGTCCGCAGCAGATTCTTCCTTCTCAATGCTGAAAAGAGTTTGCTGACGGTTTCTCGTGTAGATCCGATGCAATCGGCGGTCTCTTGGCGCGTGAGCGGAAGTTTGAAGGAGTAATGATTCCTACTGGTATCTTCGTTGCTGTCGCTCGTCCAGGAAAGCAGGAGTTTCGCGAGTCTATCCACGGGATGAGTGGCGAGTCCGAGCGAACGTAACACGTCATACATAACTCGCGCTTAGCCGTTTCGTAACAAAGAGAGCAAAGTCGTCATTCTCCCTCATCAGCCGCAGCAGGGAATCCCGCGCAATGAAGTCGACCTTGCCGGTTGCCATCATCTCCGCTCTGGCCCCGTATGGGCGGGATGCCACTACCGCATTCAGGCCGAGCACATCGCCGCGATGGGCTAACCTCCTCGAGTCAATCGCAACTCGGGACGGGTTACTGCTGAAGCGCCAGGGTGTTTATTTCTTCTGAGGTGGAGGGCGATTTAAGAAATTGATAGGAAACAGCAGAAAAATGCATAGATTCCCGCCGCCAGAACTGTTGACGGCGTTCATTTTGTTAATCTAGACTTTTCGATAGTCACTAGCATATCTTCCGACAATGCCAGCAGCGGCGTTCAAGACGAGTCAGAATATCAGTAGACTGCGACTGCGGCTCCTCGCCCTTAGCACGGCCATTCTTGGCCTGGTGCTTGCACCCCTGGGACGTTTTGGATGATGCAGCTATAAGCAACAACATTAGAGAATTCCGAAAGGGCCATCATCCACGAGACGATGGCCCTTTTAACTTTGCAAGAAGGGTCTCTTCAGAAGCGGAGAATCGATATGTCAGCCGGAGAGCATGTAAAGATATTCGACACTACCTTGCGCGATGGAGAGCAGTCCCCTGGCTGCAGCATGACCTGGGCCGAAAAAGTTCGGCTTGCGCAAGAGCTTGATCAGTTGAGTGTCGATGTAATTGAAGCCGGGTTTCCGATCGCTTCCGACGGGGACTTCCATGCCGTGCAAGCCGTTGCATGCGCTGTTCGGCGACCTGTCATCGCCGCCTTGGCTCGCTGTTGTCGCGATGACATCGAGCGAGCCTGGCAGGCCCTCATTGGGGCCGACCACCCACGTATTCACACATTCCTCGCCACTTCAGATATTCACCTTCAGCACAAACTTAAGATCTCGCGTCGCGAATGTATCGAGCATGCGCGTAACGCCGTCAGACTGGCGAGGTCGCACTGCCAGGACGTGGAATTCTCTGCGGAAGACGCGACTCGCTCAGATCGGGATTTTCTTTGCGAGGTCCTGGAAGCGGTCATTGAGGCTGGCGCAACCACCATTAATATTCCCGATACCGTGGGATATTGTGTTCCAGCCGAGATGACCGAACTGATTGAGACGGTGCGACATCAAGTGCGCGGGATTGAGCAAGTCTGCATATCTACACACTGCCACAACGACCTCGGGTTGGCGGTGGCAAACTCGCTCGCAGCCATCGGCGCGGGGGCTCGGCAGGTGGAGTGTACGATCAACGGCATCGGCGAACGTGCGGGGAATGCTTCCCTAGAGGAATTGGTGATGGCCATGCGCGTACGACCTGATCGGTATTCCTATCAGACGGCTGTCGTCTCAGAGCACCTGTTTCCTGCGAGTCAGATGCTGAGTGAAATCGTCGGCTTTGCGGTGCAGCCTAACAAGGCAATTGTTGGCCGGAATGCTTTTGCGCATGAGGCAGGGATCCACCAGGACGGGATGCTCAAGAACCCATTGACCTACGAGATCATGACGCCACAGTCGGTGGGCGTGCCCGGGACCAGCTTCGTTCTGGGAAAGCACTCCGGGCGCCATGCTCTCGGTCAGCGTTGCGAAGAACTGGGGTTCCGTCTTGACCGATGGGAACTCGACCACATTTACCGAAAGTTCATCGTATTAGCGGATGACAGCAAGACGGTCGATAACCGATGGTTCCTGGAAGTTATTGTTGCGATGCGTCGTCGCAATTCTTCCGGCGAAGTTAGCGGTTTGCCCCAACTTCCGATTCCGACGGCACCCGGAAATACGCTCGATGTTGGGGGCGCAAAGGTAACATTTACTCACGAAAGCGAGCAACAGGAAGATTATCTTTGGGGAGTATGATGCTGGTCAGATCACATAGGGCTGGCAGACTGAGTCGGGATGACGGCTTGCCTTCGATGTGACGCCGGGCAAGCGGACACTTGAGGCAGGGAGGAGTTTTGAGCTGATGATGAAAACGGGGGCGCAAATTTTGTGGGAATGCCTTGAAAGAGAGGGCGTGACTCATGCCTTCGGATATCCGGGTGGCGCGATCCTGCCTGCTTATGATGCGCTGAAGCACAGTAAAATCCACCACGTGCTGGTGCGTCATGAGCAAGGGGCTGCGCACATGGCAGATGGTTACGCGCGCGCCAGCGGTCAGGTTGGCGTTGCTGTCGCGACTTCAGGCCCCGGAGCGACGAATCTGGTGACCGGCATTGCAACCGCAATGCTGGATTCCTCTCCCATCGTTTGCATCACCGGGCAGGTGGGTAGCAAGCTGATCGGCTCGGACGCGTTTCAGGAAGTCGACATTACGGGCATCACCCTTCCAATCACCAAGCACAATTATCTAGTGACGAACGCGGGGGAATTGGCGCGTACCCTCCGCGAGGCTTTCTATGTTGCGCGATCTGGCCGGCCGGGTCCGGTTCTCGTGGACATTACTAAGGATGCGCAGCAGTCCTCTTGCGAGTTCGATTGGGAATCCGCCAAACCGCAACTGCCGGGGTATCGGCCGAATCTCTCTCCGGCACCGAAGGAATATGAGGATGCGCTGAAATTGATTCACAACGCCAAGCGGCCCGTCATTCTGCTTGGGCATGGAGCGATTGTGTCGGGGGCGATGCGCGAGGTGCGCGATCTGGTAGAAGGCTCAGGGATTCCCGTCGCGCTCACGCTTTTGGGATTGGGAGCATTTCCCGCCTCGCACCCACTGAATCTTGGAATGATGGGCATGCATGGAGAAGCGTGGGTGAACCATACCATCCAGGAGGCGGATTTATTAATTGCCCTCGGTATGCGTTTCGATGACCGGGTTACTGGAAACCTGAAGACGTATGCGCCCAACGCAAAAAAGATTCATGTTGAGATCGATCCGGCCGAGATCAACAAGAATGTGAAAGTGGACGTGGCGTTGGTCGGCGATCTGCGCGATGTTCTGCGCGAACTGCTGCCGAAGATCGAGTGCTGCGATCGCCAGGAATGGCTGGATTCTATCGACCGTTTGAAAGGTGACTCAGCGGTTCGCGATATCCAGAACTTGCCTGATAGCGGGCACCTCTATGCGGCGCACGTCATTAACGACCTCTGGCGGGAGACCCGGGGGAGCAACACCACGGTGGTGACCGACGTCGGCCAACATCAAATGTGGGAAGCGCAGTACTACAAGCACGACGAGCCGCGTTCCCTGATCACGTCGGGAGGACTTGGGACCATGGGATTCGCGCTGCCTGCGGCAATTGGAGCGAAGGTCGCGCGTCCGGAAACAGATGTGTGGGTTGTGGTGGGTGACGGGGGCTTCCAGATGACCATGGCCGAGCTCGCTACGATCGTGCAAGAGAACTTGAAAGTTAATATAGCCATTATCAACAACGGCTATCTTGGAATGGTTCGGCAATGGCAGGAGTTCTTTTATGACAGCAATTATCAGGCAACGCCTCTGCTGAATCCTGATTTCGCGAAAGTGGCCGAGGCCTACGGAATTCGAGCCGAGACCGTTACCCAGCGCTCTCAGGTTGTGCCCGCGGTGCAATCGGCGCGGCAATACGCCGGACCAGTGTTGATCAACTTTCAAGTGGAGCAGGAAGATACGGTCTATCCCATGGTTGCAGCGGGAGCGGCTTTGCACGAAATGATTCGGCGGCCTAGTCCGATCGTCGAGACTTCCGCAGATGAGTAATCCTATGCTGAACACATTCGTGGTATACGTCGAAAACAAGCCTGGCGTGCTGACTCGAGTGGCATCTTTGTTTCGCCGGCGCGCCTTCAATATTGACTCGCTCACGGTGGGGCGGACGGAAAAACCTGAAGTGTCTCGCATGACTATTACGGTTGATGCTGATCAGGATCAGGCGCGGCGCATTGAAGCCAACCTATACAAGCTAGTGAATGTGTTGCTGGTCGAGAACATCACGGCAGAACCGACGATCGTGCGTGATCTCGCAATGATCAAAGTGGCGGCCACTCACGAGGCCCGATCGCACGTATTGGAGTTGGCTGGGGTTTTCCGCGGGCGTGTGGTGGATGTGGCGCCGGATTCCCTCATCATTGAAATCACGGGAGATGAAGACAAGATTGACGGCCTGTTAGAAGTGCTACAACCCTACGGCGTGCTAGAGATGGTGCGCACCGGGATCGTCGCGATGCGACGAGGAAGCAAATGCTCGTCCGTCGTGTCGTCGGCGAACCCTCTGAGCCAAGCTGCCGGAGATGACGACGGCGACGGCGTACAGTACTCCGTTTAGCTCCACGAGTTCAGAAGCTGCGCGGTTGCTATGGGCGATTCTGCGGCCATGCTCATAACCGGCAGTTGTTGTTCCAAGGCTCATAGCCGTCACTATTAGCAAGGCAGTTCCATTTTGGAACCAGTCGCTCCCCGCGCGGAAGCCGCTGTACAAGCGCTACACGACCGCACATGTACCGATGGATGTTTCCGCTGTACCTTTGTGTCCTTTCGTTTCCCGATGAGATCAAAGACACTCCTCAGTAGGTTCTAAGTCCCAGTCCGTTAACGCGCCGGCGAATTGGCACGTCGACGGATCATTCTAAGGAGCCGTTGTGAGCAGCAAATATCCCCCAAGGGGACGGTTGTCCCTTTTCGTTGTTTTTGTTTCCGTTCTTATTGTGTTGATGTTTTCGTCGGGCTGCGGTAATCCAAACTTGCCCGTCAGCAATTCCGCTCAACCCACACCTCTTTCAAATAGCAACACCACCACCACTGTACCTGTTCTTCTTTTTAACGGAACGGGCACCTCTGCAAGTGACGTAACCGCTGTGCAATCCGTTTTATCTACTCTCAATCTCAAGTATTCAACCGCCAACACCGCTCAAATCGAGGCCATGAGCGAGTCGCAGCTGGCAGCCTACAAGTTGATGATCGTACCCGGCGGAAACTCCATCAAGATTGGAAATAGTCTCTCGAAAACCGCAACCACGAAGATTCACAACGCGGTCACAAATGATGGACTTCACTATCTAGGAATCTGTGCTGGAGCTTTTTTCGGTGGCTATTCCATGTACAACGGGCTGAATCTGACCAACGGCGTGTGGTTTAATTTCTACGCCGATGAGAATCTCGGCATCCACAAAGAAGCCGTCATGCTTTCATTCCCTAACAGCCCATCGTTGGATATGTACTGGCAAGATGGGCCGCAGCTGTCAGGCTGGGGTTCGATTATTTCGAAGTATCCCGATGGCACTCCGGCGATGGTGGAAGGAAAATCCGGGAGCGGTTGGGTGATGCTGTCGGGTGTCCACCCGGAGGCTCCAGCAAACTGGAGAACTGGGATGACATTCAAAACTCCGGTCGCCACGGACCTTGCCTACGCTGGAACATTGGTGACAGCCGCTTTGAACGGCACTGCTTTGTCTCATTACTGAGTAGGAGTGGCTCGCATCGTTTCGATAGATTTCGTGCTGGGAAAGGCAGGTTCTGACTCACGCCTGCTTTTCTTCTTTCGGTTCCTGGGAAGCCGTCTCCACTTTTACGTCCCACGTGTTATCGATGTAAAAATCTCCGGAGGCTCCCTTTCCGGACTCGACGCAGAGGGTCGCGCACCGTTGCCGCAAATCGAGTTCAGTCCCACTGGCCTCAAGCTCCAGGTCAACTCGATACAAGCCAGGTACGACCGGCAGAACGGGACAGTGAAACTCGATTGTTCCGATCCCCGCTTCCAGGTTGCGGATCTTTCCAATCGTTTCACTAGTAAGCTGAGCGCACAAATAACCGCTCGGCCAATATAACGAGATTCGAAAGGCCACTTCGTGTAGGGCTACGGATGCCCGATAACGCAGCCGCGCCACCATCGGATAGCCGGTTCTAACAACGTCTCCAGGCTCTTGCGAGAAGAACGAAATGCCGAGGCATGCTGCCTGCTGGTCCGGATCCGATTCCGGGGTGTCGGGATTTGGAATCGCAAGTTTCTGATAAGTATCGATGACCGCACGAGGTTGACCCTCCATCAAGATGCGGCCGCGATCGAGCAAGATAGCTCGGTCACAAATACGATAGACAGAAGCGAGATCGTGAGAGACGAACACGATCGTCTTCCCACTCTTTCGCAAGGTTGTGATTCGATCCAGACACTTTGCCTGAAAGGCGACATCGCCGACGGCCAGTACCTCATCGAGAAGGACGATGTCTGGCTCAAGATGCGCGGCCACAGCAAAGCCAAGCCGGACGTACATACCGGAGGAATACCGCTTCACCGGTACATCGATATATTTCTCCATCCCGGAGAAATCCACGATGCTGTCCATCTTGCGAGTAATCTCAGATCGCCGCATTCCTAGCATAGCGCCGTAAAGGTATACATTCTCCCGGCCTGTTAGTTCGGGATGGAATCCGGAACTGACTTCGATCAGCGCGGCAAGCCTGCCACGAATCGTGATGGTTCCGCGAGTCGGGGCGGTGATCCCTGACAGTAGCTTCAAGATGGTTGTCTTGCCAGCGCCATTGTGACCAACGATCCCGAGAGCCTCGCCCTCATTCACGTGAAAGCTGAGATCCTGTAGCGCCCACATCTCAGTGGAATGACTGCCGAGAGGTGAATACCACCGACTGGGTGCGCTCGCATCGGGAATGAAATAGCGCTTGGAGATGCGATCTACGTTCAAATCAATCATGGTCGCTCAGACAAGGTCAGCCATAGCCGCTTCAGATGCCTTGAAATAGGCATATGCCAGCAACAGGCTCAGAATCGCCACGCCGCCGATCAGACTCAAGAGACGAGTGTCCGGCGAGTGTCCGTAAAGAATCGCTCCGCGGAACATATCGATCGCGCCCGCAACCGGATCTGACAGGTACAGACCACGGATTCGTGGAGGCACTGCCTGAAGAGAGTAGACCACCGGTGTAGCGAACATCCAAACCTGCAAGACAAACGGTAATGCGAGGCCAACGTCGCGAAAACGGACATGCACGGCCGCGAAAAACAGAGCGATAGCAGCGGCGAAAATGCCCAGCACGATCAGAATCGGAATCGCGTACAGCAAATGCCAGGTGAGGGACACGCGATAGAACACGAGCATACCGGCCAAGATGACGGAAGCGATGACAAAATCGACCACGCCCGCTACGAGGTAGGACAAGGGAATGATTTCGCGCGGAAAGTACATCTTGGTCAACAAGGTAGGGTAGGCAATCATGCCGTTGACAGCATTGCCGATTGAACCGGAAAAGAAGATCCAGGGAAGCAATCCGCAGAACACGAATGCCGGATAGGCAGTTCCATTCGTGTTCACCTTCGCGACATGTGAAAACACGAACGTGTAGATGGCCATCAGAGCGAGGGGTTGAAGGCCTGCCCATATCCAGCCCAGCACTGATTGCTTGTAACGTACTTTCAGACGAAAAAGGCTCAATGTATAGAAGAGATCGGAGTATTGAGCTAGTGTTCGAAGACCTATGAAGATCGTACCCAACGAAAACGACGGTGGCCCGATGACTCGCACCCGGCGGCTTGTTGCTGTGGGGTGTTGGTCGTCCGCCGAGTTCCAGATCGCGCCGTCAGTTTGTGGCAACGTGTTGGAAACGGTCACCGGGGAGTTTTCGGGAGCCATTATCGCGCCTGTGCTGCTCTATGCAATGGACTGATTAATCGGCGATGCGATTAGGGGCGAGACTGGCATAAGGGAGCGAACCGGTCTGCCGTCTTGTGCTTGTCGATTAATCTCGTTCAATCTTGCCGACAGTCTATCCGCAACCAAGGAGACGTGTGGTTGCCGCAAGAATTCGAAGTGCCCACAGCTGACGTCACAGATTTCAACTCCGCCCGTGGAGCGCTTTCCCCAGCCCATTTCCGGATCGCGGACGTAAAAAAATGGTTGACGTGGGCGCTTAAAAAGCAGAACGGGCGCTGCGAAATGGGGAGTACGAAAACTCGCGCCGGGCCAGTAAGCTTCGGCCCATTTCGTTCTTCTTCGATCTCTACGCTTTACCACTCTTCCGACGGTGCGTGCAGCAGTATCCCATTGGTTTCTAATGGACAACTTTGGAAGCGTCCGTAGCCGGTCTTTGTAGTAGTTGAGCATCCAAAGTCCGCGCACAAGGGAATCCTCGCGGACCCACGTATCCAGAATCGCGAACAGCGCGACTTCCTCCCCCTGCGACTCGAGTTGTTGAATCATCTCCTGTGCGATGAGGGCGCCGTTGCACATGGCTCCCAAACAGTAAGGACCACGCGGTTGAACCTTACGCATTGCGCTTACATACTGTTCCGCCAGGCTCTGAAGTTCCTGCTGTTCCAGCGGACGCTCCCAAGTGGCCTCGCCAGCGGCCTGCAATTTATAGACAGAATGAGGCTGACCTAAAGTCCGGGCTAAGATTCCGAAACCAAGGGTATCGACTCCAGGCTCTGCAACGGCAAAAAATGGAATCTTGTGGTCACCCCGGCTGAGTTCCATCAAAAGGGGATCGGGTCGTTTGTCAGAATCTTCATGCAGCAGGATGGCAAGCTCTTCGATGGTAGGGGCGCGAAAGATCGCGGAGACGGGGATTCGTCGCCCCGTGATTCGGTGAATGTGCGCGGTAAGATGTGCTGCGAGCAGGGAGTGTCCCCCGATATCAAAGAAATTGTCGTGAATCCCGACTTTCTCGACATGGAGCACATGCTTCCAAACTTCTACCAGAAATTCACGCTCACTTAATTGCGACGACTCAGATCCCGGCGGCACAACAGCCCTGGCCACAACCGGACTGTCTTCTGTGGTCGTTATCCCGGCGATCTGCTCTGTCGTCGGCGCATTCGCAATGGTTACTTCACCGATCTTCAGTTCAGGGCGGGCGACGAGTTCGCGGAGAAGCTGCATGTAGTCTTCAAACATGCGCTCGATCCGCTCTTTCTTGAACAGGCCCGTATCAAAATCGATTTGCAGCCACCACTTGCCGTCGCTATCTTCAATGAAGGTGGCGGATAGGTCCAGGATCGAAGTGCTGGCGTTTACCACGTACGGGTACGCAACGATGTTTCCGAACTGATGCGAGCGAATTGCCGACTTGATGACCGAAAACATCACCTGAAAAATCGGGTTATAGCTCAGGCTGCGCTCGGGTCGAATCATTTCGACCACTTTCTCGAAAGGCACATCCGCATTTCCCAGTGCGCCAATGGTCGTTTCGCGCACCCTTGCCAGAAGCTCTAAAAAGCGGGGATTCGCAGAAAGGTCATCTCGCAATACAAGAGTGTCGACAAAGAATCCGATCAATGGTTCCGTTTCGACGCGTGTACGACCGGCAACAGGCACGCCCACAGAAACATCTGTCTGGCCGCTGTATCGGTGAAGTAGAACTTTGAATGCTGCAAGCAGCAGCATGAACGTCGTGACGTTCTGCTCGGCAGCCAGGGAAGTCGCTCCAGAGATGATCTCTCCGGGAACAGCGAAAGTATGACTCTGGCCAGCAAGACTTTGTTCAGCGGGACGAGGGAAGTCAGTCGGTAGTCGTAAGAGAGAGGGAACTCCTTCGAGAGTGCGCCTCCAATACGCAAGTTGATTCTGTGCGAAATCCGCATCCAGCAGTTGGCACTGCCAATCTGCGAAATCTCCGTACTGGATGGTTAGTTCTGACAGTTCCGGCTCGCTTCCGTTGGTGTATGCCGTATACAGAGAGGCTAACTCCCGGGTAAACACTTGCATGGACCATGCATCAGTAACCGTGTGATGCATCGTGAAAAGGAGGACATGCTCCTCGGGTCGGATGCGGACCAACTTCGCGCGAAAGAGTGGACCTTTGCTTAGATCGAAGGGTTCTGCGGTCTCACGCTTGGCGAATTGGTAGGTGGAAGGATACGGGTTCTCCAATTGGGAGAAATCGGTTAGTTCGAGGACTACTTCATAACTTGGCTGGATTAGCTGGACTAATTCACTGCCGTGTAGTGCGAAGGAGGTACGCAGAGTCTCGTGACGGTTGGCGATATGCTGCAGGCTGGATTGCAGCGCATGGATGTCTAATTGGCCATAAAGCCATAGTCCGATGTTGACGTTATAAGCAGCCGTGGGCGCCTGTAACTCGTTTAGAAACCATAATCTACGCTGAGCCAGGGATGCGGGATAGATTGCCCACGTGTTCGTGCGCACCGAACCATCGACGGAATCAGCACCGGGTGACTGGGACATGGCGCACAACCGAAGTTGCTTCAGATTGTACTATTGAATTCAGCATTGCCATACACCTTTTGCTGTATGGCTGGGGCCTTGGGTTTCGACGAGTATTTTTGAGGTATAGTTGTGTCCCCGCATGCCTGACGCGAGTTTTGTCCCATCCTTTGGTCAGCAAAGACTGTGGTTTCTGGATCAGCTTGAGCCAGGAACGGCTGCGTATAACCTCGCCCGGGCGTTCAGCATTGTGGGGCCTCTCGACGTCGGTGTGCTCCAACGAGCTTTGCAGACCATCGTTTTGCGGCACGCCTCCTTGCGTACCGTTTTCGACTCCGTGAATGGAGAGTGCCGACAAGTCGTCCTGCCAGATATCAATACCGACATTCCTGTTCATGACTTGAGCGAAACGGTCGAAAGTAACCGGGACGCGGAAGCGGTAGAGATCATAAGCGCGGAAGCCAAGGAACCATTTGATCTGAGTGAAGGCCCGCTTCTCCGCTGTCGTTTGGTTCGACTGGGACCTGAGCATCACATCTTCCTGATGGTCTTGCACCACATCATCGTTGATGGATGGTCCATCTCTATACTTTTCCGCGAACTGACCAGTTGCTACGCCTCGCTGCTGAATGGTGAAAGGCCAGCATTGCCCGCCATTCCCCTTCAGTATGCGGATTACGCTCAGTGGCAGCGCGAGTACATGACTGGTGAAGTTCTTGATCGCCAACTCGAGTACTGGAAAAGCAAATTAGCTGACGCTCCACTGGTGCTCGATCTGGCCACGGATCATCCGCGTCCTGCGATTGCAAGCTGGCACGGAGCGACGGAAGAAATCATTGTGGACAGCGACGCCCTGGCGATCTTGAAAGGGCTCGCTCAGAGCGAGAACTGCACGTTGTTCATGGTTGTCATGGCGGCATTTCAGGCTCTGTTGTGGCGCTACACCAAACAAGGGAGCATCGTCGTAGGCACGCCAGTGGCGGCTCGCAACGAGGTCGAATTTGAGGGATTGGTGGGACTGTTTGTCAACACTCTGGTCTTCCGATGCGATTTTCCTGAGGACCTGACTTTTCGCGAGTTGATGCGCCAGGTCCGGACCTTTGCCCTCGACTCTTATGCGCATCAGGATTTGCCTTTTGAAAAGCTGGTCGAGTCGCTAGTGCCGCAGCGCTCACTCGATCTCCATCCACTCTTTCAAGTGTTGTTCACGTTCCAGAACATCCCCAAGCAGGTATTCCAGATTCCGGGATTGAGCATCAAGGAAATTGGCTTTGAGACAGGCATTTCGAAGATGGATTTGTCCGTTGAGGTCTGGGATGACGGCCAACTTCACTGCCAGTTCGAATACCGCACCGATCTGTTTGAGAAATCGACAATCGAAAGGATGCTGGGACACTTCGAAAATCTGCTGCGCGCAGCGTCAAAGAATCCGGACTTGCGGGTTGGGGAACTGAACATGATGAGCGTCCGGGAACGGGCGCAGGTCTTGACAGAGTGGAATTCCACAGCCGCGAACTATGACAGATCTGTGACGATTCCCCAAGCCTTCGAGCGTCAGGTAGAACGCGCTCCAGATGCTGTCGCTGTGATCCATGAAGGTCGCCGCTGGAGTTTCCGAGAAGTCAACCAGGCTGCAAATCGCGTCGCGCGGCTATTAGTGAAAAAAGGTATAGGTCGCGAATCCCTCGTGGGTGTTTTCCTTGAACGATCTCCAGAGATGGTGATTGCATTGATGGGGATTCTAAAGTCCGGGGCGGCGTATGTACCCATGGATCCCTCGTATCCGGAGGAGCGCACGCGTTTTATAATTCGAGACGCCAGCCTGGCTGCGATCGTCTCAAACTCCTCGATTAAGCACATCTTACCTGGCGAAATCGAGAATGTCGTGAGCACCGACGACGAGGAATCCCTTGATCGCGAAGCGGCCGACAATCTTGGCGTCGCAATTTCAGGTGAGGACCGCGCGTACGTCATCTATACCTCTGGCTCGACTGGCGTTCCAAAAGGGGTGGAGGGAATCCATCGCGCGTCGATGAACAGGTTTTCCTGGATGTGGCGGACTTATCCCTTTCAGGATGACGAGGTCTGCTGTCAAAAAACGAATCTTGGCTTCGTTGATTCGATTTGGGAGATCTTCGGCCCTCTTCTCGCAGGCGTTCCAAACGTAATCATTCCACAGGACGCCGTTCGCGATCCGCAACTTTTCCTCGACGCACTCGCGCGCGAACACGTCACCCGAATCGTCTTGGTTCCTTCGCAGCTCCGCGCAATCCTGGAGTACTCTGCAGAGCTAAAGCAGCGGGTTCCAAAACTCACGTTGTGGTCATGCAGTGGGGAAGCGCTCCCAGTCGAATTGGCTCACCGTTTTCGACAAGCGTTCCCAGAAGCAACCATGCTGAACATTTATGGCTCCTCCGAAGTTGCGGCGGATGCTACCTGGCATAGAGTCTCGGAGCACGATGCTGGAAACACTGTGGCAATCGGAAGACCGATCAACAATTCGCAGGTCTACATCGTCGATGAGTACTCGAATGCAGTCCCCATTGGAATTCCCGGCGAGATCTATATTGGAGGCGATGGCCTGGCGCGTGGTTATTGGAATCGACCGGAGTTGACGCAACAACGCTTTGTGGAGAACTGGCTGGCTCCCGAGCGATCGCGCCGGCTGTACAAGACCGGGGACCTTGGCCGTTGGCGGAGCAATGGCGAGATCGAATATCTCGGTCGAACTGATACGCAAGTGAAGCTCCGTGGTATGCGCATCGAACTGGGAGAGATTGAATCGGTACTCTGCGGTCATCCCGAAGTGCAGCAAGCGGTCGTGATCGTTAGAGGAGCGGCGGAGCAGCAAAGGCTCGCGGCCTATCTGGTGACGACCGCTTCGGCCGTTGGAGAACTGCGCAGTTATGTTCGCAGCAAGTTGCCGGAATACATGGTTCCGTCAGAATATTCGCAATTGGAGAAGTTTCCGCTGTTGCCCAGTGGGAAAGTGAATCGGGCTGCTCTGGCACAGAGCGAAGCGAAGGCTTTGGTAGACGGGCAAGATTGGGTCGGTCCGCGCAACGAAGTAGAAGCACAGCTGGCAACAATTTGGAGCGAGTTGCTGAAGCTGGAGAAGCTCGGAGTTGAACAAAACTTTTTCGAATTAGGTGGTCATTCGTTATTGGTTTTGCAAATGACGGCGCGCGTTCGGCGAACTTTGGAGGTGGAACTTCCGGCGCGCGCGGTTTTTGAAAACCCCACAATTTCGCGGCTGGCTGGGGAAGTAGAGAAGGCTCGCGCGGCAGGGCTGACCGTGCGTACTCCGGAACTCAAACGTCGCGCGCCCCGTGCTGAGGATATAAGCCGGGAGCAGTTATTGGCCCAACTGGAAAATTTGTCTCCTGCCGAACTGCAAGTCGTACTGCAGCGCGTCCGTGCGGAAAAACAGGCGTCAGGAGAAGGTATGGCTGATTAAGGTTGAAGATTCGTCTGGCAGTCTGCAAGCCGCTGCCCTGATAAAAGGAGCTCACTCCGATTCTTCGTGAGAGGAGTGGAAGACGGCACTATGCTGGTACATGAGTTGGTCGAGGCGATGGCGAAAGCGAATCCCCACGCCATTGCCTTACAGGACAAACAAAAGCAGGTTACTTACGGCGAATTGCTGCGCCGTGCCGATTTGTTAGCCGACCGCTTGCAGAGATCATACTTTCAAAGTGACCCTCCCATCGCACTTTTCCTTCATCGCTCCTGTGATCTTGCGATCGGGGCCCTTGGAATTTTAAAGGCAGGGGCTGCCTATCTTCCGCTGGATCCAGCCGATCCTGCGAACCGGGTCTCCATGGCCCTTGAAGACTCTGACTGCAAGCTGGTGGTGACACAAAAATGCCTCACCGATCGACTACCCGCTGGAGATTGGCAAACAATCATTCTGGATGAAGACGATGCACGTATCGCGGCCAGGAGTGAGATCCGAGCCCCAGACCAAGCCAATGGCTTGGCATATGTGATTTTTACCTCCGGATCTACCGGGCGCCCGAAGGGTGTGCAGATTACGCACGCAAATTTGCTCAATCTCATTGAATGGCACTTGCGTGCGTTCGAGGTTACACCTTCGGATCAAACCACGATGCAGGCGAGCCCCGGTTTCGATGCTGCGGTTTGGGAGTTGTGGCCCTCTTTAGTGGCTGGAGCGACTGTGCACGTGGTTGACGATTCGTTGCGGGCTGATCCCAAATCGCTGCGAGACTGGATGGTTGCCACCGGAATTACGATCAGTTTTCTGCCAACCGCCACCGCCGAATCAATGATCGCACTCGAGTGGCCTGCAGAAACCAAACTCAGATACCTGCTGACCGGCGCCGATGTCCTGCGTAGGGCACCATCGCCAGGATTGCCGTTCACTCTCGTTAACAACTACGGGCCCACGGAATGTACCGTGGTGGCGACCTCGGGCAGTGTCCCTCATGACCCTGCCACGACTGGGTTACCTGCAATCGGTCGCCCGATTGAGAATGTGCAAGCGTACGTTGTCAATGACCGGCTGCAGCCGGTTCCCGCTGGAGTGGTGGGCGAGTTACTGATTGGCGGAGTGGGTGTAGGTCGCGGATACATGAACCTTCCCGAATTGACCGAGCAGAAGTTCCTGCCAGATCGTTTCGGTGGAGTTGACGGTGCACGGCTCTATCGAACCGGCGACCTCGTCCGGATGGAGACGGATGGTCAGATTCACTTCCTCGGACGCGTCGACCAGCAGTTGAAGATCAGAGGATTCCGTATTGAACCAGGCGAGATTGAAGCCGTGATGCAGCAGCATCCTGCCGTACACTCGAGCATCGCGGCGGCAAGATCCCTCGATTCAGGAGAGGCGAATCTTATCGCTTACGTCGTATTGAAGCCCAATGTTTCTGGAACTGCCGGTGACTTGCGATCATTTCTAGCAGAATACCTGCCCGATCACATGGTGCCGAGTATGTTCGTAAAGATTGCTGAGTTGCCAATCACGAATAACGGAAAAATAGACCGCTCCTCACTGCCCGCACCGACCGCAGAAAACATCTTGTCTGAGGGGCAGTTTGAATCGCCGCAGGCTGGAATCGAATCACGGTTGGCCAGTTTTCTTGTCAGAATGCTGGGCGTATCTCAGATCGGCCGCAATGATAATTTCTTCCGGCTCGGAGGCCACTCCCTTCTGGGAGCGCAATTAATTGCGAAGATTCAACAGACCTTCGATGTTGAATTATCGCTTCGAAGTTTGTTCGACAATCCCACCGTGGCAGGCCTTGCATCAGAGGTTACAAAGGCGATTTACGCCAAATTAGATGCAATGTCTGAGGATGATGCGCGGACCACGCTCGCTTCACTATCAGGTGAAATCACTATATGAGTGCGAGCCTTACGTCTTCATCTGATCCGCTGATCTCTGGCCGCGAGTTGAGCCTTTATCAATTACTCGATCCGGAGGTCCTGGCGAATCCTTATCCGTTGTATCACCTGCTTCGAAGTGAAGACCCCGTACACTGGGATCCCTTTCTCCACGCGTGGGTCGTAACGCGGTACGAAGAAGTAGTGCAGGTGCTGCATCATTTTTCGGCACAACGCACGCCCACTCCCGAGCAACTGAGCGCCCTCAGTCTTTCGGCTCTCAATCCGATTGCCGCAGTAATGGTTCGGCAAATGCTTTTTCTGGATCCTCCGGCGCATACTCGCCTTCGCGCACTCGCCTCCGCGGCATTTACTACGCGCCGTGTCGAACAGCTCCGTGTCCATATTCGAGAGGTTATGGATCGGCTGCTGGACGCCGTGGTGCATCAAGGAAACATGGATGTAATTGCGGACTTCGCGAGCCCGGCCCCGGCGATCATAACTGCCGAGCTCTTCGGCGTCCCGGTTGAAGACCACGCTCAGCTCAAGGAGTGGTCGCAGGACTTTGCTGAGATGCTGGGAAACTTTCAGCACAATCCCGACCGATTCCAGCGCATTCTCAGTAGCGTTGAGAATTTGTGTTCCTACTTTCGAGCGGCGATGAAAGAACAGCGGCTACGTCCGCGAGGTGGGTTGGTTGAGGCAATGATGAATGCCGAGATCGACGGCGCCCGACTGACTGAAGATGAAATCGTCGCAAACCTCATTGTGACGATGGTTGGAGGCCAGGAGACGACCACAAATCTGATAGGAAACGGAGTTTTGACTCTTCTGCGGCATCCGGCGGAGCTAGATCGGTTGCGTACAGATCCCTCCGTGGTTCCGTCAGCGGTTGAAGAGTTGCTGCGCTATGAGAGTCCTAGTCAGCACACGGCGAGGCTCGCTCCCGATGATGTCGAACTAGGCGGTAAGAAGATCAGGAAGCGAGCTGCTGTGATTGCCGTGATGGGCGCTGCAAACCGCGACCCCGGACGCTTCGCTGATCCAGATCATCTTGACATCCTGCGCAAAGATAATCGCCATCTCGCATTTGGATGGGCAGCGCATTTTTGTTTCGGTGCAGCGCTCGCCAGACTAGAGGGGCAGATCGCGTTCGAACGAATTTTAGGACGCTTGCACGATCTCCAACTCGATACAAGAGTGCCACTGAAATGGCGCCAGAATCTTGGCCTTCGCGGATTGACGGCTCTACCTGTGATGTTTGATGCGCAACCGGCCCGGGACGAGAACTGAATCCTCAGCGTGTGATGGCCACTGACTATTCCAACGCGAAGCGCCAGTTACTGGAGAGATATCTTCAGGGCCAACTTGGATCACGCCGAACAGTGCAACCCATCCCTCGGCGTGAGGCGGAAGAAACCATTCCGCTGTCCCATGCCCAGGAGCAGGTGTGGGTTCATGCCCAGCTGGCGCCACAGCTTCCTCTGTACAACGAGCCTGTAACCATTCATTATTCAGGACCATTGAAAGCCGCGGCGCTAGAGCAAGCCTTTAATGAGATTCTTCGCAGACATGAAGCGTGGCGCACTTCGTTCAATGTGGTTGATGGACAACCGGTCCAGAAGGTTCACGATCAACTTTCGATAAGGCTACCCGTAATTGACCTGATGGATTTGCTGCCCGGCGAGCGAGAAGAAAGAGCGCTGGAAATCGCGACCGCAGATGCGCGAGAGCCGCTTGATCTGGCATCCGTGCCGCTGTTCCGCGCAAAGCTGATCCGCCTTGATCAGGAAGAGTACCGCCTATATCTGACGCTCTGTCACATCATATTCGACGGGGTTGCCCTCTATCGGGTTCTTCTGCCGGAGCTAGCAGCCCTGTACAAAGCCTACGTTGCAGGCGCACCCAGCCCTTTGCCTGAGCTTTCGATTCAGTACCCGGATTTTGCCAGTTGGGAAAGGCGCACGTTCACGGAAGACGGACTGGCGAAGGAAATCGACTATTGGCGAAAGCAGCTTCAGGCACAACTTCCAGAATCCTATCTGCCGGGCGATCATCGGCCACCACGCTTACGAACTTTTCGCGGATCGATGTATCCGTTCAGATTACGAACGCCGTTGATGAAAGAGATAAGAGACTTCTGCCGCAGAGAAGGAGTCTCCGTCTTTCATGTGCTGTTCGCCGCCTTCGCCGCGCTGCTGCGGCGCTATTCGGGCGAAGAGCGAATTCCCATAGGTATGGTCACGGCGGGCCGCGGTAGGCCCGAAACCGAAAACATCCTCGGATACTTCCTCAATACTGTCGTTGTTCCAGCCGACGCCTCGGGTGATCCGAACTTCCGTACGTTGGTTCAGCGCGCTCGTAACTGGAGCATCGATGCGATGGATCACGACGACGTGCCTTTTGAATACCTTGTAAGGTCGTTGAACGTTCCACGAGATCCAAGTCGGAACCCACTATTCCAGGCACTGTTCTCGTTAGAGCCACCTTTGCCCGCACTCGATCCTGAATGGCGGCTCACGCAGATGGACGTAGATACGGGAGCAACCAAATACGATCTTTATCTGGAACTCGACGACAGGAACGATCAAGTTCTGGGGCGTTTCCATTACAGCACCGATCTGTTTGAGTATGAAACCGTTGCTCACATGGCAATGCATTGGAAGACGATCTTGCGGAGCGGCATCGCTCAGCCGGACTTGAGACTATCCGAACTATCTTTGCTGAATCCGCGTGAACGGCGAATGATCTTGCGGAAATGCCAAGGGAGCAACCTGGAGTATCCCCAGGTTTGTGTTCATCAAATCTTTGAGCAACAGGCGGAGCGAGATCCAGATGCGATCGCTGTTGTGTCGCAAGGAGAAAGCATCTCGTATCGCAACCTAAACGAGCGGGCGAACCGGCTGGCTAACCTCTTATTGCATCGAGGCATCCAGCAGGAATCGCTGGTTGGAGTGTGCGTTGAACGCAGCCCGGAAATGATCGTTGCGTTACTCGGAATACTCAAAGCGGGCGCTGCCTACGTTCCTCTTGATTCACGGTTGCCAGTTGAACGTCTCAGACATCTGCTGGATGATGCGCAGCCTGCGGTGATCATTAGTGATGACCGTTCATCGCGGCCCGAGTTCGGCCCTGATGCGATTGTTCTTGACCGAGCACGTGATCTTCTTCCACGCGAGAGCAACTCCAATCCGCAGACGAGCCTTGCTCCAAACAACCTCGCGTACGTGATGTACACCTCTGGTTCAACCGGAACGCCGAAGGGCGTCGCTGTCGAGCATGGCAGTGTCGTCAATTTGCTGAGTTCCATGCAGCACGAGCCCGGTATCAGCTCTTCGGACGTGCTGCTCGCAGTTACGACGCTCTCCTTTGATATCGCAGGTCTGGAAATCTTTCTCCCGCTGATAGCTGGAGCGCAGGTGGTATTGGCCGGCTCGGCGGATGTGGTCGACGGAATCCGTCTGAAGCAGCTTTTGCATGACTACAAGCCGACGATGATGCAGGCGACTCCGGCCACTTGGCGGTTGCTCCTTGAGGCCGGATGGAGAGGAAGCCCTGAGCTCAAGATTCTCTGCGGTGGAGAGTCCCTGGCACCCGATCTTGCCAAAGAGCTGATTCTCCGGGCCACTTCCGTTTGGAATGTATATGGACCGACGGAAACAACGATTTGGTCCTCCGTACATCGTCTTCGCGGAAACGAAGATGATAGGGTTCCGATCGGAAGTCCCATTGCCAACACCGGAATCTATATCCTCGACTCAAGTGGCAATCCCGTCCCGGCTAACATCACGGGCGAGATTTACATCGGTGGGGCTGGGTTGGCGCGCGGTTACTTGAATCGTCCGG
>Ga0070713_100000321_pt1 | contig 31391 bp, 29 predicted proteins | sample LARL82metaG_FD_65465 | JGI IMG/M metagenome (GOLD analysis project Ga0070713, IMG submission 65465) | Corn, switchgrass and miscanthus rhizosphere microbial communities from Kellogg Biological Station, Michigan, USA - LAR L8-2 metaG | ecosystem: Host-associated > Plants > Roots > Rhizosphere ... | reverse complement strand
ATCGTGTCCATCACATGGGACTGCGCGACGAACAGGTCTTTCCAGCCGTCGTTGTCATAGTCGAAAAGGTGAGTGCTCCAGCCGGAGAAAGCCAGACTGGCGCTACCGATGCCAGAGGCGTTGGTCACGTCGCGAAACGTGCCCGCGCCCTCATTGCGAAACAGCATGTAACGTTCATTGGAAAGATCGGTGACTACAATATCTGGCAGACCATCATTGTCGTAGTCGCTGAAGTCGATTCCCATGCCGGCAAAAGTCTTCCCATCCTCGTTGTAGCCGACACCGGCGAGCAGTCCGACTTCGCTGAAGGTGCCGTTGCCATTGTTGTGATAGAGGAAACACTGGACGGAGTCATTCGCGACAAAAACATCAGTGAAGCCATCGCCGTCATAGTCGGCAAAGGAAACGCCAAGCCCCTTCCCATGCGGATTGGCGATCCCGGCCTTTTGAGAAACATCAGAGAATGTACCGTCTCCGTTGTTGTGATACAGGATGTTCGTCAAGCCGTCGTAATTATCTGGATGGCAGTAAGAACGAATGCCATTCGGGGGCCGTTCTCCACAATAGCGATTGGTCGTAAGTGTCCAGTCGACGTAGCGTGCGACGAGTAGATCAAGTTTCCCATCATTGTCGTAGTCGAAAAACCCAGCGCTGGCACTCCAGCCGCCAGCTTTGACCCCCGCTTTCTCAGTGATATCGGTAAACGTTCCATTGCCGTTGTTGTGATATAAAATGTTGCCGCCGTAACCGGTAACGTACAAATCTTCAAAACCATCGTTGTCATAGTCGCCAACTGCGACGCCCATGCTGTAGTAACCCTGAGGCATTCCGCTAAGGCCAGCACGTTCAGTAACGTCGGTGAAGGTGCCGTCTGCATTCTGGTGATAGAGGCGATTCCAGAATTTTTTGTCGGATTTGTCGGGCATCTTGCCATCGCGCATGGGGTCGGAAAGCAGCGCGCCGTTAGTGAAGAAGATATCGAGTCGGCCGTCATTGTCGTAATCAAATAGGGCTACGCCGCCACCCATGGTTTCGATCAGATATTTATTCGAAGTGGCTGAGTTCTCCTGAGTGAAATCGACGTGGCTTTGGGCTGTGATATCAGTGAACTGGACGTCTGAAGTGGTTTGAGCAACAGCCAGTGAAAGCGTAAATATCAGTACACCATTCCGACCCGTTCTTCTGCAGTGTCCAGCAAGCCGCTGAAGCCGCGTGCAACTACTCACGCTCGCCTCCAGGATGGGGTGCCCCTCTGCTCTTGGAAACATCACGGCGCATCTTTTCCAGTTCGTTATTCTCTTGATCCAGGCGGGTGAACGATTCCAGCGCCTTCTTGCTCTCATCGAACTTGCCAAGCCGACGGTAGATTCCGGAGAGGACGTAGTAATAAGAAGAAGAGCGTTGGTTCAAAGCGATCGCTTGCTTGAGTGAATCAGCCGCCGCTTGCAGTTGTCCCTGACGCTCTTCAGCGCGTGCTTTTTGAAACCAGGCGGAATCGGACTTGGGATCTAGCTCCAGGGCTTTCTGCGCGTAATCGAGGGCTTTTGCCGAGTTTCCGATCCGATTGTAGTAAGCGCTCAAATTCACATGGGCAGAAACGAATTTTCCGTGCCGCTCTTCGTTGAGAGAAATTGCTTTCTGGTAGGTCTGAAGCGCCGCGGCATCATCGCTCAAAGCTTCCTGAGCAAAGCCCAAGGAATCGATTGCCTCGATATACCCCGGATCGAGTCGGATCGCCTCTTCGAACTGCGTGCGCGCTGCCAGCCAGTTGTCCTGGATCGAGTACAGCTTGCCTAGATCGTAGTAGCCCTCAGGCGACTTCGGAGCATAGTGGATGGCCTGCTCAAACTCAGTTTGTGAGGCATCAAAGCGTCCTATCACCATAAGGTCGCGCCCAAGGATCTTGTGTGCGTCGGCGTTCTTAACATTCAAGCTGAGCGAGTGGGCAAGTGATTTGATGGAGTCGCCGATTTTTTTCTGGGCGAACTGGCTGTAGCCGAGAGCGTACCAACCCCAGGAGGAATTGGGATGCTCTGTTACGTAGGAAGCGATCAGAGGCTCCACCTCCCTGTATCGACCCTCGCGAATATAATTCTCGACCTCAGAAATCTTGGCGGGATTGTCTTCAGCGGTTTTGCTTTCGTTTGCGCTGTCGGCGAGGCCTGTCGAAGCCGAAGTTTGATCCGGCGGTTCAGATGGCTTCAGTCTGTTCACGCTCCGCCTGGCGCTCAGGTCGCCCGGATTCAAATCCAGCGCTTTCTGATAGGCGATAACGGCGTTCTCGGTGTCGCCCTCTTTTTCCAATGTCATGCCTAACAAATGTTGCGCGACCGGCGAGTTCGGCTGCAATTTGATGGCGTGGCGGAACTTCGCCTCCGCTTCTTGCAGTTCACCTTTCTGAAGAGCCGCGCGTCCTTCAGAAATGTCGACCTCCGCATTCTGATTGCGTTCGTTGGCAGAGGAAAGTTCGCGTCCTCTTTTTACCTCTGCCGCAGCTTCTTCTTGCCGACCGCTTCTGGCCAAAGCCAGCCCTAATTGGTAATGCGCTTCGCCGCTTGTCGGGTCCAGGCGAGTTGCGTCTCGAAGTTCAGCGATCGCATCGCTGATTTTGGCGTCATGCAGCAGGGCCTTGCCGAGGGCAAGATGTGCCCGGGCAAAGTCCGGTGCGATCGAAATGATCTTTCGCAATTGCTCGATCTGCTTGGCGACGCCGTACTTCGGGCTATTGCCGTATGCTTCGGCAAGGTTGAACTGGGCCTTTATTAAAGCTGGATCAAGGGATAGCGCCCTCTCCAACTCGCCAATGGCTTCTGCCACGTCCGAGAGCATAAGCACTGCTCCCAGGTTCGCATGAGCGTCAGCGTAGCCCGGACGAAGACGGATAGCCTCGCGAAATTCATTCGTAGCCTTCTCGTTTTCACCGTTTTGCGCCAAAATTAGGCCCATGTTGTTGTGAGCCTCAGCATAATCTGGACGTAAATGCAGAGCTTGACGGAACTCGCCAAGAACTTCGTTGCTGTCGGCGCCTCTGCGTCCAAGCAGAAGACCGAGCATGTTGTGCGGTTCTGAGAGATCGGGACCTTTTGAAATAGATTCACGGAGGGCACTGATCGCACCATCCCAATCGGGAGTGGGAACGGATGAGTTCGCATTGAGCCCAGCTTCAAACTGCGCCAAGGCTCTTTGAAGTTCGGCTTGCTTGAGGAAAACTATTCCAAGATCGATGAAGCTGGCTGCCGTCGCCGGCGAGAGGGCGAGGGCGCGTTCAAGATTCAGTTTCGCACCCGCTAGATCGCCCTCGTCGCGTTGCGCCATTCCGAGCAGCGCGTAATTGGCGGCGGCCGAAGGGTCAAGGCGAATACTTGTGTTAAGTTCGGAGATGGCCTTCTGTTTTGCACCGCTATACCACAGGGCTGCGCCATAGTTGTAATGAGTGTCTGCAGAGTCGGGCCGAAGGGCGACGGCGCGTTCCAAATGCGGCAGTGCCGAAGTCGTGTCTCCTTGTTGACCTAAGATGAATCCGAGAAGGTTATGAGCATCGCCGTCGTTTTCATCGGTGGCGAGCGCTTTCAGGAGTTGTTCCTTGGCCGAGCTTAGATCGCCTTTGGCCAGGTCGTCCTGCGCTTGCTTGTGATATTGATTCGGCGCAAGAGAGGCATGCGGAGCTTTGTGCATCGCCGCCGCTTGCTGCTTTAGCGTGAAGCCGAGGCCGTAATATGCTTCGCGCATTTCCGGATCAATTTCCAGCGCGCGTTCGAACGCGGCCGCTGCCGCCAGCAAATCTCCCTTTTGACGAAGCGTCTGGCCGAGTTCGCATTGCACCGTAGGATTCTTCGGTTGAGCTTGCGCCACTCGGCGAAGGTGGACGAGCGCACCTGTTGCATCTCCGTTCTCACGAAGCGCCAACCCGAGGTTGAGGTGCGCCGGCCAACTATTTGGCTCAAGGCTAAGAGCTTTTTGAAACGCGGTTACCGCGCCAGATAGGTCGCCGCTCTTCGCGAGAGCAGAACCCAGATTTGTGTAACCTCGTGCATACTTTGGATCCAGCGCAACGGCCCTGCGGAGTTCGGAGATTGAATCGGGTAGGTTGCCTCGCCCCATCAGGAACGCCCCCAACCAGTTGTGGGCTTCGGCTGAAGCTGGAGCGAGTTTCACAGCTTGCCTGAAGGCATCGAAGGCTGGCTGGTAATCGCCATTATTCCAGTACGCTTGTCCCAGTTTGATGTAAAGCCTTGAATTATTTGGGTCGCGCTGAAGCGATGCCTGTAGCTGCGCAACAGAGGGAACTGCGTCGTTGTTCTCTTCCGCGGCCTGCTGGAGATTTTCTGTTGATAGACCTGCCTCTGCACAGTTGCAGAAGCCAAGCAGCAGAGAAATCACGCAAGCCGCAGCAATCGGGAGGGTGATCTTCATGGATCGGGCCCTGAATCGAAGAATGTATTCCACGTATGCTCTCATTCCGCGGCAAAGTGTGCAATGCGTCTCTCGGCGAGGGTTTCCAAGCGCACAATTTCCTGAGGTAACCTTTGGCGCCACCGATGTGCTCGCGCCGAGTTTCGCTTTAATGGACGCTCAGCCTTGAACCGCTCCCGTGTTGACCACGGTCGCTGGCATCCAGCGGTTCACTACCGCTGCGAACTTCGCGCCCTTCCGTAACTGTGTCGCGGAGCCTTCAGTGTCTACCTTTTCTTGATCTCCGCGAGTGTTCGGAATGCCAGATCCGAGAGGTTCGTTGCTGCAGCCGGCTAAGGCTTCGGGGAAAACGGGCTAGTCGCTTACCCGTTGACGATGCCATTATTTCCATACCATTTCAAACGTAACCTTACGGCTTGCTTATTCAGGTCAAACTGGACCGGAATTTTTCTAGCAGGCTCGGTGAGATCAGAAGCCAGCAAAACTTAAATCAAGAGAGAACATGAACTACCGCGACGCTGATACAGGACTCTTGCGTGATCTTGCGCCCCGGCTTGTTGCGGGGAGAACAGTCGCGGATTTTCGAATCGGAGTCAGTGCCGTAGATCGTCGGAGAACTAGACTCGTCACCAGTTCATAGTTGTGCCCTTCGGGCGAGGAAGATCCATATTCGACTTCGTGTAATAGGGCATTGAAGGCGATCTTAGCCAAATCGTTTTGAGACATCTGAACCGTGGTCAATGGCGGAATGGTGAATTCTGCCAAATGAATATCGTCGAAGCCGACAATCGAAAGCTGATCCGGTATCTTGATGTTTTGCTCATACGCTTCCCGCAGAACCCCAATGGCAGTCATGTCATTGGAGCAGAGCACAGCAGTCGGCGGCTCGTTCAGTTTGATGAGTTGCAGAAGAGCATTCATTCCCCCCTCCATCCGGTGGTCCCCGACAACGATTAAGTCGTTGGAAAGACCGATTTCCTTCATGGAGGTCTCGAAAGCCTCTCGCCGGGCCGCAGCAGACTTCAAGTGCTCTGGTCCCGCAATGAATGCAATTCGTGTATGACGCAGCGCAGCCAGGTGCTGGACTGCCTGTCGAATTCCGTTGAGATAGTTGATCTGGATGTTTGCAATGCCTGGAACATCGGGCCCTACATCGACGAAAACGAGTGGGACCTTGCGGTCGCGAAGGTGTTCAATCAGGGATTCCTCCATGCCGAAGGTCAAGATCGCGACTCCATCCACACGGCGTTCAATCATTCTGCGGACTGATGATTCCATGCGTTTGGGGTCGTGCACAGTAGAAGTCAACAAAATCTCGTAATTGTTCTCCACCGCCAGATCCTCGAAGGTCTGAACAATCTCCGGGAAAAACGGGTTCGTGATCTCCGACACAATCAGACCGAAGATGCGGCTTCGCCCGAGCACCAGAGAGCGCGCCTGAGTGTTAGGGTAATAACCCGCCTCGTCGATGACTTTCCAAACTCGCTTGGCAAGTTGAGGGTCGACCGTGGGAACACGGTTGATCGCTCTAGACACGGTGGCGGTGGAGACTTTCGCCCTCCGAGCAATCTCTCGGATATCCATTGGGTTGAGTAAAAGGGGGAAAATACGTTGGGTATCTTATCATGCCCCCTATCAGGCATAAATGGAAAACGCTTGCTAGCAATTGTGACAGTTGCTGCGAGTTTTCTCTCTCGGAAAGAATGCTTGCGTATGACAGATCTAGATGGTCACACAGAGGAGGGGCTGCGGCAGGAGTTGGCCCTCTTGCTCGCACATGCTCGTGGAGAAGTGCTGAACGATGCTGAAGTGCACAAATTCTGGCTTCTCCACGAAGAGATTCTGCGGCGTCGTGCGGCGTCAGGAAACGCCGCGTAGCGGAGCGAATTGTTAACTGGATGCAACCGGCAATTTGCTCGGACCTTTCGTTTATGAAGTGCTCCATGGGTCACCACAAGCATCCCCAACTCTTTGCTCTCACCCAGCGTCGGAGAGCAGAGAAAGGCAAGAGAGCACTCTGTATGAATTGCCAGAAGAAGTTCCGTGAAGAAGCGGAATCTATCAGGACGGCGGGCAAGAAGGAAAAGGGGAAGCGAGGCTCAGCTTGGCCGAGACGGCGGCTACGACCGCGTTCTCTTTGTAGGCACGAAGTTCTAGGGGTCGAGTCCTGTTCCTACAAGCTAACGTGTTTGCCTTTCCGGCATGTTTATAGGCTTAGTCAATATCAATGTTTACTACAGAGTTATCACCTTCGGATTTGGGGAGTTTGTGTACAAAAGGGGACGAAAAAGGCCCGCCATGGCTGGCGAATCCGGAAGTTAGCTTTGGTTCCGGATATTTTTCTGCAGACCGCCCCACTGTGTCTGTGAATCCAGCACTCCTGTTTAGCGTTAGAATTCTTATAGCCAGACCGCCGGCTTGGAGGCCTGGCGAATCATGAAACTGATCACGATGGGCCATCTGTTAATAATGAGTCGCGACGCGAAGGAAAAGAGACTTGACGAGCTTAATCGGAAACTTGACGTAACGCAGCCCCGCAGACCCGTTCAAGTCGACAAGGAAGAATTCGAGGAACGGGAGTGGCTGAAGAAAAAGCTGGGCTATGGGAAGCGCTGAAAGCCGTCGATGTCAAGTATGCTTTACATTTCACAATAAGATAGAAAGGCGTTAGCGGGAACCGTTTTCGGCACGTGTTACAGCGTGTAACGGTGGCACTAGCTTTGGATGGGTATGATCGCCGAAGCGCCTCGGGATGAATTAGGCAATAGGGATACAGGCCATCGACTTCTATCGCCACAATCTTGCCGCCGAATTATTCACAAAACGAATTTCACGACCCAAAAGATTGACGCCACCAAACAAAGGATTTAACGCGATTTCAGCGCTTTCGACCTTCTTCGTTTTTTAAGTCTAGCCTCGAACGCCTCTTCTACTAGTTCCGTAAACAGTGCCACAATGTGAGCCTTGGTCTCATTTATGCTGCGAAGCCGAATGGCAGCGTTCTTTACGGCCATCTTCGCTCGGTAAGCCGCATTGTGAGCCTTCACCTTTTCTCGGTGAGCAGCATAGTAAGCACGGGATTTGGCGGTGCATTCTTCTCGATGGGCAGCGTAGTAGGCCTTTGCGCGCATGCGCCCCTTGGCGTTGTGTTCTTCTCGGTGGGCCTCATAGTAAGCCGCGGCGTACGCTTTCCTCTCTTCTCGATGGGCCGCACGGTACGCAGCTTGGTACGCCTTCATCTCTTCGGTACTGCTCATAACGCCGTGTAGTCTATCCCTGAACGCGGGATACTACGACAACTATCGGGTGGACAACGACAGCTGCGTGATTGTCGGAGTGCAGGCGACAGCGGCGCGCATGAGTCAGGAAACCGTTGCCGCGCAAGACATGCTCGCCCGTTTTACCGCATGGCAAGGACGAGAGCCGGCATCGGTGGCGGCCGACACGACCTATGGGAACGGAGAGTTCTTACAGTGGTTGGCGGATCGTAACATCACTCCCTACATGCGAACCCGCGACAGCATCCACAGAAAGCGAAGTCCCTACTTTGGTCCCCAGCGTTTCACCTACGACCCGGAAAACAATCGCTACACCTGTCCTGCCGGTCAGCCCCTGAACTACGATGGCCGAGTTTATCGCAATCGAGCCTTCAACTACATCGGAACACCCAAAAAATGTGGCCCATGCTCGCTCCGACCACAATGCACCAGTGCTGCCTTCCGGGGCCTGATCATCCACCAGAACGAACCAGCCCGACAACGTGCGCGGGAGTTGGTTAACACGCCGGAGTTCGCCAAAGCACAGCCGCAAAGAAAAAAGGTGGAAGCCTTGTTCGCAGAACTCAAGAATCAGATCGGATTGCGGCGCTTGCGTCTGCGCAGACTCAGGTTCGTGCGCGAGCAATTCTTCCTGGCAGCGGTAGCTCAGAACATCAAGCGACTGCTGCGCTTCCTCAGTCAGCCGACCGCACCGGTTCTGCCGGCCACCATCTAGTCGAACACAGACAAGAAACCCGCCGACGGCATGCTCGCAGATCAAAAGCCGTTCCGTTGAGTCGGTGATCGAAATGTCTTTTCGGCGGCGATGATTGGGGCAGACAGTCGGGACACTCAATGCGGGCGGATTCTAGCCGGCGCAATCGAACGCCCAAACTTGGGGCAGACCGTGTTGAGTGCACCCTTAACTCCTTTCGAGGTTGATTCTTTGCTTCCGAGATAACTTCGCCCGCGCCCTGCGATATTCAGGACGGTGAGATCCACATTGCCCCACTGATCGACTGAGTTGCTGAAGAAAAAAACCCCAGCTGCCCAAGGCTGGGGTCCTAAAGGAGAGGTCACGTTGTCGCCGAAATCATACCACCACAACCGCAGCAGTCAAGAGCGACGATGGGTGATCTTTAAGCAGTGGCGATTTTTTGACCGTTAGCAGGCCAGACACCGACTGCGATGCACTCCACGCAGTGCATGAACGTTCACTGTCAAACGGGCCGGGAGTGGCGCGCTACTAACCCGTGAACACAGCGCCTCGCGCAGAGTTAGGGAACAACCGCTTTGACGGGAGGCGTCTTGGTACTTTCCTTACCCTTTACGTCGACTGCTGTCGCTGCGTAGTAGTAGGTGGAGCCATTGGCCACAGTGGAATCGGTGTAAAGCGTCGGACCAATCAGGCTGACGTTGATTTTCTTCCAGGTCGTGGCGTCGGGGCTGCGATAGACGTTGTAGCCGACGACATCCTTCGACGTGGAAGCGTTCCAGTCTAAGTTGACGACATGGTTTGCCCCGGCCTGGATGACGATTTTGAAAGATGCCTGCGAGACACCTCCGCCGCAGCCGGTGGCTTTTACGGTGAAGGAGTCGGTAACCGCTTTGGTCGGTTTTCCGGTGAGGTTGAAGGACGTCGTATTGCTGGACGCCTTCGCGGTAATACCGGCGGGTAGTGTGCCGGACACGATTGTCCATTTGTAAGGCGTGCAACCACTGTCGGCCTTGATGGCCGCGGAATAGGCAGTGTTGACGGTGCCGTTCGGAACACTGGTGGTGGTGATCTTAATGTTTGCCAAGCATGGAATGCTGAAAAGAGCTAGTACGGAGAGGAACAGCCAAGGCTTCATTGCTCTATAGTGACGTGGTTAATGCGATTCCCAACAGATTCCGGAGGTTTTCGGCCTTCCTATTTTGCATTCCGAGTTCAAATGCGTTCGTGGTTTGCGATATACGCGTCGTGAGCGTTCGGGATAGTTGATATGCAATCGCGACATAGTCGATGTAACCAACGATCACGTTTCCGCAGCGTCAGTTCATGCTTCATGCTGTGCTTTTTTGGGTGGCTTAGTCGGCTCGGCTAGCATCCGATTGATCTGCTCAACCCATGCCCCCCTTCTTGGGGACGAAGCGCAAACACGGTAGGGACACTCAATGCGAGCGGATCCGGAGACGACTGGCCTTCGCGACAGAAACCCTATTTTTCTCTTGGGGGAGTTGATGTCCCTTTCCCGTCGAAGCCGGAGTCTAGCCCGCTGCGACCAAGCTCCAAGGGACGCTCGAATGCGATTGCCACGGAGAAGTTCCCAGAGGCCTGCGGCAGCACGCGAAGAACCTTGCCCCGCGCACTGAGTTGCACACCGGGGGAGGGCAGGCTTGCCTCCACTTCGACGGTGGAACCCTCGTGAATCGGAAGAGCGCTGGAGACCAAAACGCCCCCGACGCTGATGTTATCCGAGCGGGCGTGTATTGCCTCGTGAGCAAGCCTGAGCAAAACAGGCAGATGCACAGGGTAGCGAATGTTGCGTCGTTCCTGTCGCTGGGGAGAGTTCATTTAGGCCATGGTTGCTGGGGGAAGAGTACTTCGCAGCACCTTCCCGCAGACGGGTAAAGCTCCGTTTCGACGTCAGGATCGTGTCAGCCAGCCGAAGCATTTAGTCCTAGTGTCATTGACCTTGGTCAAAACAGTTCCCCACACAAAAGGGCGCAATCATCTCGTTTCGATCACGCCCCATGTGCCCCGGCGGACAGGGGAGGCTGCTTTTAAGTCGCCGGGGAATGCCCCAGTTCCCTCGCAACCGTGGTAACCCCGAGTTCGTTCACGCAAGAAGCCTGACAGGGGACGATTTAGCGTGATTCAGTCTGAAAACCGGGAGCCGGGGGGCCGGTTCAGTCGGACGCCTTCAAGAAGAAGAAAATCGTAGGTTCGGCTGAGCAGCACTAGAATACCCTCCAGCAGGACTGGATTGTCAAGCCAGGATTTGTTGCGTGCGAGTTAGCCGTACAAGCTTCTTGGGAAGGTGGACAGCGATAAGCTTTTCCAGTTGGTCAATCAATCAACTCTGCGATCACCTCGAACAAGTGGAGCAACTGAGGAAGAAGCGGCCTACGCCGAAGGTGACCTCGCAGCGCAGACCCCAATGTACGACAGGGTCGAGGAGCGCTACGATTCCAGCCTCTAGTCCACATGAGACAACGCCCGCGTCATCGGGAAGCCATCCCGGGAAGATCGCGGCCGGGTTGGGGGAGCACCTGGGCGGCGCGCTAATAGCTCATTGACTCAGTCGCGAGCAAGTCGGTACAATCGCGCCACAGCTTTGGGGCAAGTCTTTCTTTCCGGAAGAGCTTCGTTTACTGTTCCAGCTCATCCCGCTGAGAAGTCAGCGGCGACATCACGCTTAAAGAATCGGGTCGCTTGATAGCCGCGCCGGAGAAGCTGAGTCCCTATCCGCACGCACACTAAACTTATGAGTATGAAGAACACCAGCGCCAAAATTAGGCGAAGTATGCGCCCTCAACGCAAACGATCAGAGGTGAGCTTGAGCCCGATCGGTGGGCATAGTCTTCAACTTCTGCAACGGTGCAATGTGGCGATGATCGTTACTCACGGATTGAAGCAAAAAAATGAGTTGGTGAACGACAGATTTACCGCGCTGTTTGGCTACACACTCGAGGATATCCCAGACGTGGACCACTGGTGGAGGCTTGCATACCCGGAAGAAAACTACAGACGGAGTATCAGATGCGAATGGCAAGCACGTGTGGAGAGAGCGATCAGTAGCGGAACAGACATTGAACCGATGGAAGCTACGATTAGATGCAAGGATGGTTCCTTCCGGCACATCGAGGCTCGTCTTTCTTGTATTGGAGAGGTAAGTGTCGTTACCTTGATTGACCTCACAAGGCGAAAGCAGGCAGAAGACGCAATCAAGGAAAGTGAAGAACGGTATCGCAGAATAGTTGAGACCACAAGCGAAGGGGTCTGGCTCCTAGATGCGAAGTTTCGCACTGCGTATGTGAATCCACAGATGGTGGCGATGTTGGGATACGAACCTGCAGAGGTGGTTGGGCGGAGTGCTTTAGATTTTTATTTTCCAGAAGATGTGGAGCACAAGAAGGAGGTCTTAGCGCGCCGCGAGCAAGGGACGCGCGAGCAGATTGACGAACGCCTCCGAAGAAAAGATGGTTCGGAAGTTTGGGTGCGGATGGCAGCGAACCCGATCGTCACAGATACCGGGAAGTTCGATGGGGCGCTAGCGATGGTGGCCGACATCACCGAGCGCAGGCGAGTCGAGGAAACTTTAAAGAAGTCCGAGGAAAAGCTTTCGAAGATATTCCGGACGAGCCCAACCCTCATCAATCTGACCAACACCAAGAGCCACCGCTACCTTGATGTCAACGATGCCTTTGAGCGTGTCACCGGGTACAGCCGTGAGGAGATCATTGGGCGCACAACTGAGGAGTTGGGGTTGTGGGCTGATCCCCCGCGCCGACTTGAACTTCTTGAACAGTTAGAAAAGGAAGGTGTGATTCGGGATGCAGAATTTCGCTATCGCACGAAAGCAGGGGAGATACGAACAGGTCTACTGTCATCGGAACTAATAGACATCGAAGGGGAGACATATACTCTTACCACCGTTTCCGATATCACGGAGCGCAAACGGGCTGAGGAAGCCCTTGCCCGCGTGAGCCGTACCGTAATTGAGGCACAAGAGCAGGAGCGCACCCGAATCTCTAGAGAGCTTCACGACGACATCGGTCAGCGTCTTGCCCTTTTGGGCAACGGGCTACAAGAAATCCAAGACAGCTCCCGGGGCTTATCTGATGAGGTTTTGAGCCTTATCGGTAAACTACAGACCCAGACCTTGCAACTATCTACCGACGTCCAATCCTTGTCACACGAATTGCATTCATCGAAATTGGAACTCTTGGGTCTGGCGACGGCTATGCGCGGATTTTGCACGGAGTACAGCGAACAGCAGCGAGTGGAAATTGACTTCAACACGCACGATCTTCCGGGCAACCTGCCATCTGCCATTGCTCTTTGTCTTTTCCGAATTCTGCAAGAGGCCCTTCGCAATGCGATCAAACATAGTGGGGTCGAGCGATTTGAAGTGCGATCCTGGGGGACTCCAAACGAAATTCATCTCACTGTGGAAGACACCGGTGCAGGCTTTGATATCGAGGCCGCAAGCAAGGGCGTAGGACTTGGGCTCGTAAGTATGGAAGAGCGGTTGAAGCTGATAAAGGGAACGTTGTCGATTAAATCTCAACCAACGCTGGGTACGATCGTCCACGCACGCGTGCCCTACTGTTTGCACGACGAGGCCGTGCCGGTATCAAAGAATGGTTGAGTCGAGTTGCCGACACTCTTCCATCCTCTCGTGCCCAAGTTGCAATGTGTACAGCCTCAGCGGAGATCTCGTGCCCGTGTGGGTACGTATAGCACGTAGGTCGCACTGCTCGGCACGTCGGTGTCGTTAGCGCCGGATCGGGTCGCGCATAGGATCATTGGAGCGAGACACGCTGGAGCCGCGTGGGGATTTCATAATTCCCGGTTCCAGCGTCACTCGCACCATCCGCGCAGTATAAACTCGGAGAATCAGCGTATCCCATGGTCACCTGGATCTGTCCGTACTGCAAGCAGGAAACTGGTGTAGGCTCTGCATCGCTATTCGACTAGCTCCTGATGAGCCGGAAAACGTGTGAGCAGTGTGGGCACGATTTTCTGATCGTGAATGATGTGCCAATAAAGTTGAACGAACGCGACTGTCGTCAATACGACAGTCGAAGGTTTGCGGTTGCTGCGAGCGTCTACTTAGTCGTCGCTATCGGTCAGACGCGGCATCTTAACTACTTGGCCCGATAGCGCGGCGCTGACAAATTGCCTTCCATCAAGAACCTCATCCACGGCAGCTACTAGGCGGAGCGCGTTCTTCTTCGCCACGTAGTCTGCCGCGCCAATGGCGAGCGCCTCCTGCACTATGTTGGCCGAGGACTCTTGGCTTACGAAAATGATTTTGGCTTTGGGAGCAAGCTTGCGGATCTCGCGGGCGGCTTCGATTCCATTGAGCCATGGCAGCCCGACATCAAGAAGGATCAGGTCGGGTTGCAGCTCCGTGGCCAGGCGCACCGCCTCTAATCCATCCGATGCCTCGGCGACGACGTGAAGCTTGGGCGAGGCTTGTTAGTCTCAGTGAGCGGGCATTCTTTGGTGAAAACTATCTTATCGCGTAAACAATCGCTGCACTGCTCGGCCACAATCGCCTCAGACAGCGATTAGCGATCCAGTCGTCCCTGTCACAAGTTACAGTTACCACACAATCCAATACGTGCTGAACTGCTCCCACTGCCTCGTTAAGCCCCGTAAGGAGGGTGGACCGTGAGCTCCATTGTGGTCAGCATGACTGTGTTCGCGTGCGTGATCGGAGGTGCCCTGTGCGGTATCCTTCTTAGTCGCGCTCTGCCCGAACATCATCTAAACGCTGGCTCAAAAGATGTCGTGAGACTGGGAATGGGACTGGTGTCCACGATGGCTGCGCTTGTTCTGGGGCTGCTAGTCTCTTCGGCAAAAAGCTACTATGACGCGCAGAGTAACGAACTGACCGAAGTGTCCGCCAAGGCCATCCTTCTGGACCACCTACTAGCCCATTATGGACCGGAAACAAAGGAAGTCCGCGATCGGCTGCGCGGAGTTTTTGCCTTCAGTATCGATAGGATCTGGCCGGAGGAACGACCCCCTGCAAAACTGGGAGTGCCTCTCAGCAGCTCGGAAGCTCTCATCGACAAGATTCAAGAACTGTCGCCGAAAGACGACAGGCAGCGCGCACTCCAAGCGCAAGCGTTGAATACGGCGGCTAGTCTCATCCAAACTCGCTGGTTGATGTACGAACAAGGAACCACTTCAGTTTCCATCCCTATGCTCGTGATCTTGACTTTTTGGCTTGCTGCGATCTTCATCAGCTTCGGGCTATTCGCGCCTCGCAATGCAACGGTTATTACCGCCTTGTTCGTCGCCGGGGGAGCAGTTTCTGGCGCGATCTTTTTGATATTGGAGATGTATGCGCCTTTTGGCGGACTGATTAAGCTCTCGAGTGCCCCATTGCGCACGGCGCTCACGCACCTTGGCCAGTAACCGTACGTGTTTGAACACTTTGCCAGTCGCTTTTCGCGTCCTTCCTAGAGCCGGTGCTGCAATTCAGCGATGACATCTCTGGTCTGTTCTTAGGTTAGGTACAGGAGTGTCGAAGGTCTCCCGAAATCAAGCCTGTCGGATGAGTGAACACGCGCGTAGAATGGGGTCGTGGGGGAGGAGTTGCGAACATGAATCATCTTCTGCGCAAGCTGTGGCAGGACGACGATGGCCAAGACATCGCCGAATATGCGGTTATGCTGGCTGTGATCCTCATCATTGTGGTCGGCACAGTACGGCTAATAGGTTCCAACGCCAATACTATCTTCTCCCAGGCGGCTAGTTCCATTCAGTAGCGGCGTCGCGGCCTACCCACCGACCTTTCGTCTGGAGGCAGTCTGTCGGTCTCTAATTACAACTTCTGACAGTTCCCGATACGCCAAGCCCCCTACTAAAAAGGCGCGTCCATCCCCCGACGCGAATCGACACTCGCATGAAAGCAAGAGCGATCATACTGACGGTCGCCCTTTGTTTGTCGCAGCACTGTGCTTCGCAGACGAATTGTGTATCGCCTTGTCCCTGTTGCGGAGGTCCGCAATCAATGGGAGCAACGGTCGGCTAGTTTCAAGCTCGTGCATGAACGCATCGACGTTGGCCAATCTATTCCGCGATCGAGTTGGCAAGCTGATTACAGATCTCATGAACGATCTCTTGCCTGATCTCGTATTCAAGGACCTCGGTGTCGGTTGCTGCTCCAGCGCTTCGCGTTTGAAGGACCTCGGCTTGTTTCTTGAGTAGCTGATTTAGTTCTGCCCGCAAATCTTGGGCCTTAGCTTTCTCCATAGCTTCCTCCTTGATCCCTCTTTATGTGGGTTCTCCGTCTCGCGCCGCCCTCGCCATGTTCACGATTGACAGTGGCAAGGGGACGAGCCGAGACTGACCGGACTTCCTCTCCGTTGCGTCCACCTGCACCACACTGTCCGCCACAAAAATTGGTTCGCTGATGAGGTCAAACACTTCTCCGTACAGCTTCATCTGGCTGCCCTTGGTGAAGCCCAATATCTTTAGCCTTTTAGAAAGATTTACCTGCTTCGCAGTCATGCGGCAGATCCTCAGGCAATACTGCGTGTAGACGATTCTTGTAGCGTTGCGTTGTGATGATGTGCTTGACCTGACAGGACTCGTGGACGGATTGACCGTTCTCATCCGTCACAGTTCCGGGTCCAAGTTGTAAAGGCTCTCCACAGATGCGGCAGATGAGATACTGCTTCTGCCTACGCTTCACATAATCCTGATTCCTTCACGACCCGATACCGCAGAGTCTGGCACACCGGGGCTGGACGGTACCATACCGTACAAACCGTACAGGCTTCCGCGCAGATAGATCAGGACTTAGGCTTCATGATTCAGGGCGGAGGAATCTCCATGTACGCTCAAGCCTTCATTGAGAAGTTCGATCATCTGTTCGACGCTGAATCCAGCTTGCTCGCCAGGAACTCAGTGCGGCTCTTTTTTTGTCTGCATCTGGCTTCTTTAACGCATCGCACCCTTGCCCAGAAAAGTGTTCAAAATTGCACAGATTTAATGTGCATCAAAGAAGTAACTTAAAATCGTCCATTTTGTCGTTCGCCATGAGGTGTGTGATGGACACAAATGCAAGACAAATCGCACTATCCGTGCTCGAAAGCCTCAGAGAAGACCTGACTTATGCGCGTCTGAACAATGGAAATCGCGTTCTTGACGTAGCTGACCTTCGCCAGTACATCTATGAACTGATGGGCCGGATAAGGACAACCGCCTATGCAATGGATGGGTTGTACGACAACGACAGTGACCACGGACAGGAGGTCAGGAAGAATAACGGCACCAATCGGAACGCTCACCCATAGAAAGATCTGGCCAGAGCGAAGCATCTCGTGGGCTCCTCGTAGCTCTCGGGGACCATTTGCAATCCTCTCTTGTTTGTCTGATTTCTAGTTCAGAAAATTTGTATCGTTATTGGCCGCGCTTCCTTGGCTGCATCTTCGTCGCGAACGTGGGCGTACACCATGGTGCTGCTTAACGCCTTGTGGCCCAGAGTCTGCTTCACCAGCGCCACGTCCATCTTCCCAATCCGGTGGCTCGCGCGGGAATGCTTGAAGGATGTGGACGAAGCGGCGATCGTCTGACAGCCCGGCATCCTTGGCACACTGTTGAAAGATCCGGAACACCTGTGACTGCGACAATCTTCCGCCCGTCTGGGAATTGAACAGGAACGGAGAGCCGTCATCTGGCCGCACCTTGAGCCAAGCCTTGAGCGCTTTTACTTCGTCCATCAACGGCTCTCCTCTATGCTGGGAGACTGGCTGGGTAGTATCCAGCAAGCCCTTGAGCCGGTGAATCTAAGCTGACTGGGGTCATCCTGGGAGGACAGTTCGGCACTTGCGGCGGGAGAATGTTACTGGCCCGCCAGCCACCTGTCTCTGGCACGTTCGTGGTGGAGGTTTCGCGCACTCTGGCTGCTATCATCAGCCGGGGGTCTCAATGAAAAACTTATCCGGAGTAGTGCAGCAGTTAAAGGAGGAACGCGAGGGATTACAGAAGCAGGTCCAGCGCATCGATTCAGCAATCGCGGCTCTCATGGGTGCCAACTCGAACGGCACACGCACTATGTCCGCAGAAGCTCGACGGCGAATCAGTCTGGCGCAGAAGGCGCGCTGGTCGAAATTCAGGACGGCGAAGCCGAAGCGCACGATCTCGGCGGAGGGTAGAAAGCGGATCGCGGCAGCTCAGAGAGCAAGGTGGGCAAAGGTGAAAAGGGCGGAGTAGTGTCGATGATGCTTCGGTCTAAGACATTGTTCGGTGCGGAAGCGTACAATGCGAGCAGTAGCGGAGCGTGCCTATGTCTTGCGCACAATGCTCGTCGCTGAATCAGGCGGAATTCGCAACAGAGATGATGATTCACTTCTCCGGTCCTGGTCACCTTGCTAATCCTGGCATCCTGGCGTTCCCGAAGATATGGATTTGTTTGGACTGCGGCGCATCGCGGTTCAATACGCCAACCGAAGAACTGCGGTCACTGCGAGAAAGTCCCGCGGTATCTGCGGCTGCTTAATCGTCACTGGCTGTCAAAGCGGCCCCCACAGTAGAGCGCCGAGGAACTGCCCGCGAGAACCGCTCCCGTCGCAGACTTGTTCGGTGCGCAGCGTACAATGTGACCAGCGTGGGAGTGTGCGGTATGCCTTGCGCCAGATACGGGGGCCTGCCTAGTCGTCGCTGGCCGTCAGAGGCGGTGTCTTAACCATTTGGCCCAATAATCTGTCGCTGACAAATTGCCCGCCACCAAGAACCGCTTCCACGGCTGCCAGTAGGTGGAGCGCATCCTTCTTCGCCACATAGCCTGCCGCGCCAATGGCGAGGGCCTCCTGCACGATGTTAGCCGAGGGCTCTTGGCTTACGAAAATGATTTTGGCTTTGGGAGCAAGCTTGCGGATCTCGCGGGCGGCTTCGATTCCATTGAGCCATGGCAGCCCGACATCAAGAAAGATCAGGTCGGGTTTCAGCTCCGTGGCCAGGCGCACCGCTTCTAGTCCATCGGATGCCTCGGCGACGATGCGAAGCTCAGGCTTCTTGCTGACTGTGGAACAAACAAACTGGCGGAACGGCTCAAAATCTTCCACTACGAGAATCCGGGTAATGCCGGAGACGGTAGCCATGTGTCACGACATACTCCTGCTAGTTGACCGTGACCACAACAGAGACCGAAGGAATACCATTCGCGACCACGACCAATTTGCTCGCCCCGGTTTCAATTCCCGAAGGCACATCGAACTTCGTAGAGACGATCGTAGCGCCCGTGGCGACGCCCATCGTGCTGTGAGCATGCGTCTTGCAGTAGAACACATGTCCAGTAGCGTTGTTGGTGATGCGCGCAGCGGATAGTTGGTCGTGTCCTGGAAGTCGTCTCCGTAAGCATTCGCCTGCGACAGGCCGTTGAACCGGGTCCCGGAGATCGAATTATTCTTTGATCCATGGGTGAGCGTAGCGGCCACGGTCGTGATTGTCGGCCGCCGTGCCGCGTTGAATGTTCCCGTTGATGCTTTCAAACTCAGACGTAACTTGCTTTTGCTTAAGCCGTGACACCGCGCCGATGTTGTCGCTAGGGCGGACTTCGGTAATCTTCGCGCAGTGGGTAATGGCAGGTATCCTGTCGGTACCTGCTATCAAGGAGACACATCCCCGTTATGAACTCCCTACCAGATATTCTTTCGTCAGTACCGCTGCACTGGTGGGTCGCTCTGATCATTTCGGCTCTCGGGGTCGCCGCGATCTTTATACGGGCTTTTGAGGCTGACGAGGCGCGGGTAAGACGTGCCGAGTGGAACAAGAAGAAGGAATTGCGGTCGCTAGCTGAGAGAATTTCGTTGCATGGACACACCGTTCACCAACGGTACCCAACCGGGGACGTAATCGTCAGCGAGCGAGACTTAGCAGAGCAGCTTAGAAAGCGTCGCGATGCAGTTACGACGGCGTTGAACCTGCTTTTAAGCGAGCGGAAAGTCCAACGAGCTCCATTGAGCGGATATTGGAAACTGAAGGGGTAAAGTTTCCAGGAGCATCTTGAAGAGTGCCGGTTCGCGAACCGAAGAGTAATAGCGGTCGTGAGGGTCGAACGCTGGCGTTAACCCATGACCGCAAGGTTCAGCGCGAAACCTATTTTCAAAATAGCGGAGATGTCGGCGAATGAACATACCGTTGGTACCGTACGTACGGTATCGAACACTTCGACAATCCTAATCTAGGTATTCGTCCGCTTGCTCGCGGAACTCGAAACCCGACACCTGTTTTTCCGGCTCCAAAAACTCAGCCCCCAGTCGCTTCTCCGAGGATCTCTCGCAAGCAATGACCCAAGCGACCCGCGCTTGTGTATGCTTGTGCCGATATAGAATTTCGATCTTGTCCCCAACCTTAAATTCGACTTGGCAACCACCGATCTTCACACCATGACTGCTGACGTCGAGAGTGTGGGCGAGATGGCTCTCTTTGCTCCCGGCAATCCAAAGTCGCACTGGCACGACTGATAAGGTTCTCGTTGACCGCCCTCTGCCTGTGCGAAATCGAGGCATGTTCTACGCTCGCTCGTCTCTGTCGGATTAACCAATGGTACGCCGTGTCCTTGGCAACCAATGCGATAGAGGTCGCTGCCGGGGGCATGGCGGGCGGCGCAGTCTAATAGGTACAATCCAGACTGAGTAATTCAATTCAAAGGAGAACCGCAAACGGCTCAAAAAGTTATTGATGTGGTGGGAACGTCAAAAGAGAGTTTTGCAAAGGCGGCGGAAAACGCTGTGGCAGAAGCCGCAAAGACTGTTCGGGGCATGAAGTGGGCGCGGGCGGCGGAATCGGAAATGGAACTCGATGGCAAGAAGATAAGCCAGTACCGCACCACAACGAAAATTTACTTTGACCTTGAAAAGTAAGGATTTCTAGAAACTGGAATTCGGTCCGCGCAAACCAAAGCGCTCCGGACTCAATCGGATCACCTAGCGCATCGCTTGAACACACCTCCCGCGAAATATGCTCCGAGGGATCCTCGGAAGCGAGAGGTTATGAGCCGTTCAAAGTTTCATTGACCCGTCGCATCTTAACTCCGCCGTGGCCTAAGAATGACCTTCTGGTTGCACCGAACACTGGCCCGGAATTTCGGGGAAGGGAACTGCACTGTCAAGCACTTGGATGGATCGGCGCCCGCTGCCCATGAGTGTCATGGTTCACGACTACCTTCGTACCAGTCGTCCGGTGGAAAAGACAAACCCCAGATGTTTCCCGGCTCTGCTAGCGCGATCCCACAGACTCGAGGCCGTTCAGGATCGACGTAGACAACCTTAGCGGGAGCACGTTTGTCCGTCAGAATGACGTGAATCTCGATCATCATTGCGACACGCAACGGGATGCCGCTAGAAATAAGTGCTCCGTGACGGTTGACGACGATGGTCTCACCGTCGCAGGTGAGAGGTTCGGTGATCGACTGAGCCACGATCACAACTTTTAGGGGAACACGAGTGCTTCTTCTGGAGTCGTGAGGAATGTGCGTTTTGGACATATGCCCCTGCGGTGCGACAATCATAGGCCTTCAGGGCGATGGACACCAGTGCCCAACTGCAACCGATTGGCGACCTAAGCTCGGATTTCACGACTCGTAAGCGAGATGGGTTCCTAGCGACAGTTGGCAAACGACGAATCGCACAAAGTCGATTCTTGGCGGGGGCAGCAAGTGAGGGGACACCTTCTCCTCCACCGCAGTCCGACAACGATACGGCTTAGCAATGGAATTGTGTGAATGGGGCATAGGTTTGCCTCAGACGAAAGGTCCGAGGGGCCAGACCGGGACGCCGCTACTGAATGGAACTAGCCGCCTGTGAGAAGACATTATTGGCGCTGGAACCGATGAGCCGTATTGTGCCGACCACAAGGACCAGGATCACAGCCAACATGACCGCATATTCCGCGATGTCTTGTCCTTCGTCAGACCAAATCGCTTTTCCGAGGTTAAGCATGGGATGAGCCCTCCCTTTTTTCCAATCGCTATTATTTTGGGGATTTGAGTGTATCGCGAAGTGAATGTGAGCAGGAAGAAATACTGCGGCACCCCAAGTCTCAACGAGAGTGTGCGCCGGTAAGAATCGGATGTCAAACAATTGCTATCCTCGAGCGCCGAGCTTTAACCGCTAGGATTGGGAAGAGAATGACCCGTTTCTGAAGAAACTGTGCTCCTCGAGGTACGCAAAAGGAAGAGTCGGCGCCGAAAGCGAAAGCCAGAAGGAGCCAGTCAGTTTCCGCACCGTCAGTGTCATGCCGCCAAACCGGACAGAATCACGACTGCGATGCTGCAAGGCTTTGAAGGCATAATTATCCTCTCGGGCCACGCATCGGAAACGGCGCGCGGTAATCGGACACGCTACCTCCGACATGTCCCGTTCGGTCGCCAATGATATCAAACAATAAATCGAAGACGAATTCTCCACATCGAACTGCCCGGTTTCCTGAGCGGAACGAAAAGAACGCCGCCTACTCGCCGTATCTGCCGCATGTTGGATCGTGCGCCATGGCGCCGATCAGATTCACTTTGTTGTTCGAAATTTCGGAGTTACTTCCACCAGCAGATTTCCAGTGAAATCGACTGACAGATGCGCACTGTGTCCCGAAACGGTTCCTAAATCTTTCCCAGTGACATAATTCACGATACTGTAATCGCGGTCTTCAAGGCCACGCAGTTCGACCGGCCCCTTCCACTGCTTGGCAAAGAAGGCGTAGTACATCGTCTGGCCCTTACGGATGGCATGCGTTTCCGGCACATCAAAGCCGATATCGTAGAGCTGCCCGAGGTATTGTCCCTTTGACAACATCTTTTCCCGATAGATGCGAAGCCATTTGTCGAAATCCTTCTCGCGTGCTGGAGTCAGGTCGGATTTCCCGTGCTTGGTGACTAAAGAGGGAAGAACAAACTGGGTTCCCAACACGCCCCCCACGCCCAGCGTGGACGCAAAATCATTGGCGCCATCGCTCAGTTCGACGTGATCGCCGAAGAACGGAATACTGTCTCCCATCAGGGCCTTCAACGTTTTCGCCTTGGAGCGAACCTGAAACGAACTAGTCGGATCGGAAGCCACTGACATGTTGAAGTGCGGCATGGTGAAGAACGAGAATGCCGTGCCGCAAGGGCAAAACTCTACCAGCGCCCCAGGTTTTACAGCCTGGGCGGTGTCATAAATTGCTTTGAAAAAGTCCGGGAGAGCCTCGACAGAGTTCTCGGGCTGAGCGTGATGATGAGCTGGGTTGTAGCAGGCGGGAACCCCGTTCATGTCCTGCCCATCGAGCTTGAGTCCGTCGAAGCCCCAGTCCACCAGAATTTTTTTTACCAACGCCTTGTGATACTCGACCACGCGGCGATCGGCCGGACACAGATAGTAGGAATCCCACCACGATACTTTTCTCGTGGAAGCATCGCGGTTCAGCAACTCGTAATCGGGATGATCGCGCAGCAGTTGCGAGGCTGGCACCGCACTGAGCGGCGACCACCAGAGCTGGGCTCTGAATCCTTCCTGATGAATGCGGTCCACCAGGGCCTTCATGTCGGCGTCACCGTTGGGAAACTTCTTGGGATCAAGTTGCCAATCGCCGACATTGTTCTGCCAACCGTCGTCGAGCGTGACCCACCTGAATCCGAGTCGCTTCGCGGTCGGAAGGGAGTCATACACCTGCTGCGGCTGAACTTTTCGTCCGTATCCCCAGGCGCACCAAATGGCGCCGAAGGCGTCATCGGGAGCGGTCGCCATTTGGAGACCTTGTTTCGCCATGAAAAGTCGGTAGTCAGTGAGGGTGCGGAAGTAGTCGCCCTGGTGCACCGCGACGAAGGTGCGAAATGTATGGAAACTTTCACCGGGGCTTAACGAAACATCTTTTGTGAAACGCACGGCGATTTTGGCGTTTGCAGCATCGGGCATCGATACTGGCAGTGAAACCAGTTTCGGCCGTGTCTCGACGTGCCCCACGGCCATGCCGACGTCGCGCCGCCAGATGTCCACAATCGGCGTGCCCCCGCCATAGTCGTCGGCGTTCATGCCTTGATAATTGTCCTGCTGAAAACCAGTGTGCAGGGGCAGAATCCAGTTAGGGCGTTTCTCATAAGAGCCGCCCTGATATGACCAGAAAGCTGGCGTCTTCGCCCCGACTTGTGCTCTTACCGTGTACGCGTTATTGGTCCAGCGCTTGATTGCAAGCCTGGATGTTCCGTTATTTGTGTACTGAACGTCAAAGAACGCCATCGCGGGGAAATCGTCATATACCGTAACGATGACCGTCTTCGTTAGCGTTTCTGCCTTTCCTTCCACGATGAGCCGCTCACCTTCGCCAAACGTGTCTTTTGTGTGTTCGTGTTTTTGCGAGATCAACAGAAATGTGGCGAAGGGCTGGTCGGCTGTGTTTAACGTTTCAGAGGCCGTGAAGGGCCCCATCACCGTCTGCTTTTGATCGAAACGCGCAACGACGCGGCTGCGCATGTGATTATCGAACTCAACGCGGACATTACCGCCTTGAATCAGCGGATCGGCAGCGTGAATGTCCGCGGCCAGTGCGAATGACGAAGCCGCAAACACAATCGTGGAAATAATCCAAAGCAGGCCCGCCGTTGTACTCGGCCTTCGGAACGGGCGACTGTCAAATTGCAAGATGGCTCTTTTCGTCGAGAAACACAAAATAGTCGTAGGCCAAGCCACACCGGCATCGACGGAAACGGTCGATGAATGAAACGTAAATAATCGTAATACAAGCAAAGACCGGCAAAGTCAACTCTGTTGGAGCGCTCAGAACGGCCAACATTTGCTGTTCGTAGGGAAAATGCTGCTTATGTCCTTGCCTGCCTGAAATCTTTCTTCAAAAAGTATTGCTGGACAGGCGTAATAGAACGATATAAATAGTAAGTTTCCGATAGCGTTGAAATGGTGGCAAATTGAAAGGTCAATTTGTTTTGAAGTGCAACCGAGCCCGGGTGAGGAGAGAACTCCACATGCAGCGTAGAGATTTTCTGAAGAGCACTGTCGCCATCGCCGTAGCTGCAGAACTTGGCATGGGAAAGGCGCAGGCCAAAGTCCCCGCTCACAACTGGGGCAACTTCGACTTCGGCTCCGGTCCGCAGGTGACCGACCGGCTGAATCAGGGACCATTCCCTCAGTACCCACCGGACGCCGTCATTCCCACTGACGATGTGGTGATGACCACGACCTCATCGGAAGACGCCGTGCCGAACTACGGTAAGGGACTCGTCACCTACATCACCGCCGACAGCGGCACTGACGAAATCAAATCGGAGAATATTCCGCAGGCGATCGAAGACTTGGTTCGTTTTCCCTTGAGCCAGCAACTTTATATCCGTCCGACGTGGAGAGAAGTGCAGCCGCGGCCCGGACGCCTGGAGCTACCCGGCTACATGAAGCAAGTTCTTGAATTGTCGAAGTCGAACAACAAGCGCATCGGATTGCGAATTCAAATGTGCGCGCCCGACTATAAGCACGATGCGGCTTTGCCCGATTTTATCCTGGAAAAAGTGCCGAAGGTTGATCTTGTCCAGCCAGCCGATAAAGAGGACATCGCTGCCGGGAAAAGATTCTTAGACAATCCTCACTCGCGTTATCAGCCTCGCTACGACCATCCTTTTTTTCAGCAGGCATTCAAAGATCTGGTCGGCGAGTTGGCTGCGGAATTCGATGGCAATCCGCTCATCGAGTTCATCGACACTTTCATGTACGGCTTCTGGGGAGAAGGCCACACATGGCCATTTCCCAACAACCCCTTCCCTGACTACGTGACGGCCGAGCGCACCTGGATGAATATGCTCGAAGTCCAACTCGAACAGTTCAAGAAAACTCCTCTGCTGACCAACACGCAGCCGGATTTCAGCCGGGTGGGTAATGCAGAAATGCTGGACCGCACGGTCCGCAGCAATAACTGGATTCGCAGCGACACCATCTTTATTGAGAACGAACAAATAGAAGCCCTGAGCAATCGCCCGCCCTGGATCGCGGCACTGCTCGAGCAAGGGCTTCCGGGGAAGCCTCCTGATCCGAACGCCGTACACGAAGGCATATCGCCGGCAGAGAACATGATCGATCATGTGATCGATATTGGGGCAAACTACTGGTCGCTCTGGAACTTTCACCAGATCAGCGCAAAGAATCTGACGAGCTATTATCAGGCATATCCCGCGGCATTCGACCGCATCAATCGCCGCATTGGCTATCGCGTGCGGCCGTCTTTCATCTGGAGCTACAAGGACGATGGCTATCAAGGCTTGATTGTGGGCTTCGCCAATGACGGAATCGCTGGCGTGCCCGGCATCTTGAGGGTGACTGTCGAGAGTCAGGACAGGAAGGTGCTCAAGAGCGGTTGTCTGGATGCCGGCCATCCGCTACCGGGAAGGATTCGTCAGGCGCAGTTCGTGCTTCCCCAAGGGATGGATTGGAAGGGAACAAGGCTCAGGGCTCAGATTGAAGTAAAGGGAATGCGCTATCCGGTCCGCTGGGCGTGCCACCAGAAGCTGAACGATGACGGCTCGCTCTCTTTGGGACCCAACCTACGCCAGCAGGTCTAAGCTGCTGCGGTTCGGAAAGTGTGCCGGGAGCCGGCCAGAAGACCAACACACTGTGTGATCCACTATGGAATCGTTTGTGTGGGGCCACATGGCTACTGCAGTGTGTGAATCGTTGGGCCGCCGGCCCGAAGACGCTCCGTAGCAAAAGGCCGAGCTTGCCGCGTGTTCCATCGGTTCGTGCTCCCGTTTGCCACCCACCAAGGCAGACAGGCCCGGATCCGTTACGCGAGCCATAGGAATTGACTTCCGATCCCGGACCAGATTGCCGACTTACGTTGGAATTCGGCTCGCTATGAACAAAGCCGGGCAAGAACACAACATTGGTTGTTTGACCATCCGCTCTAATCGGGTCGACGTAAACAAAGTCGAAACCGTTCCACGAAGAGAAAAGACAAAAGCCGAATTCCGGTGACTGGGTTAATGGCCTGGTCCTGGTTCCACTCGAAAAAGAGCAGAACCACAGGGCGCCAAACAGATGGCAGCACCGACTGTACTGAGAACGCCCAACATGCACCGAGCGAAACGATTCGCTCCGCGAGAGTGCGGATGGAAGCATGGCGACAGCGGCCACTCGGCGGGAAGAAACAAACTTTGTTCAACGAAGAAATGAAAACAACCCACTTGACTACGACCGGCCTTCTCATGGAAGGCCATTGCACTCAAGACCTCAGCAAGGGAGCAAAGTTTGAAAAGGGTTCATGCGAACCCGGACCGAAGAGTTCACGAGAACGAGCCACAGCCACTTGAGAATTGCCCACGACATCGAAGTAGGCGTCGACAACCAGGCCTCGCCGTCACCCTACACTCCTCCGACATCCCAGCCCAGCATCTGAACGACTACGGCTGGAAATACTTTCCCGAAACACCGAAGAGCTACTGAGTTGGTCATAAGCCTCAGAACTTCGCGTAATAAACGTCCCCGCTTCCCAGATACGACTCGCCCTCCGCCCAAATGGAGTAGAAGTTCCCTGCTCCATCGGTGACCGTCTCCGTGTAGTCGCCATAGGGATGATCGAATCCTGCCGAGGTCTGATAGTCCCGGTAGGGCGTCGCCTGTGTCATTACCTGCTCCGTGCTCCAGTTCGTAGCTCCGTCCGCGCTGCTTCTCTCGTAGACATTCCAAACGCCGCAATGGCCCGTGGTGCTCGAACTCGTACACGCGTAGTTGCCACCCGGGGTTGCGCGATTGTCCATCCAGACCGCTTTCACCGCCGATGACGAACCCGCGATCGAGGGAAATCCGTGCCACACGCCACTCGGCGCGAGCGACAGCTGCGATCCGTTCGGCCACGAAGCAGAGTTGAACGGAATATTCCAGCTCGCCCCGAGCGTGTCGGAATACTTGGTATAGATCCGCTCGGGCGCGCCGTTCGATCCGGCTCCCGCGTTGTAAATGGCGATGAGCCGGTCATTCGCCGGCGCAGTCCTAGGCTGCACCCCGATCTGCACCGATCCCCCCCAATAGTCCCATCCCGCACCCGACACGATGGGCTCGCCTTCGCCCTCGTCGATTGTGGTCACGGATGAGGTCGCAAACAGGTTGTTGGAATGCAAGACGTAGAAAATGGTCGGCCCCTTGCCGGTGTTGTTGGTGCCAGACCAGGCGAAGTACGCGTTCCCCTTTGTGTCGAGTGCGGCGCCGGTGGCCAGAGCCACGCCGCTGGGTGCTATCGTAATCTGTTTGGAAGTGAAGTTGGCCCCTCCATTGGTGCTCACGCTGACATACTGCTTACCTCCGTTTTCGTAGGCCACCATCACGTTGTTGTTCTGGTCGACGAGCAGCATGTCCTTGTCACCCCTCCCTCCCTTGGTCACATCAACCGGCTGGCTCCACGTCGAGCCATGATCGTCGGAGTAGATCGCCTCGATCGGTGTGTACTGCCCGTTTCCATCCATGTAACTGGCATACAGGCGGCCGTTGGCCCCGATGGCGAGTTGGGCATCCACAACATTGCCGTTCACCGGGCAACGAGGAATGACAACCGTGCTCCAGGTTCCGTTGTTGGACATCTGGAAATACATGTAAGCCGTAGTGGTCCCGCCTTTGCCCTTACTCGAAAACGGCATGCAGGTTGCGCCGGAAGTGTCTTTGTAGGGGGTTGCAGCAAAGTGTGGCCAGAGCGCATAGACATAGGAGCCATCGAACAACATGATCGCGGGCTCCCAGTCTTCTCCTGTGCCATCACCAAGCCGGGTTGATGCTATCTGCGAGAAGGATGGAAGAGAGAACAGCAGCACAAAACAGACTGCCACAGCAGGCCTGAACGCTTTCATGTTCCTTTGCCTCCGTAATTGGCGGCGCATCGCCGGAAATGAAAAGCGGAGCAGCAACCCCAGCGACTGCCGCGCAGGATGTTTACTAGGATCCCCGATACGGGAACGACGGCAGGCTGCCGCTTTCCCCAAAGTCCTAACTGCGGCGAACACCGGGCTCCGAAGGTGAGACCTGCCCGGACTGACCTGAGACCAACCTGCCGACCGCAAAAACGTCGGCAATTGTACACCGGATCGAGTGTGACTCTGAGTTTTTTCTGAGAACGTAACTTAAAGAGGGCGGGAAGTTTGCCACTGTGGCGCCCAAAAAGAAGACTGGAAGACGAACCGTTTTCCAGTCCCGTTCCGTGGGGAACGTGTCAAGACCAAGTCATTCCACTCAATTGCCCAGCGCAAAGCCATGATGAGTGTAATTGATTCCATAACAATGTCGGCTCCCAAGCCGCAGGAAATTCCCGGGGCCAGATCGCGAGACAAGTAGCCCACCTGCTCTCCTAGTCGGGGCTTGTCAGGTTAGTCAGAGCAGATGACGCGCCGCACCTGGATCGCATTGCGATCAACCGGATTCTGCGACAGCGCATCATCCGCCAGTAGTGCCGTTTGGGTGATGCTCTGTTGGGCTTGCGCGTTCTATTAAAGCCCACAGCCAGACAAATGATCTTGCGGCGTCTTAGGGTATCACTTTGTATACAACGCCGTTTCCACTGACGCCACCAACGGAGTTAGTCCCGTAGAGGTTGCCGCTCGAGTCCATCGTCAAGCCTCCCCATGGATTTCCTCCATCCTCTCCTCCCGTAAAGTCGTAGAGCACGGTGAAGTTGTTCCCCGTGTCGAGTTTGAAGACAGTTCCGAATCCGCCGGTTCCGCCAAAAAATGCCGTGCCGTAGAGATTTCCTGCCGCATCCCGGATCACTCCGGCGTATGGAGTTCCTCCATCATTCCCATTCGTGAAACTGTAGAGAGTAGTTTGTTTGCCGGATGGACTTATCTTGAGCACGCTTCCAGCACCATAGGCGCCACCAAATGTGGCCGTAACATAGAGGTTGCCCGCACCGTCTCGAGTCACTCCTGCCGTTGGGGACTCTCCAGAAGGGGGCTGCAACTTGCCCGCCGTCGCGACTTGGCCCGAACTGTTCAGGCGGAATATGCTTCCACCGCCGGACGATCCAAATTGTGTAGTCGTGCCATAGAGTCGCCCTGTCGAATCTGCAACCAGGGCTCCGAACGGAAACGCCCCATCTCCCTTGCCTTTGAATCTGTACAGCACAGTTTCCTGGCCCGACCGGCTCACCTTGTACACTGTGCCATAGTTCGCGGAAGAACCGCCGTTCACCGTCGTGCCGTACAAGTTCCCCGAACCATCCCGGTACAGTCCAGCGTAGGGGTATTCCCCGTCCGCCCCGCTACTGAAGGCGTAGAGCACAGTTTCATTGCCACTGGAATCCACCTTGAACACGGTTCCGCAGCCAATTGGCGCGACGCATGTCAGATCGCCACCTTGCGTAGTAGTGCCGTACAGGTTACCTTGCGAATCCCGGATCAAGCCCGCAAAAGGAAGGCCGCCATCCGCTCCGCCCGTGAAGTTATAAAGCACAGTCTCGTTTCCGGTAGCGTCCATCCGGAACACGGCTCCATTCAAAAAGGCGCCCCCAAAGAGTGTTGTGCCATACAAGTTACCAGACTTGTCACGGACGAGATTCGCGGTAGAGAACTCCGCATCCGGTGGCGCACCGAAGGAATACAACACTTTGAAGTTCTGTGCTTGTGACTGCAGCGTCAACAAAATCACGACGGCAATCGCAAATGCCGGCGTGGAGGCCGACGGCTCAGACAGCCTCTCGAACCATTTCGTTTGCTTCGTCATGGTCTCTCTCCTTTAGTGCCGAGCTGTTTGAGTAGGTGCAGCTGTGCCCTGCACGCTAACTAGATTCGGAGCACTGGATTTGAGTCCGAAGATTCGCAGTTGCTTGTTGCTGGCGACGAACACGCGGCCATCGGCAACTACTGGAACCAGATTCGCATTGCCGTTAATGTTAGGCCACCTGCCAGCGGCTGCCTTCAGCAGTTGCGCCATACTGCTTCCAGACGAATCCGGATTAAATGCATAAAGCGAGACTGTGTTCCCGGGTCCATAAGGGTGGGATAAAGACCAGATGATCGGATTGGACGACCCGTTTGACGAGATGCTCGTAAAAAATCCCGGCGTCTGTCCTCCTCCCACCGGACCAGAACTGGCCACATTGGTGAGGGTCGCTTTCGGCGAGGTCTTGAGTTTCCAAACCTTGATCGTTCTGCCCCCGCTGGAGACCACCCGTGCCGCGCCGTCGGAATCAAGAAAATAAGACGGTCCACACCAGCAGTCGCCAATGTTGTATGTTCCCAGAACGTTATTGCGCACGGTCGAGTATCCGCCAAGGTTATCCTCGTTCATAAAGTACATTGCTCCGACCTTGCCTGCAGCCACGGCCAAATGTGGCGTAGAGCCTGACTGATCGGGCAAGACCATCACACCTCCCGATCCGAAATCACCATCAATCTGCTCGAGAAACGCTTGATTCTTCGGTGTAAACACGTCGAGCACGGTTGTCAGGTCCGGAGACACCTTGACCACGCTCTCCTGGATGTTCGTTACGCCGTCGTAGGTGTTGCCAAACGGATCGGAATTGCCCGTGACGAAAAGGATGTTGCCCGAATCATCGGCGGCCGGCCCGTATCCCGACATCCAGATAGCCGACAGGAAAAAGCTAAGGAACGAGGTCGGCTGCGTGTCCAGCAGTTGATTGGCCGGAAGGGATGTCAACGTTTCCCCAGACCAGCCCAACAACCAGCCGCGTGACAAGTTAGCGAAGAAATCACAGAAACTTCCGAAACCTGCGTAAACGTTGCCATTGAGCAACAACAGGCCGGGGCGCTGGCGATGGTAGGTGGCGTTAAACGACAACGTCGTACCATCAGTGAGCGTGTGCGAAGCTCGCACCAGTTGCGGCGCGACCTTGTCGGCAAGGCTGCCCAAGTCGAGCGCATGGATCCGATATGCCGGCCCCGTCTGGTCGTTGGTGTAAATCACGATATATAAGGTCTTACTGGCCAGGTCGATGACGGGAGTCGAGTTCATACCAACATTCGGCCCATTATTGTTGCAGCCCAACGGATAACGCACCGGTACCCCGAAGTTGGGCTGGAGCAG
>Ga0070713_100000318_pt1 | contig 31493 bp, 26 predicted proteins | sample LARL82metaG_FD_65465 | JGI IMG/M metagenome (GOLD analysis project Ga0070713, IMG submission 65465) | Corn, switchgrass and miscanthus rhizosphere microbial communities from Kellogg Biological Station, Michigan, USA - LAR L8-2 metaG | ecosystem: Host-associated > Plants > Roots > Rhizosphere ... | reverse complement strand
GTGACGCTCGCGCAGGCAAATGCAGAGCTGAAAACAATCGGCGCACGGCTCGCACGCGACTACCCCGAGGATCGTCATGTCGAGCCAACGGCCAGCCAGCTGCTCGACGCCGAGGCGTCCGCCTTTCTCGAACCGGTGCTTGCCATCCTGCTCGGCGCGACAGCGCTAATGCTGCTCGTCGTCGCCTTCAATCTTGCGGGCCTGCTCCTTGTCCGTGCCGCGGCCCGTCGCATGGAGCTGGGCATTCGCGTCGCGCTCGGCGCCAGCCGCACACGCATCGTTCAGCAGTTCGTCATCGAATCGCTGCTGCTGGCGACCGTGGCGACTCCGGCCGCGCTCCTCGTGGCATATCAGAGCCAGGGTTTGCTCAACCACTTTCTGACGCATTCGACGTTTCCGTTGGCCACGCCGCCACGGGTGACAACGTCGGTGATCGCCTTTGCGGCCGCAGTGATGGCGCTGCTCATCCTCGTCGTGAGTGTGTGGCCGGCGACACGCGCGGTGCGCGACGGTCGCAATCCGCTCACGCTAGGCGCGAACCGCAGCGTCACCTCGCGCGGTCGCGGTCGTGAGACGCTCGTCGCCATTCAACTCGGTCTCTCGCTCGTCACGGTAGGAGCGGCCGCGATGCTCGTCTCGACGCTCGTACAGTTGCGTCGAAGCGACACTGGTCTCGTCGATCCGGCTCACACCCTGCTCGTGTCGAGCGATTTCGACCTCGCCGGTCCGGGCTACGCCGGCTTCGGCGACGATCCTCTCGTGCGCGCCCGGCGGATCCCGCTTGCCAGAGAGATGCTCCAGCGCGTGCGTGCGCTGCCAGGTGTACGCGATGCGGTGCTCATGGATAACGCGCCGCTCGGACTCATCAGCGGCTACGATGCGTTCGACGTCGCCGTCCCTGGCCACGTCCCGCGACAGGGCGAAAACCTGTCCTTCGAGATGGCCGTGGTGAGCCCTGGATATCTCGAGACCGTTGGTCCGCAGCTTGTGCGCGGACGCGGATTCACCGACGCCGACGGCATCGACGGGCCGACGGTGATCCTCGTCAATGAGGCATTCGCGCGCCAGTTCTGGCCAGCGACCAAGGGGACCGAGCCGGCAGTAGGCAAAATCGTGAACTTGGGCGGCCGACATGCATCGGTCATCGGCGTTGTCCGCAATGCGAAATATCATGCGCTGACCGACGATGCTCGGCCGTTCATGTACCTGGCATACAATCAATGGGTGCCGAGCACCCTGACGGTTGCGATTCGCACCGCGGGTGATCCCCTGACGCTCGCGGGCCCAGTCCGTGCGGCCTTTCGCGATGTGGCTCCGGGGCTGCCGATCATCGACCCGCGGACGCTCGAAGATCAGGTCGACGGCGCGCTGACGCTGCAGCGGGTCAGTGCGACGCTCCTGGCTGCGCTCGGTGCACTTGCGCTGCTCGTCGCGACAGTTGGACTCTACGGTTCACTCGCCCAGGCGGTGCAGCAACGTCGACGGGAGATCGGCATTCGCATGACGCTTGGCGCGCGCGCGTCCGACATCCTGCGTCAGTTCGTCTGGCGCGGGATGACGATCACCCTGTTCGGAATCGCGTTAGGCGCGCCGCTCCTCTATCTCGTCGCTCGTTGGCTACGCCATGCGCTGGCGGGTGTCGGTGCACCCGAGCCGATCGCGCTCGCCTCGATCGCGCTGCTGTTGGCGCTCACGGCGGGAACGGCGACCGTGGTGACGGCGTTGCGCGCGGCACGGACGAATCCGGCACTCACGACCCGGGGCGAGTAGCGCGAACGACGCCAACCCATCATTCTCCCTTAGCGCGCGTTACGGAATAGGTCACACGCCTAACGAGGAAACGATGGCTGGCAATTATCGAGTGCCCGTCCTGGCCCTGCCGTTCGAGAACAACAAGGGCGCGACGGTCATATGTGACGATGGCTCCGTCTGGGATCTTCTCTTCAGTCAGGACGGCAATGTCGCGTGGAACGACCTGCGCAATCCGCTCCCCGGATCGGCGGCGGCGCAGGGATGGACGCCCGGAAAAACGACGGCGAACGTCTAGAGTCCGTCGCGGAATCCCTGACGCCAGCTCGCATATCGCGGCTGCCACTGGAGCTCGCGTTTGGCTTTTGCGTTGGACATCCCGCGGATCTTCGTCATCATCGAGACGCCGACCTCGCCGGCGGCGAGGCGGCCGAGCCACGTTGGCACGTGCAGCGGTGGTTGAGCACCTAACGAGCGCGCGAGCTCCGGGAGCCACTCGCTGACAGGGGCGGGGTCATCGTCGCAGATGTTGTAGGTGCCGGTGTTGCCGTACTTGATGGCGGCGACGATCGCCGAAGCAGCGTCGTCGACGTGAAGGAAGGACCAGACGCCGGCGCCAGTGCCGATGATCGGCAGCTTGCGAGCGCGCACCAGCGCTGTCACGTCGCCATCCGCCCCGAGGTTGGTGCCTGGACCGTAGAGACTCCCAAGCCGCAACGCGATCGCCGTTACGCCAGGCTCATTGAGCACCGCATGCTCGAGCTGCTGAATCGCCGCGAGGCTCTGCCGCTGCAGGCGCGGAGGATGAGGATCGAGACGGTCGGCCTCGGCCTTGAGCGCATTGCCAGTACGCTCGTAATTCCACCCGCCGTAGCTCTGCGCGATGAAACGGCGCGCGCCAACCTGACGCCCGGCCTCGAGAAGAATTTCGGTGCCTTCCGTGCGCAATCGATTCGTCGTCGCGAATTCGCGATCGAAGTTCCGGTAATTCGTCACGCCGGCGAGGCCGGTGAGTTGATGAATGATGATGTCGGGCCGCACGTCTTTGACGGCGCGTAGGATCGCGCTGCGGTCGAGGGCGTCGGCGACCACCGCCTGTGCACCCGCTGCGCGAACGGCGTCTGCCTTCGAGGCGGAGCGGGTGAGTCCAATGACTTCGTGGCGGCGAGCAATGAGCGCGGGGATCAGCTGTTTACCGATCGCTCCCGTCGCGCCTGCGAGGAACACCTTCATCCCTGCAATCCTAACAGCAGATCCTTCGCGTCGCTCAGGATGACGGAGCTATTAAATCCGCGTCGCTCAGGATGACAGAGCTATTGGATCCGCTTCGCTCAGGGCGACCGAGATGCCCTCCGCGACCCTCCGCCTACTCCGGGAATCAGGGAACCCCGGGCTGCTGCGGGCCCTGCTGCTGGTCGTCCGGCTGGCGCGGCCGAAGCTTGAGCTGCTGGCCGAAGTTGCGCGAAATGTTGATGAACACCCCGCGCATACCGAAGCGCCGCTCGGTCAACTGGATCACATTGCCGGTCGTCGTGCGCGTGCCGAACGCCATCATATTGAACGGATCGGCAATACGAAGCGTTAGGCTGCCCTGATTGCCCCAGAGCTTCCGGCGCAGAGCGATGTTGCTGAACACCATCGCCGTCTGCGAACTGCCCTCGGTGGTGTATGGTGCGCGATAGCTCGCGAACATCTGGAGATCGAGGACGGGAGAGAACTTCCACGTCGCGTTGGCTCGCGTTGTCCAGAACACGGCGCGGGTGGAGAGATTGCCGAACGTCGCGGTGAGATTCGACGCGTCACTCTGGTAGTGGAAGACACTGCCGCCCGTGAACAATGTGAGCGGCCCACGGCGAATACTGACGTTGAGGTCCGAGCCAACTGTAACCGCGCTGGCGACGTTGTCGAAGGTGCCTGTCGTCACGCCGGTGGAGTCGACCGTTTGGATCATGCGCACCGCGTGCGCGGTGTGACGAAGATACGGATTGAGCTGAAGGGTACCCCAACCGCGCGTCTCCTGGAACGCGAGCTCGAGCGCGTCGGTGTACTCGGGGCGCAGATCGGGATTGCCGTGAAAAAGGTTGCGCGCGTCCTCGCGCTGGACGATTGGCGTCAACTGATATGGATTCGGCCGGCTGATGCGTCGCGAGTAGCTCAGCTTGAGCTGGCGCATCGGCGTGAAGTTGTAGCTGACGATGCCGCTCGGGAATGCGCTTGCATAGTGCGCGTCGAAGTGCTGCGAATCGGGCGCCGCGTTAGGCATGCCGAGCTGCGTCTGTGCTTCCTCGAGGCGCAGCCCCGCTTGCGTCTGCCAATTGCCGAGTTGCTGCGACAACACCGCGTAGCCCGCATTGATTGCTTCGTGATAGTCGAAGACGATGGCGCGCTCCGGCGCGGCCACGAACTGGCCGCTCGCGGAGTCGACATACGCGGCGCTGAAGTCGCTGCCGGTGTTGCGCCACATTCCCTTGTAGCCCGCTTCGATCTTCGTGCCGCTGGCGAAGGGATGCGTGTAGTCCGACTGCAGATTCCACGAGGGATTGTTGCTGATCGTGACGTCGTGTTCGCGCGGAACGGCGTAGGCGCCGGTGCTCGCATCGCCCTGCTGCACGTTGCCGGCGAGGGCCGCGTCACTCGTGGAATTCCCCTGTGAGAATCGCAGCTCCGTGGAGAATGTCGTCGCCTTGGCGTCGCCGGTGCGCCGGAACGCGACGGTGTAATCCTGGAAGAGGCTGCGCCAGAGCGCGTCGTTGAATTGATCGAATCGGCCGATCGTATCGCCGGAGGGATCGAGGGTGTTGTAATACGACGCGCTGCTGCGTGTCGATCGTCCGCCCGAGACGACCGCGTCACCGGTGAGTGCGTCGTGCTGCGTGAAACGATACTCGGAGCGGAAGGTTGCGTTCTGCCAGAGCGGCGCCTGCGACCCATCTATGGACGAACGCACGAACGCCGGCGAGGTATTGCCGAGCAGCGTCTGATTTGTGAAGCCGCCGATCGGGCGGCTATCGCGGAAGAATCCGTAGGAGAGGAATGCGGTCGTCGGTCCTGATTGTCGGCCGACGTTGCCGTTGATGTTCGCGAGTCCGGTCGTTCCCGTCGCGGCATTCACACCGCCGCTCAATCCGACATCGGCCTCCTGGTTCAGAACGATGTTGATGATACCAGCGGTGCCTTCTGGATCGTTCTTCGCCGATGGATTCGTCGAGACTTCGACGTGCGCGACGGTGCTCGCCGGTAGCTGAGCGAGGAAGTTCGCGAGCTGATCGCCGTGGAGAGGGGAAGATCGGCCGTTGATCTGCACGACGACGTTCGTATTGCCGCGCAGACTCACGTTGTTCGACCCATCGACCTCGACGGCAGGCACATTGCGCAGCACATCGATCGCCGTGCCGCCACTCGCCGTCGTCATGTTCTTCGTCGAGTAGCTATTGCGATCGGGCGCGAGGACGACTTCGTCGCGATCGGCACGCACCTCCTGCCCGGCGATTTGCGCCGCGACGCGCGACAGCGCGAGCGTGCCGAGATCGGCAATGGCGCGATCGGCCGTGATTGCGACATCGGCACGGAGGAGTGGCGCGTAGCCGAGTGCACGAACGCGTATGGTGTATTTCCCGGATGGCAGGCCTTCGACGTGGAAGGATCCGTCCGCGTTAGGCAGGGCGCCGCGGCTGAATGTCGTGTCGGCTGCCCGGCGGACGGTGATCGACCCAGCACCTATGGGCGCCGCGCTTCCGGATTCGACGAGTCGGCCGCGGATCTCTCCAGCGGCCGGAGCTGGCTGCTGGGCGCCAATGGTCGATATCGAGCATGCGAGCAGAGCGACAACGCCATGTAACAGACGAGACGAGCTCAACTTAGATAGCCGTTCGAGGAGTCGATTGGGGCTCGGCGACAACCCATTAGACGCCGAGACCAAGGAAATCGTTGTATGGCCTCGTGCGAATTCGAGCTCCGTTCAGAAATGGCAGTTTCCGTTCAGGCCGGACGTTGCGCGCTGGTCGAGGATGCCGATGGGGAATGCGCACCATGTGCCAGCAGCCGCGCCATGCAATCCTGGAGCAGCCGCTCGTCGTGCTTCGCGCCGATCTCGCGGGCGATGGTCAGGGCGCGCGAGTAGCACCGATGCGAGTCGGCGTAGTTTATCAGTTGCTCATTGATCGTTCCGATGAGCCGCAGGCATTCGATCTCCCGCCAGCGATTCCCGCTCGCGGCGAAGTAGCCGAGCGCCGTACTCGCCTGTTCCTCCGCCGCGATTCGATCGCCGAGCGCGGCGAGCGCTTCCGCGTAGTTGAGCGTCACGAGCGCGATCAGCTCGGCGTCCTCGTTGGCGCGTGCAGCCTCGAGCGCCTGCGTGAGCAGCTGTTTCGCCAACTCTGCGTTCCCCCGCTCGAGGGTGACGCGACCATGGTTGTTGAGGGCGATCGCGGCGCCGAGCTGATAGTCCGCGCGTTGAAACCAGCCGAACGATTCAGACAGGGCGCGCTCGGCCGCCCCGAGTTGGCCTTGCTGCCAGAGGATCGATCCGATGTTCTGCAGCGCGATACCGCGCACTCTCGGATCGGTGCTTGCCTCGAGAACACCCCGAAACAAGACGAGCGCGTCCGCGAACTCGCCCCGACACATGAACACATTGCCTTCGGCGATGGTCGCTTCGACGAGCAACTCCCCAAGACCAGCCAAGCGTGCGGCGTCCTGAGCGCGCCGCGCTGCATCCAGCGCCTCCCTCCACTCCGAGCGACAACGGTAAACGCGTGATTGATGGGTTAAAGCTTGCGAAACCAGGGCCGGATCGACGGCGCTGTCGGCTGCCGCCGCGTAGCACTCGAGGGCTCGGTCGAGTACGCCGTGACCTTCGTAGCGTCGTCCTTCTTCGAGCAGTTCGATGCTGTGGGGCACGGTGATTGCCTCTCCCGAGGGATCTCAGAGTGCTCCGGTGCGCGACCACCCTGACGGTCGCCAAGGGACGCAAAACTCGGGCGAGTAGCGGAGGACGAAATGGGACGGGCGAGTTTGGGACGGCTGGCTGCAATACTGGTGATCGCGCTCGGTCTTACTGGCTCCTGCCGTGACCTGCCCACCGCGCCGTCGGCACCCGCAACGAAAGATGCCCCCAACTCGAGCCTCCTCGGGTTACCCGGGCTCTGGTCCGCGCCAAGGCTCCTCAGCTGCCCAACTTCCGAGACTCAGAGCACATCCGCGCTCATCGACACCCAGGGCGGCACGGTGTCACTTGGCGGCACCTCTGTTACGATTCCGCTCAACGCGTTGCTTGGTCCAACGACGGTCGAGCTGAACATCCCGGCCGGCCAGTACATGGAAGTCGATCTCACCGTCAACGGTGGGCAACACATCTCGTTCCTGCAGCCGGTGGTGGTGACGATCGACTACTCCCGCTGCAATCGCCTGGCAACGCTCCTCTCGCCGCTGAGCGTCTGGAACATCGATCCGACGACGAAGGCGCTGTTGGAGAACATGGGCGGGGTCGACGACAAGCTCACGCAGTCGATCACGTTCCTCACGCCTCACTTCTCGGGGTTCGCGATCGCGTACTGAGATCGCCGACGCTGCCTGAACTAATCGCTGCGCAGCGTACCGCTCGGATCCGCGCGTGACGCCCGAGCCGCGGGCGCCGCGCTGGCGATGAGTGCGACGATGCCGAGCGTCGCGCCGACCGCCGCGAGGACAACGGGATCGCGCGCCGATTCCCCAAACAGAAGCGGCTGTACCCAACGTGCGAGCACCAAGACCGTCACGATGCCGATCGTGACACCCACGCCGGCGAACGAGAACGCCTGAGTGGCGACGAGTGTGACGATGTGCCCGGTGCGCGCGCCGAGTGCGATGCGGACCGCCAGTTCGTGCATGCGTTGCGCGACATCGTACGTGATCACGCCGTATAACCCGATCGCCGCGACGATCAGTGCGAGCGAGCCAAAGGCGACGAACATCGTCGCGCCGAGCTGCCAGGAGCGCCGCTGCGCGTCGACGAGGTCAGCGAGCGTCGAGACGGTCAGATACGCTGGTGCCGGCAGTACCGACTGCAGCGCGCGCCGCACCCGTTCCACCTGAGCGTTCGGGTCGTCGGACGCCATGCGGAGCAGGATGCGCCTGCCAGGCATCACCATGCTCGGCTGCTCGTCCGGCATGTAGTATAGCAGACGCTCATCGTCGCGGATACTCCGCTGCACGGCGTCCTCGGCGACGCCGATGACGGTCATGCACGGCGTTGTGTCATTCATCAGATGGAAGCACTGGCCGATCGGGTCCTTGTTCGGCCAGAGGCGGCGCGCCATCGATTGGCTAACGACTGCAACCCGCGACGCATTGCCCCTATCCTGTGCGGTATAGCCGCGCCCGCGCAGTATCCGCGTATCGACGGTCTTGAAGAAGTCGGCGCTCGTCGCCTGATAGTTGAAGCGTGCCGCCCGCTGCGCCGAGTCGGTGCCTGGCACGACCAGCGGGTACGTGCTGGTTCCGAAGGGCAGGCCGTTGATGCGTGCCGCATGTTCGACACCCGGTATCTGCTGGGCCGCAACGAGGAGTCGATTGCGGAGCGCCGTGCTCGCCGCCGTATCGAGCCGCAGGCCGCGGTAGTTTGGCGTGACGATGAGGACGGGTGCGGGATCCCAGCCCAGATGCTGCGAGCGGACATTGCTCAGACTGCGCACGAACAGGCCGGCACCCGTGAGCAGCACCACCGATAGAGCGCTCTGGAGAATGAGCAAGGCTGACCGCATGCGCGACCGACGGTATGCGCCGTCGCGCATGCCGGCGCGGAGCGTAGCCGCAAGGTCGCCGCGAAGTGCGAACAGCGTCGGCCCGACGGACGTGACGAGGCCAGCGCCCAACGCGAAAACGGCGGCGAGGGCGAGCGCGTGCCAGTCGGTAGCGACGTCGAAGGATGTGCCAGCGCGTGCGACGAGACTCTGGAGCGCGACCGTCACGATCTGCGCGACGACGATTCCCGCCAGGCATCCGAGAAGCGCGAGGACGACGTGCTCGACCAGAAACTGACGAACGAGCCGGCGGCGGCTCACGCCTAACGCGAGCCGAACCGCGATCTCACGCCGGCGCCGGAGCACGCGAGCGACCATCAGATTGGTGACGTTTGCGCAAGCGATGACGAGTACGATCACGGCGACGCCGCTCACCCACAGCAGGGTAGTCGATTCGAGCCCAGCGCCTGGGCCGCCGGCGGCTCGCAATGAGCCGGCGATCGCGCGTGGACGAGCGACGCTGTCCGCTGCCACCCACCGGTCCTGAAGCCGCTGCGCGTTGCGACTTTGTACGAACGCCTGTGTCAGGTCCGCGGACGCGACCGATGCCGCGACCCCGGGCTTGCGCCTGACGAACATACCGATCCAGTCCCAGTGATAGCTCGTCGCGAACTTGCTCGCGTCCCCTTGATTGAGGGCGAACGCCATTGCGGTTACGGGAAGAAACACTGCCGGCGCCTGTCCCTCGGCGACTCCAACGAAGTTCTTCGGCGCGACGCCAATGATCGTCGTCAGCAGCGGCCCAACTTGCAGCGTCTGGCCGATCACATTTCGGCCACCGAACTCAGACTGCCAGTATCCGTGCCCAAGGACCGAGACGTTGGCTCCGCGCGGCACGGCGTCTTCGGCGGCATCGAAGAATCTGCCTAACGCGGGACGCACGTCGAAGAAGTCGAAGAGCGACGCGCTGATTCCTTCGACAGGAAGCTCGCGTCCATTCTCGCTCGGTCCAACGGCAAGCTGCCAGTCGACGAAGGCGGCCGCGCGATCGAAGGAAGTCGTCCAGCGACGCAGGTCGGCGAAACGCGTGTAAGGAAATTGATTCTCGGTGATGAGGTCTCCGCCGCCCTTGAACTGCAGGTACACGCGGTGAACGCGGCCCGGATCACGGAGCTGTGGGAACGGCCGGAACATCAGCCGATCGATGGCATCGAACATCGCCGTGTTCGCGCCGATGCCGAGGCCGAGGGTGACTATCACGGTCGCCGTGAAGGCGCGTGAGCGACGAAGGCTTCGGACGGTGTAACGGAGGTCCTGAAGTAGGTGGTCGATCGCCGCGGGCCGGTCAGGCATGGAGGTTGGGGTAGAGTCCGGAATGAGACAGCCCCAGTGCCGAAATGGTTGGATAAGCCATTGATGCCTCTTGGGTTGTCATTCACGGCCTCGGCTCGCGCCCAGCACGCTGACACTCCAACCCGGGCGGGTCAGTAGTATTGGATGTAGCGTCCTTCCCCACAGGGCGGCCATGTATTCGACTTGCCTCTTCTGCAATCAATCGTTAGGCAGCAACGAGACCTTCGATTCCTTTCCCATCGGACGCCGGCTGGCCGTCGATTCGGCCAAAGGACGACTCTGGGTCGTGTGTCGGAAATGCGAACGGTGGAATCTGTCGCCGCTCGATGAGCGGTGGGAGACCATCGAGCAGGCGGAGCGACTCTACAGCGATACGCGTCGCCGGGTGGCGACGGCCGAAATCGGCCTCGCGAAGCTCCGCGACGGCACGGAGCTCGTCCGCATCGGCGCACCCCTGCGGCCTGAGTTCGCGGCCTGGCGTTACGGTGATCAATTCGGGCGACGACGCACGCGTCAGCTCCTGATCGCTGGCGGTGGCATTGCGGCGGTCGTTGGCCTCGTCGCCGGCGGTGTCGCGATCGGCGTATCTGTCGCGAGCTTCGGCTGGATGTTCGGCAACTTCGGTCGGCTGGCGATACAGGGCGGCCAAGAGACGGTGATCGCCAAGGTCCGAACGGATTCGGGGGAGCTTCTCCACGTTAGGCGCCGACATCTCGCCGAGAGTACCTTGTCGCGTGGCAGCGGCGGTTCGCTGGCAATCGACCTCCGTTATAAGAACGGTCAATCGCGCTTTGAAGGTCCTGAGGCGTTGCGCATTGCGGCGCTCGTCGTTCCGGCTGTGAATCGGTTCGGCGGTTCGAAATCCACCGTCGCTGAGGCCGTAAGCCAGATCGAACGGCTCGGCGGCCCGGAGCGCTACGTCGAGCAGGTCGCGAAGCGCGGGGAGTCGGTGACGACGGTGCGCGGTCGGCGGCACCGCTTCGGACGCAAGGGCCGGATCGGAAAGACGGGTCTCTACGGCCTGTCTCAGATCGAGAAGATTGGCCTGGAGATGGCGTTGCACGAAGAGACCGAGCGTCGCGCGATGGAAGGCGAGCTCGCGCTCCTCGAGGCCGCGTGGCGCGATGCCGAGGAGATCGCGGGCATTTCCGACAATCTCTTCCTGCCCGATTCCGTACAGTCGTCACTGGAGAAGATGCGAGGACGCTAATTGATCGACGGGCGGGTGCCGGTCGGTCGCCTTGGCTGATTGCGCTGGTCGGGAATGGGCGGTAGGGTATGACAATGCAGCAGCCTCCGACGATCCGCGCTTCCCTCGCGGCCACCGCTCGCGCGAGTGCTTTGCTTTACCCGGCGCTCACTTTGCCGGCGATTTTGCTACTCGTCATCTCGGCGCTCGCGACGCACGACAGCGGACTCTTTATTGCGGCGCTCGCGTTGCTGATCGCGAGTAGCGTCGCCGGCATCTTTACGGGATTGCTCGTCCGGGTGCTGCGACCGACGCAGCAGAGTAACGTCGGCGCCTGGCTGGCCTGGGTTGTCTCGCTTGGCTCTCCACTCGCGCTCGTGTGGAGTGTCGGGAGTGGGCTGGAAACACTATGGGCCAAATCGCCGGCGCTCAACGACGTCTCGATGCCGATCGAGGGCCTCGTCTTCGCGCTCTGCCTCACGGGCATTGTTTTCGGTCTGTTCCTCGCGGCGGATACTCGGGGCGACGAAAAGGCGCCAGTTGTCGTGCGCCACCGGCGTGTCGCGTCCAATTGGACGCCGTATGCGTTTGCCGCGGTGGTCGCCATCGCGGTGGTCGCAAACCTGCTAACGCGGCAAGGCTTGTTCGCGCGAGGCACTGGATCGGAGCTTCGCGCGCGTATACCACAGCTGCAGCGGGAAGCGGCTCGGTATCCGAAGCACTTTCGCTCGCAGTATCGCCTGGGCAACGCCTTCGCGCGGCTGGACGACTGCATCGCGGCCCTCGGGCCACTACAGCGCGCCCTCGCCATCAGCCCAAACGACAGTTTTGCGCGTAATGACGCCAGTTGGGCCGTCAGCTGCACGAGGGTTCGACGCCAGGGCATGGGGCCGTACGCGGCTGGTACGGCGCTCGCCTCGAGCACGGCCCGCACGCGTTACGGCAATGCCGCGGCGCTGGAGCAATTGCGGAATTGGGCCGGAGCGGAAACGGAATACAACCGGATTCTCCAGCGCTGGCCTAACGATCCCATTGCCCTGGTGCGCCGGGGAGTGGTCAGGTACAACATGGGCCATCGCGGCGACGGTCTGGAGGACGTGCGCCAAGCGCTCGCACTGAGCGATACGGCATACGTGGTCCAGCTGTCATCGGCAGAAGTCTTCTCCGAAGCGGCATTGCTCAGGGATGCCTTGAAGGAGTATCGGGCGCTCGCTGGCCGCGATTCAGCGAACGCCTGGATCTGGGCGCAATACGGCTCGACGGCCTATCTCGTCGGCGAGCTTGCCGAGGCGAGTCGAGCGTTCGATAGTGCGTATTCGCTCACCCCGGAGGCATTCCTGCTCAACAACGCGTGGCGCGCCATGCGAGACGCGTCACACCAGGGAATTCCACCCTCGGCGTTGCCGCCGATTCCGCCGTCCACGGGTCGGCCCGTGCTTCGCGGCGGAGCGCCGCCGAGCCGCTGACGCGCATGTTTTCCACCTGCATCTTCTGTCATTCATCGCTCGGCACGAACGAGGCGATCGAGGCATTTCCGGTGGGACGTCGGCTCGCGTTCGACCCGGAGCGTGGGCGACTCTGGGTCGTCTGCCTGCACTGCCGTGAGTGGAATCTCAGTCCGCTCGAGGAGCGGTGGGAAGCCGTGGAGCAATGCGAGGGGCGCTTTCGCTCGACTCGCGTCCGCGTGAGCACCGAGCAGGTTGGGCTGGCACGGCTACGTGAGGGGCTCGACCTCGTTCGCATCGGCCGGCCGCTGCGTCCGGAGTTTGCCGCGTGGCGTTACGGCGAGCAGCTCGGGCGCCGACGACGCCGCGCGCTCACGGTTGCCGCCGGCCTCACAGTTGCCGGCGGAGCCGCCCTCGTCGGCGGCGCGATGGTCGGCGCCTTTGCTCTGATTCCGGCAATCGGATGGCCATACCTGCACAAACTTCCCTCAGTCGTTTATCGTCGCCGGGTGGTCGCGCGGATTCCCGCGGGAGGATTCTGGTCGTTCACCGTGCGCGGCGTCCATCTCGAAGCCGCGCGTCTCGAGGCCGACGGTGCCGCGGACGGCTGGTCGCTGCTGCTTCGTTATGACGGCGGCGAGCGTCGTTATGCAGGCAGCCCGGCCGTGCGCGCGACCAGTCACCTCATGGCCGGCATCAATCGCTTCGGTGCGACGCAGTCGCAGGTAGGCGGGGCCGTCAATCTCCTCGACGACGCCGCGAATCCGCAGCGTTTCTTTCTCCGAGTTGCCGAGACCTCAACACGACTTGGCAACCTCGGCGTCGCCCTGCTGCCTCCCGAGGTGCGCCTCGCGCTGGAGATGTCGGCCCATGAGGAGGCGGAACGTCGCGCGCTCGAAGGCGAGCTGTCGGCGTTGACCGAAGCCTGGCAGGCCGCCGAGGCGGTCGCGTCGATTGCCGACAACCTGTTCGTTCCTCCGTCATTCAAGCAGCTCGCGCGCAAGAAGACCTCGACGAGCAGCACCGAGCGATGAGCCATCGCCTAACGATGCTCGATCCCACCAATCCGTCGCGTTGGCCCGACCAGCAGGCGCGCGGCCGGGCGGCGTTTCAGCTCACCTACGGCGTGATGTGGGTGGGACTGCCATTATCCCTGCTGTTCGACGGCTATCTCCTCGTTACGCGAGGCGATCTCGCCTGGACCTTCACGGCGCATCACGCGGTGCAGCTCCTGCTGATCACGCTGACAGTCGCACCCGCCGCAGGGGCGCTCCTGGGGCGAGTGCTCTGGCGAGTCGGTGAGCGGCGGTACGGCGACCTGCTGCTGACGCAAGAGTTCTTGCGAGATGTGTCGCAGCCGGAGCCCGCTCCCGCAGCAACGGCGAGTGAGAAGCTCTGACGAGCATGTTCAGTCCGCCCGCGGAAGGCGTCGTCGACCGATTCCTGCGCTACGTTCGCATCGATACGCAGTCGAAGGAAGGCGAGTCGGTCACGCCGAGCACGGAGAAGCAGTGGACGCTCGCCCGGCTGCTCGCCGATGAGCTGCGCGAGCTCGGAGTGCGGGATGTGCGCGTGAGCGACTACTGCATGGTGTATGCGACCATCCCGGGCAATGTGCCTAACGACTCGGCGGCAAAGGTGCCGGTGATCGGCTTTCTCGCGCACCTTGACACGTCGCCCGCGCTGTCGGGCACGAACGTCACGCCGATCGTCCACCGAAATTACCAGGGCGGCGATATCGCGCTGCCCGGTGACGCCAACGCCGTCATCACCGTTGCCCAGAATCCGTTACTCGAGACGCTGATCGGCGACGACATCATCACCACCGACGGGACGACACTCCTCGGCTCTGATGACAAAGCGGGGGTGGCTGCCATCATGACCCTCGTCGACCTGCTTGGACGGAACCCACAGATCGTGCACGGCACGATCAAAGTCGGGTTTACCGCTGACGAGGAGATTGGTGTCGGAATCGACAAGTTCGACGTCGGGGCGTTCGGAGCGAAGTTCGCCTATACCGTCGATGGCGGAGAGCTCGGCGAGATCAGCGACGAGACCTGGAGCGCGCGGCTGGCCACAGTCACCTTCCATGGCCGCAACACCCATCCAGGCACGGCGAAGGGCGTCATGGTCAACTCGATCCACGCGTTCGCCGACTTTGTGTCACACTTGCCTGACGACATGCTGCCGGAGACCACAGACGAACGTGTCGGCTTCGTGCACCCGTATGCGGGAACGGTGGACGTTGAGGAGTCCAAGCTTCAGCTTCTGCTGCGCGACTTCGACATGAGCGGCCTCGAGGCGAAGGAATCACTTGTGCGTCGGCTCGCGGCCGGGACCGAACAGCGCGTGCCGGGCGTTCGAATCACGGTGGACGTGAAGGAGCAGTACAAGAACATGAAGGAAGTGCTGCAGCGATATCCGGAGCTGACGGAGCACGCGATGGAGGCGGCGCGCCGCGCGGGTGTCGAGCCCTTTCTCCGCCCAGTCCGCGGCGGCACCGACGGGTCGAAGCTGACGTTCCGCGGGCTGCCGTGCCCGAACATCTTCACCGGCGGTCACAATTTTCATGGGCGATTGGAGTTCAACTCGCGCCGCGGCCTCGAGAAAACGACGCAGACGCTGTTGGAGTTGGTGAAGCTCTTCGTCGACCTTCGCGGTCGACAACTATGATCGAGAGAGTGGCTTGTCTGGCGCGTCGGACTGTCACGCTGGTCGTTGTGCCACTTGCCTCCGCTTTCGGACAGAGCTCTTCGTGGATGCTCGGCCCCTTCACGAAGCCGGTAGGCGTGAACCCGATCATCTCGCCGAGCGGCACCGCAACCGTACGCTCAGCAGTCAGCGACAGCATCGTCAGGTGGGAGCAGTTCGCGACTTTCAATCCCGCAGCGGTAGTGCGCGAGGGTAAAGTGTACGTGTTGTATCGCGCCGAGGACGCCACCGGCGACACGATCATCGGTGGCCATACTTCGCGCATCGGGCTTGCCGAGAGCACGGACGGACTTCATTTCACTCGGCGCGCGACACCGGTGTTGCGCCCGGAGCGCGACGCACAGCAAGAGAACGAGTGGCCGGGCGGAGTCGAGGATCCGCGAGTCGTCGAGCGAGAGGATGGTGAGTATGTGCTCACCTACACACAGTGGAACCGCAAGGTGCCGAAGTTGGCGGTGGCGACCTCTCCAGATCTCGTGCACTGGACGAAGCACGGACCGGCATTGCCGGCGAAGTACCAGGCGGGCGAAACGAAGTCCGGCGCGATCCTCTGTCGTTTCGTCGGCGAACGGTGCGTGGCGGCGAGAATCAATGGGAAGTACTGGATGTACTTCAACGTGCCCCGCATCCTGGTGGCGACCTCCGATGACCTCGTGGCATGGACGCCCCTGGAGGACGACAACGGACGTCCACTCGAGGTATTGACCCCTCGCCCAGGCTACTTCGACTCGTGGCTCGTCGAAGCGGGCGCTCCGGCGGTGCTCACCGACCGCGGCATCGTGCTGCTCTACAATGCCGGTAACAGCGAGCGAGAGGGCGATCCGACCGTACCGGCGCGGACATACACCGCTGGCCAGGCACTCTTCGACGCACGCAACCCCGTCAGGCTCATCGATCGCACGGTCGCCCCATTCCTGAGACCGAGCGAGGCGTATGAGCGATCCGGGCAGTACAAGGAAGGGACCACCTTCGTCGAAGGGCTCGTCCGGTTCAAGGGGCGGTTGCTGCTGTACTACGGAACCGCGGACTCGCGCGTCGCCGTTGCCGTTGGTCGTTAGGCATCGATCGCCATGTACGACTCTTCCAGGGCCTGCAGAAACACGGAAGCGCCCTGCGCTCCCGATACGGCGTACCGGCGATCGAAGACGAAAAACGGCACGCCATTGATCCTGAGCTGCGCCGCCTCCCGAATGTCACAACGGACGTCGTCGGCGTAGCGAGTCGATGCCAGCATCGCCGCCGTGATGGCGGGATCGAGGCCGACGTCGTACGCGAGATCCGCGAGCACCGCCGGATCCGCGACGTTCCTCCCCTCGGCGAAGTATGCCGTGAACAGCCGCTCCATCATCTCGCTCTGCTTGCCCTGCTCGCGCGCGAAGTGGAGGAGCCGGTGGGCATCGAACGTGTTCGCCGGGATGGCGCGGTCGAAGTCGTAGACGAGCCCTTCCTGCGAGCCGACGCGCGTCAGATGATCGTTCATGCGTCTCGCGTCGTCGATGTCGATTCCCTTTCTCCGGGCAAGGTACTCGTTGACGGTGATGGTTGGATCTGTGCGAAGGTCGGGATCCAGTTGAAAGCTGCGCCAGACGACATCGACATCGTCGCGATAGGTAAAGCGCGCGAGGGCGTTTGCGAAGCGGCGCTTGCCGAGTAAGCAGAAGGGACACATGATGTCGCTGAAGACTTCGACGGTCATTCGCATTCCTTCTATCGGCATCGGCTTCTCGCTGGCGCTGCAATCATTTCAATTTACATGGACTCGCGGCGCCGCCCGCGCACTCCCGCTCACCTCGCTACCGAGACATGCGCACTGACGAGCTCACGACGACGTTGACGACGCTGTTTCGCGAACTTGTAGAGGGTGTGCCGCGCGACCCCTCCTTCATGCTCAACACGGGCGATATCGGGCTCCTCGGCTCGCTCGACAAGCTCTCGGCCCGGGAGGCGTCGGCGACGCATGGGCGCGGCTCGTCAATCGCCGCGCACGTCGAGCATCTTCGTTACGGATTCGAGCTCATGAACCGCTGGGTGGCCGGCGAGTCGAATCCCTGGAAGAATGCGGACTGGACGGCGGCGTGGAAGAGACCGACGGTGAACGAAGAGGAATGGAAACGGCTACGCGGTGATCTGCGCCGCGAGACGAGCAGCTGGCTGTCGACGCTTGCTACGCCGCGTGAAGTCGACAGCACGCGTCTGACGTACATGCTGTCCACGGTGCCGCATCTCGCGTATCACCTCGGCGCGATCCGGCAAATGGCGCCGGCGACGTACGGGCCGTCAGCGGACGTCGAGCTGGAGCTGCGAGCGCGCCGTTAGGTCGGGGAGCATGCCTAACGGCTCACCGGCAGCAGCGACGCGATTTTGTCACTGATGGCTTCGGCAAGGGTCCGAAGCCGGCGCCCATTGGCCGTGTCGGGACAGGACTCGGCAAGCACACGGATGACGCCGACGTCACGCATGGCCAGCTTGCGCAGATCGGTGTGCGGGAGCGCCTCGTTCGCGAGCGCGATGAGCGCCCACAGATCATCCGCGCCGCTGATCGAGACAAGGCCGTCGTCCGGGTCGCGCACGACAACGTGCAGCTCGTCGTCCACGACCCCGAGGGAAAGACATCCAGCGCGGGCTTCCTTCCACTGTTGCGGCGAAAGCGCGGGCGGAATCTGCTCCGGCATGTCCTCTTGTTCACGGGTTCACCCGCATCACCCAGCCCCAACGGTGGGGGCAACTTAAGCAGCCGAAGCTTACAGAGGGATTACAATTGTCACGACAAATTGGGGTGGCGATATACGCGGAGGACGCGGAGCCGCAAAGAAGTCCCTTGCGCCGGACGAGCGGAGTCGGTTGGCTCAGGACGCGACCTCCGCGTCAGCAACTGCATTCAGTTCTTCAGGAGATGACTATGCCGAACTACGACAGCGGTCCAATTCGGGATCACCCCGTTGTGTCGCATGAGGAGTGGCTGCACGCCCGTGTCGCGCTGCTGGAGAGCGAGAAGGAGCTCTCACACGTGCGGGATGAAGTCGCGCGGCAGCGCCGCTCGCTGCCCTGGGAACGTGTGGAGAAGGGCTACACCTTCGACACCGTGAACGGAAAGCAGACGCTCGGCGATCTCTTCGAGGGGCGGCGACAGCTCGTCATCTACCACTTCATGTTCGCACCGGAGGCGAAGGAAGGCTGCCCACACTGCTCCTTCTGGGCCGACAGCTTCGACGCCCTCGCGATGCATGGCGAGCACTTGCACCAACGTGACACGACCTTCGTCGCCGTCTCGCGTGCCCCCGTCGAGAAGCTCGAAGCATTCAAACGAAGATTGGGCTGGAACTTCAAATGGGTCTCGTCAGGCGACGGAGACTTCAATTATGACTTCGGCGTCTCCTTCCGGTCGGAAGATCGAAAGGCGAAGGCTGGCGTATACAACTATCGGTCAGGGGAAACGAGCCCGGATCGAGAGGGTGCGAGCGCGTTCTACAAGGACGACGACGGACTGATATTTCACACCTACTCAACCTATGCTCGAGGCATCGATCTCCTGAATGTCACCTATAATTTCCTGGACCTGACGGCGAAGGGCAGGGACGAGAGCCACCTCGGCGACAGCCAGGCATGGGTACGGCATCACGATCGGTACACCAGCGCGCGCTCGTGACGTGATGTCGACTAAACCGCCGGGAGCCTCGCCACCGACGCTCATGGCACGGCTGCGGCGCTTTCTCGCCGCGCGCTTCGACCGGAAGTCGCAGCTGGGCATTGGCCTGACGACCAGCGTCGTCGCCTGCGCGCTCGCGATCTGGGCGATGAGCGGACTGCTCGACGCGATTCTCGACAACGATTCCCTCGTGCGGTGGGACGCGATCGTCAACAACTGGTTTCATGGACACGCGACGGCGGCGGGACTGCGCTTCTTCGACGCCTTGACCCAGTTGGGGTCGTACGGAGTCGCGGTCGTCGTTGCTGTCGTGGCTTTCCTCCTCTGGCGTGCCCACGCCCGGCTGCTCTTCTGGTTGTGGTTGGGTGCGAACGCCGGCGGCAGCATCGTCGAGTATGTGCTCAAGACGAGCGTGCATCGGTCGCGCCCGCAGTACGCGGCGGTGTACCTTCACGGCCACTCCTACAGCTTTCCGAGCGGTCATACGATGGCCTCGACCATCTGCTACCTGCTGCTGGCCTGGCTGATCGCGTCGTATCCCGCCTCCCGGACCATGACAAAGCGGGTGACGTGGACCCTCGCTGTCCTTCTCGTGGCCGGCATTGCCTTCAGCCGGCTGTACCTCGGCGTCCACTACCCGAGTGACGTCCTCGGTGGGTTCGCGGCCGGAATGGGCTGGTTGGCGATGTGCGCGGCGACCCGCCGGTTGCTGGTCGCACGTGAAGGCTTGCTCGACAGCGGGTGGCGCCCGGCTCCCGTGGCACCACCGGCGCCGGAAGCCTAACGAGGAAGAGCGAACGCGACGTACGTTCCACCACTCGGGGCGCCATTCTTGCCCCCGCCGCAGGCGATCACGATAAACTGCCGACCGTTCACCATGTACGTGGAGGGCGTCGCGTTCCCGGCGGCGGGAAGCTGCGCGCTCCAGAGGAGACGGCCCGTCCGCTTGTCGAATGCGTGAAAGGTGTTGTCGTACGTCGTGGCGCCGATGAAAAGCAGACCATTCTCAGTGACGATCGCGCCGCCGTAGTTGTCGGTTCCCGTGTTCTTGACGCCCTGCGCGGCAAGCTTCGGGTATTCGCCGAAGGGGATCTGCCAGCGGATGCTGCCCTTGTCGAGATCGATGGCGGAGAGCGTCCCCCAGGGCGGCGAGATGGCGGGATAGCCCTCGTTGTCCAGAAAGATGTCGAAGTATGCATTCCGCCAGGGAACGCCGAACGGATCCGGCCCGACGGCCGCTGACGAATCGCGGCCGGTGAGGAGAAAGTTCACGATGTCGTTCAACGCGCGACCCTCGAGGGCGCTCCCGAAGGCTGGCATGCGACCAGTCCCCTCGCGGATGATCTGCGCGATCTGGTCGCGGGCCCGGCGTTCGCCCACGTCCACGAGCGAAGGGGCCATCGCGCTGCCCTGGCGATTCTCTCCGTGACAGCCCGCGCAATTCGCGGCATAGAGCGACTTGTCGCTACGCGGGACAAGCTTGAGCAGCCACGCCATCTCGTTCGCGTTCACATAGAGCAGGCCGGTCGTCGGATCGAAGGCGGGCCCCCCCCATTCGCCGCCGCCATCCACACCGGGAAAGATGATCGTCCCTCTTTCGTTAGGTGGATCGAAGGGATCGTGAGTGCCATACTGCTCCCAGAGATGCAGCGCGGCCGCGTGCGCCTCCGGCGTACGGGTCGTGAGATCGTTCTTCGTGATGCGTTGGCGCGTGAACGGCGGCGGGAGCGCGGGAAAGTGCTGCGTTGGCGAGGCCCGGTCCCCGGCAAGCGTCGCCGGAGGCATCGCGCGATCGCGTACCGGAAAGAGCGGCTTGCCCGTCATGCGATCGAACAGCCACACGTGGCCGGTCTTCGTGATCTGCGCGATGGCGTCGACGCGCCGGCCATCGTGCGTCACCGTCACCAGCACCGGCGCAGCCGGGAGATCGCGATCCCACAGGTCGTGGTGCAGAACCTGATAGTGCCAGATGTGCTTTCCAGTATGCGCGTCGAGGGCAATGACGCTATTGGCGTAGAGGTCGTCTCCGATTCGATTACCGCCCCAGAAGTCGTAGGATGCGGAGCCGGTCGCGACGAAAACCATCGCGCGCTTTGCATCGAGCGTGACGCCGGACCAGGCATTGACGCCGCCGGAGATCTTCCAGGCATCGGGCGGCCAGGTCTCGTAACCCGGCTCCCCAGGATGCGGAATCGTATGAAAGCTCCAGACGAGCTTCCCCGTTCTTGTATCGTAAGCGCGAATGTCGCCGGGCGCGCTCGGCAGCGCTTCCGGAACGGTGCTACCCATGATGAGCAAGTTATCAAACACCACGCCGGGCGTGCTCGCGCTCACCGAGAGACCGTCGACGGGCCGGCCGAGTCCAGCGCGCAGATCGACCCAGCCGCTGTCGCCGAAGGTCGGGATTGGACGGCCGGTGGCGCGGTCGAGCGCGTAGAGTCGATTGCGATAGTTGAAGATGACGCGATCGCCGGTGACGACTACGCCACGATGGCGGATGCGCGACGTCGGCGGCCTTCCGTTGTTCGGGTCGAAGCTCCACAGCTCTCTTCCCGTGGTAGCGTCCAACGCGAAAACGCGCAGCTTTGGCGACGTGCCATACAGCACGCCGTCGATGACGATCGGATTGGTCTGCATCTCCGATCCGCTGAACTCGTCGTGCGTCTCGTACGTCCAGGCGACAGCGAGCTGCCTAACGTTGGCCGGAGTAATCTGCGCGAGTGTCGTGTAGTGCGTGTGATCGTCGCCGCCGCCATAGACAGGCCAGTCGGCGCGCACCTGCGCGTGCGACGACGAACGCCCAACCAGCGAGAGGACCACCGCGAGTATGACGCCACGTTTTCGCATGGCGACATATTACATCCCATGAGATCCGGGCGCGATGCGCCCAGATCCCGTTCTATATGGGTCACTCGCGCTCCCTGGTGTCAACTTCTTACCGCGACGACCTCCAGATACTCGGATTCCACTCGCGTGGTTCCGTCGGTCGCGCGGTTGTGCTCCCGCCAGAGCCGCTCGAGATCCCGGCGCAGCGATTCACGGCCGTCGTCAGGGAGCGTCGCGAAGGCGCGTAACGTGGGCCCGTACCAGAGCCGAAACTCGGTGACGACCTGCTCCGGGCCGAAGGGATACTCGAAGGTGATCATCCGACGCGTGAGCGCGAACGTCTTGCAGCCGGCGCCAAGTCGCACGCGAACGGCGTCTTCGGTGCCCCAGAGCAGCGGGGAAGGCGTACCAACTGGCGGCGGGACGTATGCGACCGTCGCCTTCAGCATCTGGCCGATAAAACTGCCCGGCGTCCAGTTGGCCATGACAATCCGACCACCGGATCGCGTGACGCGCAGGAGCTCCGACGCGGCGCGCTCCGGGCGGCCCGCGAACATCGCTCCGAACATGGTCACAGTCGTGTCGAATTGTCCGGTCTCGTAAGGCAGCTGTTCGGCGTCGCCGACATCGAGCGCAATGGTGAGCGACTCGGCCGCCGCGCGCGCCCTGGCCTGGGCGACGAGATTGGGCGCAATGTCGACGCCGGTGACATCTGCGCCGGCACGCGCCGCGGGAATGGTGAGATTGCCCGTGCCGCACGCCACGTCGAGGAGGCGCTCGCCGCTCTCGAGCTCGAGGCGCGCAATGAACTCGCCGGCACCGCGGACGTAGCCGACCGCAATCCGGCCGAAGTCGCCGGCTGTCCAGGTCGCCCGTACGCGGTCAGCGACCGGATCGGGTCTCGTGATTGAATTGACGGTAGTCGACATTGGAGTAGTTGCACAGGATGGTGGGATCCCGGCGGGTCATCCCGAGCGCTGCTCAGGATGACCCGTCGCTTACTCACTTCGCCTTCGTTGGATCGTCGGCGGGGTTCACGTAGGTCAGCTGGAAGGGGCCGATCGCATGGACCTGCACAATCGTCTCACCGCGGGCCATCGCGTAGTGCGCGTGATTAGCCGGAATGCTCGCGAATCCGTCGCGGCCGAACGCCTTCATATTCGACTCTACGAACTGCTCACCCATACCGGCGAGGAAGGTGCCGGTGAGCACCGTCACGTTCTCGATCGTGGGATGCGTGTGAGGGGCGATCTTGTAGCCGTTCGGGAAGCGGAGCCTAACGGTGAACTCGTTGGACGTGCTCGGGTCGCCCTGCAGCACCGCCATTTCAGCGCCCTTCGGGAAGATTGGAGGCGCGGGTCCCCATTGGATGTCCTGCTCCGGCCCGGCGGTGGCGACGAGAGAGAGTAGGGGCGTGGTCGGCGTGCGCGGGCCGGATTGGTCCCTCGAGCACGCAAGAATTCCGAAGGCCGTCGCGATGAGGATTGCGATTTTTCGCATATGTGGTTCTCCGATGATTGGTCCTGGCTCGGCGCCCTGCCGAGCACGTGGCGCAGGATACCGATCGCCGTCGGACGTCACATCGTGGGAACCACGGAGGTTTTGCGGTCCTCTACGGGAATTCCTCCAGCCCGGTACGGGGATTCTCGGACGACACGTGCAGACTCAGAGGCACGCAGCGACGCCTATCGTGACGATTTCTGCGCGGGACGAGCGATACCCTGCTGCACCGCCCACGCGGCGAGCTGCGCGCGAGACGCGAAGTTCAACTTGGCCAGGGCACTGGCGACGTAACCTTCAACCGTGCGTTCGCCGATTCCCAGCGCACGCGCAATTGCTCGATTCGCGGTGCCCTGGGCGACGAGCTCGGCGACATCCCGCTCGCGTTGGGTGAGACCGCCTAACGCCTCCTTCGCCGCGCGTCGCGGGGAGGGCGCTGGCGCTGCCGGCACGACGTCGTCGAGTCCTCCTATGAACGCTTTCCGAAGTTGCTCATCGGGGATCCTGATCGCGAGCTCCTCGGCAATCGCGCGGGCCGAGTCGAATGCGCGTCGTGCCTCGAGGCGTTGTCGTTGTATCCGGTGCAGCTGTCCTCGGCCGGCCTGGACGCGCCACAACATGGGACGCGCGCCCTGGGCCGTGGCTTCGGCATGAGCGACGTCGAATGCATCGGCAGCTTCCGTGTACTTGCCAAGCGCGCGCAACGCCTCCCCGCGGATGATCGAGAGTCGGGGAACACCCAGCGTGCTCGCCGGATTCGCGGCGCGTTCTGTGGCGAGGCGCCGTTCCGCGATCGCGAGGGCCTCGGTCGGCTCCTGCCTAACCAGCGCGACCTCAGCGCGGGCGAGCCAGAGTCTGCGCTCGCCGAGCGTGAGCTGGTCGGAATCCGCGCGACGCACAACGCTGGATGCTTCCAATTTGATCGCGCTGTCGAGGACTTCGAGTGCGCCGGGCACGTCAGCGGTCCTTGCGCGCGCGACGGCCAGCGGCGCGGCGGTCCAGCGGATCCAGACGTACGAGCCGAGCCGCCGCGCGATGGCGTGTGCCTCCTCGAGCTGCTCCCGTGCGGTGTCGACGGCCAGGAGGTCCAAGCACATGGCGCCGAGAAGGCGAAGGGTGCCGGCCGTCCACTCGAGGTGGCTGATCTCCTGAGCGAGGGCAAGTGCCTCACGAGCCAGCGGGATGGCGCGATCGTACTCGCCACGCCAGGCAAGGCAGTCTGCAGAGAGGAATCGCGCGAAGGCCTCGCCGGCGCGCCAACCGATGTCATGAGCGGTGCGTGCCGCGCGGAGGGTCCGGAGCTCTTCGGGCACCGCCGGACTCACATACGGCGTGGTGGACGATGACTGATACGAGGGGCTGCAGAGAGCGAGAAGCGCGAGCGCGTTGGCAAAGCCGCGACGGTCCTGCGCTTCGTCGAAGAGCGCCAACGAACGCTCATAGTAGGATGCAGCATCCCGCTGGTCGCCGGCGCAGTGGTGGGCCATAGCGATGAGATCGACCGTCTCGGCGATCCCACGATGATCGGCGAGGCGTTCGACGATCGTGAGCGCCTCGTAGTGAAAGGGAAGACCCTCCTGCGGCTGCTCTCGGTTGACGTGCCAGTTGCCGACGCGATTGAGGCTTCGAGCGAGGAGACTCTCGTCGCCGAGGCTACGGGCGACGGTCAATGCCTCCCGACGGTACTCTCCGGCGCGATTGTAGTCTCGCGCGGCCCAGAGCAGGCCCAGCGAGTAGAGCGCCTGCCATTCGGCCCGCTGGTCGCAGGCGTCGCGCGCGCGCACGAGGGCATTGGAAAAATCGTCGTTGGCGCGCTGGAACTCGCCTAACGTCTCGAAGGCTCGGCCACGCGAGAGATGCAGCTCGATTTGCGGCTGGATCCCCGAGCGCTCGAGGGCAGCGAAGGCGCGGTCGAGGTGAGCGACGGCCTCGCGCGGCGCGGAGAGCGCGAGGGCATGGCGCGCCGCGCGTGCGGCATAGTCAGCGGCGCGTTCCCAATCTCCCGACTCCCAGCTGTGATAGGCGAGCGCTTCGACGACCGCGTCGAGGCCATCTGCGTGTTGTCGCTCGAGCGCGGCGGCGACTTCGCGGTGAAGCGCGACGCGTTCGCGGGCCAGCAGTTCGGCGTAGATCGCCTCACGAGTGAGTGCGTGACGAAAGGCGAAGCGGTCGGCCGACTCTTCGACGACGAGCTGCGCGGCGATCAGCTCCTTGACGAGGGCGAGCAGCGCCCCCTCGTCGAGATTGGTCAGGCCGCGCAGGAGGTCGAAGTCGAAGCGCCGCCCGGCAATCGCCGCCATCGACGCCACCGACCGAGCCGCGACACTGAGCGATGCGAGCCGTCGCCGGACGGCCTCGACGGCGGTGCGGGGAACACGGACCCGCTCGAGCGGGCGCGCCCGCCATCCCGCGCCCGTGTGCGCGAGATCGCCCGCGGTAATCAGCGACTTGAGCGTTTCCTCAACGAAGAACGGATTCCCCTCGGTGAGTCCGTGGAGAACGTGAACGAAGTCCTCGCCGAGTTGCTCGCGCGGCCCGAAGATCGCCTGCAACATGGCGCCAACATCCTCTCGCCCGAGTCGTTCGATCGGCAGATCGGTGACGATGCGTGCACGCTCGAGATCGGCGACGAGCCGCGAAAGCCGTGGTCCTGCCTCCTCGCCGCGGTAGGTGAGGCCGATGACCACCGGCAGCGACACGTGTGTTCGGGCGAGGTGGAACACCAGCTCGAGCGTCGCGTCGTCGCTCCAGTGGACGTCCTCGAAGGAGAGGAAGACTGGCTGCGTGCGCGCGAGCTGTGTGAGCGCGAGCGCGAGCACATGAAAGAGACGGCGGCGATCAGATTCCGGATCGACGCTCGGATTGGGCGTCGCGTCAGGGAGCAGCAGCCGAAGCTCGGGAAAAAACGCGACGAGATCGTTCGTCGCTGGCGCGAGCACGTGGTTGACAACCGCGGGCGATGTGGCGCTCGCCAGTAAGCGAACGAGATCGAGCAGGGGAGCGTATGGTATCGATCGCTCAGCCTCGAAGCAGGCACCCTGCAAGACGAAGAACCCCGCGCCGCGTGCCTCGTCGGTCATGGCGCGCAACAGTCGCGACTTGCCGACGCCCGCCTCGCCGACGATCAGCGCGACGCGCCCGTTGCCGGCGCGTGCCTGATCGAGGACGCGCCGCACGGCGAGAATCTGCGCATCGCGCCCAACGAGGGTCGGACAGACGACATCGTGCTGAAGGTGCATGACCGGGGAGGGTGCGACGATCGGGGCCTTCTCGTCAAGGACCCTCGTGTGCCCTTGAGAATCGATGGGAGTAACCACAGAGGACACGGAGAAGAATCACACTCTAGCGCGTCTACTTCCACACCTCCACGTGATCAAATGGTAATAAAGAACTGCAGCAGTGAATCGAGATTGCTGGAATGACCGAACTGCGACGATTGATACGACCGCTCCAACTCAATGAAATCAGCGGCGAGATCGTGGATGCAGCGCTGCGAGTGCATTCGGCATTTGGCCCAGGACTGCTCGAAAGCCCGTATCGGGACTGCCTCGCCTATGAACTGAGAGCGAGGGGCTTGACTGCGGAGACAGAAGTGCCCGTACCCATTGTCTACCGCGAGTTTCACGTCAAAGTGGCGTATCGAATTGATTTACTTGTGGAGCACGCAGTTGTGGTGGAGACAAAATCCGTCAGTAAGCTGCTTCGAATACATCGAGCACAAAACCCTCTGTCACCAGAGGCTCGCGCGTCATCGCGTGGGGTTGTCGATCAACTTCAATGTCGTTCGGCTCCGAGACGGCATCGAGCGCTTCGTGATCGATCTATAGGTTCCCCTCCGTGGCCTCCGTGTCCTCTGTGGTTGACTACAATGCAATTCATCCTTAAAGGAATGCCCGGACTGCCTCGATCGTATCCGCTTCGTTGGCTGGTTTGTCCGAGCGATACCCCTTGATTCGAGCGAAACGGAGCGTCACGCCGCCGGGGTACTGGGAGCTGCGCTGCACCTCGTTAAAGGCGACCTCCACGACCAGCTCCGGCCTAACGAAGACGACGTGGCCGTCACGGTGCGTCTGGCGGGCCAGCAGCTCTTTGGTCTGCCACTCGAGTATCTCGTCGGTCATTCCCTTGAACGTCTTGCCGAGCATGATGAAGCCGCCGGTTGCCGGATCGCGGGCGCCGAGATGGAGATTGCTGAGCCAGCCCTTGCGGCGACCCGAGCCCCATTCGGCGGCGAGAACCACCAGATCGAGGGTGCGCGGAGTCTTCACCTTGAGCCACGCTGAGCCGCGTCGTCCGGCCGCGTACGGAGCCGACGGCAGCTTCGCCATTACCCCCTCATGACCGCGCTCAATGGCATCCTCGGCGAACTGGCTTGCTGCGGCGACGTCGGCCGTCGTTAGGCGTGGCACGCGCAGCGGGCTTGGCACGATCGCGTCGAGTCGCGCGAGGCGGGCCGTCAGCGGCTCGTCGAGGAGATCTTCGCCGTCGACGCGCAGCACGTCGAAGAAAAATGGCGTCACGGGCATCGTCGAGCGCAGCGACTCGACGTCGAGCCGACGCCCGACACGGCGCATCGTGTCCTGGAATGCCATCGGCTTGCCGCTGTCCATGAGCGCGATCACCTCGCCGTCGAGAATGATCTCACGCGCTGGCAGCTGGCGAACCGCTTCGACAACTTCCGGAACCGCCGCGGTGACATCATTCAAGCTGCGCGTGTAGATCGCGACGCGGTCATCCTGCCGGTGCACCTGGACGCGCGCACCATCGAGCTTCCACTCGAGTACGGCCGTCCCCAACGTCGTGAGCGCGTCGGCAACGTTCGGGGCCGAATCGGCGAGCATCGGCTGGATGGGACGAAAGAGCTGCAGGGCATAACGAGCGAGCGCCGACTCGCCCTCCGTGAGAAGCCCTTCGGCAACGCTGCCAAGGTCGCCGGCGAGCATCACGGCGCGACGCACGCGGTCCCCACGCACGCCAGCTGCCTTCGCCACCGCCTCGGTGAGGACCCCGTCGAGAGCTCCCTGGCGGACCTCACCGATCGCCAGCGCTCCGAGGAAGCTCTGTTCGTCGGATGTGCTGCGGGCGAGGAGCTCAGAGAGTAGCCGCCTCCGCTCGGAGGCGGAGCGCTTCCCCCGAATCGCCTGCAGCTCCGTGAAGGCACGGTCTACCTCGTCGAGATCGAGCGTCGCATCGGTCGCCGAAACGACCGGACGCGCCTCGGAGACGCCAGCCCAGCCAATGCCAAGTTTGCCCTGTCGCGGCCAGCCCGTGAGGAAGCCAACAGCGATCGGGATCTCGTTAGGTGCCAGGCGCTTGAGGAGCGCGGCCAGGAGTGCGATCTTCTCCAGCCGGCTGCTCGTGTCGGCGACCAATTTGGACGTCAGAACCAGGTCATTGAGCCTCATCCCATGAGACTACTCGCTCTCCTTCCATTCGTCGCGGCCCTCCCCGCCGCCGCGCAGACCACCACCGATTGGCCGAATCTGGCGAAGTATCGGGACTCCAACACCGTGCTTCCCGCGCCGAAGTCCGGCGAGAATCGCGTCGTGTTCATGGGCAACTCGATCACCGAGGGCTGGAAGAGGTATTGGGCCGCCGAGTTTGCGGGAAAGCCGTACGTCAACCGCGGCATCGGCGGCCAGACCACGCCCCAGATGCTCATTCGCTTCCGGCAGGATGTGATTGCGCTGAAGCCGAAAGCAGTCGTGATCCTCGCCGGAACGAACGACATCGCCGGCAACACCGGGCCGAGCACCCTCGAGATGATCGAGGACAACCTCGCGAGCATGGCCGACATCGCACGGATGAACGGCGTCCGCGTCGTGCTCTGCTCCGTGCTGCCGGTGTACGACTATCCATGGCGACCAGGGCTCGAGCCGGCACCGAAGATTGTCGCGTTGAACGCCTGGATGAAACACTACGCCGACTCGACCCACAGCGTCTACGTGGACTACCACAGCGCCATGCGCGACGACCGCCACGGGATGCGCGCGGAGCTCGCCTCCGACGGCGTGCACCCTAACGAGATGGGCTACAAGATCATGGTGCCGCTCGTGGAAGCCGGCATCGATAGCGCGTTGCGTGGTCGCTGACACGAGGTCGTTGGCCCATCGCGAGCATCACAGTGATCCAATCGTAATTGTCTGGTTCAATGTTCAAAAAGTTCGGCTAACAGAGATCCTCGACGCTGCCGCGGATTTTCTGAATTGTCTCAAGACGCGGCAGCCGCGTCAGCGACGATCTCCCGCACGGGGCATTCGTGAATCACCGTCGCCGGCCACGTCGGATCGTAACGGTCGGCGGCGAGCATCCGTTGCAGCGTCAGGCGCTTCGACGTGCCCCACACGATCATGATCGATTCGCGTGCCCGGGCGATAGTGTCGATTCCCACTGTGACTCCGTGCTGAGGCACGTTGTCCATGGTGCCGAAGCTCGGCGACGTCTGCAGGTTGTCGCGCCGCGTCGCGTCCGAGAGGGGAACTACTCGAGTTTGACTGCCGCGCGCGCTTCCAGTCGAATTGAACGCGACGTGGCCGTCGCTTGCGCCGGATGCCAGAATGAAAAGATCGATGCCTCCAGAGTCCGCGATCCGCCGATCATACTCGCCGGGGTCGGTCGGGTCGGGGAACCAGACGTCGCGAGATTGGAATCTGAAGTTGTGCGCGACGAAGGCGTGACAGGACCATGGTTCGCGCTCACTCGCCCAGATCAGTCCCTTCGTGCCGGGCACCAGGTACTCGTCCATCATCACGAAGATCACGTCCGACAAGTCGGCGCTAGCCAATGCGTGATAAATCGGCCGCGGTGTACGTCCCGTGGGACAGCCGAGTAGGAATGGTTTCCGACCGCGGCGCACACGCTCGACAATGCCTGCCGCAACGTCTTTCCCTAACGACTCTGATGTCGGAAATACGCAAAGGGGCGTTACCCGGGACGCTTCCATAAATCGATTGGCCTGGCGACGCCCTTTGGAGCAAATGGCAGCGCGACCTTGGCCCCGCGGCCTGCTGATGCGTACGCGGCGTAGAGGACTTCCTGAACGACGCGACCCGTCTCACCATCGGCAATTGGTATTTCCTTCCCCCGGACGCAGCGCGCGAAGTGCCGCATCTCCTGCGGGAACCCGTAATTCCAGTGCTCCTCGAACACCGGGTACGTCCAACCGCGCGTCGTCGATGCCTTCTCGACGGCGTAGCCGAAGCCGACCTCGGAGTAGGTCGGCAGGGCATTCCCCATCAGCATGTCAGCGTACGTCTGCCCCTTATCGCCGAAGACTTCTATGGAATCGTCCATGCCGCCGGGCCGGTTCCAGCTGTTCTCGACCACGCCAACGGCGCCGCCTTCGAACTCAATGATTGTGATGGCCTCGTCGTCGCCCGCGGTTCGATTCGCGTGAACCTGAGTCCACATCTGCGAGTACACGCTTTTCACTTTCGGCTTGCCGAGGAACCACCAGCAGAAGGCTATCCCGTGGCAGCCAAGATCCATGAGGGCTCCGCCGCCGGACTGCTTCACATCCCAGAACCAATCGGCGTGCGGACCGTTGTGCTTCTCCCCCTGCTTGACCAGATGAATGCGGCCGAAGGCGCCCTCATCGGCCATCTGCTTCGCCTTGACGTACTTCGGTGCGAAGAACAGCTCCTCGGCATACATGAGGAGGACGCCAGCTTTACGGCAGGCGTCGATCATCTCGTCGGCCTCTTCGAGGGTAACGCAGAGCGGCTTCTCACAAACGACGTGTTTGCCGGCTCGAGCGGCTTCCACGGTGATCCGGGCGTGGATGTAGTTGGGCGCCGAGATGTGGATCATCTCGACGCGCGGGTCACGCAGCAGCTCCCGGTAGTCCTGGTAGGCGCCGGCAATTCCGTGACGCTTGGCAAATGACTCGGCGTTTCCGGGCGTTGGCGACGCGACCGCGACGACCTCCGCTTCATCAGGAAGAAGCTTCACCGAATGAGCGATGCAATCGGCCTGGAAACGAGAGCCGACGATACCAATTCCGACTTTGGACATGGCCGCAGAAGATATTCGGCCGATTTTCGCGCGAAAGAGGGCGAAAAAGATGGAAATGATGTGGCGGTGAGGTCGCGCTGAGGAGCTTTGGCTAGCATGGCCCGCGGAAACCCGAACCGGAGCCACAAATGCGTACTACTATCGTTCGAATCGGACTCGTCGCCCTCGCCACGACTTCTCTGGCTGCCTGCACCGACGAGCACAGAGATTTCCTCGCTCCGCGCGCCCCGGACAAGCTGCTCGTCGGCCCAATACCGGTTGTACTCAACCCCGGCGACTTCGTTGAGATCGCTGCCGGCTCTTCATATAGCTGTGCACGGCAACGCGACGGCGACGTCTGG